>JAEEGL015820162.1_pt1 | contig 18176 bp, 16 predicted proteins | sample 9134231 | NCBI WGS metagenome assembly JAEEGL01 (sample SAMN16246548, study PRJNA631951) | gut metagenome | biome: gut microbiome; feature: rumen; material: fiber-attached | host: Bos | place: Iran: Karaj | collected 2018-10 | reverse complement strand
TGCAGCGTGGTGGTAGCCCAACATGTAAGGATCGTGTATACGCATCAATGATGGGATGCTATGCAGCTGATATTCTTGCAGCAGGCAAGACCAACAGAGTAGTTGGTTACCGCAACGACCAGTTCGTTGATTACGATATCGACGAGGCTCTTGCAATGAAGAAGAACATCAATGAGTACATGTACGAGATCGCTCGAATCCTTTAATACAATTGAACTTTCTGAAGTGGACTTTTTTGTCATTGGCTTATCCAAAGCAAAAAAGTCCACTTTTTCTATTTACGCGCATCTGCTAAAATCTCCTTATGAAAAATCAGAGTGAAGACCAGTATAAGAAAAGAATAGGAAGGCAGTATCTGACACTTACCCTTACTTTGGCTTTTGTGCTTATAACCCTGATCGTGGGTTCGCTTTATTTCAGGTTCTACCATTCAGATCCGGTAAAGCAGGCAGAGTCAAATATTTACGATAAATACTATGTGATGATCACCGACAACTACAAGTCGGATTTCTGGAAGGCAGTGTACAAGGGGGCTCTTGCCAAGGCCAGGGAGGAAAACATCTACGTTGATCTTTTGGGGGAGCAGCTTTCAAAGGATTACTCCGTTGAGGAACTCATGGAGATAGCCATTGCATCACAGGTTGATGGCATTATTGTCTACGCCAACGAGTCAGCTGAGATGAGAGAGCTGATAAACAGGGCAGTTGATACAGGGATTCCGGTTGTTACCCTTTATGGCGACTGTACCAGATCAAACAGGCTGAGCTTTGTGGGAGTCGGAGGCTACAGCATAGGCAGGATGTACGGCGGACAGATTCTGGATATCATCAAAGAAAAAAGAAGACAGGAGCTGCTTGAGTCAGAAAAGTTGACGAAGCGAAGAAAGGTTAAAATAAAGGTTCTTGTCAGTGCCGATGCTCTTGATACGGGGCAGAACATTGTTATCTCCGGAATCCAGGATGTGCTAAGTCAGGATAACGTGACTGATTCGGAATATGCAGTGTCTATCGTGGCTGTCGATAATACCAACAGCTTTTCGGTTGAGGAATCCATCAGGGATATCTTTCTTGGAGAGGATATTCCTGATGTAATGGTGTGCCTTAATGAGCTCAGCACTATCTGTACCTATCAGGCAGTGGTTGATTTTAACAAGGTTGGAGAGGTCAGCATTCTGGGCTATTACAACTCAGAGGCCATAGTAAATGCCATAAAAAGAGGCGCTGTCTACTCCACAGTTGCAATAGATTCAGATCAGCTTGGACAGTATTGCATCACTGCCCTTGCGGATTACTATGAATTTGGCAATACAAGCGAATATTATCTTGCGGATGTTACGCTGATAAACAGTGATAACGTGGCGGATTATTTAAAAGAGGAGGACTTGGATGAATAAGTTTCTGAACAGTTCTCTCCAGTACAAGATCATCAGCGTGTGCGTGCTGGCCAACGTTATCATTTTTGTCGTAAATCTTTTTCTCATCCTTGGGATCAACAGTATGTCAAAGGATATGGAGCTGGTATATCAGGACAACAGGTCCCTCAATGAGCTTTCCGAGGCGCTGACAAGAGTGCAGGATTCCATGACAGGCTATCTTTCCTCCAAGACCAGTGAATCACTTGAAGATTATTACAGAGAGGCACAGAATTTTGCGGACCTTATCGATGATCTGGACGAGAGCGTCACTGATCTGTCCTTTAACAGGATGGAGAGAAATATCAAGTACATGTCTTTGAATTATCTGGAGGAGGTTGCCCAGACAATCGAGGCAAAAAGAGGAAGAAACGTCGAGAAGTATAAGGCTTTTTACGAGCGGAGCACCAGACTTTACGAGGATATAGATGACTATATCACCGGGCTCAATCTGGAGCTTTTTGTAGTGAACTCCGAGAACTTCCTGGCTCTTTTTAAGTCCTTCAGACGCTTTGAGATCGTGGCAGTAACGGTCATGACCCTTATCATGATAGGAAACGTCATTATTGTCACAAACTTTGTAAAAACAATTATTCTGCCGCTAAAAAATCTGGCAGATTCAGCCAACGAAATTTCTGAAGGAAACTTTGATGCCAAAATCCCGCCTGCGTTCTATCACGATGAGGTTGGCATAGTGATCAATGCCTTTGGAAAAATGGTGGTCAGTATCAAGGATTACATTGAGCAGCTAAAGGAGAGCCTGGAAAAAGAGAGGTACATGCAGGAGAAAGAGCTCATGATGAAGGCGCATCTTAAGGATGCTCAGCTTAAGTACCTCCAGGCTCAGATAAATCCACACTTTCTTTTCAATACCTTAAATGCCGGAGCGCAGCTTGCCATGATGGAGGGAGCTGACAGGACCTATGAATATGTCCAGACAGTTGCAGACTTTTTCAGGTACAACGTTCAGAGCCAGAAAAAGCACGTCACTATCCGGGAAGAGGTCACTCTGGTGGACAACTATATCCAGATCCTGAATGTAAGATTTTCCGGAGATATCGGCTACGAAAAGCAGGTGGACGAGAGGCTTCTTGACCTTGAGATGCCCAGCATGATACTTCAGCCCATTGTCGAAAATGCAGTAAATCACGGCATTCGTGAAATGGCAGGAGAGGGAAGGATTGCCCTCAAGGTCTACAGACAGGACTCCAATGTGTGCATCAGTATTGCCGACAATGGCAAAGGCATAAGTCAGGAAATCATTGATCAGCTTCTGAAGGGTGAATTCAGTCATATTGAGGAAAGCTATGACAACAACGGAATCGGTATGGACAACGTTATTTCAAGGCTCAGACTCTTCGCGGGATATGAGGATGTAATAAGTATCATAAGCGGCGGCGAAGGCAAAGGCTGCGAGGTTATTATCAGATTTCCTTTTGAACCACAGACATAAAAACAGAGGTGAAAAAATGTACAGAGTAATGGTCGCAGATGATGAGGGAATCGTCATCGACTCCATGAAATTCATAATAGAAAAAGAGTTTGGCGATACCTGCCAGGTGGAATGCGCCAAGTCAGGAAGGAGCGTAGTCGAGTTGGCGGAGCGCTTCAGACCCGACATTGCAGTCATTGATATTCACATGCCCGGAATCAATGGGATCGATGCGATCAAGGAGATGAAGAAGTTCTGCACAGGTACAGTTTTTATCGTCATGTCTGCCTACGATAAATTCGATTATGCCAAGGAAGCCATAAAGCTTGGGGTTATTGAGTACATCACCAAGCCCATGGAAAAGATGAAGGTTGTCTCGGTTCTAAAAAAGGCCATGGAGCAGATAGACGGTGAGCGCACAAAGAGAAGCAATGAGCTTCTCATAAAGGAAAAGCTTGAGACTGTAGAGCCTATCATAGAGAACGGACTTATTTATGACATTCTTTTGCAGGAGCATTTCGAAGAGGACATTGACAGCTACAGGACGATCCTTGGAATTACAGAGAATTACGGCTATATGATGGCTATCGTCTGCGGAGACTCCCAGGAGGGAAATCGCATGACCAACGCAATCGGAAGCTCGGTAAAAGTGTCCGGAAAATACCACGAGATACGTGAGGGAGTGAAATCTCTTTTTAACTGTAAGATTGGAAATGTTATGGCCAACAAGATCGCAGTGCTGATACCCTGCGAGGATGACAGGCTCGAATACAATGAGAGAACTGAGCTCATTGACAGGGCAAGGGAGCTGGTTCGTTATCTTAGGAAAAAGACGGACATCAGCTTCAGGATTGGTATTGGCGGAGTAAAGCCCTTGCGAGAGCTTGGGGATTCCTACAGAGAGGCGCTGAATGCGCTTATCGCCACCACCGGAACTGTTGCACATGTCGATGACCTCGTGATCACCTGCGGGTATGAGGATGATTATCCAAAGAGCATGGAGAAGCCGCTTTTTGATGCGATTTCAAAAGGGGATATGAATGAGACAAAGGTAATGGTGGATAAGTACGCTGACTGGATGTGTCAGAGGGCAGCAGATGGGGACCTGATGTCCATGAGGCTCAAAGCATTGGAGTTTGCTCTTTATGCTGAGCACATTTCCTATCAGAACGGCGGACAGACCTATCATTACTCCGCGAGGAAGGACTACCTTCCACAGCTGATGGAGCTTGCAGATACTGAGAGCATCAGAGAATGGTTTACCCGGAAGATGCTTGATGCCTGCAGAAATGTAGTCAAAAAGCGCGAGGAGAGGTCGGGAGACATAATACGTACAGCCAGGAAATATATAAAGGATCACTTTGATAAGGACATTTCCCTGGACGACGTTTCAAGGGTGGTCAACATTTCGCCCTATTATTTCAGCAAGGTTTTCAAGGAGGAGTGCGGTCTTAATTTTATCGAGTACCTGACAAATATCAGGATCGACAATGCCAAAAAGCTTCTTGAAAATTCCAATCTTTCCATCAAGGAGATCTGCGTATCTTGCGGCTATACAGATCCTAACTATTTCAGCCGCAGCTTTAAGAAAAACGTGGGAGTTACGCCTACGGAGTACAAAGAAAAGTTTTGAATCTGATTGTTGGGGTGCCAAATAAGTGAAGAAGACAGGAAAACATATAGTAACTGCGATGATCCTTTTGCTTGCTGTGCTTGTCTGTGGATGCGGAAGCACGGCTCCTGCGGGAAGGCAGCAGGCCAAAGCTTTGGATGATAAGATTCAGATAGGAATGTGTTTTGATTCCTTTGTTATCGAGAGATGGCAGAGGGACAGAGATGCTTTTGTCTCCACGGCAAAAGAGCTGGGGGCTGAGGTGAATGTCCAGAACGCCAACGGAGACGTGGAGCAGCAAAAGACCCAGATAGACTATTTCATAAAAAAGGGAATGGACGTGATAGTCATCATTCCGATTGATGCAGGAGAAATAAGTGACTACGTAAAAAAGGCTCAGGATTCAGGAATCAGGGTCATTGCCTATGATCGTCCCATTCCCGAAGCAGGAGCGGATCTCTATATCTCTTTTGACAACGAAAAAGTCGGAGAGCTTATGGGAGAAGCTATGGTGCAGGGCGGACTTACAGGAGGCAAGGCTCTCATGATCTGCGGATCTCCCAAGGACCAGAACGTGCCAATGGTGGAAGCCGGATTTAAGTCTGTGATGGAGCAGAACAGCAATGAAGTCCTGGATGTTTACTACGCCGAAGGCTGGAAGGGAGAGCTTGCCAGCGACTACATCTACGACCACCCGGAGCTGGTTGAGGAAGCAGATGCGATTATGTGTGGCAATGATGATCTTGCCAGTAAGGTTGTGTTTGCTCTTTCAGAGAAGAGACTTGCGGGTAAAAAGCTCGTGGTTGGACAGGATGCGGATCTTGAGGCCTGCCAGAGGATAGTTGAAGGCACGCAGCTGATGACGGTTTACAAGCCAATCGAGAAGCTGGCAAAAAAAGCGGCTGAGGCAGCAGTTGCCATGGCGAAGAAGGAAGCTCTTCCTGAGGAGGGCACACTTTCTGAGTACGACGATGGAAATGGCATGGTACCATATCTTAAGATCGAGCCGATAGGAGTTACTGCCGAGAACATCGACGAAATAATCATAAACAGCGGATTTCATTTGAAGGAAGACGTCTATCTTAATGTTCCTTCCAAGATGCTTGAAAATTAGTTTCATAATTACGGGCTAATAGCAAAATATTGTTACAGCAAAGGCTGTGTTAGTAAAAAAATGCTAGCACAGCCTTTTTTAGCGCCTTTGACAGCATAAAAATGTCCTGCATGTCGTAAATTATTCCTGTTTTTTCTGTGGTAAATTGCTTCTTGTAAAGAGCAGATGAGAAATCTGCAGAACATAAAACTCAAGTTGGGAGGATAAAAAAATGAAGAAAAGATTTTTGGGCGGTATCTTATCAGCAGTTATGGCAGTATCACTTCTTGCAGGATGTGGCAACGCTGCAGCGAGCACTACAATCGAGGAGACAAAGACACCTCTTGCTGCATCACCTTCAGCATCATCAGGAAAGGTCGGAGTAGCAATGCCTACAAAGGACCTGCAGAGATGGAACCAGGACGGAGCCAACATGGAGCAGCAGCTTCAGGCAGCAGGCTATACAGTTGATCTTCAGTATGCGTCAAACGATATCGCAACTCAGGTATCACAGATTGAAAACATGATCTCTTCCGGAGCACAGGTTCTTGTAATCGCTTCAATTGACGGCGATTCACTCGGAACAGTTCTTGCACAGGCAAAGGAAGCAGGAGTTAAGGTCATCGCTTATGACCGCCTCATCATGAATTCAGACGCTGTTTCTTATTACGCAACCTTTGATAACTACATGGTTGGAACAAAGCAGGGCGAATACATCAAGCAGCAGCTTGATCTCGACAATGCAGCAGGTCCTTTCAACCTTGAGATCTTCACAGGTGACCCCGGCGATAACAATGCAAGATTCTTCTATGGCGGAGCAATTGATGTACTCAGACCTTACATTGACAATGGCAAGCTTGTTGTTAAGTCAGGTCAGGTTGAGTTTGACAACGTTGCAACAGCAAACTGGTCAACAGAGAATGCACAGTCAAGAATGGACGCTATCATCTCTGCTAATTACGCAGACGGAACCAAGATCGACGCAGTTCTTTGCTCCAATGACTCAACAGCACTCGGCGTTACAAACTCTCTTGAAGCTAACTACACAGGCGCATGGCCAATCATCACAGGTCAGGACTGCGACGTTGCAAACGTTAAGAACATGATCGCCGGCAAGCAGTCAATGTCGATCTTCAAGGATACACGTACACTTGCAGCAAAGACTGTTGAGATGGTTGACGCCATCATGAAGGGCACAGAGGCACCTGTAAACGATACAAAGACCTATGACAATGGCACAGGCGTTATTCCTTCATTCCTTTGCGAGCCTGTATTTGCAGATGCAGCTAACTACAAAGAGCTTCTTATAGATTCAGGTTATTACACAGAGGATCAGCTGCAGTAATTGCCTTACACATTTCCCAAATGAACAGAGGCGGGCTAACGACCCGCTTCTGTTATGCCAAAAACGGAACCGGAACAAAACGAGGAAAAAAGTATTAGGAGGAGGGGCAAAAGTGGCACAGATATTGTTGGAGATGAAAAATATCACCAAGACCTTCCCCGGCGTGAAAGCCCTGGACAATGTAAATCTTCAGGTTGAAAAAGGAGAGATCCACGCGCTGGTTGGTGAGAATGGTGCTGGAAAATCAACCCTTATGAACGTGCTCAGCGGAGTATATCCGTTTGGTTCCTACGAGGGTGACATTATTTATGATAACGAAACATGTCAGTTTAACGCGATAAAAGACAGTGAGAACAGGGGAATAGTAATCATCCACCAGGAGCTGGCTCTTATCCCGTACATGACAATAGCAGAGAATATGTTCCTTGGAAATGAGAGGGGAACAAAGGCAAAGATCAACTGGAATGAAACTAATGAGCTTGCAAGGAAATATCTCGATATCGTCGGACTTAAGGAGAGTACCCAGACTCTTATCAAGGATATCGGAGTTGGTAAGCAACAGCTTGTAGAGATAGCCAAGGCACTTTCAAAGGATGCAAGGCTTCTTATCCTCGATGAGCCGACCTCGTCGCTTAACGAGACGGATTCAAAGGCGCTTCTTGACCTTATGCTGAAGCTCAAAAAAGAGAGGGGACTTACCTCTATCATCATTTCCCACAAGCTGAACGAGGTTTCCTACGTCGCTGATAAGATCACTGTCATCAGAGACGGCTCTACCATCGAGACCCTTACTAAGGGCGTGGATGATTTTTCCGAGAGCAGGATAATCAAAGGCATGGTAGGACGTGAGCTATCAGACAGGTTCCCAAAGAGAGAGCCTCATATCGGCGAAGTCAAGCTGGAGGTAAAGAACTGGAACGTATACCATCCGCTTCAGAAGGACAGAAAAGTAGTAAAGGATGTAAATCTGTTTGTGCGAAAGGGAGAGGTTGTAGGCATTTCGGGACTTATGGGAGCCGGGAGAACCGAGCTTGCCATGAGCATTTTTGGAAAAAGCTATGGGGAAAATATCTCAGGTCAGATTTTTATAAATGGAAAACAAGTCCAGCTAAGCAGTGTACATGCTGCTATCAAGAACGGACTTGCGTATGTTACGGAAGACAGAAAGGGAAATGGTCTTATTTTGACCAATCCCATAAAGACAAATACAACGCTGGCTAACCTTGAAGGCGTAAGCAGCAGAAAAGTTATCGATAAGCACAAGGAGTATTCGGTGGCTGTGGAGTACAAGGAAAAGCTAAAGACCAAGTGCCCTACAGTAGAACAGAACGTTGGCAACTTAAGCGGAGGGAATCAGCAGAAGGTTCTTCTTGCGAAGTGGATGTTTGCTGACCCCGAGATACTTATTCTGGACGAGCCAACAAGGGGAATTGATGTTGGGGCAAAATACGAGATCTATTGCATTATCAATCAACTGGTAGCTGAAGGAAAATCTGTGATCATGATATCCTCTGAGCTTCCGGAGATCCTGGGCATGTGCGACAGGATCTATGTAATGAATGAAGGCAGGATGGTTGGGGAGCTTGAGGGCAAAGATGCAACTCAGGAAAAAATCATGACTTATATCTTACAGTCATCTGGAACTAAGGAGGAGAAGTATGGATAAGGATCAGCTTTTTGGATTTTTGAAAAAGAACACAATGGTAATTGTGCTTATTATAGTCGTAGCGTTTTTTTCCTGGCAGACAGGCGGAGCTATTCTGCTTCCGATGAATGTCAGTAACCTGATTTCACAGAATGCGTATGTGTTTATTCTTGCAACAGGTATGCTTTTATGTATCCTTACAGGTGGTAACATCGATCTTTCAGTAGGAAGCGTTGTGTGCTTTGTCGGAGCCGTTGGAGCAATCCTTATGGTCAACTTAAATGTTCCTGTCTGGCTTTCAATCCTGATAATGATACTGATCGGAACTGCTATCGGAGCTTTTCAGGGCTTTTGGATCGCTTTTGTGAGAATCCCGCCCTTCATCGTAACACTGGCAGGAATGCTGGCATTCAGAGGACTTTCTAACGTAGTTCTCAATGGTCTTACTGTTTCCATCAAGGATAAGACAAGCTTTGTAAACCTCTTCGGAGGTGGTGCTGACTGCTACATTCCGGATATCTTCGGCGGAGCAGCATTAAACCTCACCTGCCTCTTTGGCGGAATCATTGCAGCAACAGTACTCGTAATTCTTCAGGTTTTAAGCCGGATCAAGAAGAAAAGCAGTGGCTATGATCTTGAGCCTGTATGGACCTTTGGAATCAAACTGGCTGTACTTGCCGCAGCGCTTATTATCTTTTCCTACAAGCTCGCCCAGCACAAAGGAATTCCTTCAGTTCTCATTTGGGTTCTCGTTGTAGTCATTATCTACGGTTACATCACAAGCAACACAACTGTTGGCCGATATTTCTACGCAGTCGGCGGAAATGAGAAGGCAACAAAGCTCTCAGGAATTGATACAAACAAGGTATATTTCCTTGCGTACACAAACATGGGCTTCCTTGCAGCTCTCGCAGGAATGGTTACAATCGCAAGACTTACTTCAGCTCAGCCAACCTATGGACAGAACTACGAGATGGATGCTATCGGCTCCTGCTTCATCGGAGGCGCATCAGCCTACGGAGGAATCGGAACAGTTCCCGGAGTTATCGTAGGTGCAGTACTTATGGGTGTTATCAACCTTGGAATGTCGCTTATGGGCGTTGATGCAAATATGCAGAAGGTTGTAAAAGGAGTCGTGCTTCTGGCTGCTGTAATATTTGATGTAGTATCAAAGCGCGGAGGAAAGCTGGTTATGAAAAATTAAAAAATATAGCATGGACAGTTACATGCCACGGGGGACTCCAAGAACCGCCCCCGTGGCATGTCCGTGCTTAAATGTGCTATACTAGAAACTGACCTAAAAACATCTATGAGGAAGAATTATGATCACAAGTGTAAATAATGACCGCGTCAAGCAGGTTGTTAGCTATATAGAAAAGAGCAAGGCCCGTCGCGAGGACGACGTCTTTGTCATTGAAGGCATGAAGATGCTTAGGGAAGCACCGGTTTTGCAGGTCAGGGAAGTGTACGTAACAGAGAGGTTTCTTGACAGTGCATCAGAGGATGATAAAGAGATTCTCTGGAGGTATGGGGCCGAGTCAGTTTCTGATGAAGTTATGAAAAAAATGGCTGCGACACAGACTCCGCAAGGTGTCCTCGCAGTTGTGCGACAGTATCACTACACAGAAGAGGAAGTCATTGAAGGCTACAACGAAGGCGACAAGGATGCAGCTCCGCTTATCCTGATACTGGAAAACATTCAGGATCCGGGCAATCTTGGAACCATGCTAAGATCCGGAGAAGGAGCGGGAGTTACAGGAGTCATTCTCAGCAAAGGAACAGCTGATATCTATAACCCCAAGGTAATCAGATCAACCATGGGCTCCATTTTCAGAATGCCATTTATATATGTAGAAAACATTCCCGAAATGATCGGTAAGCTCCACGCAAACGGCGTAAAAACCTATGCTGCGCACCTTAAAGGCAAAAAGAACTACGACGAATTTGACTATACCGGCCCGACGGCTTTTTTGATAGGAAACGAAGGAAACGGACTGACAAAAGAGACAGCAGATGCTGCAGGAGAGTACATCCTCATCCCCATGAAGGGCGAGGTTGAATCCATGAACGCTGCAACATCTTCAGCAATACTTACATTTGAGGCATCGAGACAAAGGAGGGGTTAAAATGACTGTTGGATTTATCGGACTTGGAAATATGGCTAAGGCCATGATCGGAGGAATTCTTGCCAAAGGGCTGATGGGCCCCAACGAGATCATCGGAACGGCAGCAACTGAAGCAACAAGGCTCAAGATTGCCAATAAATACGGCATTCAGGTAAGAGAGTCCAATGAAGCAGTTGCCAAAGAGGCGGACATAGTTATCCTGGCTGTAAAGCCTCAGTATCTCAAGGTTGTCATCGCCGACATCATGGACAGCATTGATGAAAGCAAGCTTGTAGTCAGCATTGCAGCAGGTAAGACTATCAGCTGGCTGGCAAAAGAGTTTGAGAAGCCCACCAAGATCATAAGAGTAATGCCAAATACACCTGCTCTCGTGCTTGACGGATGCTCCGCAGTCTGCAGAAATGACCTGGTAGGCGACGATGATTTCCACTTTGTAATGGAGCTTCTGGAGAGCTTTGGAAAAGCCTACACAGTGCCTGAATCTCTGATGGACGTTGTTGTAGGCGTGAGCGGATCTTCACCCGCCTACGTATTTCTTTTCATAGAAGCTATGGCAGATGCAGCTGTTGCAGAGGGAATGCCTAGAAAACAGGCCTACGAATTCGCTGCTCAGTCAGTTCTTGGAAGTGCCAGAATGGTCCTTGAGACCGGAAAGCATCCCGGAGAGCTCAAAGATATGGTCTGCTCACCTGCGGGCACAACCATAGAAGCCGTGAGGGTTCTTGAGGAACAGGGCTTTAGAGGAACAGTAATGGATGCAGTACTTGCATGTATAGATAAGAGTCGGAATCTTTGATTCCGGCTTTTTTTTCTGCCTTTTTCCAGTCAAAAATAACTTCGATATTGCAATAATATTTCTTTTGTAAACTGTCCAAATTACAGAAAAACCATACAAAATTTGACAAAATTTTATTATTCTGATAAGATTTTTGTGTTTTGAGAAAGTTAACAAATTGAAATAAATTTGTAATATATTAAAACAATCGAGGTTATTAAGATTATGAAACAAGCAGTAAAGTTATCCGCCGGGATAACAAGACTGATTTTTATGCTCAGTCTTTTCACCCTGGTTTTTGCTTTCGGCGGATTAACTGTAGAGGCCCGAAGTAATAATTCTTACGGGGACCTCTCAACCGGTATTTCAAATATTTTAAGCCCCGTGGCACCACTTGGTATGGACGATGACGCAGCGGAGGTTAAGGCATCTAAGCAGGCTGAGAAGCAGACAGATAAGTCTGCAGCATCTGCGAGCTCGTCACAGACCACGGAGGAAACAGAATCCACTCTGGTAATGGCCAATGTAAGTAAGGCCATGAACGTAAGGTATGAACCCAGCGAGGAATCAGAGAAGGTCGGTGTGTTATACAAAGATTGTGGCGGCAAGATCCTTGAGAGAAAGGACGGCTGGACCAAGATTCTTTCCGGAGACCTTGTAGGGTGGGCAAAAGATGAATATCTATTATTCGATGATGCTGCAAAGGAGCAGGCCCTTGACGTAGGTAAGCAGGTAGTCACAAGCCTCAGCAGCGCGTTGAATGTCAGGGCTGAAGCGTCTGAGAACGCAGAGGTTGTCGCAGTTCTTCCCCAGAACACATTTGTAGATATGATCGAAGACTTGGGCAATGGCTGGATCAGTGTCGATTGTAACGACGACACCGGCTATGTACAGGCGGACTATGTCACAAAGGAGTTCAGGATTGACCAGGGCGAGACCGTAGCAGCCATTAAACTTAGAGAAGAAGCTGAGAAAAAGGCGGCTCTTACAAGAAATCGCGGCGCAGTCAGCGCAGATGCTGATGAAATTAAGCTCCTCGCTGCACTTATTCAGTGCGAGGCTGGCAATCAGCCTTATGATGGCAAGGTCGCAGTTGGTGCGGTTGTTATGAACCGAGTTAAGAGCGGAGCTTACCAGAACAGCATTTACGGCGTAATCTTTGCTTCAGGTCAGTTCACTCCTGCCCTTAACGGAACAGTGGCAAAAGTGTATAATAGTGGAAGAATCAACGATTCCTGCATGCAGGCGGCTCAGGCAGCCATCAATGGCGAGACAACAGTAGGCGGAGCGCTCCACTTTAGAAGAAACAACGGAAGAGAAGGCATCATTTTAGGAGCCCACGTTTTCTGGTAAAAAATGTATAAAAAGCCATGGCACGAAAACATGCAGATTGCAGCTCGTTCCATGGCTTTTATTGTTTATGACGGAGTTTGAGAAGCTATAAAATTCGATTTTTATGCATAAAAGAGAATAAAATTTGCATAAAAATACATTGCATGGTACGATATTCAATAAACGCATTGAGATTATTGAAAGGAGAATTGCCCATGAATCTATACGGACGTGACTTTTTGAAACTTCTTGACTATACAACAGAGGAGATCGAATATCTTCTTGACCTTGCAGCGAAGCTCAAGGATAAAAAGAAAAAAGGGATTCTCCACGATGAACTTAGGGGAAAGAATATCGCCCTGATCTTCGAAAAGACCAGTACCAGAACAAGATGCTCTTTTGAAGTAGCTGCGAGTGACCTTGGAATGGGATCAACCTACCTTAACCCCACCGACTCACAGATCGGCAAAAAAGAGAGCATTGCAGATACAGTAAGAGTTCTTGCAGGAATGTTCGATGGTATTGAATACAGAGGCTTTGGTCAGGATATCGTCGAGGCCATGGCAAAATACAGCAAGGTTCCTGTATGGAACGGACTTACCAACGAGTTCCATCCTACCCAGATGCTGGCAGATCTTTTGACAATAAGAGAGCACTTCGGCTCCTTAAAAGATATTCACCTGGTATACATGGGTGATGCAAGATACAACACAGGTAACTCACTCATGGTTGCCTGCGCAAAAATGGGAATGCATTTTACCGCAGTTTCCAACAAGAAGTATTTCCCTTCTGAGGACCTTGTAAAAGAGTGTCAGAAGATAGCAGAACAGACCGGCGCAGTTATCGATTTTTCCGAGGACCCTATCGAGGGAACAAAGGGCGCTGATGTCATCTACACTGATATCTGGGTATCAATGGGAGAGCCCGATGAAGTCTGGGAAGAGAGAATCAAGGACCTTGAGCCTTACCGCGTAACCATGGACATCATGAACAACGCCGGAGAGAAGTGTGTATTCATGCACTGCCTGCCATCCTTCCACGACCTCAACACAGGAATCGGCAAAGAGATCAAGGAAAAATATGGTCTCGATGAGATGGAAGTTACCGACGAAGTTTTTGAATCAGAAAGATCCATTGTCTTTGAAGAGGCAGAGAACCGCATGCACACCATCAAGGCTGTGATGCTGGCAACACTAAAAGAAGCAGGAAATGAATAAATGCTAAGTAAAGAGCATATTGAAGAGCAGCTTACGACGAAGTGGGCTGCTCGAAACCTTCTATATAAAGATATAACAGGCTCCACCAACGACGATGCAAAGGTGTTGGGAGAAGAGGGCGCTCCCCACGGAACGCTTGTGGTGGCAGACAGGCAGGACAAAGGCCGTGGCTCCAGAGGAAGAAGCTGGGAGACGCCAAGTGGCAGCAACATTGCAATGAGTCTTTTGATAAGACCGGATGCACCACCTGAGAGGATTTCCATGCTGACACTTATAATGGGGCTGTCGGTGGCAGAAGCCGTAGAACTTGCTATCGAAAGGACCAGGATGAAAGCTTATATTAAATGGCCCAATGATGTGGTTCTTGCCGATAAAAAAATATGTGGTATACTTACAGAGCTTCACATGAATCCCGACAACACCATAAACAACGTGGTCATCGGCGTTGGGATAAATGTAAACATGACCGATTTCCCCGAGGAGATAAAGGATATAGCAGCATCTGTTTATTCCGCATCCGGAATGCAGGTGGACAGAAGTCTCATGGTAGCTCTTTGCATGGAGCGTTTTGAGAAAAACTATGAGGCTTATACAAAATCTTTTGACCTGACCTATGTGAGAGAAAGCTACGAAGCAAGGCTTATTAACAAAGGCAGAGATGTCAGAGTCCTTGACCCCAAGGGCGAGTACGAAGCAGTGGCTGAGGGCATTACTAATCTTGGAGCCCTGATCGTCACAGCTGCAGATGGAAAAAAGCAGGAGATAAACGCAGGTGAAGTCACAGTCCGCGGACTGTATTCCTATGTATAGTGCATTCAGGAGGAAGAAATGATTCTTGTAATTGATGTAGGAAATACCAATATTACATTTGGCGTATACAAAAAGGAAAAGCTGATGTGCTCCTTCAGGATGATGTCCAAGACAGCGCATACCTCAGATGAGTATGGTGTAAACCTCATGTCGATGCTCGGCATGAACCACGTGGAGAAGGATGAGATCGAAGGCGTTATGATCGCCAGCGTTGTTCCGGCAGTTATGCATGCCCTGGTCAATGCGATTTTGAAATACATAGGTAAAAAGCCTTACATCGTGGGCCCGGGAATCAAGACCGGGATAAAGATTGTCACTGACAACCCAAGAGAGATCGGGCCTGACCTTATTGTTGACGCTGTTGCAGGCTTTGAGCTTTACGGAGGACCGGTCCTTATCGTCGACTATGGCACAGCCACAACCTACATAGCAGTTAATGAAAAAGGTGAGTTTTTTACCGGAGTTGTATCGCCGGGTATCAGGATCTCAGCCAAGGCTCTCTGGGAACAGACCGCGAAGCTTCCTGAGATCGAGATCAAAAAGCCCGACAGCATCCTGGCAAAGGAGACCATCTCCAGCATGCAGGCAGGTCTTATATACGGGCAGATCGGCCAGAGCAAATACATCATCAGTGAGATGAAGAGAGAGTCAGGCCTTAAAGATATGAAGGTTGTCGCAACCGGAGGACTTGGCAGGCTGATCGCAGAGTATACCGATGAGATTGATATCTATGATGCTAATCTCACCTTAAGAGGCCTTCAGATTCTATACGAAAAGAACAGAAGGACAAGGCCCCAGTTAAAAGAGCTCGAGAACACCGATGCTCCCGAGTAAATTTATTCAGATTTGAGGATGTTTTGAATGAACGCAAAGGATTTTGAAGAACAGTTTAAAAAAGAATTTGAAGATAAAGCAGACGCAGCAGAGTCAAAGGAAGATCTCATGATAGACGAGATGCAAAAGACCAATAAGGGCCGCGTTTTTGAGGAGACAGCAGGAGGAAGGATTGTTCTGTGCGGAGCCAACGCCTATGAGCAGAAGTACTACTTTAATCCCCGGTTTAAGCAGATTCCTGAGAGTATTAAAAAAGAGCTGAACATCATCAGTGTACTTTTTACCCAGGAAGCAGGCGGAATCTTTACAATAGTTTTTGAAGAGGACGGAACCGTCAGCATTGAGACAGATGCAGACGAAGAGGACATCACCTACGACGAGATCACTGCCGGACTTCTTGTTCGCAAGGTAATGAGAAAAAGACAGGACCTTTTCGAAGCTTTAGGACTTTACTACAGGATTTACGTGCTCAAAGAAACTCCGGCAGACATACTTGGAGAAGAGTAATGCCAGGCTACGGAAAGCTGCAGATAGGCAGCGTAACTCTTGATAATAATATAATACTTGGACCCATGGCAGGTGTATCCGACCTGCCGTTTCGTCTGTTATGCAGAGAAATGGGAGCGGGCCTTGTCTGCATGGAAATGGTGAGCGCCAAGGCAATCATTTATAAGAACAGAAACACCAACATGCTCCTTGAGATCCATCCCGACGAACGTCCTGTATCACTGCAGCTTTTTGGCTCAGAGCCTTCTGTAATGCAGGAAGCAGTGGAGATGATAAAGGACAGGCCCTACGACATTCTTGATGTAAATATGGGCTGTCCCGTTCCAAAGATTGTTGGTAACGGCGAGGGCTCTGCGCTTATGAAGAACCCCGGACTCATTGAAGAAATCGTGGCGGCTCTTGTGAGGGTTTCCGACAGGCCTGTCACAGTCAAGATCAGGAAAGGCTTTAACGAAAACAGTGTAAATGCTGTGGAATGTGCTCTGGCAGCAGAGGCCGGAGGAGCTGCAGCAGTCGCAGTTCACGGAAGGACCAGAGAGCAGTACTACTACGGAGAAGCCGACTGGACAATAATACGAGATGTTAAGGAAGCGCTGAAAATCCCTGTTATCGGAAACGGCGATGTGGTTGACGGAGAAAGTGCTGCACGAATGTTTGAAGAGACAGGCTGCGATGGTGTAATGGTTGCAAGAGCAGCTCAGGGCAATCCCTTTTTATTCAGGGAGATCAAAAGTTTTTTTGAAACAGGAAAGACCTGCGAGCGGCCGACAAGTCAGGAAATCTATGACACAGTAATAAGGCACGCCAATCTGCAGCTTCAGTATAAGGGCGACTATATTGGGATTCGCGAGATGAGAAAGCACGTTTCCTGGTACACCACCGGAATGCCCGGAAGTGCAAAATTCAGAAACGAGATCAACCAGATGACAGACATGGATTCATTAAAAAATGCCTGCGCAAAGGTTATGCTCGGACAGTCAGAAATTTGTTAAGTTGACACAAAAAAGTATTGAATGTATAATAGCACAGTTACAAAGACAAGATTATGGAACTTCGTGATTGATGATTCGGTTTTTCGAGTTATCGACAAGTAAATAAACTAACAAACCTAATTATATGAAGGGTGGGTACTGAGGTAATGGAAGAGAAGAAAAATATTTTAACCTACGAAGGACTTAAAAAATACGAGGACGAGCTCCACGAGCTTAAGGTAGTTAAGAGAAAAGAAGTTGCTGAGAAGATCAAGGAAGCAAGAGAACAGGGCGACCTTTCAGAGAACGCTGAGTACGATGCAGCTAAAGACGAGCAGCGCGACATCGAGGCAAGAATCGAGGCTCTTGAGAAGATCCTTAAGAACGCAGAAGTAGTAGTAGAAGAGGACGTAGACCTCAACAAGATCAGCATCGGCTGCAAGGTTAAGATCAAGGACCTTGAGTTTGATGAGGAGCTTGAATATAAGATTGTAGGCTCATCAGAAGCAAACAGCCTTAAGGGTAAGATCTCTAACGAGTCTCCTGTAGGAAGAGCACTTATCGGTGCCAAGAAGGGACAGACAGTTACAGTTGAGACACAGGCCGGCTCTCTTAAGTACAAGGTACTTGAGATCACAAGATCAGAGGCCTGAGCTTCTTAAGGTATAGATAGAAAAGCATTAACTTGAAAAGTAAGGGCCAGCGATTTCCAGTAGTTCGCTGGCTCTATTAGGAGGAAAGACAGTGGCAGAAAATAATCAGCAGAACAACCAGCAGAACGCACCACAGGAAGACGTTGGACGCCTTCGTCAGGTTCGCAGAGATAAGCTTTCTGAGCTTCAGGCTCAGGGAAGAGATCCTTTCCAGATCGTAAAATATGATCAGACACACCATACACAGCAGATCCGCGACAACTTCGAGACCTTGGAGTTTGTTCCACCTGTAGATGAGGAGGGCAAGGCACTTCCTGTTGCTCTTTCAGATGTACCGGCAGAGAAGGTTGTTTCTCTTGCAGGACGTATGATGAGCAAGCGTGTTATGGGTAAGGCTTCTTTTGCAGGCCTTC
>JAEEGL014894025.1_pt1 | contig 18176 bp, 9 predicted proteins | sample 9134231 | NCBI WGS metagenome assembly JAEEGL01 (sample SAMN16246548, study PRJNA631951) | gut metagenome | biome: gut microbiome; feature: rumen; material: fiber-attached | host: Bos | place: Iran: Karaj | collected 2018-10 | reverse complement strand
TGATTATGCTGTGCGTAGGTCTGTTTTTCATCTACCTCGCCATCAAGCATGACTTCGAACCCATGTTGCTAGTACCAATCGGATTTGGTATTCTCATTGGTAACATCCCCTTCCAGCCAGGTAACGAAATAGGTATCTATGAGGAAGGTTCTGTGCTCAACATCCTGTATCAGGGTGTGCGACAAGGCTGGTATCCGCCTCTCATCTTCTTGGGAATTGGTGCCATGACCGACTTCTCCTCGCTGCTCGCCAACCCCAAACTCATGCTTGTGGGTGCTGCAGCTCAGTTTGGTATCTTCGGTGCCTACATGGTAGCCTTGGCCATGGGCTTCATGCCCGACCAGGCAGGTGCCATCGCCATCATTGGCGGTGCCGACGGTCCCACTGCTATCTTCCTGTCGTCGAAACTTGCTCCCAACCTGATGGGTGCCATTGCCGTGAGTGCATACAGCTACATGGCGCTTGTGCCGGTGATTCAGCCGCCCATTATGCGTCTGCTCACAACAAAGAAAGAACGCGTGATCAAGATGAAGCCTGCACGCAAAGTGTCGCAGACCGAGAAGATTATCTTCCCAATCGTGGGTCTGATTCTCACCTGCTTCTTTGTGCCTAGCGGTCTGCCACTGCTTGGCATGCTGTTCTTCGGTAACTTGCTGCGTGAAAGTGGTGTAACCACTCGCCTGGCCAAGACCGCAAGCAACGCCATGACCGACATGGTGACGATTGTTCTGGGTATGTGCGTGGGTGCCTCGACACAGGCTTCAGAGTTCCTCACAAGCGACACCATCAAGATTTTTGCTCTTGGTTTCATGGCGTTTATTATCGCCACGACTTCGGGTGTGCTTTTTGTGAAGTTCTTCAACCTGCTGCTGCCCAAGCACAAGAAACTGAACCCGCTCATTGGCAACGCCGGTGTGAGCGCCGTGCCTATGGCTGCTCGCATCAGTAACGACCAGGGGCTCAAGGCCGATCCAAGCAACTATCTGCTCATGCACGCCATGGGCCCGAATGTGGCTGGTGTGATTGGCTCGGCAGTTGCCGCCGGTGTGCTTCTTGGATTCTTGGGATAAACATGACAAAGATGACACACATTATTTAATATATATAGGCGGACAATCTTGTTCGCCTATATTTTTTGAAAAAATTCCAACACTAATATGGCAGAAGAGAAAATCATCATCTACCAACTGATGCCTCGCTGGTTTACCAACACCAATGATAAAGACCAGTTTAACGGCACCATTGAGCAAAATGGCGTGGGCAAATTGAACCACATCACTCCCCATGTGCTGCGCTCGATAAAAGCTTTGGGTACGACCCATGTGTGGTACACTGGCGTGATTGAACATGCGACTAAAAGTGATTATTCAAGTTTTGGTATTGAATCAAGTAATAGTCAAGTTGTTAAAGGAAATGCAGGTTCACCTTACGCAATCCGAGATTACTATGACATTGACCCCGATTTAGCCGTTGATGTGCCACATCGCATGGAAGAGTTTGAACAGCTCGTGCAACGCACTCATGATGCCGGATTGAAGGTGGTGATTGACTTTGTGCCCAACCATGTGGCAAGGGAGTATCGCTCCGATGCTAAGCCCAAAGGGGTAACCGACTTGGGCGAGAACGACAACATTGAGCGGTTCTTTGCGCCCGACAACAATTTCTACTATATCACTGGGCATGACTTTGTGCCGCCCCTTCCTTGCGACAACGGGAAACAATATAGCGAGCATCCTGCTAAAGCAACCGGTAACGACTGCTACCGCGAGAACCCAAGCATTAACGATTGGTACGAGACCGTGAAACTCAACTACGGCATCGACCCAGGGTGCAACTGCTGCTACTTCTACCCCATTCCATCGACCTGGCACAAGATGCTGCACATCCTGAAGTTCTGGGCCGGCAAGGGTGTCGACGCCTTCCGTTGCGACATGGCGCACATGGTGCCTGTGGAGTTTTGGCGCTGGGCCATCGACCAGGTGAAAGAAGAATTCCCGCACATCGTGTTCATTGCCGAAATCTATGACACAGGATTGTATCATGACTACATAGATCGTGGACACTTCGATTATTTGTATGACAAAGTGACACTCTACGACACCTTGCGGGCTGTCGTGTGCGGTCAAGCGCCTGCCAGCGCCATCACAGGCTGTTGGCAAACCATCGAGGGGTTGCAAGACCACATGCTCAACTTCCTTGAGAACCACGATGAGCAACGCATTGCATCGGTTCATTTTGCAGGTGATGCGAAGAAGGCCATCCCCGCATTGGCAGTGAGCGCCGCCATATCGCGCTGTCCGTTCATGCTCTACGCAGGGCAAGAACTGGGTGAAAGGGCCGAAGGTGCCACCGGGTTTAGTGGAGATGATGGAAGGACATCGATTTTCGACTATATCGCCGTTGATACAATACAGCGTTGGTACAACCGCGGACGATGCAACAGCATGCTGCTCACCGATGACGAAAAGGCGTTGCGCATCGCTTATGCCAGCATCTTGAAGACTTGCCACACCGAACCAGCCATTGCCGAAGGCGAGTTCTACGACCTGATGTATGTGAACTACGACTCGCTCAACCCCGATAAGCAATATGCGTTTTTGCGACACCACAAGAATGAGACGATATTAGTAGTGGCTAACTTCGACGAACACGAGGCTGTGTGCAATGTGCATGTGCCTGAGCACGCATTCCAGCACCTAGGCATCTCACCTGGCGAGAAGAAGGGTGTGGAACTCATTTCGCGCAAGAAAGCCGTCATGACATTTTCCCACCAAAAGCCCTTAACCATTTCAATTCAGCCACTTAGTGTGGTGTTCTGGAAATTCAAATGATTTTTTTGATATTTGTTAATAAATTGTGAGATTATTTCTCGTTCAAATCTCCGAAAATTTCTTAAATTTGCACTATCATTTAACAGCCATAAAATAGCCTAAAAAAACTATGAGCAATTCTAATCAGCCCTTCAAGATTTTCTCGGGAACCAATTCCTTGTACCTGTCTGAAGAAATTTCAAAATGCCTTGGAATTCCTTTAGGCAAAATGAACATTCAACGCTTTGCCGACGGCGAATTTGAGGTCTCGTTTGAGGAATCGATTCGCGGCGACGAGGTCTACCTCATCCAGTCTACCTTCCCCAACAGCGACAACCTCATGGAACTGCTGCTGATGATCGACGCTGCCAAGCGCGCATCGGCCAAGACCGTGATTGCTGTAGTGCCCTACTTTGGCTGGGCCCGACAGGATCGCAAGGACAAACCTCGTGTGTCGATTGCCGCCAAACTGGTTGCCGACCTCTTGAGCAAAGCCGGCATTGACCGTCTGATCACCATGGACCTCCATGCCGACCAGATTCAGGGCTTCTTCAATGTGCCAGTCGATCACCTCTATGCATCGTCAGTGTTCATCCCGTTCATCAAGAAGATGAAACTCGACGACATGATTATCGCATCGCCCGATGTGGGTGGCGCCAAGCGTGCCAATACCTATGCCAAGTACTTCAACTCACCCCTGGTGCTTTGCCACAAGCAGCGCGCCAAGGCCAATGTGGTTGAGAAGATGACCATCATTGGCGATGTTGAAGGTAAGGATGTGGTGCTTGTCGACGACATGATCGACACCGCAGGCACCATTTGCAAGGCAGCTAATGTGATGAAGGAAGCCGGAGCACGCTCAGTGAGAGCTCTTGCCTCGCACGCATTGATGAGTGGTCCTGCTTGCGAACGCGTCACCGACAGCGCACTTGCCGAAGTGATTTTCACCAACTCAATCCCCTTCGACACCGCACGCTGCCCCAAGGCTACCATTGTGAGCATTGCCCAACTCTTTGCCGACACCATGATGCGTGTGCACAACAACGAGGCAATCAGCTCGCAATACCTCATTTGATACAGTATTTTTCTTTTTCATATTTTTGAAATGCCACAGCCCTCATAGGTAGTGGCATTTCATTTTTTCCTATAAAAAATTTGAAATTTATTGTATAATTCAAAAAAAATATTTAAATTTACCCCATATTTTATGTAACTATCTACAAACTATTAAAATCTATTGTTTAACCAAAAACCATGCATTTATGAAGAATGTTTTCTTAACATTAGCATTGTGCGTCTCTTTCAGCGGCATGGCTCAACTCCTGAATGTTGCCTCGATCGACAAGGTAAACATCCCCGAGAACAAAGTCAACAAAGTCGCAGCGATCAGTCCACAGGGCGATTATCTGCTCATCACGACTGACTACAACAAGGGACTCACAAAGTTCGACCTGAACACCGGCGAGTCAACACTCGTCACTGATGCCGAAGGTGCTGGATTTGATGCCAAAGTCTCACAAGATGGCAAAAGCGTCGTCTATCGTGAGAGAACGCTCAACAACAAGCACATGCGCCAAACTGCTCTCAAAAGCAAAGACCTCACAACCGGCGAGAGCAAACAGATTGTGAAAGCATCGCGTAATCTCAACGCTGCTGCCATCCAGGGCAACACAGCCATTGCCATCAACAAAGGCAAGATGGAAAAGAAAGCCCTTGGAGCCGAAAAAGCAAAAGTTGAGATGCCCGTGGTCTATGTTAACCAGGATTACCAGCTCTTTGTCAACATCAATGGCAAAACCAGGCAGCTTGCGCCACTGGGCAACCAGTGCCGCTACATCTGGCCTTCGATTTCGCCCGATGGAACCAAAGCGCTGTTCTATGTGTCGGCCAATGGCGCTTATGTTTGCAACCTCGACGGCAGCGGTCTGCAGTCGCTGGGAACAATTCGTGCACCCAAGTGGTATGGCAACAACTTGATCGTGGGCATGAACGACCAGGACAACGGCGAGGTATATACCTCAAGTGAAATCGTGGCAGTTGACCTGCAAGGCAACCGCCAGGTGCTCACCGACAACAGTGTGATAGCCATGTATCCTCAGCCCAGTGCCGACGGCAGCAAGATTGCTTTCTCGACACCCACTGGCGAGGCTTATATTATTAACATCGTTAAATGATTACAGCTATGAAGAAGATATTATTACTTGCAGCAGCTGCAATCATGGCAGCATTCGCACTTCAGGCTAAAGACGCCAACGAACTGCGCATCTACATCAACCCAGGTCATGGCAGCTGGGGACCCAACGACCGTCCTATGGCCACCATCCCCTATCCGATGACCTCAACGGGTCGTCCCGACACCTGCGGTTTCTATGAATCGAACACCAACCTGTGGAAGTGCCTGCGCCTGCGCGAGGAACTTGTAGCCATGGGTGTAAACGCCAACAACATCACCATGTCGCGCGTCAAGAATGGCCCCTACCCCTATGTGTCCGGTGCAGCTGATGCCGAAATCTACAACCGTCCATTGTCTGAAATATGCGAAGAGGTAGAAGTCGGCAATTACGACATGTTTATCTCTATACACTCCAATGCCGCAACAGATGGTTCTGAGGCCAACTACCCGCTTTACCTGTATCGTGGTTATGATGAAGGTTCATCTGGCACCTTCTATAATGCAGACAGTACCGTCACAGTCACTTATAACGGGAATGCAGTGGAAGGTAGCCGCGATATGGCAGTGACCAACTGGCCTTACCATCACTTTGATTTGAACTTTGAGCCTCAAAGTTACTATCACACCACAAAGAATGTGCGTGGCGATATCAACTTCTACGGCAGTTCCAGCGGCCGCACCGACCCCAACACAGGAGTCACCTATTACGGCTATCTAGGCGTGCTTAAACATGGCGCTCCTGGATTCCTGCTCGAAGGTTACTTCCACACTTATCAGCCTGCACGCCATCGTGCTCTGAACCCCGACTACGACTATCTCGAGGGTGTTCGCGTTTCGCGCGGTATTGCCTCTTATTTCAATATCCCCATGAAGGGCACTGGCGAGATTGTGGGCACGGTGAAAGACATGCATGAAAGAATCAGCGATCCTCTGTTCCATTACGCAGCCAACTCTAACGACCAGTGGTTGCCGTTGAACGGTGCCACCGTGCGTCTGCTCAAGAATGGTAACGAAGTGGCAACCTACACCGTTGACAATAATTACAACGGCTTGTTTGCATTCTTCAACCTTGAGCCCGGTGAATACACTCTCGATGCCACTTGCGAAGGCTATAAAGCGCTTGGCGTTTCACTGGATGGTCCCGTTGAAATTGGCACAGTAACAGTGGCCGCTAACGAAACAAGCTGGCCTCTGCTCTATCTTGAGAATAACGACTATGTACCCGAGGCTGTTGTCTATGAGAACTATCCCGATCCTGATCAGCCCGCTTACCTGAAGCTTGCTGACGAGTTCAACTTCAATCAAACTCCCACAAGCTTTGAGTTTGTTGGCACAGTGAAGGATGCTGTTCAAATCGGCGACTCCACTATCGTGCTCACCAATGAGGGCATTAATCCTCACCTGTATTTGGTCAAGACCAGCACCAACGAGTTGATTAAGGAATTGAGCACCAATGGCATCTACACTGAGAATAGCCCCGGCTTCTTCAGCGCACTCAATGCTATCAACAAGACTGCCGACAACAAGCTCGTGGGTGTCTCGCTCACCGAGAACCAGTTTGGTGCAAGTGATGTCACAGATGGCTATACTCGTGGCACAGCCCGTGTTTACATCTGGAACGACTTTGATTCCGATCCCACGCTCTTTGCTTCGACCACGAACTCTGGCAACTTTAATAATGGCAATGTGGGTCATGCCATCGTGGTGAATGGCGCATCAACTCAAGACTGCGAAATCATTCTCACAGCCATGACTGCTTACGGAACATCATGCAACATCCGTCTCGTCCACATCCTCATGGCGAATGGTGTGCAAAGCACAGTATTCTACGACAAATTGCACAGCAGCGGTTTTGCTGGCTCACAGAGCGCTTATGGCGAAGAACTCCACATGGTGGTTTCTCCTAACGACGATGCCAAGGTTCTCCTTGGCGGCATGGGTACCATCACCGAATTCACTTATCCTACCGTAAGTCAAGGAACGCCAACCGATGTTCAGCAGCTGAACAGCGAATTTGGTGCTACTGGCGTCGGATTCCAGTGCTTCAAGTATGCCGGTCACAGCCTGCTCGTAACTCCTTATGCCGAAGAAGGTGTAGTGAAGGGCATCAAGATTCTTGACATCACAGATGGTGTTCAGAACGCTAAGCTTATCAAGACTACCAACACCGACATCGCTCTTGGTGGTGGAGAGAAAGCTCACCATGACCCCATACTTAACGGACTCACCCAATACATTGCCACCGCAGTTGTTGACGGTGTTGACATCGATGCTTCCCTCACTGCCGAAAACAACTACACCCTGTTCACTACCAAGGGTGCTGCACAGAATGTGGTGAAAGGCATCTATGCTTATGGATTGAGCGATGTGGCAGGTGACGAAGAGTACACCTTCACCTTCACTGCTAACGATGATGCACAAGCTGCTTACCTCATCTTCACCGATGCCTCAACGGGCGCAACCGTGGGCAGTGTTGAAGTGCCCAATGTGCAAGCAGGCGTGAACACCATCACACTCACCTACGACCAAATCCCCGGCAACAACAATCAGCCCATGAACTGGGCCGTGAATCTGGTGGGCAAGAGCATCCCGACAATTAATGTGCTCAACAACCCCAACGATTTCGCATTTAACCGTATTGGTAATGTGGTAGATAACAGTCCTGAGAGTGACTACTTCGGTCGCTTCTATTTGGTGAACCGTATTGGCTCTTCTGATGCCAACAACGGTATCTGGGCTTATAATGCTGACTGGAGTCAGATCAACACCACAGTAATTGCTAACGACTTCACCAAGGGCAATCCATTCCGTCTGGCAACTGACGAGCATGGTATGCTCTACATGGCCAACTGGGCCGACGGTGCTCGCTCGGGCGTTTACAAGATTGATCCCGCCACACTCAACGATGTTGTTCCGTTCTTCATCGGCACACACGCATCGGATGGCTCAATCACCACTGCCAACGGTGAAGTGATTTGTACATCAACTCCTTCGGTATTCATCGCAGGAACCGGTGCCAACACTCACATGTATTGCCACCTTGAGGACTATAACAACGATATTTCTCAATACAACATTGGCAATGCCGACGGTTCAATCATGGAAACTTGGAACCAAGCTGCTTCAAGATTCTGGGGCGTAGGCGCCAAACTCATCAGCACACATGCTGCTGTCTTCCACGAGACTGCCGATGGTGGCATCTGGATTGTTCAAAACCGTAGCGCTGGCCAAAACAACACAAGTGTACCTTCGATTATGTATGTTAACAATGAAGGTAACATTGTGTTTAACAGTGGAAGTGTTGACCTCCCGATGCATGAGCATCTCACGGGTACACAGTATGCTGCCGGTGCTTTCAATGCCGAAGGCAACATGATGGTTGTGAACCAGCCCGACGGAACGCTCAAGTTCTTCTCGGTTACCTACGACGAAGCCGGTGTTCCCGATGTTCAGTATCTGTACGACTACAAGGCCGGTGTTGGCAATCTTGTGACGCAAATCAACTTTGACTATGCAGGCAACCTGTTCGTCTCTGGTAGCAAACTCGCAATTCTTTCTATGCCGACCGAGGACAACCAGACAACAACTCCTGCCAAGAAAGAAATGATTATTGTCAAGAGTCAAGCTAACAATGGCGATGTGAACAATGACGGTGAAGTTGATGTTCGTGACATCACCGCTCTCATCGATGTTATCATGAACTCTGTCACCGACAACCCACGCGCCGATGTGAACAACGACAGCGAGATTGATGTTCGTGACATCACTGCTCTCATCGACATCATCATGAACAACTAATTCACAGCGTCCCATTCCCTCCACAGGAGGGAATGTGGACCTGGAATTCACTTGAAACAACGCTTTACAGCAGCCTCTTCTTTGTTACATTCTCAAGCTGCTGTCGAGTTAAACCATAAAGGGACTACTCCATCGCGGGTAGTCTCTTTTTTCATGGAATCATCATAAATAAATTTTTCATCGCACTCATGCTTTTTATGTTCGTTATTATTGTATAACAACGAATTAATGTGTAAATTTGCTCACTTTTTAGTCTACAATTAAATCATAACCTTATATGATAATGAAAAGTATTTTATCTCACGCAAAACGCATGCTCGTGATGGCAATTTGCCTGTGTGCCACTTGGCAAGTCAACGCCATCACCATCAAAGTGCAAAAAGGCGGCACTGCCCCCTATCTGTATGCATGGACAGGTAGTAGCACCCAACAAACAGATGCATGGCCCGGAACCCAGTTTACTACAAAAGACGACAATGGTTACTGGACCATGGACATCCCTAACCAGACCACAGTCAACCTCATCCTCAACATGGGTGACGGCCAGCTGCAAACCGCCGACTACCTCAACATTCCTGGCGTGAATGGTAATATAACCATTCTTTATGATGGCAAAAATACCATGTTTGGCACCATGCCTTCTTATTCCTACCAAGAAGGGAAAGTGGCTTATTTTGCGAGCCCATCAACCTGGGACGGGAACCTTTACTGCAAAATCAAGCACAATAGCTACGAAGAAGCACACCAGATGACTAAGATTGGCACTGATGGAATGGGACTTGACGTGTATGCCGACTTCAACTTCAAGAATTGGGACGACACACCACAATATATTCAATTTTACGATACAAGCAATCACCACGTTGAGTACATGAATTACACACTTGGTGGCTACTACAATGCTTTTGTTTCCTATCCAGTGGCTACATTCTATAGCTTAAGCAGTGCTAATGGCTTCACTGATGACAATTTCCGCGCAGGCATCGCAGCACAAGCGGGAATCAACGACGGTGATGTTTTCACTCCTTCATCAATTACCAAGCTTGATGTGAGTGGCCGCGGCATAACAAGCCTTGCTGGCATCAATCATTTTGCCATGCTCATCGAACTCAATGCCAGCAACAATGCTCTTACGACTGCCGACTTGGGGAGCAATGCAAATCTGGAGATACTTAATCTTTCAAAGAACACCGGACTTCATGGTTTTTCAAGCTACTATTCTTCCAATAGTAACACCTATATCAATATTGCAACAAATAACTCAAATCTTAAAGAACTCTATCTCACTGATTGTACTATAGGTTCATTCAGAGCTATTAATGAACATTATGGAGTATCCTCACTTGAACGACTTGATCTCTCCAACAATCCTAACATGGGCGGTTGGTCCAATGGAATTGGAGCTCAAAGAGGCCTAAAGTATCTTAATGTAACTAATAATGCTTATGGAAGTGACGCTTTGAAACTCACAAATCTAACCCAACTTGATACACTCATTGCCGACAACAACCCAAATCTAGGGGACATCTCGACCATAAGCAGTGCAACAAACCTGCGATACATAAGTCTGCAGAATTGTGGCCTCACTAACAGCATAGGTTTTGGCAGCAATCACGCCCTTGAATATATCGACATCAGTAACAACAGTGCTACAGCCAAGAATTTCAAACTAAGCAACAATCAATCACTAAGAGTATTTAAAGCAAACAATGCTGCCATCAAAGAAAACGGTTTGACTTGGGACACTTCGAGCACCAATCTCGACACGCTCATTGTCTCTGGCAATAACGCCATGCAGTACCTTAACTCGCTCAACTATGCGACGAATCTGCGTTATCTCGATATGAGCAACGGAGACCTTTACATGCAGAATATGCCTACTTTCGTGGGCAGTAATTTCCCATTGCTTAATTACATCGACTTCAGTAACGACAAAATCACTGAAGCTAAAACATTACAAGATTTTCCTGCTCTGAAGACACTGAAAATTGGAGGCAATTATTTGACCAGCAACAGTCATGGCATTGATAGAATCACGCTCAGCAACTGCCCCGCGATTGAAACAATCGATGTTTCGGGTAGCAAAAATATGGCAGAGATTGGACTCGTGAATCAAGGCTATACAAACGCTAACTTCACTTTGCCTACCATCACTTATGCTGACTGCAACTTGTTGAGTATGCTCGACATGAGCGACAATGCTTTCACCTCGGTTCCCACACTCACTGGAATCCCTTCTACCATTGTATCGCTCAAACTCAACAACAACAATCTCAGCAGCCTCACTATGCCTTCGGACTCTCCCATCCAGTTCCTATATGCCGAGAACAATGCTGGCTTCACGGGCAACTACGAGCTGACCTCAACCGCTGCCGGCAGCCTTAAAGGTCTTGACCTGGGCAACAATGGGTTCACCTCGTTCAAGGCCGAGAATACGGCTCTGAGTGCTTTGATGATTGGTGACAACACTAGCCTCACCACCCTGGAGCTGCACGGCAACAACAACCTCACCTGCACTACCGCTGAAACCACCATGAGCGAGGGCAGCGGCCTCTATCTGAAGGGCAACACGGCTCTCACAACCATCAACATTGAGAATAGCAAATTCAACAACATTGGTGCAAACCGTTCGCTCGAAGGACTCATCGCGGTAACCACTCTGCGCGCCTCGCACAACGAGTTCAGAACCTTCACCAACAGCAATTACGATGCCGCCAACGGCGATGCCCGTGACCACACTCTCGACAGCATCAAAGGCAAACCCAGTCTTGAAGATCTCACTGGCCTTGTTTACCTGGACCTGAGTTACAACCAGCTCAAAGACTCGGTACACCTCTACCGCAATACTGCGCTCAAGCATCTTGATGTGAGCCACAATCAGGTTCTGGGGCCGTTGCCCACAACCGATGCCGAGCGTGAAGCCATGATTACCAAGAAGCTCACCACCTGCCTGAAATATGGTGTAACTATTCATGGCGACTCAACTGGAAACCACAAAATCGGCCCTGTAGGCAAATCAGTCACATTGACCAATGCTCTTCGTACCGAGCTCACACAACATGACCCCTATCGCAACGAAGATCGCTATGCCGATTTCCGCCCATGCGATTTGCGCGACACTGTTGGCCTTTACCACCTTGACCTGTACTACAATACTCAACTCGAATATATCGACATCAGCTACACCAATATTCATAATACAGCAGCAGGTCGAGAATTTATGAACCCTGGATGGGAAAGCAGTCCCAATGGTTGGGATGGATGGGTGGACAACTATTCACCGAAAGCACAATACGGACCTGTGAAGCACCACTTCATTTTGATGAGAGGCGCCCCCAACCTGCGTGTATTCAAAGCCGACCATAACAATATGCAATCGCTCGGAACCGCCAATAATCATCAACTCGACACACTAAGCGCAACGCACATGTATGGCGACTGCCACTTTATGGCCGGCCACTCATACGACGACTATATTGGCTATGGTTCCAAAGGATTTAATGGCGAAAATTGTAAAATAGCCCGCTACATTGACCTGAGTTATGGCAGTTTCTACAGCATCGACCCCACCAATCTTGCTAATGTGGAGAAACTTATCGTCACAGGCAACCCGCTGGGCGGTGGCAAATACCCCGACTATGTACTCGATGTGACACACAACAACAAATTGCAGCAACTGCAAGCCGATACATGTGGCAATTTGCAGACCATCGAGGCACACAATTTAGCATATCTGACCACACTCGATGTGACAAATGATACAGATCTGAGAACCTTGCGCGCCTACGACGACCCCGTGCTCTACAACGCCCAAACCGGCTTTATTACGGGTCTGCCTTCGTGCTCGGCACTGGAAGAACTTTGGGTGTCGAACGACAACCTGCTCGAACTTAATGTACAGGCCAATACAAACCTGACCACTCTCAAGTGCTATCAGAACATCGAACTGGAAGAACTTGCTCTGACCCATAACCCAAGGCTGAATTATCTCGACTTCCACAACTGCAAGTTGAATGAAATTGACCTCAGCGAGAACACGGATCTCACTTATATTGACTGCAGCAGTCCTCGCGTAGCCGAACATCTTGCCGAAGACGGCATCAACAAGTTGAGCGACCTCGACATCTATTCCAATAACATTCAGACGGTGATTGCCAACAACAACAATTTGTACCGAATGACAGGACTCAACAAGCCCACGCTCACCACGCTGGAGTTTGAGCACAACCATATTAACGGCATCGACCTCAGCAACACAGGGCTCAATTTCAACACATTGAAGGATGCCGATAATGGTCGCACCATTGTTGCCGACTATACCATCGTCACTGTGAAAGACGCCAATAACAATGCCACGCATTATGACCTGTACTTCTTCCAGCTCGATAGTCTGGCAGGCAGTGATGGAGGTGTGTTTATTGGCAACAAGTATAGTCAAGACCCGCTGAAAGACAATGCTTATCGCGAAGATCTGAATTACGAAGGCATGGTTTCCTCACAAATTACCAACTGGACGGCCAATGCAAGACTGCTTAATACAAACAGCAAAAACTCACCCATCGATCTCGGTGATGTGGAGAACTTGATTGACCCCGACAGGGTGATTGGCACCATTGTAGTGCTTGATGAAGGTCCAAAACATGCCGAATACACTTACGACACTGGCGTGAGCGGGCACACCAGCACCTACTATCTCGACTGGGATGCACCCAGCGTAATTACTGCTGTGACCGAAATTGAGAACGACAACAAACCCACAGTTATCGGCGGTACTGGAGTCATTACCATCCAGGCTTCTGAAGGCACTGCCATCATGGTATATGACATGGCAGGCCGACTGGTGCAGCAAACCACTGCAGGTGGTGGCGATGTGGTCATCGACGGCATGTCGCCCGGCGTGTACATTGTAAACGGCGAGAAAGTGATTGTGAAGTAATCTTCCACTCATAGCGCTATCATATAATCGGCGGTATTCAGTGAAATACTGCCGATTATTCTTTTTAAAATTGGCAGTTTGACGCAAAATGTGTAATTTTGTATGTTCTAAAGCAATGTTGTTGAACACATGATTAAAAAAAGCACTCTTGAAAAGGTCATCAGCGAGGACCTGGCAGCCATCTGGACAATTCTGAGCTCGGAGGAGAAACGCAGAATTGCGGATAACTTCATGATTCACAATTTCAAGAAGAATCAGATTATCTATGCCGAGAACGATGCCCCCGAATACCTGTGGTGCCTACTCAAAGGCAAGGTGAAGCTGGTGAAAGATGGCATAGGTGGCCGTCAGCAGATATTGCGACTTTACCGGCCCATTCAATATTTTGGTTATCGCGCCTACTTTGCCAGCGAGCCCTATGTGTCGACTGCCACGGCATTTGAGCCATCGACACTTGGCGCGCTCCCCATGAGCATTGTCAAGGAGATGATCGACGAGAATCGCAACCTGGCATGGTTCTTTATTCACGAACTCTCAAAGAATCTGGGCGGCTCTGACAGCAAAATCGTCTCGCTCACCCAAAAGCGAATTCGCGGCCGACTTGCCGAAGCGCTCATCTTGCTCATCGACAACTATGGCTTTGAGGACGATGGTGCGACACTCAAAATCTATATGGCTCGCGAAGATATTGCAAACCTGTCGAACATGACCACATCCAATGCCATACGCACCCTCTCGGCATTTGTCCAGGAACGCATCATCACCGTCGATGGCCGTCGCATCAAGGTTGTGAACCAGAACGCTTTACGACACATCAGTAAATTTGGATAACCATGCTCATAGCTCAAGCCAAAAGAAAAGAGAACATTGCCGAATACCTGCTCTACATGTGGCAGGTTGAAGACCTCATACGCGCCAACCATTGCGACATTGATGAACTGCAGCGCAATGTGATTGACCGCTTTCACGCCGACGATGAAACCAGCCACCAGATGCGCGAATGGTATGACTCGCTCATCAAGATGATGGAACTGGAACATGTGAAAGAAAGCGGACATCTGCAAATCAACAAGAATGTGCTCATTCGTCTCAACGACCTGCACCGCCTGTTGCTCCAGTCTCCCAAATACCCTGAGTATGGGGCACAGTATTACCAAGCGCTTCCTTTCATTGTGGAACTGCGCGCCAAAGCGCCACAAGGCAAGCAGGTTGACGAACTTGAGACCTGTTTTCAGGCACTCTATGGTGTGCTGCTGCTCAAGCTTCAGGGCAAAGAAGTCTCGAAAGAAACCGAGAAAGCCATCGGGCACATATCCTATTTCATTGGCATGCTCGCCGCCTACTTCAAGAAGGACGAAGCCGGTGAACTCTTTGACGAAAATGACAACATCAACTGAATGACAAACATGAATACACGCAACATACTCATCACGGGAGCCAATGGTCAGCTTGGGCACGAAATGCGCAATGTGATTGAAATCAATCCCAATCTGAACGGCATTTACACCGATGTGGAAGAACTCGATATCACCTCGCTGGAAGCCATCAACTCGTTTCTTGATGCACAACCAGCCGATGTGATTGTGAACTGCGCTGCCTTCACAGCGGTAGACCGCGCCGAACAGGACACTGACCTTTGCCACAAACTCAATGTGGAGGCAGTCGAAAACCTGGCACGAGCTGCTAAGGCACACGGAGCGAAACTCATTCACATCTCGACCGACTATGTCTTCGATGGCACGGCACACCTGCCCTATCGCGAAGACTGCCCCACCTGCCCCGCATCGGTCTATGGTTCCACCAAACTCGAGGGCGAAAAACGCTTGCAGGCAGTGCTTCCAATGGACAGCATCATTGTGCGCACAGCGTGGCTCTACTCGCCCTATGGCAAGAACTTTGTGAAAACCATGATGCAACTGGGACGCATGCGGCCTCAGCTCAATGTGGTGTGCGACCAGGTGGGAACCCCCACCTATGCGCTCGATTTAGCACGCGCCATCGTGGCTATCATCAATGCCCCGGAATGGCAGCCAGGCATCTACCACTTCAGCAACGAGGGCGCCATCTCATGGTATGACTTCACCAAGGCCATTCACCGCATTGCAGGCATCACCGGTTGTGATGTGCAGCCCTGCTCTACCGAGCAATACCCAACTCCAGCCCGCCGCCCGCACTACAGCGTGCTCGACAAGTCGCTCATCAAGCGCACTTTTGGGTTGAAGATCCCCTATTGGGAAGAGAGTCTTGCGCATTGCATCGAGCGGTTAGAAAACAACAACGATTAATCAACTCTAAACATACAAATTATCAACTGTGGCTAACTTAACAGACGAAATCAAGAAACGGCGCACCTTCGCCATCATCTCGCACCCCGATGCGGGTAAAACAACACTCACCGAGAAGCTGTTGCTCTTTGGTGGTGCAATTCATGTGGCAGGTGCCGTGAAATCTAATAAAATCAAGAAAACTGCTACCAGCGACTGGATGGAAATCGAGAAGCAACGCGGCATCTCGGTGGCCACCTCGGTCATGGGATTTGAATACGAAGGCTATAAAATCAACATTCTCGACACGCCGGGTCACCAGGACTTTGCCGAAGACACCTTCCGCACACTCACTGCAGTGGATAGCGTCATCATCGTTGTCGATGTGGCCAAGGGTGTAGAGCAGCAGACGCGCCGACTCATGGAAGTGTGCCGCATGCGCAACACGCCAGTCATCATCTTTGTGAACAAACTCGACCGCGAGGGCCGTGACCCATTTGACATACTCGATGAACTGGAGAGCGAACTGCACATTGATGTGCGTCCACTGAGCTGGCCCATTGGCATAGGCGCCAAGTTCAAGGGCGTATACAACATTTATGAGCAAAACCTGAGCCTTTTCAAGGCCGACAAACAGCATGTGACCGACCGCGTCGACATTCGCGACATCAACGACCCCGCCATCGACAAGGCCATTGGCAGTAACGATGCCGAAAAATTGCGTGCCGACATTGAGCTCATCGATGGCGTGTATCCGCAATTCAGCACCCTCGATTACCTTGATGGCATGGTAGCACCCGTATTCTTCGGTTCGGCCCTCAACACCTTTGGCGTGAAAGAGCTGCTCGACTGCTTTGTGCGCATCGCTCCCTCACCACGCCCAGTGCAGGCCATGGAACGCACCGTGGAGCCCGGTGAGGACAAGTTCACCGGTTTCGTGTTCAAGATTCATGCCAACATGGACCCCAATCACCGCAGCTGTATCGCCTTTGTCAAGGTGTGCTCGGGTGTGTTCCACCGCAACCAGTACTACCTGCATGTGCGCAGCGACAAGCAGATTCGCTTCACTGCCCCCACCGCATTCATGGCGCAGAAGAAGGAAATCATCGATGATGTGTATCCTGGCGATATCGTTGGTCTGCCCGACAATGGCGTGTTCAAGATTGGTGACACGCTCACCGAGGGCGAACACATTCACTTCAAGGGTCTGCCCAGTTTCTCGCCCGAGATGTTCAAGTACATCGAGAACACCGACCCCATGAAGACCAAGCAGCTCAACAAAGGCATCGAGCAACTCATGGACGAGGGTGTGGCACAGCTTTTCACCAACCAGTTCAACGGCCGCAAGATTGTGGGAACCGTGGGCCAACTGCAGTTTGAGGTTATCCAATACCGCCTGCTGCACGAGTACGGCGCCAGTTGCCGCTGGGACCCCATCCATCTCTACAAGGCTTGCTGGATTGAAAGCGACGACGACGATGCCTTGGAAGCATTCAAGCACCGCAAGCGTCAGTTTATGGCAATTGATAAAGACGGGCGCGATGTGTTCCTCGCCGACTCGGCCTATGTGCTGCAGATGGCGCAAGACGATTTCCCGAAAATCAATTTCCACTTCACTTCGGAGTTTTAACAGCCTCATTGCTTGACACGATAAGAGATTTTAGGTAACTTTGCGAAATAATACTAACCGCATACACTATGAATCCAGATATTTTAGCAACACTATATGAGAAGCATGTGGGCTCAGCACCCACCGAAATCAAACTGATGGACAAGGCCGGTTCCAACCGTTGTTACTATCGTCTCACAGGCGAGAAATCGATTGTGGGCGTCATTGGCGAATCGCGCGAAGAGAACGAGGCCTTTATCTATATAGCCCGCCATTTTAAAAACCAGGGGCTTTCGGTGCCCACAGTCTATGAGGTGAGCGACGACCACATGGCCTACATTCAGGAAGATTTGGGAGGCAAACCCGAAAACATCCTGTGGAACAAGATTCGCCGCAGCAGCATCACTCATGCGTTCACCAGCGAAGAGAAGGAACTATTGCGCCGCACCATGCGCGACCTGTGCGACATTCAGTTCCGTGGCACTCAGCGATTCGACTACACCAAGTGCTACCCGGCACAGTGCTTTGACGAACGCTCCATCAAATGGGATCTGAATTATTTCAAGTACTGCTTCCTGAAAGCCAC
>JAEEGL016833687.1_pt1 | contig 18177 bp, 15 predicted proteins | sample 9134231 | NCBI WGS metagenome assembly JAEEGL01 (sample SAMN16246548, study PRJNA631951) | gut metagenome | biome: gut microbiome; feature: rumen; material: fiber-attached | host: Bos | place: Iran: Karaj | collected 2018-10 | reverse complement strand
GCTGCTGTTTCTGTTGATGCAGAATTGCCGCATCCTGCAAGCATTGTCACGCATGAAATGCCTGCAATCATAGTTGCTAAAAATCTCTTCATAATTCCTCCTGCCTAAAAAGGCCACTTTATAATTTTTGAGCAAAAAAAACCCCATGTGTGTACCACATGGGTCTTCCTTGCTAACTACACGACAAGAGTTTAAATTATTAACTGTATTTTGTCAATCAAATCTTTCGTCTGTAATTTAACTTATGAGTTTATACTCCATCATAGCGTTCCAGATGCCGTCGTCCAACAGCTGTGTGGTAACATGATCCGACAGTTCTTTTACCACATCCGTCGCATTTCCCATTGCCACCGAGATGGCAGCGGTCTCAAGCATTTCCTTGTCATTGATGCTGTCGCCAAAGGCGATCGTCTGCGAGACGTCCTCTCCCAGAAGCCTGCACACCTCCACAATTCCCGTGCCCTTGTTGTGACCCTTGGGCACCATCTCAACAATGTGGTCATTGTGGAGCATGAAGTCATATATATCGGAGAGCTCCTCAAAACACTGATCCCTGGTCGGAGTTCCGCACTCACAGGAGAGCTTGTTCATGATCCAGTTCCCCCAGTTATCTGTTATGGGAAGAAGTCGGTCCCCCATCTCTCTCATGACTTTTTCCCCAAACATGTCCCCTTCAAAGTCCTTGCGGTCCATGTAGAGAAACTCAGGTCCCTCAAGTATGGATCTGAAGCCGTGCCTCTTTGTGGATTCCAGGGTGCGTATGCACTCCTCGCGGCTTAAGAGCTTGTTGTAGATAGTCTCACCGCGGTACTCTATCATGCATCCGCAGGAAGTTACGATCCCGTCAAAGCCGATCCCCAGAAGGTCCTCGTTATGAACATAGGCCCTCGCCCTTCCGGTGTTGAGGAAACACTTGTGTCCGTTTTCCTGTGCCAGTTTTATTGCCTTCCTCGTGCTCTCGGGAATATAGTTTCTGTAATCCCAGATCGTTCCGTCTATGTCAAAAAAGCAAAGCATTGTTTCATCCTTTCATATGACTGTTCGTCCTTTACCGCAAAGCGGTAGTACCCGCTGCCAAGTCCCGCAAAGTTTGAGCAGTCCCTTATCAGTATTCCTTCGTTCAAAAGGAAATCATACAGCCTTTTATCACTTTGAACAAGGATGAAATTGGTATCAGAAGTAAAAACCTTTAGTCCAAAAGACTTAAGGTCACTTTCCATGCGCTTTCTAAGCATTCCCACACGCTCTTTTGAAAGGCTCACATAGTCATCCCGCATCATCACATCTGCGCAGGCCTCCCCTGCTCTTTGCGCAAACACGGACATGTTCCATTCAGGCAAAAGAGCTCTCAGCTTAAGTATATTTTCCTCCGACGAGATAACATAGCCAATCCTCACTCCCGGTATGGAAAAGAGCTTTGTGTAGGCATTTATGATAAAGAGATTGCTACACTCATTCAAAAACCGTATCCCGCTCTTTGGTCCATCCGACAGATGCAGAAAGCATTCATCTATGATAAGCGCGCACTCACATTCCCTGCATTTTTCTACTATCTTTATAAGAAGATCCTCATCAATACATTTTCCGGTTGGGTTGTTTGGATTTCCAAGAATGACAAGGTCTGTATCATTGTCGATGGCTTCCACAAAAGCCTCGGAAAGAGCAAAATCATCTTCACTTTTCAGCATATACTCACATAATTCTGCGCTCTCCAGAGCTCTTATGGCGTGAAGATAACCATAAAAACTCGGAACAGGAAGAAGTACCTTCCTCGGAGATATGAGCCGTACTACCGCCATGATGAGCTCAGAGGCACCGTTTCCCCCAAAGACGTTTTCCGCCGTAATATACTCTCCGCCCGCAAGCCTGTTCTCAGCCGCCGCAACCTTCTGCCTGAATATCCTCTGTTCCATGTCAGGGTACTCACCGAGGTAGCAAAGAGCTTCATCCAGGGCCTGTCTCACCTTTAAGGGACAGGGCTCGGGATTCAGATTCACCGAGAAATCCAGTTCTATTTTTCTGTCATAAATCTCCCCGCCGTGAAGCATAAAGAAGTTCTCCATTAAATAAAGAAAAAGCTTTGGGCAAAAAATGTTTACGCCCTGTAAATCAGCATTCCAACGATCATCAATACCGCAAAGGTAATATACACAGTAAGATACATCAGACGGCAGCTCCTTCTGATGTCACCCCTCTCCTCCTGCCTTTTTGCATCTCCTATGGTTGGTTTGTGGACAAGCCTGCCAAAATAGTATGAATCCCCGCCAAGGCGCAGCCCCAGGGCTCCGGCGCAGGCGCTCTCTGTCTGGGCAGAATTCGGGCTCTTGTGGTTGTACCTGTCACGGATGAAAACCCTGAGGGCATCCCTTCCCGAAAACTCCCTTCCTCCTGCAAATGCCGCGATTATCATAAGCACAGCGCTTATTCTGGCAGGCAGGAAGTTTACGATATCATCAAGCTTTGCAGGCGCCCATCCAAAATGCTCATAGCGGTCGTTGTGATATCCCACCATGGAATCCATGGTGTTTATGGCCTTGTACATAAAACCAAGTATCGGGCCGCCGATGAAGGTAAATATCAGTGGAGCAATGACTCCGTCGGAGGTGTTCTCAGCAACTGTCTCCACCGTAGCTCTGACTATCCCCTTTTCATCAAGTCTGTCTGTATCTCTTCCGACTATCATGGAAACTGCCTTCCTCGCATCCTCAAGGGTGCCGCCTTCAATGGCGTGATAAACTTTCATACTCTCGTCCTTAAGGCTCTTCGCCGCCAGAATGTAGCAGGTCAGAACCGCCTCTGCGGCAATGCCGATATATCTATTAAAAAAATATGCTGCCATCATCACAAAAGCTGTCAGGACAGCAGTTATGAGCACAACAAGAAAGCAGAGCAGAACTCCCCTTCTCTTCTCCGAACCAGAATCCCTGTCTTTGCTATCAGTATTTCCAAGAAGTATTCTGTCAAGAGATCCGATGAGGTTTCCTATCAGCCGTATAGGGTGAGGAAAGTTCATTGGATCCCCGATCAGCTGATCAAGGAAAAATCCCAGCGCGAAGGCTATGAGATGATATTTATAAACAAACATATCCTCAGGCATTTAAAAACCTCCGCACGAATGCAGGGCAGGATGGGTAGTAGAGGTGCGCAAATCCCGCAAATACTTTGTTGTAGCTCATGTACCCCGGCCAGCTTCTCTTCCCGGATGGCTTGGTCAGCATAAGTAAATTCCCGTCATCATCTGCCTTGTAATAATGAAACTCATGACCCAGGATCTCTTCACCATCTCCAAGATACATATTGTCAGCATTCCGAGTGCCCTTAACATATCCAAAATGCGTCAGCTTCTGCGTCATATGAGAGCTCCCCGGAAGAACTCCTGCCATTTTATATTCATTGCCATCCGGATCTTCAAGGCTTTCCATAAGGTACATAAAGCCTCCGCACTCTGCGAGTATCGGCATTCCTCTATCCGCCGCATCTTTAATGTCCCTGAGCATTGATACGTTCTCCGACAGCTCTTTTGCATGAAGCTCAGGATAGCCCCCTCCTATGATAAGCCTTGATACATCAGGAAGATTCCTGTCATGAAGGGGTGAAAAGAAAACAAGCTCTGCCCCCATTTCCTCGAGGAGTTCAAGATTATCCTCATAGTAAAAACAGAAGGCTTCATCCCGGGCAATCCCTACCCTCACCTTTTCTCGCTCAGACGGACTTCCCGTGGATTTCTCAGTCATGAGTGAAGAAGCGCAGGCATCCATGTATCCTGAAGCTCTCTTCTCTTCACCACAAGGATCCTCAGCACCCCCTGCGATCTCCAGCAGTCTTTCAAAATCAAGATTTCCCTCAAGCTCATCGGCGACCCTATCGATTGTGTCAAGAATGCCCGGAACTTCCCCGGGGAGCACAAGTCCCAGGTGCCTGCTCTCAATGGCGGCATCTCTCATAACAGAGAGATGCCCTATCACAGGAACATTCGTCTCCTTAAGAATCTGCGCAGAAAGCTCCTCTGCCGCAGAAGGAGAAATGTTGTTGAGGATGATTCCCTTTATCATCCTGCGCTCTCCATACTCACAAAAACCCTTTATGAGGGGCAGAAGTGAGGTGCTCATCCCCCTTGCATTTACCACAAGGATTGCAGGCGTTCCTGTTACTGCGGAAATTTCATAGGAGGACCCTTCTGTTGAACCGGTGGCCATGCCATCAAAAAATCCCATGACCCCCTCGATGACTCCAAAGTCCCTTCCCTGCATTCCTCTCTTCAGAGCACTCAGTACACCTTCTCGTCCCGCCAGAAACAGGTCCAGGTTACGCGAAGGTATCCCCAGAACTGTCCTGTGAAACATTGGATCGATGTAATCGGGTCCGCACTTGAAAGAGGCAGGATTAAAGCCCTTCCTTGCAAGGATCCGCAGAAGTGCGCAGGTTATGAGTGTTTTCCCGCTTCCGCTTCCGGGCGCACAGATCATTATTCTTTTCACCGAATTGAGATCACTCACCTTTTTCTTTCCTCAAAGTAATGATGTATACCGGGTTGACGGCATCTGCCATGTGATAACGCCCCACCTCTTTGTATCTGGTGACAGATACCTGGATCATGTCGACCACAATATCCCCATGCTCTTTTATATAGTCCAGAGTTTCACTGAATGTCTCTGCCGTGACGCAGTTTATCACAACTCTCGTCTGTTCATTCTTTTCATAGATCGCATCAAGGATTTCCCCAAGATGCCCTCCGCTTCCTCCGATAAAGGCATGGGTGGGCTTAGGAAGCTCAAGCAGAGCTTTTGGCGCATTTCCCGGAACTATCTCCAGGTTCTCCGTCGAAAACTTCTTTCTGTTCTTCTCAAGAAGGTCCAGGGCCTCAACGTTTTTCTCAACCGCATAGACCCTGATATCAGGATGCAAAAGACAGGCCTCTATCGATACCGATCCCGTGCCGGCTCCCACGTCGTAAAGGACAGCGTTATCAGAGAGGGCAAGCTTTCTTATGGAAAGCGCCCTTATCTCTTCCTTTGTCATCGGGACATTTCCCCGTATTATATCCGCATCCCTTACCCCGGAAAAGACTGCGCTGCCTGCGCCTTCTTTTCTGTGTATATAGATAAGGCATCTCCCGGTAAGCTCTGACAGATGTCTGTCACTGTCAGGATAGTCAAAGACCAGTTCATCCCTGTTTCCAAGTTCATAACCTATCACGATATGCCCTGCAACATCCGCCACCTGATTGCAGAGAGCTTCCGCGTGGCTGCAGTCGGAGGGCAGGACAATCAGATCCCTGTTCGCAAGGACATGCCCCATCACGTTACAGCTCCTTCCATGGGCACTCAGAACCGCGGTGTCCTCAAGGCCGATGCCAAGGCGCTGCAAAAACAGTGAGACGGAAGATATTCCCGGCACTGAAGTTACGCTATATCCGGCCTCTTCAAGCAATATGCGTGCATTCTTATATCCGCTGCTCAGACTGATGTCCCCGGAAAAGAGGATCACCGGGCTATTGTACTGTGGATTATTTGAAAGAAAAGAAATAATATCCTGAGCCTTATACATCGGAACCTTTGGAGTACTGCCGCAGGTAACATCTTCAATAACAGAAGACGCTCCAAAGATGACATCTGCCTGCCCAAGCGCATCTGAAAGCTTTTTTGTATAAAGAGCTTCATCCCCGGGTCCGATGCCCGCAAGGACAATGGTTTTTCTGTCCTGATCGGCTCCCTTTTTCAGATATTCGCAGGCCTGCCTGACAGTATAAGCCACCTCGCCCGCTTTGCCATTTTCAGGATTTCTTAAGACCACTGCTTTTATCCCGCAGTTCTTTGCCGCCTGCATCTTGGCGGGAAAGCCGCCCTGCCTGCCGCTCTCCTTGGTCAGGATAACTGATGCGTCAACTTCACTTATGAGTGCCTCGTTCATGTTGCAGGAAAAAGGTCCCTGCATTGCGATTATCTGTTTTCCTGTAAGTCCTGCATCAATACACTTTTTCAAACTGTCCATGTCAGGAAGTACCCTTACATATATCCTTGATATATCGCCGATACCCTGTGTAATCTGCATAAGGTCCCTGCTCCCTGTAAGGAGCAGTATATTGCCATTTATCTTTTCAAGCTCGGCCACTGCCTCTGAAAGGCTGTCCGAATAAATCGCGTTTTCATAAAAATCACTGCCGCATTCAGATCCCGTATCCCGCCTTATCCTGATGTACTCAGTCCCGGTCAGGTCGCAGGCCTTTTTAATCTCCTCGGAGACCGTCGTTGCAAAGGGATGCGTTGAATCCACCACAGTAGCAAAGCCTCCCTCCTCTATGAACCGCGCAATTTCCTCAGAGTCTTTCCTTCCGGCGACGGCCTCCTGCTCCCCGCTCTCTTTGAGGATCTGAAGTCCGTATTCAGTTGCAACGCTTACCACGTGTGGGATGCCCGCCTCTCTCAAAAGAGCTGCCAGCTCCCTCCCCTCGGTAGTTCCGCCAAAAACAAGTACTTTATCTCTCACTTCTGTAGCCTCTTTCCGTTACCATGAAGTCGCCGCAGCGCCCGGTCGAAGAATTGCCTATAAACACAGTTGAAAACATGTCTGCTCCCGCATCTGCAAGATCAGAGAGCGCAAGTATCTCTTTTGCTTCACCCTCTCGTCCGATGTTTCTTGCAATGCCGCAGATTCTTTCCCCGGGGAGGATTCTCATCAGAACATCCGCCGCCCATGCAAGATATCCCTTCCGGCTCTTGCTCTCGGGATTATAGATGACTATTACCATATCAGCTTCTGCTGCGGCAAGGAGCCTCTTTTCAATCTTCTCCCTGGGCGTAAGACGGTCGCTTAAGCTTATCAGGCAGAAGTCATGAATGAGAGGAGCTCCCAGAAGAGCTCCGCCGCTAAGAGCAGCTGTCACACCCGGAACAACCTCAACCTCAACTTCTGCGTAAGCTTCTGCCTTCTCTATAGCAAGGCCCGCAAGGCCGTATACACCTGCATCTCCGCTGCATACAAGGGCAACTCCACCTCCTTCGTCTGCTTTCTTAAGGGCAAGTTCCACTCTTTTCTCCTCGCCCATCATAGGCGTCTCGATGTATTCCTTGTCCGGAAAAGACGGCCTAAGGAGATCGCAGTACACCGTATAGCCGGCTATAACCCGGCATTTTTCTATAGTCCTTTGGGCTTTCACAGTCATCTCATCGGCGCTGCCCGGCCCAATTCCAACCACCCATAGTTTTTTATTCTTCATTGTTTTCTTTTCCTGTAAAAATCCCGATCGCAACTGTCATTCCGCATCTGGCGGTCTTGTGAACCGCTAGTTTCTCTGCCCCGAAAGCAATAACAGCCCTCTCGCATATATTGTCACAGCCGGTTGTCTCAAGGACAAATTCAGAGGACGCAAATTCTCCCTCCTGCTCCATGAGTATCTCCGGGCTGTAGGTTATAAACGGAACTTTGAGACTGTCTGATAGTTCAATAAGTCCCGCTTCCTTTTCCTTAATATCAATGGAGACAATGGCTTTTATTGCCCTCCTGTCCAGGTTGTTTTCGGCAAGTATGTCAAAGAGAAAGCTCTCAAGCTCTGATGCGCTCTTGCCCTTTTTGCAGCCCATACCAACCACAAGGCACTTTGGTATCAGGTGCAGCCCGCTGCCTGAGTGAACCTTTGGAGATACTGTAAATACTGCATCCTCTCCCCGAAGAAGCTGTGCACTGAACTCTTTTGCCAGCTTCATGTCGTTTATCGCCATGTCATGTTTTGCGGCAAAGACGTCCACTGCGAACTCGCCCCTTATGTCGGTCGCCGTTGTTATCACAGGGATTGCCCCAAGAAGATCCGCTATTTTCCGGGCACATTCGTTAGCGCCTCCAAGGTGCCCCGACAGGACAGGGATTACAAAATTCCCACCCTCGTCTATGGCAATAACCGCCGGGTCCGCGGTCTTATCTTTTATATAGGATGCAATGGCCCGGACCGCTATAGCTACAGCACCTATGTATATGAGGACGTTGCCCTTTTTAAATTCTGTTCCGGTAAATTCATCCAGGGTGCTTACATCTGAAAGGACCACCTGTCCGGTCTTTTCATCTGCCGAAAGCATATCCCCCAGCCGCCTCATCAGTTCTTTTCCCGCATCGGTAAAGCTGATGATCCTGTATTTACCTGTGCTTAGCTTCTCCATACATGTTTTCCTTAAGCTTTTTTATGACCTGCGGATAGTTGTCCCTTTCGTGAGGGAAAGTACAGTCCTTGCAGTTCTTAATTCCCTTGTCCGAATATCTGTAGTTGCCGCCGCAGTCCTCAATGCCGTAGAGCGGGCAGTAGCAGAAGAGGCAGCTGAATTTTTCCTCCGGAACGTCGTGGCAGGGATAGTACTCGCACTTTCTGTTAACAAAATAGCTGCAATACTTTTTTGCAGACTCATCCGGCACTTCCAGCTGCTCTGACACCTTGAGGTACATATCGTCAGTCATATCATAGAGAGTCTTCAGCACCTTACTTTCTATGACTTCTTTTGGACTCATGCAGGAAACAGCCCCCGATGAATCAACAAGGAGCACCCTGTCTGAGATCATAAGTGCCAGCTCCAGCTCGTGAAGTGACATTATGACGGTCACGCCTTTCTCTTTCAGGACTCTCAGTACATCCATGAGCTCGTACCTGTATCGTATATCAAGATACGACGTGGGTTCGTCCATGATGAGATACTTAGGCTCCTGACATATAGCCCTGGCTATCAGTACCCTCTGCTTTTGTCCGTCGCTCAGGTCCATGAAGGGCTTTTCTGCCAGATCTGTGACCTTCATCATACCTGCAGCATCCAAAGCGGCCTGCCTGTCTGCATCAGAAAACATACCCAGTCCGTCGCTGTACGGAAGACGCCCCGATAGGATCACGTCCATTGCGCTCATGTGCTCCGGCTTTATCCTGTCGGTGTTTACGATGGATATCTTTTTCGAGAGTTCTTTCAGCGGTATGTCCCGCACATTCTCCCTCTCTATAAAAACAGCACCGGCAAGAGGTTTCAGCTCAGCGATGATTGTCTTTAAAAGAGTGGATTTACCTCCCCCGTTTGGTCCGATGAGAGAGATTATCTCTCCCTCTTTTATTTCCAGGCTGATATCCCTGACAACTGCTTTTTTGCCATATCCGGCTGACAGCTTCTCAATTCTCATTGCCCCTGTGCCTCCTTATTATCATGAAGATAACTATCGGAGCTCCGAATAAAGATGTAACTGCCGATATGTTGAGCTCCGTGGGAGCAAATATCATTCTGGCAAGAAGATCGCTCAAAAGACAGAAGGCCGAGCCCGCGATGAAGGATGCAGGGATAAGCACAACCGGCTTGGACGTCTTAAGAACTTCTCTCATAAGAAACGGGACGGCTATCCCGACAAAAGACACAGGTCCCGCGTAGGCTGTTACGCACCCGGACAGTATACTTGACAGCAGGATGATGAAGATCCTGCACATTTTCACATTGACGCCCACGCTCCTTGCGTAGGACTCCCCGAGCCTTAGGGCATCCAGACTCTTTGCAAGAAACATCACGCAGATAAAGGAGACAGAAACGATCACAATACAGTACCCGGCCCCTTCCATCGTTGCGCCGGAAAAGCTTCCCTGGGACCAGCTGTGAAGGTTGACTATATCCGAGTCGTCGGCAAAGGCCACCAGGAAGTCAGTAACAGCGCTGCAGATGTAGCCGATCATAATACCCGCAGCAAGAAGTGATGCCATGTTCCTTACTCTTTTTGAGATGAGTATTATGAAAAAAGTGGCTGCCAGTGCCCCGATAAATGCTGCCAGAACCAGCATGTAGCCCTTCACCGTGACACCGCCCGCGACAAAAATAAGCAGCAGCGCCACCATCATCCTGGCTCCCGATGACACGCCAAGGATGTAGGGACCTGCTATCGGGTTGGAAAAATACGTCTGAAGTAAAAAACCCGCAATGGCCAGCGCTCCTCCAAGTACAAGCGCCATGATCGTTCTCGGAAGGCGGATACTGAACATTATGCTTCTTAATGTCTCATCTCCTGTCCCCGAAAAGAGCATTCCAAAAACATCACCTGCACCGATGCGCACATTGCCGATGCAGAGATTTGCCATGAAAAACAGGGCAAGGATCATTATCAGCAAAGCAAAAACAATTGTATTTCTCTTAGTGTCCGTCTTTGGCATTCTTATCAGTTCCCATTCTGTACTCTGTTGTAAAATCAGAATCGTAGAGTTTTGACCTCTCATACCCGGTCTGGGCGACGGCTTCCCCCACGATTATGAGGGCTGTCTTTTTAATGTCATGGGCTTTCATCGTCTCAAAAAGACTCTTAAGGCTGCAGACAAAGCTCTTTTCATCATCCCATGTGGCCTTGTAGACCACCGCGCAGGGAGTATCCGGAGAAAGCCCTGCATTTATCAGTCTCTCCGAGAGCCTCTTAGAATCAAAGGATGACAGGAAAAAGACCATTGTTGCGCCGTGAGAAGACAGTGCTTCCACAGACTCCCGCTCCGGCACTTTTGTTCTGCCATCCATCCTTATTATGATCACGCTCTGGCTTATACCGGGCAGCGTATACTCCATCTTAAGGGCAGCTGCCGCTCCGCAAAAGGAGCTGACTCCGGGCGTCACATCATAGTCGATCCCAAGCTCATCAAGGATGTCCATCTGCTCCCTGATAGCGCCGTAAATACTTGGATCTCCCGTGTGAAGCCTCACAGTGTTCTTCCCCTGTGCTTCGGCATCACGTATTATTGCGATAACTTCTTCCAGATTCAGATCCTTGCTGTCGTGTACTCCGCAATGATCCGGGGCGTATTCAAGAAGCTGCGGGTTCACCAGTGAGCCCGCATAGATTATCACATCCGCCTCTTCGATCAGTTTTTTTCCTCTTAATGTTATCAGGTCCTTTGCTCCGGGACCTGCTCCCACAAAATGAACCATATCTATTCCTTAACCCATTCATGCGCCAGCCCGGTTGCGACAAGCTCAGTGTTTTCATTTGCAAATACAATTACCTGCGCCCTGATCTTTCCATCCGCCCAGGCCTCGAGATTTGACTTTATGCGGCGGGCCATGTCCTCAAACACTTCTTTTGAAATACCCGCACCGCCTATGATCCTGACAGCTTCTTCGGTGGTTACGCACTCGTCAATACTGTCTTTAAGGCTGTCGTATTCCGGCAAAAGAGCTTTGGGAAGATTGTCTTTTACTATCTCATTTAGGATTTCCATCCTGTGATCGCCGTACCGGGAGTGGGTGTTTCTGATGCCCCCCGCCACTTTGATGAGCTTTCCGATATGCCCTGCAAACAGCATTTTCTCAAAGCCTTCATCAAGAGCCATCTGCACGGTATCGTATATAAAGTTGGAACTAAGGACTACTTCTTCCTCTGTGGTTCCGTAAGTGTCCTTCAAAAACTTAAGGCCGTAGTTGCCGGGAGCGGCGATAAGCACGTCTTTACCCGATGCTTTCCTGACTCCGATCTGCGTCCTTATGGTGTCAAGGACAGCCCTGTCACTCATAGGCTCCACTATTCCCGTAGTTCCGAGAATAGATATACCGCCAACGATTCCAAGTCTTGGATTGAAAGTCTTAAGTGCAAGCTCCTCTCCCCCGGGAACGCTGATGACCACTCTTACGCCGCGCCCTGTCATCCCTGCTTTCAGAAGGACTTCACTTAAGTTCTCCCTTATCATCTTCCTCGGAACGGAGTTTATTGCAGCTTCCCCCACAGGCTGATCGAGCCCCGGCTTTGTCACTCTCCCGACGCCGTCTCCACCTAGGATTTCAATACCATCACCATCCGTGAAGGTGACGAGGGCAAATATTCCTGAACCGGTGGTCACATCCGGGTCATCTCCTCCGTCTTTAATGACCGCGCAGGAGACTGTCTTATCATCTTCACTTCTCCTGATATCCACTACCTCAGCATTATATGGAATGCCCTTGGGCGTTATTATAGTCACATTATGTATGTCGCCCTCCCCAAGCAGCATCAGGAGGGCCGCCTTTGCGGCAGCCGCCGCACAGCTTCCCGTGGTAAAGCCGTATCTCAACTTTTTCTCTTCGCTTTGTACCACCACTTTCCGCTCCTTACAACAAGTCATTGGGGACGGTTCTCTCTGACTCCCTTGTTATACAGCAAGTTATGGGGATGTGTCTTCTGACTTACATGTTATACAGGATGGAGTTGCATATGGCTGCTGCCACAGTGCTTCCGCCCTTTCTTCCCCGGTTTACGATGTATGGAACATCTCCCGACAGGATCAGCTCTTTTGCTTCTACCACATTTACGAATCCCACCGGAACGCCGATGATAATAAGCGGATTCAGCTTATTTTCCCCGATCAGCTCATGAATCCTTATGAGTGCAGTGGGGGCATTCCCTATCGCAAATATCAGGGGCTTATCAAGTTCAGCGGCCTTATCCATAGAGGCAATTGCCCTGGTTATCCCAAGTTCCGCCGCCTTTTGGGCCACATCCTCATCAGCCATAAAGCAGTGCACCTCACCTCCATACTTAGCAAGGATCTTCTTATTGATCCCCATGAGAGCCATGTTGGTGTCCGTAACTATATGCGCCCCCTCGCGGATTGCCTCTTTTGCCCTGTCTATCACACCCTCCGAAAAGCACATTGTATCTGCATATTCGAAATCTGCAGTGGTGTGGATCACCCTCAGCACCGTGGGAAGGAGCTGATCCGGGATTTTCTTTCCCATCACGTCCAGCTCTTTTTGTATTATATTAAAGCTCTCCTTCTCGATATCAGAAGGCTTGAGGTATTTGATATTCATAACGCGTCGCCCCAATAAGTATGACTTCTTGCGGGCAAAAGCGGAAATCGCCCGCAAGAATCCTGCCTTTTAACGAGTCATAAGGAATCCAGAGAACATGAACCTTAATCTTCTAGATCCCGATTATCTTATATATCAGTTCCATATCAAGGTTATTCCTGAGAACATCCGCCAGTTTATCCAGCTCTTTCTCCCGTCTGAGCTTTACATTCTCAAACTGCGGAAGTGTTGAACTGATGCCCTTATTCTTCAAAATTATCTCAATTAACGTCTTTGTAAATTCCGCGCAGTCAAAGATACCGTGGATGTATGTACCAAGGACTGATCCCTTTGCAGCAACCGGGAAAATCTCGCTCTCGGATGCGCTCTCTCCCATGTGTATCTCATAGCCGGAAACATGAATTCCTGAAAGCGGCTCGAACATGCCCTCAAGCTTTCCTATTTCACCTTCCGTCTGGTTAAGGTGCTTGCCCTCCTCAAATACGGTTCTAACAGGTAAAAGAGAAAGACCCTCAGCCTCTCCTCCGCCTTCCCTTCCTCCGGGATCGCTTATGCCTGTTCCCAGCATCTGGAATCCACCGCAGACGCCGATCACAATCCTGCCATTTCCTGCGTGTTCCTTCACACTGTCTGCAAGACCGTTTCCTTCAAGCCACTTAAGGTCCTCCAGCGTGTTCTTTGTCCCCGGAATTATAATGAGGTCAGCCCCCTCAAGTCCCGCGGGATCATCCACATACTTAAGATCCGTGCATCCGGGCACTTCAAGCGCCGAAAAGTCTGTATAATTGCTGATAAACGGAAGCCTTAACACCGCCACATTGACGACCTCACTTCCATTTTCGGAATTGCCTTTAAAGCCACTGTTATCCACTGTAAGGCGGTCAGATACACTGTCCTCCTCATCAAGCGAAAGCTCTGTATAAGGTACCACGCCGGCAAAAGGAATGTCGCAGTACTCACCGAACATTGTCAGCCCCGGTTCAAGAAGAGACCTGTCTCCTCTGAATTTGTTGATGATAAGTCCCTTGACCCTGTCCTTTTCCTCTTTTCCAAGAAGATTTACAGTTCCAAGTAGCTGCGCAAAAACTCCGCCCGGATCTATATTGCCAACAAGGAGCACCGGCGCATCAAGAAATTCTGCAAGTCCCATGTTCACAATATCGTTTTCCCTGAGGTTGATCTCAACAGGGCTCCCGGCTCCTTCTATTACTATGATGTCTGCATCCTGTGAAAGATTGTCATAGGCCCTCTTTATATCAGACATAAACTCTTTCTTTTTCATGAAATAGTCCAAAGCTCTCATGTTCCTGACAGGCCGGCCGTTCAATATGAGCTGTGACACAGTATCACCCATGGGCTTTAAAAGGATCGGATTCATGTCCGAAGAAGGCTCAATTCCCGCAGCAAACGCCTGAAGCGCCTGGGCCCTTCCTATCTCCCTTCCGTCGACGGTGACATAAGAATTAAGCGCCATGTTCTGGGATTTAAAAGGCGCCACCCTGTAGCCGTCCTGACGGAGTATCCTCAGGATTCCTGCGGTCAATATGCTTTTCCCAACGCCGGACATGGTTCCCTGGATCATAAGATTTTTAGCCATATTCATAACCTCAATGATATATTTTTTTACAGTGTCATCTTAGCCTGTGGAAAAACTCAGAATCATCTGCGTTATCTGCCATTATCTTATTTAAGTTCTCTATTATTGTACCTGTTCTGTCCGTATATTGGTAGAAGGACTTATCGGTGTACCACACAGTTCCTTCTTTAACCGCCTTGAAATCCCCGATGCTCTCATTCTCTGAGCAGAGCTCCCTTGCAGAGCCCGGAGCACCTGTTACCGAAGCGTTGTAGATGAGAATATCCGCATTCCTTGCATACTCGTAAAACGCTTCAATGCTCACGGTCGTCTGCCCGCCGCCATCATCGCCTCCCGCATCCGGGGCAAGATACGTCCCGCCGGCCATGGATACCATTCTGGCAAAATAGTCCCCCTGCTTTCTGGTAACTATCTGATGATTTGAATTCACGTAGAAGTATGCCACGCTCCTGCCGGTCAGAGTCTTTTCTTTTACCGATTCAACAAGATCGCACTGGGCATTGAAGGCGGAAAGCGCCGCCTGATCTTTGCCGCACAGTGCTCCATATACTCTGATCCACTCGCATCTTCCAAGGGGATCAGCTTCATAATTGGCCCTGTCGATAAACACAGGGATCCCAAGCTGCTCCAGCTTCTCCTGCACCTTAGGCACGTGAAGTATCATTGTATTCTCAATTGCAATATCAGTATCATTCAAAAGAATCTTTTCATAATCAGGTGCGCTGTACTTGCCACCGTAGGAAAGGGTGCCCTCTTCCATGGCTTTTTTCGCGCTCTCAATGTACCAGTCATCACTTTTAAGCCCTGAGAGCATGATATTTTCAACTGCATCGAGTTCATCAAAATGGCACATCGCACCTGACGCCGCAAGGTATATCCTCTCCAGCGGCAAATAAAGAACGGTCATGTCTTTTTCAATTCCATCCGGTTCATCTTTTCCCTCAGGAACCAGAAGATACTGCCGCCCGTCCTCAACACTTATCACCGTGTATCCTTCGCTGTATCTGTGAATAGCAAAACCCATGGCATACCTGTTTGCCTCTGTCTCTGTAAGTTCAAGCCCCGGAATATCCGGCGCGGCAGTGACATCTGCTTTGGTAAAAGATACTTCTGTGTCCCTGTCATTTTCTACAGGCGCATCAGTCAGGGATACCCTCAGCGTGTAATCGATCAGATGCGGCGTACTCATGGCTGTGGTGTCCGCAGAGATCTGCATATCCTCATCGAGCCGCACGGGTATGAGAAACTCTGAGTTTCCCTCTGTGTTCACCGGATAGTAGGTATTCCCATCAACTATCATGTAGTCATAATTGGGACTGCTCCATATAATATCTGCCGTGGCCTTGCCCTTCTTCACACTGACCCTGCAGGGGCTGTCAATACCTGCTCTCCCGCTTCCTCCCTCAAGAGAAACAGATGCGGTGTACTCCCCGTCGGGAGTGCCGCCGCATCCTGCAAGACAAAAAGTCAGGGCCGCCAATAGCAGAACACTTTTTAGAACCTGAATTGTCTTTTTTATATTTATCATTATTTACCGATCACTTCTTTTGCGTGCTTAACATAGAGATCCTGAACTGCCGCGATTCTTCCGAGTCCCTCAATCTGGCAATCAATGCTCTCAAAAGAACCATCAGCTGTAAATCCGCTCTTCCAGGAATCCTCATCATCACCTGCCATGTCATTGTTGGCGTGATCTCCTGCAACAACCATGAGGGGACGAAGGATTACCTTCTTATATCCTTTTTCCTTTACATTCTCAATAACCGAGGACAGCTCTGTCTCTTCAGGCTCTCCCTCAACTGTTCCGATAAATACGTTCTCATATTTAAGTTCATTCATCTGAGTCTGCATCTGGCTGTAGGATATCTTTGCAGTGTGAGAAGTTCCGTGTCCCATAAATACAAAGGCTGTGCCGTCTTTGTCTGCAGCCTCAAGGCTGTCATAACCTGCTGACTTTACTGCCTCTTTGGTGATAGCTTCTGCAACAGCTTTCTTGTCATCATTGACCTTTGTGGCATCAGATCCCACCTCGCCAAGAAGAGGCTCTGAGATAGAAACCTTTTCAAACTTATCCTTGTATGCGTCAAGTGCCTCCACAAGCTCGTCGTACTCAGCGCCGTGCATGAGATGTGTGGGCTGGATCACCAGCTCTTTGACACCTGCCTTGACAGCCCTTTCAAGAGCCTGCTCCACGTTATCTATCTTTTCATCATCTCTTGCTTGAACATGGTTGATGATTATCTGGGCTGTAAATGCCCTTCTGACCGACCAGTCTGGGAAAGCTTTCTGAAGTGCCTTCTCGATCCCTCCGATATCCTCTGCTCTGCTGTCGTTAAAAGAGGTACCGAAGCTCACAACAAGAAGTTCCTTCTCCCCGATGTCATCTGCGTTAAGAGGATCATCCTTGGAAGCATCACCTGTGTCTCTTCCGAAGTAATCGGGATCTGCAGACTCTCCTTCAACCAGCTCTTTCTGGGCATCAGTGAGGGCGTCCCAGGCTTCTTTTGCCTTGGCGCACAGTTCGTCGGTGTTCTCATCTCTCGTCTGAACGTAAATCGAATCTATAAGATCTGCCACTTCCTGAGCCTTTGCCATGTCCTCACCTGCCTCTTCGCCTGCTGCCTTCACATCGGAAACTTTGACTTTATGGTCGTACCACTTCTCTTTTGTTCCGATGAGCGCCAGGTCAAACTCCTCATCAAGAACTGGAACCGGCACATCAAATCCATTTACTTCCTCTTCTGTTCCGTCGTCGTATTTAACGGTATCTACAGTCGGCTGCAAAAGAACTGCTCCCTCTTTCTGAGCATCCTCAGCTGTTCCGGGAAAGAGATTGACAATGTTCTTGGAAGGGAGCGTGATGTGGATCGTCATCTGCCCGTCCTTTACCGTAAGTGTTCCTCTGTCACCGTAAACCTCATTGATGTGGAACATTGAGCTGTCGGTTGTAAAAGAAGCTGAATATGTTCCGTCCTCGAGAGCTGCGTCTTTCTCTTCTGAAGGCTGCTCTGTGTTCGTGGTCTCTGAAGCTTCCTCCTGCGCGGGAGCCTCAATCGCTGTCTCTGCTGCAGGCTCCTGTGCCGTTTCGGCTGCCGCCTCCTGAGTTGTGGTGTCAACTGCCTGCTTTCCACAGGCTGTCGGCAATGAGATTGTCATCACCAGTGCCAGTAATACTGCTAATTTCTTTTTCATAATTTTCCTCCCTTTTTCAGCCGGCATTTTGTATGTAGTGCCGAGCCTTAATCTATACCCAATAGATTCGCATAAAGAATCTCCCGGATTAAAAAAAGCCTCCACCTCAGGCGAAGACTTTTTTGTGCAACAAATATAAGCAAATGCGCGTGTGCATTTACTTCAATTATTCGTACAGCCAATTCCTCGTGACCCAGGTTTCCCTTTGTACAACGAAAGGCAGGTCTCCCGGCTGATCGATCCAGCTTTTTGCAGCGCCTCTTCTCCCTTCCCGGCGCAGTACTCTGTACCAGTGGCTGTGAGAGTCGGCTCTCGAAACACGGTGACGAGATCGTGCGGGATTTGCACCCGCTTCCCTTTTCACTTGCGCAGCAGCCTGCTGCCCGCAAACACCTTCCGTTTATTCAGTTATATCCAATAATAACACAAATTCGTAATTGTTGCGCACTCATTAAAAGAAATCCGCTGTCAAGGACTGCCCGAGCACAAGTTAAGTCATTTTCGCTATTATTTTGATACTTATTCTATAATAGCGACAAAAATGGCCAGATTTCGCTACTATAGCACAGAAAGAAAAATAGCAGCGATAAAAAGCCTCGTTTTTTTCGCTACTATTTCGCG
>JAEEGL013701963.1_pt1 | contig 18177 bp, 13 predicted proteins | sample 9134231 | NCBI WGS metagenome assembly JAEEGL01 (sample SAMN16246548, study PRJNA631951) | gut metagenome | biome: gut microbiome; feature: rumen; material: fiber-attached | host: Bos | place: Iran: Karaj | collected 2018-10 | reverse complement strand
ATTACAACTAATTCCCTGGGGTACTTTATATCCTTTAACAAAGATTTTTGAGATAATGCAGTTTCCGTGGAGGTTTTTAGGGGTAGCAACTCTGTTTTTATGTATTTGTGGCGGTTTTGGTTTACGTCTTTTGCTTCACGGTATGAGATTAAAAAAACGTTCAATAGTAATATTGTCAATAATCATTTGTATGACAAATTTGACAGCTATGAGTTATTTTAATCCATTACCATTTAACAAAATTGAACGGAAAATAAATTGGTATAGAGTAATTAGAAGCACAGATGATGACTACTTATATAAGGGAATGGATGTTCAAGAGCTTTTTAAGCAAGGCGATTTATATATTACTAACGCTGAGATTCATAGTTGGAAAAAAGAGTCAACCAATGTATCGTTTTCTTATTCTGCAATAGCAGATTCAACAGTGACTTTGCCTTTGGTAAACTATCCAGGTTACATTGCAACTGATCAAAATGGTTCCGAGCTTCAGATTAAAGAAAATGGTAATCATCTTATAGTAATTTTATTGCCAAGAGGGGAAGGAAATATAGAGCTTCATTATCATGGCTTGCTTTTATTTAAGATTTCGGATATTATCTCATTGATAACATTAGTATTCATGATTTTTTATATGGTCTGGATTCAAAGACACAATAAATGGTGTAGTTTTATATAAATGGCAGAAGTCTTTCATGTTAATTTGAGAGGTCAATGTTTCTGCTAATCTGTAAAATTAATAACGCATTATTATTGCAGCAATTACTTTATCTTAATCTTAAAGTAAGATTACAACTGTAAGGATGAAAAGGAAGAAGACATGAAAACAATTACAATATTGGTTCCGTGTTACAATGAAGAAAACAGTTTAGACCTTTTTTTCGAGCGCTTACATGGTGTACTGGCTAATCTTGGGGAGTATAAAACAGAAGTATTACTTGTTAACGATGGAAGCAAGGACAACACGCTTGCCAAAATGCAAGGGCTGCACGCTAAGGATCCTTCTGTGTCTTACCTTAGTCTTTCCCGTAATTTTGGGAAAGAAAATGCAATGTTGGCGGGCCTGGATTATGCCGAAGGCGATGCGGTGATCTTAATGGATGTTGACCTGCAGGATCCGCCGGAACTGATTCCTGAAATGATAAAAGAATGGGAAAACGGTTATGACGATGTGTATGCCCGACGCCGGAGCAGGACGGGTGAAACGTGGTTTAAAAAAACAAGTGCCCATTACTACTACAGGCTTTTACAAAAGTTTGCGGATATAGATATTCCTGCTGATGTAGGAGATTTCCGTCTGCTTGACAGACAGGCAGTTAATGCGCTTTGTTCTTTGAGAGAGAAACAAAGATACACGAAGGGGTTGTTCAGCTGGATCGGTTACAATAAAAAGGAATTGCTGTTTGACCGCAATCCTCGTGCAGCCGGTAATTCTAAAATGAGTTTTATAAAATTATTTGGCCTTGCGGTTGATGGCATAACTTCCTTTTCTGTTGCACCGTTACGACTGGCATCGGTGCTAGGCTTGCTTATATCATCAGTCGCGTTTGTTTATTTGTTGTTTGTTGTAGGCAAAACATTGTTGTTTGGTGACCCGGTTGCCGGTTATCCTTCTATGGTTTCCATTATTTTATTTATGGGCGGGATTCAGCTTATAGTGCTGGGCATTATTGGTGAATATGTTGGCCGTATTTTTTATGAAACAAAAGGAAGGCCGGATTACCTGGTTAGTGAATACAATGGAATCAAAATCGTTGGTGAAAGAAACATCAGGTATGATTATAAAGATCACGATAAACCGTTGTAATATAGTTTGTTATAATATAGACTCTATTTAAGCGAATTAGTTTTAGTTAAGTAAATTGGTTTTAGCAAACATAAATCAAGATTAAATTTATTAAGCTGGGAAAGTTTTTAAGCAAGGTGCATAGTTTGATGATAGGGAGAAAAGCATTAGTTTTAATATTAGCTATTTTTTGTTTCATGCTTATATTGAATATGATGAAGCCATTGTCATCGGACGATTATTTTTTAGCATTTATTTGGCCGGAGGGAATGGCCATTAACGGACTTCTGACGGAAGAAGCCAAAAGGGTTTCAGGATTTACAGACATTTTTGAGAGCCTGAAATCATATTATTTTGCGTGGGGCGGAAGGATTCCCGGTCAAAGTCTGATGACATTTTTTGTTTGGAAAGGGAAAGAGCTTTTTAATGTTTTAAATGCTTTTATGTTCGTGGTATTGATTGCGGAGATTTACTGGCTGTCCCATGAAGGAAAGGTCAGTGTTGATTTTGAGCCTTCGTATGTTTTTTGGATTTTTTTTGCTCTTTGGTCTTTCAATATAAGCTTTAATGATACTTTTTTATGGTTGTCCGGATCATGCGAATATTTATGGATGTTAGTCATTCTACTCGCTTTTTTGCTTCCGTATGTCCGGGATTATTATGACAGTGAATTTGTAAAAAGAGATAACCGGGTTACTTCAATCGGTATGTTTTGCCTGGGTGTGATAGCAGGTGACAGCAGGGAAACGGTTATTTGCTGGATTATAGTAATTCTGTCTTTGTGTTTATTTAGAAGTTTAAAAAGGAATAATTTACAGTGTTGGAAGATTGCGGGTCTTTTGGGTCTGTGTGTTGGATATGCGGTGTTGATTTTTGCTCCCGGGAATGTATCGCGCCTTGCCATACAGCAACACGCTGACAGTATATTTATTCCCGCGGATTTTTTGGTTCCTAAATTAATTGAGTCTGTAGGGATAATAGCATTTCATCTGTTTTTGTGGTATTTCATTTTAAAATTCATTTACACTTATGGAAAAATCAGACGAAATAAAAGGAAAAATTTGTTAAGTGATCAATCCGTAGACATTAGTTTATACCTGAGTTTTATAAAAGCGTGTGTTGTTGTTGCTTTAGGATCAGGCTTTCTGATGTTTTTAATACAGTCGGAAGCTTACAGACCGTCTTTTGTTAATCTTGTTTTTTTAATTATTTCTTCAGCTTCAATTTTCAGGTTATGTGACAGAGCCGGTATTACAATAATACATCCTGTAACAAAAAGGTTTTTAAAAAAGACAGGTTATATTTATTTGATTCTGACAATTTCATGCTCATTATGGGGTAATTACTTAAACTGGCAGTATTGGAATTCCGTACTTTCGTCGGTAAAAGGCATTCAGCAAAGTGGTTCTGTTGATGTATTGGAAATAGAACCATGCCCGGTCAGAGGGAAAAATCCTTTGATACTTTTATCAGGTTTTCACATAATAGCAATGCCCTTTAGCGGGGAATACGAAACAGACTCCATAAAAAGAACGTTTTCCAGATATTACTGTATTAACGGAGTTAAAATTGTTACGCCCTGATAAAACAGTTTTTAATAAGATTTAAAGAAACACGTGTTGAGGTGGAACGTTTATGTCCAAAAAGGTTTGGGCAATTCTTTTTTTAATATTTCTGGTTATGTTTGGGCTGAATTATCTCATGCCGTTATGCTATGGAGATGATTATGTCTATGCGTTTATCTGGCCCGGACAGTCCATGTATATCCCTTTGCCGGAAACGGTGGAACGGATTTCCGGACTTTATGATATTTTGGTATCGCAATGGAAACACTACTTAACCTGGGGTGGAAGGGTTCCTGCCCATATGCTTGTACAGTTTTTTGTCTGGCAGAACAAACTGCTCTTTGACATTCTTAACTCAGTTGTATTTGTATTGCTGGTTTTGGAGATTTACTGGATTGCCAACAAAGGGGAGGTTACATTAAAAAATATAAACTTAACAGCTTTGTGTGTGATATTCTTTTCCGTATGGGCCTTTACGGTTAATTTTGCCGGTGTATTCCTCTGGATTTCCGGCGCCTGTAATTATCTCTGGATGCTGGCTATATTATTGTCGTTCCTTATTTTATATGTACATAAATATTACAGCATGAATAAAATGACCATCCGGCCGGGTTGGGTTAAATACCTGATTTTTGTTTGGGGTATCCTGGCGGGCTGGACAAATGAGAATGCGGTTTGCTGGATCATACTAGCGCTGGGTTTGTGGATTTTTAAAAACCGCAAGCAGGAGGGTATGGAAACATGGATGTGGTTTGGGCTTTTTGGTCTTTGCGCAGGATATTTTCTTTTACTATTGGCGCCGGGCAATGCTGTACGGGCAGATTCTTATGCCACTGTCAGTATCTGGTCCTGGTCACATATACGGTTTAATCTGATTACATTCGGGGTGATCGAGTTTTTCCAGGTTTTCTTATGGTTTTTTATTATCGTATCATGGCGTAAGATAAGGAGTACGCAAATAACAGAAGAAGGCTTGCGGCATCTTCTGTTAGTAAAAAGCTTTTGCGCATTAAACCTGTTGAGCAGCGGTATTATGCTGCTTACACCGGAATTCCCGGCAAGAAGCGGTTTCTCCGGTTTGGTGTTTTTAACTATAGGTGTTGCTTTATTAATTTGTAATCAGGCAGATCTTAACGTTAGCCTTGTTGAGAACGGCGCAAAAAAATTTATATGGATAGTTGCCGGCGGCTGTTTCCTGATTACATTATACGGAACGTATGCGGGCTTGTATTCCACCTATCGGTATAATCAGAGTGTTGTATTGGCGGTTCGACAACATAAAAAGGCGGGCCTTGCTTCTGTTTTGGAGATTCCGGCGCCGCCAAAATATTCGGAAACGTTGGTGTGGATGTCCGGCCGGCATATCGTCCATCTGTCCCTGAAAGAAGACGAACGGGACTGGACAAACGTGGCTTTTGCCCGTTATTATGGGATTAAAGGGGTTCGGATTATAAATCTTGAAAGGGATGGGTTGTAATGGCAAGTAAAAAGGTCTTGCTTACATTTTCAGTAATTTATTTGTTTTTGTTTATTTTCAATTATCTCCATCCCATGAACTTTGGTGACGATTATATATATTCTTTTGTCTGGCAGGGGAATCCCATGATGGAGCCTTTAACGGAAAATGCCGTCAGGGTTTCATCATTTAAGGAGTTGTTCGTTTCCCAGTGGTCTCATTACTTTACATGGAGCGGCCGGACGGTGGGGCATGTGCTTGCCCAGTTTTTTTTGTGGATGGGAAAAGATACGTTTAACATTTTCAATGCCCTTACTGGGACATTGTTAGTGGCTGAAATTTACTGGCTTATCCATAAAGGTGAGATAAGTTGCAGATTTAATACAGGAACATTATGTTGGATTTTTTTCCTTTTATGGGCGTTTACCCCTGGCTTTTCTTCCGTTTTTTTATGGTTTACGGCAGCTTGTGTTTATCTTTGGACTCATGTTTTTTTATTGGCATTTTTGATTCCGTTCGTCAGTAAATATTATCATCCGGAAGGAACATCGGGATCCTCTTTATGGTTTAGGGCAGGTATGTTTTTGTTGGGCATCCTTGCAGGTTGGACAAATGAAAACAGCATATGCTGGGTATTGTTGTTATTGATTTTATTCAATTATGATACTTGGAAAAAATCAAAATTTGAAAGCTGGATGGGAACGGGCTTTTTAGGTTTGTTTATTGGCTATGCATTGTTAATGCTGGCCCCCGGGAATGTTATTCGTTTGCAGGCTACATATGGTGTGAACTGGTTCGGTTTAGACATATTAAAAGTAAACTTGCATATGCTGATAGTGGTTTTAACATTTCAACTGTTTTTGTGGTATTTTAATCTTAGATCTATTTGCAGTTTGAAAAATCAAAGAAGATACTTTGCAAAAGATTATTTGCTCGTAAGTATTTTTTGCGCGACTGCATTCGGAACAACAGTTATTATGCTTTTGTCCCCGGTTTTTCCGGCGCGAAGCGGTTTTTTTGGAACGATCCTGCTAATTATTGCAGCGGGTATATTGTTACGTATACAAGATGAGCATAGAGTTGAGCTTATGAAAACAGGGCTTAAGAAAATCCTGTTTTGCCTGGGAGTATTGTATTTTGTAATGACGGCCATCGTTTCCTTAAATGGTTTTAATAAAATACATCTGCAAATGCAGGATATTATTGCTTCTGCCCAACGTTTGAGTAGGGAAAATAAAGAAACGATACTGACCGTCAGCAGTTTTAAAGAAATATCTAAAGTAGAGGATATGATGAGCGGCTTTCATATTCCAATCTATGAACTTTCGGAAGACGAAAAGGATTGGAAAAACGTTGATTTTTCAAGGTATTATAAAATAAAAGGGATTCGCATGGTAAAATAAAAAAGTGAATTTGTTTAACCGTGCTTGTAATAATATATTATTAATCCGAGGATAATTGACATGCAACTTTTAAATAAAGGGGCGCAAATTGATAAATTAATAATTTATAGCCTAATTGGTATTTATTTGTTTTTCTTTATCCTGAATTACTTAACGCCAATGTATTTTGGCGACGACTATGTTTATGCATTTATCTGGCCCGGGCAACCTATGAGCATTCCGTTACCGGATACAGCAGAGAGGGTTTCCTGCCTGTCTGATATTTTAATATCTCAATGGAAACATTACTTAACCTGGGGTGGAAGAACTCCCGCTCACATTCTGGTTCAGTTTTTTGTTTGGCAGGGAAAGCCGCTTTTTAATTTTGTCAATGCTTTAGTATCTCTTCTTTTAATTTTAGAAGTTTTTTGGCTTTCCAATAGGGGAGAAGCTTCTATTACTAAATTAAAGGCAGGACACTGTGTGGGGATAGTCCTTTCCCTTTGGGCCCTGACTCCTGTGTTCACGGATGTTTTTCTTTGGCTTTCTGGTGCCTGTAATTATCTTTGGATGACAGCGCTTTTGTTAGGTTTCTTAATTCCATATGTACGGAAATATTATAATTTTCATCAAAAAGTCGGCAACAGTTATGCTTTCAGTTTTTTTATGTGGTTTTGGGGATTACTGGCAGGTTGGGGAAATGAGAATAGCGTTTGTTGGGTTATATTGGTCGTCGGTCTTTTTTTGTTTACACATAGGAAATGCCGGTGTAATGAAACATGGCTTTATTTGGGCTTAATAGGACTAATGATGGGTTATTCGTTAACAATAATGGCGCCCGGCAATATGGTTCGTTTACAAACAGAGTTTGGATCTGATTATCATAGTTGGTTGACGTTGCATACGATTCAAAATAACCTTCTAACCCTTACCCGGATTTTAACGCTGCAGTTACTCATGTGGTATTTTTGCTTAAAGTCATTATTTAAACTAAAAAAGAGTAATGCAGGGAATATAGTTCTGAAAAAAGACATATTGTTGGCTAAGATTACCTGTTTGACAGCCTTTGGAATGTCCAGCATTATGATAGTATCTCCTTTTTTTGCTCCACGTAACGGATTTCCGGGTACAATTTATCTGGTAATTGCGAGTGCAATTTTGCTAAGAGTGCAGAATGAATCCGGAATAGAATTAGTTTCTATTGCGGCACGGAAGTTTTTGGTTGGGGTGGGAAGCTTATATTTTATTATGACGTTTTTGATTACAGTTCAGTATTCTTATGAAATGAAATTGCAAATGTGTAATCTCATTAATTCTGTGAAACAGGTTCGCTTAACTTCTCCGGACATTGTTTTTACTGTACAAGTATTTAAAGCCCCAAGTCCGATAATAAAGTTTTTAAGTGGATACCATTTGATGTATCACTCTTTAGCAAAAGAAGCGGATTCCTGGGGAAATGTTGCATTTGCCCGTTACTATGGCATTAAAGGCGTTCGGATGGTAAAGGAGACCCATAATAAATGAGAAAAAAAGGTTTACTTGTTCTTTTATTGATTTTTGTCATAATGTTCATATTAAACACATTTACCCCCTTGTTATCGGATGATTATTTTTCGGCTTTTATCTGGCCTCAACGCGTGGCTCTGAACGATGTTTCCTCTGCACCTGTCAGAAGATTATCCGGTTTTGAAGAGATTTTCAGGGGCTTAAGAGGATATTATTATAATTGGGGGGGGCGTGTTCCGGGAAGCTTTCCGGTTTCTTTCTTTGTTTGGCAGGGCAAGGAATTCTTTAATCCCATAAATGCCTTTATGATGCCGGCTCTGGTAGCAGAAATCTATTGGCTGTCGCATGAGGGTAAGGTTTCTCTTGATTTCAACCCGTCATACCTCATATGGATTTTTTTTGCTTTATGGGCGTTTAATGTCAGTTTTATCGATACCTGTTTATGGCTTGCCGGTTCCAGTAATTATTTATGGATGCTGGTCATTGTTCTCGCTTTTTTAATTCCATACATACGGAGTTACTTTGATATAAACGCTTTTAAGAATCACAGTATCGGTTTAACAATCGGCATCTTCTTTTTGGGCCTTTTGGCCGGCTGGAGTCATGAAACAACAAATTGCTGGATAGTATTAATGTTGTTATATTTACTATATGAAAGCAGGAAGAAAGGCGAATTAAACTTTTGGAAAATTTCCGGTTTCGCAGGCTTTTGTTCAGGCTATGCGTTACTGGTTTTTGCCCCGGGCAATTTTTCACGGCTTCAGATGCAGCAGAATACAGACAGCGTTGTGATAGCCAGTGAACTGTTAAGCATAAAAATACTTGAGCTTGTAACCATATTGTTTTTTCATTTTATTATCTGGTATTTCATCGTCAGCTTTGTCTTTAAATACAAAAGGCAAAAGGAAAAATTCATTCAAAAGGATACTCCGTTATATTTAAATATTGCAAGATTATTTATTTTAACTGCCATTGGCTCGGGCCTTATGATGTTTTTTATTCCGTCTAACGGACTGCGGCCGTCGTTTTTGAATCTTGTTTATTTAATCATTGCGTCCGCTTTATTGTTCCGGTTGCAGGAAGTTAACGGTGTATATGTGATGGATGACCGCGGGAAAGCTTTTTTGCGGTTTATAGGATACACTTATTTAATTATTACTATCTTCTTTTCCGTATGGGGTAATTATATTAATTATAACCACTTGCAAAACATTCTGCTCAGCGTGAGAGAGGCACGCAGGCAGTCACCAGACACTGTTTTTGAAGTTCCGCCTTCGTTAACATCACAAAATGAAATCTGGCTTTTCGGATCGGGTTTTCATTTAGTTCCGCTGCCTTTTTATGAAGATGAGAATAACGATATTAATAAAACGTTTTCGTATTACCATGGAATAAAAGGAATAAAAATCGTCAAATAAACCACTTTTTGATAAAAGGAAAGAGCTATTATGCGGAAAAAAACTATAGCGGCTTTTATCGGCATTTTTATTTTTTTATATATTTTAAATTATCTTACCCCGCTGTCTTTTGGCGATGATTATCTGTATGCTTTTATCTGGCAGGGAAACTCCATGTTTGTTCCGTTAAATGAGAATGCGGCCAGGGTCTCTTCGTGGCACGATTTAGTTGTCTCACAACGGTCTCTTTATTTTACCTGGGGCGGTCGAATAGTAGGGCAGTTTCTGACCCAATTCTTTGTTTGGCTGGGAAAGGACATATTTAATTTAATTAACGCCTTCGTCGGCACTGTACTTATTGCAGAAATGAACTGGTGTATGAATAAGGGTAAAGTCAACATGCCTGTTCGACCGGCGATGGTCTTATGGACTTTTTTTATGTTATGGGCTTTTGCCCCCGGGTTTAGTGATGTTTTCTTTTGGCTTACCGCAGCCTGCATATATCTCTGGCCTGCAGTTCTTTTGCTGCTTTTTTTGCTGCCATATGTGAAGAAGTATTATGCTTTTCAAGAAAAGGCAGGGAAAACCGGTGTTTTCAGCATAGGAATGTTTATTCTGGGTGTTATTGCGGGTTGCGGAAATGAAAACAGTGTTTGCTGGATTATATTAGTATTGCTGCTTTTCCTGTTTTTAAATAGAAAAAACAGCGACATGGAAAAATGGATGTTTACAGGGATAGCCGGGTTGATAATTGGTTATGCCATATTAATACTGGCACCGGGAAATCTGGCACGGATATATGATGGCCACGGTTCAAACTGGCAGAACTTGCAGATTCTGAAGCATCATTTTTCAATACTGGTTGTTGTTTTACTGTTCCAGGCGTTTCTGTGGTATTTTAGTTTGAAATCCGTGTACAGATTAAGGAAAGAAAATTGTTGGGGAAGCGCATTGCAAAAAGACATTCTTTTAGTGCAGATTCTTTTAGTCACAGCTTTTGGGATGTCCGCGACCATGCTGCTTTCGCCGGAGTTCCCGACAAGGAGCGGTTTCCCGGGCACGATCCCATTAGTGATTGCAACAGGGATATTGTTGCGCATACAAAAAGAAAACCATATTGAATTAATTCAATATGGCGCGAAAAGAATACTGACAGTTTTAGGTGTGATCTTTTTTCTGGCGTCTGCGTCTGTAACCGTTTATAATTTTCACGAAAAACAACTTCACGTACAGAAGATTTTAGTTGCTGTTGATCAGTTAAAACAATCATCACAAAAGCGAACTTTGAGAGTACAACCATTCAGAACCGTGAGCTTTGAAGAAAATTTAGTCAGCGGTCTCCATATACCTAACTATGATTTGGATGAAGACGAATATAATTGGAAAAATGTTTCTTTTGCCCGCTATTACGGCATTCAGGGAATCAGAACGCTAAAGCGGGACAAGGAGGACAGATGATCATGAAAAACAAGAGTACCGCAGGTATTTTGTTTGGATTTTTTTTGTTTTATTATATTTTCAATTCCTTTCATCCTTTGAGTTTTGGCGATGACTATTTGTATTCCTTTGTCTGGCAGGGCAAATCCATGTATACCCCCTTAACGGAAGATGCAGTCAGAGTTTCATCCTGGAGGGATTTGTTATTATCCCAGTGGTCTCTCTATTTAACATGGGGCGGTCGAACGCTGGGACAAACGCTTACCCAGCTTTTTTTGTGGTTGGGAAAAGATATCTTTAATATTCTTAACGCCCTGGTAAGCGTAATACTTATAGCAGAAATCTGTTGGTGTGCCGATAAGGGCAGAGTAAGTTTAGACTTTAAACCGGTTTTTGCTTGTTGGGTATTTTTCGCATTGTGGGCTTTTTCGTTTGGCTTCAGTACGGTTTTCTTCTGGCTTACCGGAGCCTGCATATATTTGTGGCCGACGGTGTTCTTATTGGGGTTTATGATTCCTTATATAAAAAAGTATTATTACTTTGATGAACCGTTTGGAACAACTCATCTATTTGCACTTGGAATGTTCTTTTTGGGTCTTATTGCAGGATGGGGAAATGAAAACAGCGTATGCTGGATTATACTTATCATTTTGATTTTTCTCTATTCCGTAAGGAAGGCTCCGGGGAAAGAAGCATGGATGTATACAGGGCTTGCCGGTTTGCTGCTGGGCTATGCACTGTTGATGTTTGCGCCGGGAAACGTTATACGGCTTCACGAAGGTTATAAACTGTCTTTTCTTACTTTGCAGGGTCTGAAAGACAATCTCTACATTTTTTCAATCACCGTAACGTTTCAGCTCTTTTTATGGTATTTTGCTTTAAAATCCCTTTACAAATTAAAAAGAATGGATTTAAAAAAGCACGGGATAAAAGACGACATATTACTTGTAAAAACGCTGTGTATTGTTTCGTCAGGCATGACGGCTGTCATGCTGCTTTCCCCGTTTTTCCCGCCGCGCAGCAGTTTTCCAGGAACCGTCCAGCTAATTATAGCTGTGAGTATCCTGCTGCGTATACAAAGAACGGGCGGTATCGTCTTACTTCCCGTTATGACCAGAAAATTTTTGACCGGGGTCGGAATTTTTTATTTTATCATGACGGCAACCGTTACGATTTCCTATGCGTATGAGACCAGTTCACAAGTGAATGCCATAATAGATTTGGCTCAACAGGCTCAGTTAACTTCGAGAAACAGGGTTTTGCCTGCAAAGCCGATAAAAGAGTCGGGTATGGTCCGGGATTTTTTAAGCGGATTCCATTTATCTTATTATGATTTTTCTGAAGACGAAAACGACTGGGGGAATGTGGCTTTTGCCCGTTATTACGGCATAAAAGGCATTCGCAAGATGAAGATAAATGAATGAGGAAACCGGCAAAGAAATCATGAAAACGGAATCAGTCCCAGCAGGATCCCGATTCCGGTGAGGGCAAAATACGGACCGTAAGCAAAATAACTCTTCCGTTGCTTTTGCTTTGCAAGAAGCATGAGCAGGGCGGCAGCTCCTCCTGCCAGCAGTCCGTACATGATTACCAGAAGCTGATAACGGCAGCCAAACCATAGACCCATGGCAGTCACTAATTTAATATCTCCGCCGCCAATCGCGCCTTTTGTCAGGACCGTCAGCAGGAAAAACAGAAGACCGCTTGCCAGTGCGGCGGCAAGGTGTTCTGCCAGAGGCAGGTGAAAATGCAGTGTATAGCACAATCCGGTAATTGCAAGAGGCAAAACCATGGCGTCAAAGATGACATACTGTTCAAAATCCGTTATCGTTACATAAGATAAAATTGTAACGGCCAGGATTACGTAGAACAATATAAAAGAGGGTCCGGTATTACTCCATGCTTTTCCGTAACACAGAAGGAGCAGGGTAAACAGCAGAAGCTTCCTGTATCTGGAACGGCTGGCAATTGTTTCCGGAAAACTCAGTATTTCTTTATCCCGTGCGCTTTGATACAGGTGTCTGATCCAGGCAGAACCCAGCAACGTGGCGCAAAAAGAGAGGACGAATGCAGGGGAAATATAAAACAAAGAGTTAAGAAAGTTCATGTTATATGTCCTTTAACCTTGACAATTATGTCCTTTAATCTTGACAATTTAATTTATGGAGAGTAAAATAAATGCTAGATTAGGAAAAATTTTGGCTGTATACCGATTTGGACAGTATCTGTTGATAAAATATTACTTTTTCTGTCTCTTATGTTACCATAATTTCAGCAGGTTTTTCCAGTAGTTTGTTAGAAAAATGAATTTGCAGTTTTTTGGCTTTTTCATTTTTAAATGTTTCACATATATTGGCTTAAATTATTAAAAAAATAATAATTCAGAAGGGGGAAATTATCGTGCCAAGGTTCAATAATTTTATGGAGCGGTTCACACCTCGCCAGCTTTTGCTGTTATGCTGTGTGGTTGCTCTGGTGGTTTTCTTATTGATATATTTCACGTTGACACGCCTTATTGCCCAAAAACCGAAAGAAACACCGCCGCCTGCCAATACGCAGATTGTGGTGGCCCAGACCGATATCGCGCCCCGCACGGTCATCCGGGAAAACATGCTGCAGCTGAAAGAAGTTCCGTCTAATGCAGTTCCTGCCGGGGCCGCCCGCAGGACGACGGATTTAATCGGCCGGCCTGCCAAAGTGGGTATTGTGCAGGGTGAAGTCATTACGAACCAGAAGATGTACCCCAGTATTCAGGACGCAGGATTGAGCGGACGTATCCCACCTAATTGCAGGGCAGTCACAGTTGCTATCAGCAACGTGACCGGCGTGTCCGGTTTTGCCCAGCCGGGGGATTTTGTTGATATAATGCTGGTTTCCAGCCAGGTGGAACCGAACAAGGTTACCAGTGAACTGGTTTTACAGAATGTGTTGCTGCTTGCAATTAACAAATCTGTAGAGAATCCGTCCGGCAGCGCGCCGAAAAATAATAATGCGCAGAACACCAACAACCAGAACCAGGCGCAGAATAAGGCACCGGCCGGCGACAATGTGAAGGCGGTTGGCAACCCGGCTACAGCGACATTAGCCCTGTTGCCGGAAGATGCACTAAAAGTTTCGGCAAAAGCACAGCTGGGACAACTCTATTTGGCACTGCGGCCGTTCCGCCCGACGGTTGCCACCAGTGAAGAAACGTATTACTCGGTTACCAAGGCCAGCGGCAAGGTGCAGGCACCGCCTATGGGAGGCATGCCTGTAGCAGGTCCGGACGATCCGACTGGCAACGTTCAGGTAATCCGCGGCACCACAGCAACGGTAGGGAGGTAATGGATAATGAATCGGCATACGATTTGCGCAGGCTTGCTGCTAAGCGCTGGCATTCTGTTGGCTGCCCCTGCCGTTCATGCGGCACAGCCATTAAACCTGGGTTTAAATGAATCCCGTTATATGGAAATATCCGGTTTAAACCGGGTAGCGGTAGGGAATCCGGAAGTGGCGGATGTCCAGCTGATTTCCGGAAGTGAATTATTGTTAATTGGCAAAAAAGCCGGTTCTACATCCCTGTTGGTATGGGGCGGCGGTGCGCGCCAGGAATACCTGGTTACGGTATCCGGCGCGGACAGCGGTCTGGCGGCTGCTATCCAGAATTCTATCGGGCTGCCAGGTGTTACTGTTCAGATGGTAGGCGACAAAATCCTGCTGAAGGGTGTGGTCGTAAACCAGTATGAAAAAGATCTGGCGTTAAAGATTGCCGCTTTGTACGTGGGGGAAACCGCGTCGACTTCGACAACGGGCAGCAACAGCAACGGTGCTGATAATGCGGCAGCTTCTGCGGCAGATAAGACCAGCGGTAAAATTATAGACCTGCTGCAGATGGCCAATCCTTCCCAGATCCGTCTGGAAGCCCAGATTATTGAGATTGCTTCCAGTGATGCCAAAGACCTGGGTTTTCAATACGGTTCCTATAGCGACAGCGCGGACTCTACTAATATTACAGCTCCGGGGGCTTTTTACGGCGGCGAAAGCTGGCAGACCCGTGATTGGGGCGGTTGGCTGGTCCGGCACACGGCTCTGATCAACGGTACGCTTCGGGCGCTGGTAACCCAGGGCAAAGCACGGGTGTTGTCCAGACCGAGTATTTCCACCATGAGCGGTGAGAAGGCTAAAATCCTGATTGGTGGCAGCATCCCGGTACCTACCAGCGAAGACGGCAGTGTAACTATCCAGTGGCGTGAATATGGCGTGAAACTGGACATAGAACCCGTAGTAGACGAAATGGAAAAGATTACGTCCAAAGTACATGCGGAAGTCAGTACGCTGGATTATTCCCACGCAGTTCAGGAAAACGGTTTCACAATTCCCGCCCTGTCTACCCGGGAAGCGGAATCCGTGATTCATGTTTCATCCGGTATGACCATGGTCATCGGCGGTCTGCTGAACAGTGAAGACAGCAAGACAATTACCAAGATTCCGCTGTTGGGCAATATTCCGATAATCGGTGAATTCTTTAAGTATACCAGCAAGAGCCGCGACAAAAGGGAACTGATCATCCTGATCACTCCGAATCTGGTGAACGAAAATACCCGGGCGGGCATGTCTGACAGGATGAAGCAGACATTTAACGAAGGGCAGACTGAAGTAGGTTCCTTAAATAAAGTAAATGTGAATGAAACGGAACCGGAAGTAGAAAAAGAAATCGTCCGCATCAAAGAAAAGCGGGCGGAAGAGAAAGCAAAGAAGGAACTGAAAGCGGCTGAAAAAGAAGCGCGGAAAGCGGAAAAGGAAGCAGCCAAGCTCAGATCTTCGGATTACGACCGGCGCACGGAACGTTCCGGCAAAAAGACTTCCTTCCGGGAACGGGTAGACGCCATACTGCGGGAGAATGCAGCGCAGGACTCTTCGGCGCGATATGAAACGGTTCCGGAAAGTCGTGTTACCGTAGTTCTTCCTCAGGAAGAAGCCGTAACGGCTCCGGCGGCAGCAAGTGAAGAAGCGGCGTTAGGCAATTATCTGAACAGGTAGCCGTCTGCCGGAAAAAGCAGGAAAAGGAGGGAAGACTGTATGGCAGATGCACGAAGGGGCATAGTCATTACGGTTTTCAGTACGGCTTCAGCCGTCGGTAAGACCTTAATAAGTATTAACATGGCAGCCGAATTGGCTAAACAAGGTTATCGGGTTTGCCTGGCAGATCTGGATCTGCAATTTGGTGATGTATGTAATTATCTGCAGCTGCAGCCAAAGCATACCATTGCAGATGCGGCGAAATCATGGGAAGCGAACAGGAATACATTTGCTGTGCAGGATTTTCTGACGACATACGACCATTATGATGTGCCTTTTGGCGTAATGGCGGCGCCGTTGCGGTTGGAAGAGGCATATAATCTTAATGCGGAAACAATTAAAGAGATTTTGCTCCAGTTACAGTTGCGCTTTGACTTTGTGGTCATTGATACGGCTTCCATGTTTAGTGACAATAATCTGACGGCTATGGAGTTAAGCACGATTGTTACGTTCCTGGGTATTGTTGATTTTATTCCTACGATTAAGAATATGAAGAGCGGTACCGACATTATCCGTGAAATCGGGTTAGATGTGAATAAAATCAGGCTTGTTCTGAACCGGAGCAATTCCAAGACCCGCATCGATCTGCAGGACGTAGAGCAGTTGCTGGGCGCGGAGTTTTACCATGTGTTGCCTAATGATTTCGGCGCGGCGACAAGGTCTATACAAACCGGCTGCCCATTGGTATTGGACAGCAAATCCACCCCCTTAAAGACAGAAATGCGGAATCTGGTGGCCCGGTACACAAACCGGCCGCTGGAAAAAGCCAAAGAGGACAGCGGTTCTTGGTTTAGTAAGTTATTTAAATAGGCAGGTGCTGATATATGGCGTATCGTGTCATTTTAGTGGAAGGAAACCAGTTGATGCTGGAACGTCTGTCCGGCGTTATCCGCAGTGCGCGGGAATTTGAGCTGGCGGCGCGGTATCAGCGTGCCGGTGATGCTTTGGGCCAGGGCAGCGTGTTTAAGCCGGATATCGTCTTATTGGATATCGACGGTGACGACAATGTTTCATTGCTGAAGGATTTTGTAACCACGTTCAGCGCAGCTTCGGTGATTTGCCTCAGCGCGAAATGGTCACCCAGTGATTCAGAGGTTATTACCCAGGCCGGAGCCAGGGGCTTCCTGATTAAACCGTTTACCGGCGACGAATTGCAGGAAGCGGTGGCGACTTTTGCAAAAAGCGGAATTTCTTCCGAAGCCAAAGTGATATCTTTTTTCAGTCCGAAAGGGAAAAGCGGCCGGACGACACTGATATCCAACCTGGGCCTGAGTCTGGCACAGAAAACCGGAGAGCAGGTCGGTATTATTGACGCAGATGTTCAGTTTGGAGACATGTCTGTGTTTTTGAGCGTTACGCCCAGAACTACGATTCTGGAGGCGGCCCGGGATATCAGTTTCCTGTCCCCTGTTACCCTGAATTCCTATTTCGCGCCGGTAACAGATAATCTGCGTGTATTATGCGGAACCAGCCGTCCGGAATATGCGGAACAGGTGGAGATAAAAGGCTTTTCGGAAGTGGTCACTATGGCCCGGAGCATGTTCCGGTATATTCTGATTGATTTGTCCCCGGGCTTTAACCCGGTATCCATTGCCGCAGCGGAATTAAGTGATATAACCTACCTGATTGCCATGATCAGCGGGGGGTTTGAAATCCAGCACATGCAGCGGGCATTGGAAATTTTCAAAGCCTGGCCGGATTATGAAAACCGGGTGAAAGCGATTTTTACGCGGGTGGAACCCTGCGATAAAGAAGAAAAGAATAAATTGTCCCAGATGTTAGGATATCCGGTTGCAGCAGTGATTCCCAATGAATATATGCTGGTATCCCAGGCTGCCAATAACGGTCAGATGGCCTTACGGGTACAGCCAGACACGATGTTTGCCCAGACAGTTAACCGGCTCGCCGATGACATTATCGGTGAGAAGACGCATATAAGGTGGGGAAATCCATGATTCTCTTTGTTTCGGTGCTTATTGCCGTCCTTGTATTCCTGCTTATTGTACTGTTGCTGGAATACCGCAAACGGACCAAACGGGCCATTTCCCGGCGCATGCATTACTATGCCGGGGATATGGATGCCCTGGAAGGAACAAAGGACGACAGGACAATTGCAGAACGGTTTATGGACTGGCTGCGGGAAAGCGGTCAGAAAATGCAGAATGTCCGGCAGGACAAAAGCTTGGATATGCGGATGCGCAAGGCGGGCATGTCGCTGCTGGGATCCGAGTTTCTGATTATATTGGCTCTGAGCGCGTTACTGGGGTTTGTAGTTGCCTATATCCTGTCGCAGAAACTTCATCTGGCAGTGTTGGTTGGAGTTTTTGTGATGATGCTGGAATGGATTTATGTGTTAATCCGGATCCAGCGGCGGGAAGCCGCATTCCAGAATCAGTTAGGTGATTGTCTGACCATGGTGGCGAATGCCCTGCGTGCCGGATTCAGCTTTTTGCAGGCAATGGATCTGATTTCCAAAGAAATGGAGCCGCCTATCAGCGACGAGTTTAAACATGTCATGCGCGACATCAGTCTGGGTACTTCTATGGAACGCGCCCTCGAAGACATGGATAAACGTGTAGGCAGCGCGGAT
>JAEEGL011385864.1_pt1 | contig 18177 bp, 17 predicted proteins | sample 9134231 | NCBI WGS metagenome assembly JAEEGL01 (sample SAMN16246548, study PRJNA631951) | gut metagenome | biome: gut microbiome; feature: rumen; material: fiber-attached | host: Bos | place: Iran: Karaj | collected 2018-10 | reverse complement strand
GTGATGGTAATGATGACCTTAAAAAGCAGCAGAAGGACGGAACTTTGACAGAAGACGGACTTAAAACCGAAACTGACAAGCTCCAGAAGCTCACAGACAAATACATCGACGAAATCAACAAGATTTACGATGCAAAAGAAAAGGAAATCCTTAACTAGTGTCTGTAGATAAAAATAATCTTCCGCTCCATGTTGCCATTACAATGGACGGGAACGGAAGATGGGCAACTCAACGAAAACTCCCTCGCACTGCGGGTCATGATAAAGGGCTTCATACATTAAAAGATATTGTAAAAGCAGCTTCCGACCTTGGAATAAAAAATCTTACACTTTATGCATTTTCAACTGAAAACTGGAAACGAACTGAAAAAGAAGTAGGATTTTTAATGAATCTTATTCACAATCATCTTAAACAGGAATTTGATTTTTACAAGGAAAACGGAATCAAACTTCATCATATTGGAGATTTAAGTGCACTGCCCCCTGTTGTCCAGAAAGACATCCTTGATGGTATTGAAGACACAAAAACTTTTACAGGTATGAACGTTAATCTTGCCATTAATTATGGCGGAAGAGACGAAATTATCCGTGGAATAAAGAAAATAATTAAAAGCGGCGCAACCGAAGACCAGATTACGGAAGCTTATATTTCACAAGCACTCGATATGCCGCACAGCCCCGATGTAGATTTATTAATTCGAACGGGCGGAGAGAAAAGACTTAGCAATTTCCTGTTGTGGCACATTCCATATGCCGAGCAGATTTACATAGACACCCTTTGGCCGGACTACACAGTGGAACAATTTTATGATAATATTGAAGAGTTCCAGCATAGAAACCGACGTTTTGGAGCCGAAGAATCGGAGAAAAAATAACAGGTAATATATGAATAAAGTAGCAAAACGACTTCTTGTATTTTTCATCGGCTTACCATTAATCATAGCCATAGTCTCACTTGACTATTACAATCATATTGCTCTTAACATGCTTGCCATTTTCTGTTCTGCATTTGCTGCTCACGAATTTTATAACATGGCAAAACCAAAATTTAAAATGTTTCCTAAAACTGCAGTAATCGTTCTTACAGCAGTCTTACCTTTCCTTTCATATAATTTCATTCTTATAGAAATGGACTTTGCAAACCTTGCATGGTTTTTAGTTCTTGAAATATTTGCCTTTATGGGCGCTGAATCACTTTTTGCAAAAGACTTTAAGGATTCAGTCGTTAAAATTGCAATTACAATTCTTATATTGTTCTATTGCGGCTACATGATTACATTCATCATTCGCATGACGGCAATAAAAGAAAACGCATCTATATTCCTTTACTTATATTTTATCCTTGTTTTCATGACAGACTCCGGCGCATGGTTCTTTGGAGTTTTATTCGGTAAATCAACACGAGGATTTTTTAAAGCAAGTCCAAACAAAAGTCTTGTAGGATTTTTTGGCGGAATTATTACTGCAATTGCCTGCGGTATTCTTTTCAAGTTAATATTCCCTACAATTTTCTTTGGCTCAATCTGGAAAATTGTTCTTGTAAGCTTTGGAACAGCCTTAGCTGCAATTGTCGGAGATTTAATTGAATCAGTTTTCAAGCGTTCCCTGGATGTAAAAGATAGTGGTACTATCATTCCGGGACGAGGCGGACTTCTTGACTGTCTTGATTCCCTTATTCTGGGTGCTCCAATTTATTATATTGGAATACACTTTTTATATCTCATTGCACAATCATGAAACGAGTATTAGTTTTAGGCGCAACAGGTTCCATTGGAACAAACACATTAAACATAATTAAATATATGCCCGAAGATTTTGTTCTTTGCGGCGTGCAGGCTCATTCAAACAAAGACAGGCTTTTAGAAATTGCCGAAAAATCAAACTGTCCGTATTTGCTCACAAGTGAAGATAATTCTGCACAGGCTTTTACCGATTTAATTGAAAAGTCTAAGCCTGATATTGTAGTAAACGGCATTTCAGGTGCGGCAGGACTTTTGCCTTCTAAAATTGTTCTTGAAAACAAAATTAATCTTGCGCTTGCTAACAAAGAAACAATTGTAATGGCAGGCAATTTAATCAAAGAGCTTGCATACGATAAATCTGCAAAAATCATTCCGGTTGATTCTGAGCATTCTGCAATATTTTGTCTTTCTGAAAAAATCGGAAAAGAAAATATTTCTAAAATAATTATTACTGCAAGCGGCGGGCCTTTCAGAACTCTTACAAAAGCAGAACTCGAACAGGTAACCGTTGAACAGGCTTTGAATCATCCAACCTGGCAGATGGGAAAAAAGATTACAGTTGATTCTGCAACTCTTGCCAATAAAGGTCTTGAGGTTATTGAAGCCGCAAAACTGTTTGATGCTACTGCAGATAAAATTGAAGTTGTTGTTCATCCACAGAGTCTCATTCATTCGCTAGTACGAACAAACGACGGAATGCTTTATGCACAGATTTCTGAACCAGACATGAAGCACCCAATTTTGAATGCCCTTACATGGCCACAAAACAAACAGAATTACCTTGAACCGTTTGATTTATTTGATCAAACGATGACCTTCTTCAAACCTAGAATGCAGGACTTCCCTATGCTCAGTTATGCTTTTGAATGCGTAAAGTTTGACAAGGCTTACCCTATTGCATTCAATGCTGCTAACGAAGTTGCCGTAAATGCTTTCCTTGAAGAAAATATTTCGTTCCAGGCAATTTCACGGGTTGTTCGTTCCGTACTTGATAAAAACTGGAATCATAAAATTACATCGTTTGATGATGTTTTTGCAGCAGATGAAGAAGCCAGAAAATATACTGCGGAGCTTATATGAAATGGCTCTATGGAATTCTTTGTCTCTTCTTTTTAATTCTCTTTCATGAGTTTGGTCATTTTCTTGCGGCTAAACTTTTTGGCGTAAAGGTTGAATCTTTTTCTGTAGGCTTTGGCCCTATTCTTCTTCACAGAACGGTAAAAGGAACTGATTACAGACTTTCATTAATTCCTCTTGGCGGTTACTGCGGCATGAAGGGAGAAAATGAATTTAAGCAGGCACTTGAAAATAATCTTAAAGAAGTAAATGCAGAGCCCGATTCCCTTTATGGAGTTCATCCCGTTAAGCGTGCACTGATTGGTTTTGCTGGTCCGTTCTTTAATTTTATTTTTGCAATCTTTTGTTTTTCTTTAATTAATGGAATTGGCTACAACTATTATACATACTCAAATAAAATCATTCTTGCAGATGAGCTTTATGAAATAGAAACTTCGCCTGCAAAAAAAGGCGGCATTTTAACAGGTGACGAAATAATTAAAATCAACAACAAGATAATTACTGATTTTAGTGAAATCATTGAAGAAGTAAGCATACGACCGGATGAAGATCTTAAAATTACTGTTTCGCGTAACGGCCAGGAGCTTTCTTTTGTTATACATTCAGACTTAGATAAAGAAACTGGAACAGGAAAAATTGGAGTTGCAGCCAACACCGAAAGTCTGCTTGAACGAAGCACTCCTGAATATAATTTTTTTCAGTCAATCGGTCACGGATTTTTAGATACCTTTGAATATATCGGACTTACTTTTAAAAGCATAGCAATTTTATTCAAGGGAGTTGATCTTAAAAATGCGGTAGGCGGTCCTGCCAGAGTTACGGAAATGCTTGGAAGCACTGCACAACAAGGATTTTCTGAAGGCTTTAAAATTGGTTTCATAAGTCTTTCGCAGCTTATGGCAGTAATAAGCATTTCGCTTTTTATTATGAACCTTCTGCCAATTCCAGTGCTCGACGGAGGCCTTATTCTTATTGCGGTTATAGAAACTATAATCCGTAAAAAGATTCCTCCAAAGGTGCAGTATTATATTTCGTTCATTGGTTTTGCATTTATTGCAATTTTGTTTATAATAGGATTAATCGGTGATATAAACTATTTTATTTCCGGAGCTAAACTAAAATGAAAAAGACTTCTTTTAGAACTATATATTTTTTGTTTGCAGCAGTATTCTTATTTACTGCAAATACCCTTTTTGCAGATGCACATATTTCAACACAATCGCATCAGGCACAGATAACTTCAGTGCGCTCCGTTCCATATAAGTCTGGAAGTGATTTTGAATATTTTACTTCTGGTGATGACGGATTTTTAATTAAGTGGAATGAAAACAACGAAGGCGAACACTATCAGATTAGTGATGTTGGAATTAAAATGATTGCAGTTTCGCCAAGCGGAAATTTGATTGCAGTTTATGAAAGCGACGGTGGTTCCGTAAATAAAGTGAGTGTCTGGGACTGGCGTACATTAACACGCAAAAAGTTCTGGCGCTACAAGGATTCAATTACTTCACTTGAGTTTTCTGCAAAGGGAACTTACCTGATTGTTGGAACTGCTTCTGTAGACGGAGTTGAATTTTACAATACTTCAAACTGGTCTAAAATAAATAAAATCAAGGCAAATACAGGTATCGTAAATTACATTCACACAAGTGATACTGAAAAAACTGCAGTCTTCTACTCCCCTGCCGGAAACCTTTCTTACTACAACATGCAGACAGGTCAGCTCAAAGAAAAATTCAGTGTCATTCAGGGCTTGAGTCAGACACTGCTTTATAATGATAATAAATTCCTTGCAGGTATTAAGGACAACACAATCTATATTATCAACGCCTACAAAGGAACTTCCGTTACTTCAATTAAATCACAGAATCCTATAATTCTTTCTACATACAAAGATACAAATCTTTATTATCTTGAATACGACGGCAAAAATAACTACGACCTTAAGATGCTCGAAAACATGGATGGCGGAAAGGTTTCTAATCCAAGAACAATAAAATCTTTCAGAGGTCCAAGAGGAAACTCTGCAATAAACAGCGGCGTAAAAAATTACACGGAAATTTTGTTGGGAAGCAAGACAGGTTCCGTTTATAAAATTGATACGGATCCTTCAATTACAACAACAAACATGACTGAAATTACTCAGAATACATATTCTAAGATTAATGATATGTGTCAGGCACCTACTGATTTTTACTTCCTTACGGACAAAGCAATTTTCAAATCTTCATATGATTCTGGTGTTGTAAATAAAATCATCAGTTCTGAAGGTCAGACAAACATCATTAACTTTGATGATAACAATGTAATTTTATGGTCAGAAACTACACGCGAAAAAGTTGAACTTGTAAACCTGAACACAAAGACTCGAACTACATTGTTTACACCTTCAGGAAACATTCAGACTTTGCGACTTGGTAAAATTGGTGAAAAGAATTACCTTGTAGAAATTGAAAGCGGTTCCCTTATTAATCTTTATGATTTTACAAACAAGACCTTTAAGGAAGTTTATTCAGGCACAGGTATTCAAGACGCAGTTTTGTGCGATGACGGAAAGCTTTATATTGCAAAATCTGCAGCATCTAATCCACAGGTTCCTCTTATAAGCGTAAACCCTGATACTTATGAAACAGTTCCACTTTCTGTAAAAGGAAACGTTTCTTTTGGTCTTAGCACAGACGGACACATTATTTACGGAATTGTACTTCAGTCAAATGAAAACGTTCAGGAAACTTATGTTTATTCTTATAATACGGCAACAAGCAAGGCAACTAACCTTTTGAAATTTTCTGAAGAAGATGCCGAAGCCTTTACTTACATTTACGGAAACATTCTTTATACAAATATTGGAAAGAACAAGCTTTATTATTATAACATGACTACTAAAAAGAATTCTTCTTACAACCGTTCTGCCTCTATTCCAAAGAGCGTTGCACAGAACGGACAGCGAGTTGTTATTTTGAATGATAACGGTTCTATTTCGTGGTGTAATTCAAATAACGCAAGTCTTATTGCAGACTGGTACCTCACCACTGATGAGCAATGGTACGAATTCTAAACCCAATCATTAGTATTTATTCCACAGCCACGCATGAGGGCTTCTGAGTATACGCCCATGTAGCCGTCTACGCTGCGGTCCCAGCTGAAGTCTTTTTGCATGCCGCGTTGCTGCATCTTTTTGATGTGGTCTTTTTTGTTGTAGTAGGCGTATACTGCCCAGCCTACGGTGTCGTAAATTGCGCCAGGTGTTAATGCATCAAACAGGAAGCCTGTTCCTTCTCCGCTGAATTCATTGTACTGTTCAACTGTATCTGCAAGACCACCCGTTCGTCTTACGATTGGCAGAGTTCCATAAAGCATTGAATACATCTGATTTAATCCGCATGGTTCGTAACGGCTTGGCATTAAGAAGAAGTCTGAACCTGCTTCAATTAAATGGCTCAGGGTTTCGTCATAGCCAATGTATGCACGAAGGTTTGGAAGCTTTGACTGAAGGGCGTTAATTTCATCTTCACACCATTTTTCGCCGCTTCCAAGAATTGCAAATTGAATGTCCATGTTTGCACACATTGAAAAAATTGAACCGTATGTCGGCGCAAAAACTTCGGCAATACCCTTCTGATCTGCAAGACGAGTTACAATTCCAATTACAGGAACATCAGGCTTTACAGGAAGTCCCATGCGCTTCTGAAGTTCTGCCTTACAGACTGCTTTTCCAGACATATCCTTTACATCAAAATTCTTTGGCAAAAGCTTGTCTTTTTTAGGATTCCAGGTTTCCAAATCGCAGCCGTTTAATACACCGCGAACACAATCAGAACGAACGCGCAAAAGTCCATCAAGACCAAAGCCGCTTTCTACAGATTGCATTTCGCCTGCATAAGTTGGAGAAACTGTTGTAATCATATCTGCACAAGAAATTGCAGACTGTAAAAGATTTATGCTTCCGTTTCGTTCAAGACCTGCTCCGTAATAAAGATTCCAGTCAAGCCCAAGAGCCGGGAATGAACTTTCCGGATACCAGCCCTGATATCCAAGATTATGAATTGTAAATACGCTTGCGGTATGAGCAAAATATCCGTTACGGCAAACATGCTTAAGAAGAACTGGAACTAAAGCACAGAACCAGTCGTGTGCATGCATGATATCAGGATACCAGCCAAGAAAACGACAAAGCTGGAATGCACCGTGACACAAAACGGCAGAACGATATGGATTATCATGAAAATCTGGTTCTGCTTTTGTTCCGTAAATTCCATCGCGGCCAAAAGCCTGTTCATGATCTATAAAATAAACTGGAATATCTGTACCAGGAAGGTCTGCATAATAATACTTTACCCAAGTTTCTATTGTACCGGCAGCAACCGCAACAGGTTCATCAATTGCCTTAAGCTTTGCGCGATCAATTTTATAATAGCGTGGCATAACGATTTTTACATCGTGTCCCTGTTTGCGAAGATTAATTGCAAGAGCACTGACTGCATCTGCAAGCCCACCTGTTTTTGCAAATGGGACTGTTTCTGATGTTACCATTAAAATTTTCATAAAATCTCCTTAGAGACCCTGAAACAAGTTCAGGGTGACACTAATTATGTGTTGCCTTATAGAAAGCTTCTTTACTATTCAAGATTGTCTGTTCTGAGCAGCAGTATGCAATTCGGAACCAGCCGGCTCCACCAAAGGCAGAACCAGGAGCGCACAAAATATTGTAATTCTTAAGATGATTTGTAAATGCAAGGTCATCATTATTCCAACCCTCAGGAACTTTTACAAAAAGATAAAATGCTCCTTCCGGCATTGCATATTCAAGACCTGCATAATCCATAATTTCTATAAGTTCATTGCGGCGTTTTTCGTAAAGAGAATAATCGCATTCACAATCCCATGTTTTTGCAATTACTTTCTGGAAGAAAGCAGGAGCATTTACATAGCCTAAAACTCTTGTTGCAAATACAGCAGCTGCAATAAAATCTTTTTTCTCAGGGCAGGCAGGATTTACGCAAATGTAACCGATTCTTTCACCCGGTACACTCAGATTTTTTGCAAAGCTTGTTACTACAACTGAATATTCATATTTTGGGAAAACTGAAGCAACCTTTTTTCCATATGTAATAGCACGATAAGGCTCATCACAAATTAAATATGGAAATCGGCCTGTTTTTTTACCCTGCTCGTTCAAAACGTCAACAACAGACTGAATTTCTTCATCGGTGTAAATTCTTCCGCTTGGATTGTTTGGAGAATTTATGATTACTGCTGCAGTTATGTCATTGAGTGCAGCTTTAATTGTTGAGGCATCAAGTCCAAAATCATCCTTTGTTTTTACACGAATAATTTCTCCGCCGTGATTATGAATATAATGATCGTATTCCGTAAAATAAGGGCATGGAACAATAACTTCATCACCAGGATTCAAAAGTGCCTTGAGTGTTGAATTTAGCGCACCGGCAGCACCAACTGCCATTACGACACAATCCATAGGAACTTCAACACCCTGCTCTTTTGCAGATTTATCTGCCATAGCCTGACGCGCAAACGGATAACCTGCATTAGGCATGTATCCGTGACAATTATGCGAAGTATCCTGTGCATATTCCTTTATTGCATCTAAAACAGCCTGCGGAGGATCCAAATCCGGATTTCCTAGACTAAAATCATATACTTTATCTTCACCGTATTTCTGCTTAAGAACAGCACCCTCTTCAAACATCTTTCTAATAACACCGGCAGACGGGCTTTCCACCAGGGATTTTATGTTTTTACTTATCATAAAAATTATTATACCATAAAAAATCAAATTTGTCATAAAAGAAGTTATTAAAAAAATCCTTGATGCGGAGTGAAAACTGGCTTAGGACAACTTCCTTCTGTTGGCCGAAGACAGTTTTCACGGGAGCATCAAGGATTTTTTTCTATGGATTCTTTTATAAATTTGATTTTTTATAAGTAAATTCTTATGAAACCTAAAATCAATCCCGGAGGTTTATTGAATAGAACTTTTATTTGGTTTATAATGGAGGAACTTACTATGAAAAATACTTATATGAAGATAAAAATATTTTGTTCTGCGATTTTTTTGATGATTTTGGTTAATACAGGAACTTTTGCGCAGGTTTTTAACAAAAATCTTACTGAAGAAGAACAAAAAACGCTTGATCGTGGGGATGTTCTTATTAAAAATATTGCTTATGCAAAGAACATGAGCCTTAATAAAGATTATAATACTGACTGTCAGGCATTAACTGAAGAAATCAAGCAGTTAAGTCCTAAATATCTTGCAGAAATCATTCAAATTAAGCCTTATAAAGGTAACGAAAATCTTCCTGAAATCCTTACAGGGCTTTTGTACAATGTTTCTGAATACAAAGGCATTCCCTATTATTCTGAACGACATAAAAAATACTATAACCTTTATGATTCTGCAAAAATAGAAAAAGAAACCGTTATCGTTGCAAATGCGACCAAAACACAGAAAGAACTTGAAGCACTGTTTGACATGGAGCCGTTTGGAAAGGTTTACGAAACAATTAATCTTACACAAACTCTCAGTTCAGTTTATTATTCTGCTATTAATACAAATAAGCTTCGCTACAAGGATGAGTTTGATTGCGTATGGCCAAAGAAGCTTAAAATCTGTATTATTCTTTTTAGAGACGGAGAAAACTGGGTTTTATATGGAATTGGCGGTGTAAATGCTCCAAGAATTCCATTTTTCACGGAGAGAATTGAAACTTCATTTATAAACAGAATCAAAACATTCTGTAGTTTTATATTTTCTAAGTTTTAAATAGGTAAAGCTAAAAATTGCTTTCGCAATTTTTTTAACGCTTTGCTATAGAACAAAGGCCGCCAGCGGCCTTACACAAGGGGGAAAAATGATTTGGCTTATCGGTTGTAAGGGAATGCTAGGACAAGAGGTTGCACGACAGCTTGACCAGAACAAATATCATTGGGTAGGAACAGATAAGGAAGTAGACATTACAGACAGAGAAGCACTTTCTGCTTTTGAAAAATCTGTTGAAACCTCCTCTTATCTTGATACAACAAGCACCGATAAGCATATCAAATGGATAATCAACTGTTCTGCATACACAAATGTAAATAAAGCAGAAGAAGAAACAGAGCTTGCAGATAAACTTAATAATGTTGGTGCTCTGAATATTGCCCGTACAGCCCGTTCTATTGGTGCCAAACTCATTCATATTTCAACTGATTATGTTTTTAACGGCAAAGGAAAAGAGCCTTATACCGAAGACATGGAAAAAGAACCGCTTGGCGTTTATGGAAAAACAAAAGCTGCAGGTGAAGAAGCTATTCAAAAAGAAATGACTCAGTTTTATATTTTGCGCACTGCATGGCTTTACGGCTTTGATGGAAACAATTTTGTATACACCATGACAAACCTTATGAACAGTCATGATCAGATTAGAGTCGTAAATGATCAGTATGGAACTCCAACTTGTACGATTGAGCTTGCTTCTACAATCTTAAAAATTATTGAAAAAGCTGATAAAGCAACAGAAGCCTTTGGTAAACACAGCGCTCCTGCCTACGGAATTTATCATTTTACAAACGGCGGTCAGACAAACTGGTTTGAATTTGCACAGGAAATTTATCGTCTTGGAAAAAAATACGGAAGAATCACACAGGATTGTGCTGTAAATCCCTGCACGACAGAAGAATACGGCGCCACTGTTGAACGCCCGGCCTACTCTGTATTAAGTAAAGATAAAATTTGTAAGGAACTCAAAATAAAGCTTCCAACTTGGCAAGCATGTCTTGAAAAATTTATTAAGAGTGAAAGATTTAAGCCAAACTAAATGATTAAATTTTTTTTCTTAACTATTTTCTCTTTTAATGTTATACTTATATATATAATTAATAATTAAATTAGGAGTAATAAATTGAAAACTTTTGGTGGGCAGGTTCTTTTTTTGGACCGGGCAGATATTAATACTGACGAAATTATACGAGATGAATATTTAAAAGAACTTCCTAAACAGGAATTAAAGGCACATCTTTTTGAAGATCTTAAAATTGACGGATTTAATCCTCAGACTGATGTTGCAGGAACAAAAGTAATCATTACCCGCGAAAATTTTGGATGTGGTGCCGTAAAGGAAAATGCTTCATGGGCTATTGAAACAAGCGGTATTTATACTGTTGTTGCACCAACATTTTCAAAGACCTTCCGTCAGGAAATGTTTTCAAACTCTGTAATGGCTATTGAAATTGACAGAAAATCACTTGCAGATATGTTCAGAACTTTTGCAAATAAAGATGCTGAATGTAAAATTGTTATTAACGACGACGGAACTGCAAAGGTAAAGCTTATTGCAGGTTCGCTTTCAAAGAGCTATCCATTTAATCTTGATGATGCAGAAAAAGCATTGTTAGACAATGACAACTGGATTGGCTTCGCAGAGAGTAAATACTAGGAAACCAACCCTTTTTCTTCAAGTTTCTTTATTATAATCTCAACAATCTCTTCTGGCTTATAGTTTGCAGTGTCTATGATAATGTCTACAAACTCATAATCATTGTTGTCTATGCCGTAGAATTCCTTGTAGCGGCCTGTGTCTTCTCTGTCGCGCATGGCAGTAAAATCTTTAATTGCCTGAAGGTCTCCCCCTTCGCGGTTGAAAATGCGTGCGGCACGAGTTTCGTCACTTGCATATAAGTAAACTTTAAGATCGGCTTCTTTAAGCATCCAGATTGCAAGGCGACTTCCAAGAACGCATGGTTCTTCAAGTGCAAGCTCTACCTGATGCTTGTCTACATATTTGTCATAGGAGTCATCATTCTTGGCAGCTTCTATTACTTCTTTAAGAGTCATTCCCTTTTCTTCTGCGAGCTGGCGGAAGGTATAATTAATAAGTTTAATTCCAAGCTTCTGTGCTAAAAGCCCGCTTACAGTTGTGTTTCCGCAGCCACTTTTGCCACTGATGGCGATTCTTAAATCTTTCTTTAATGTCATAATGTGCCTCCTTAGGTGGTTTCGACAAGCTCAACCACCGCATTACTCTACATTCTTACTCTGTTCTCTTATATTTTCAAGTGCATCCTTTGCATTAATAACTACTGCGCTGACTTCGGCAAACTGATTTTTGCTGCCTATGGTGTTTATTTCGCGGTTCATTTCCTGGCAGATAAAATCAAGACGCTTTCCGGGAATCGGGTTGTCGTTGATTTCTGTTTTCATTGCGCTTATATGACTGCACAGGCGAACAATTTCTTCGTTGATTGTATACTTTACAAGCATGGCTGCAGTTTCCGTCATTATGCGATTCTGGTCTGCGTTTTCGCCAAGAAGTTCATTGAACTTTGTTGTAATCTGTTCTTTAAAGTAACCTTCCATTTTTGGCTGCCATTCCTTAAAGAAAGAAGCACATTCTTCAAGCTTACCAAGCTTTTCAAGAAGATCTGCTTTCATATTTTGGCCTTCGCGTTCTTTGTCGCTTAAGAAACGTGTAAAGGCAGCATCAAAAACAGGATTAATCATTTCGCGATATTTTTCAATATCATATTCACGGTTTGAATTAAGCACACCTTCCTGGGCAATCAGGGCATTGAAAATTGCATCCGGGCTAACAGCGGGAAGACCAACAGATTGGCTGATTTTGTTATAAGCTTTCATATAAGTTCTGGCAAGCTCTGTATCTACAGTAACCTCACCATCACTGCCTGTTTCTTTTATGCGAATAAAAACATCAACTTTTCCGCGTGCAACTTTCTGTGCAATTTTAGCGCGGTATTCACTTTCTAAAGGATTAAGATAATAAGGCAGATTTACAGTCAAATCCAAAAAGCGAGAATTTACAGATTTTATTTCTACGGAAACAACAGCGTCTTCAAGGGTCTGTTCCTCGTAGGCGTATCCTGTCATGCTTATCATTTAAAAATCTCCTTACCAAGCGGCCAGTTATCTCCGGCACCCATTGTTATAAACAAATAACCGTCGGGATATTCTGGTGGAAGCGGTTTATCTAATTCAGATTCTACAAGTTCTTTTGCATCAAGAATTTCTTCAAAATAATAAATGGAATTGTTTGCAGCGGCTTTTGTTCCAGCCTTCTTCTGGTGTTCCAGTGTTTCTTCGTAAAGCGTGCGGCCTGTAATATTAAAGTCTGCTGCATTTTCGCGTGCCGAGCTGTAGATTTTATGTAGTATTACAACATCAGCATCATCCATGCTTGCGGCAAACTCTTTTAGCAGGGCTGCCGTTCGGCTGTAAGTGTGACTCATAAAATCAAGGATAATTTTGCGGCCTTTATAAAATTCACGATAGCCCGAAACTGTTGTTTTTATTGCAGTCGGATGATGTCCATAATCGTCAATAACAATAACATCGTTTCCGCCTGGAGTTTTAAGCGTGCGCACGATTTCACTTCTGCGCTTACCGCCTGTAAACTTAAGTAGACCATTTGAGATCTTTTCCATATAATCTACTGGATGTTTTCCAAAATATCTCAAAATCTGGCACACAAGAGCAACTGCACCGGCTGCATCTAAAACTTCATGGCGACCAGGCATTTTAAGTGAAAGCTTTTTATTAAAACATTGCAAAGTAAATGAATTGAGTTCGTTTTCAACCTTTCCAAAAGTGAGTTTGTAGTCTCCCCCTGCACCTTCACCATATGGAACAAGATGAATGTCTGGTCGTTTGTTATATGCAAGAAGAGCTGTTTCTACTGCACCTTTGTCATCTGCACAATAAATCAGTTCGCCAAACATCGGTAGCTTACAGATATAATCAACAAACGCATCTCTGATATCTTCATATGTCGGGTAATAATCTTCGTGGTCAGACTCAACAGAAGTCAAAAGAATTTTTTGCGGATGGAACGACATAAAATGACGCTGATATTCACAGGTTTCTGCAACAAAAATTGATTTCTTCTTTTTGTCCTGTGCAGGCAAATCTTTAATAAGCGGCGAAGTATAAGTACAAGTATTTCCAAATGAATTAATTACGGAGCCTGCAAGAATCTGAGCCGGAATATCATCAAGCTCTTTTAAGATTGTACCTGTAAGACCTGTTGTACTTGTCTTTCCGTGAACGCCACAGATTCCGCATGAATAAGAAAGCGATGAATGCCAGCCAAGTGCCTGAGTATACAAAAGACACGGAATGCCAAGCTCTTTAGCACGCTTAAGATCCGGGTTCGTTTCAAAATTATATGCTGAAGAATAAACGATATATTGAATCTGCGGAGTAATGTTTTGTTCAGAAAATAATACAGGTTTGATTCCAAGCTTTTCAAGAATCTCGTCTGTATAAAAACGGTCTGCTACATCACTTCCTGTAATGATTGCACCGTTATGAAAAAAGATTTCAACAAGGGCGGCCATACCCGTTCCCTTGATTCCAACAAAATGAATGTGAATGCCGTTTAAGTCCTGTGGCAAAGAAACTGTCTGCTGTTCCATATCTCTATTATAAAAAAAGAACCACCATTATGCAACGCACAATGGTGGTAAGGATGTAAACAAAATTTCAGGAACAAGTCCAAAAATTATACCAATTTAAGTCATCCCGAACTTGTTTCGGGATCTATGTTAATTAAACTCAAGCTCTCTGATAACTTCTTTGGTGTCCAACCTTATCAAAGTTACAAAGCTTGAACCTGGAATACCGGCCCCTTTTCTGTAGCTGATCTGATAATCTACAAAAGGTTCCAGCGGAGGAATATTAAAAACAATATCCTGATTTACGTCGCGTGCTGCTTCAAATGCATTTACAGTAGTTGTAAGGCAAGCTGCACACATGCTTTCATCTCCAAAATCCGAACGAGGTTCCTTGTAATATACATGAAGATACATTTTTACAGGAACATTTGCCGGAAGTTCAACCGGTGAATAATAAGTAAATTTTTCTGCTTTTGGAGTATTTTTTTCATCATAAGTAATGAATGTAGCACCGCTTATTTCTGATTTTTTATACAAATCAAAATAAACATAAGCCACTTCTTTTTCCTGATTTTCTGCATAACTAAGTGGGACTGCTTTAATTGTATTGCAGCCAGAAAGAAAAATACATGAAAGAGTCGAAAGCACACTGAGTGCAGTTAATAGTGTATATTTGATTGTCTGTTTCATTCCCACCCTCTTATTTTTTTTTATGCCATCAGACTCAAGTAAATCTGATCTGCCAAACCAAAGCCGGCATTTTTTGTCATTGCCGTTGCATATTCATCAAACAGCATGTCTTCGTACATATCCTGTGCAAAGCTGCTTTCGTTTGATTTCATAACTGTTTTTCGCATCTGCGAAAGCATCTGCTTTACGAAGAAGCCTTCAAGTTCGAGTGCCGATTCGTAAAGCTTGCTTGTTTTATCAATTGTCTTTGCCTGAACATGAGGATTAGCCTGATTAGCGGCAGCACCAGTTGCTTTTGCAGTTTTATAAGATTCAAGAGTGTATGTATCTGCATAGCCTGTTGTATAATCACCATTTAAGCGACCATCCTGTGCAATCTGTGCAGATGAAAGAGTTCCTCTTCCGTCATTCTGAGCCTGAAGTCTTTCAATAAGCTCATTAAATTTTGCAGTTTCGCTGTTTGTACGGGCAGTATTAAGAGCTCCGTTTCCACCAGTAATTCCGCTATATGTATTTTGTATTAATCCTATGTCCATAAAGTTTATTCCTCTTGTTATATTGTAGATTGCTTCGCTTCGCTCGTAATGACGGTCATTTTTTCAATTAGGAATGTCATTGCGAGGAGCATAGCGACGAAGCAATCTACAACGCTACACTCTTAATTGCTTATCTCTTTAAGTTCACAGCTGTACTCAACATAGTATCGCTTGTCTGAATTGCTTTACTGTTGAACTCGTATGCACGCTGAGCTACAATCATCTGTACCATTTCGTTTACTACAGAAACATTGCTCATTTCAAGGAATTTGTGGCGAACATCACCAAAGCCATCATAACCCGGACGACCTTCAATTGCTTCACCACTTGCATTTGTTACCTTAAAAAGGTTATCTCCTTCTGCCTGCAAACCAACAGGATTAGGGAATCTATAAAGTTCAATCTGACCAACTTCTATAGGATCATTTCCGCCGTTTACCTTTACACTAACAAGACCAGTCTGAGTGATGTTGAGAGTGCTTACATCATAACCTTCAGGAAGGATGATTTCTGGCATAACGCGAAGACCATTGTTTGTTACAAGCTGTCCGTTTGAATCTACTTTGAAAGTACCGTCGCGTGTATAAACATAAGAACCGTCATACTGCTGAACGCGGAAGAATCCTTCTCCAACAATTGCAACGTCTGTATCAACGCCTGTGTTCTGGAGAGAACCCTGATTCATAATTCGCTGTGTAGCTCCAACTTTAACACCAGTACCCTGCTGAATTCCAACAGGAGTAACTGTGTCTTCAGTAGCAGGAGTTCCTGCAAGCTTAAGGTTCTGATAAATCAAATCTTCAAACTCAACGCGCTGCTGTTTGTAGCCTGTTGTATTTACGTTCGAAAGATTATTAGAAATTGCATCAATATTTGACTGCTGTCCGTTCATGCCAGTTGCGGCTGTCCATAAGCTTCTTACCATTTTTTACCTTCCTGAATTACTGAAGTACGGCAACCTTCTGCCATAGTGTACCCATCATAGAATCTTCAGAAGTGATAGTTTTCTGGTTTGCTTCGTATGCACGGTTTACTTCTATCATCTGAACCATTTCATTTACTACATTAACATTGCTTGTTTCTGAATAATTCTGAACAAAACGAGGTCGTTCATTACCTTCTGCAATGTGAGCAGGACCTGCAATATCATTTGTGGAATACATGCTTTCGCCCATCTTTTTCAGGTAGCGTTCATTATCAAAACGAACAACCTTAAAGCGATCAATTTCTTCGCCTTCTTCGCTGATGAGCACTCCATCCTGGTTTACCATGAACTTATCGTTTTCAACACGAATAATTCCGTTTTCACCAAGAACAGGATAACCGTCTTTAGTTTCGAGTATTCCTTCTTTTCCGATTAAAAAATCACCGTTGCGTGTATAGCGTTCGCCGTTTGGTGTATCAATTACATAAAAGCCTTTTCCGCTAAGAGCAACATCTGTAGCTGTATTTGTAAGCTTGAATGAACCCTGTGAAAAATCAACATAGTTTTCGTTTGTTTCTACACCTAGTCCAAGCTTTCCGATTACTGGTGCAGCATCTGCACTGCCCATTCCGTTTGGAATCTGATAAACGCCGTCTGCATTTGTTCGACGAATCAGTAGTTCTGGAAATGATTTTGACACTGTAATATCGCGTTTATAACCGGCAGTATCAACATTTGCCAGGTTATTGGATATTGCGTCCAGCCTGTTCTGCTGGGCATTCATACCAGAAGCACCGGTATACCATCCACGAATCATGAATTTTTCCTCCTGTACAATTTTGTTTAATCCTTACCTTTATCTTCGGTATTATAAATTTTTAGTTTAGAGAAATATTTTTTTCTATATAATGGATTGCTTCGCTCGCAATGACAGAAAAAAAATAATTCGCTCGTAATGACGGGAAGGAAAAAAATAATTTGCAAAATACAAATTTCGGATTTATAATTAAAGATACATCTGAAAAACACAGGAGAAAAAAATATATATGGCTAAATCTGAAGAACCTAGAGTTTTGGCATTGATTTTAGGAGGAGGAAAAGGTACTCGTCTTTACCCTCTTACAAAGGAACGCTCTAAACCGGCTGTTTCTTTTGGTGGTAAATATCGTATCGTTGATATTCCGCTTTCCAACTGTATCAATTCCGGCTATAAGAAAATATACCTTTTGACACAGTTCAACTCGGCTTCGCTTCACCTTCACATTTCAAATTCTTACAATTTTGACCGTTTCTCTGGCGGATTCGTTGAGATTCTTGCTGCAGAACAGACACTTGAACATTCAGGATGGTATGAAGGAACTGCCGATGCCGTTCGTAAGAACTTCATTCACTTTAAGACACAAAAACCAACACATTATGTAATTCTTTCTGGAGACCAGCTTTATAAGATGGACCTTCGTGCATTTATGGATGCCCACATCAAGTCTGGTGCCGAAATTACAATTGCAACAACTGCTGTAAACCGCCACGACGCTTCTGGCTTTGGTATCATGAAGATTGATGAAAACAGTCAGGTTAAAGAGTTCATGGAAAAACCAAAGCCTGATCTGAACATTGACTCATGGAAGATTCCTGCAGAAGCACGCGGATCACTTCCTCCAGAAAAAGAATTCCTTGCATCTATGGGTATTTATATCTTTAATGCAAAAACTATGGAAGAATGCCTTTTGGGCGAAAACGAAAAATATACAGACTTTGGTAAGGAAATCCTTCCACTTGCAATCGGCAAGAAAAAGATC
>JAEEGL011181426.1_pt1 | contig 18177 bp, 15 predicted proteins | sample 9134231 | NCBI WGS metagenome assembly JAEEGL01 (sample SAMN16246548, study PRJNA631951) | gut metagenome | biome: gut microbiome; feature: rumen; material: fiber-attached | host: Bos | place: Iran: Karaj | collected 2018-10 | reverse complement strand
GCAGCGGAAAAGAACCTTGAATGTGGCGTCCGAATCCGGGACTTTTGTCCCGTCTTCAAGCGTCTTGCAGACGCCGATTCCCATGGACATGCCGACGCCGCGCACAAACTGGACAAGGTCCGGATTCTTTTCCTGCAGGGCTCTGGCTTCAGCCCAGAGCGTATCGATGCGCGCCTTCAGCTCAGCCTGGAATTCATCCGATTCGAAAATGTCAAAGGCAGCGACTCCCGCCGCACAGGCGGCTGCGTTGCCGCCCAGCGTAAACAGATGCGCCGGAGCCGGCAGGCAGTCCATGATTTCATCCCGAGCCATAAAAGCACCCAGTGTCAGGCCGCCGCCGATGGACTTGCCCATGATGATGCCGTCCGGAACAATATCGTAATGCTCAATGGAGAAAAACTTTCCGGTGCGGTAGAAACCCTGCTGAACCTCCTCGCTGATGAAGAGAATGCCGTGCTTCTTACAGAGCTCGTACAGCTTCTTCATAAAGATCGGGTGCGCAGGAAGAATGCCCGCATCGCCCTGGATCGGCTCGATTACCACAGCAGCGACCTCGCTGGCCGGCATCCAGGTGGAAAACGCGGTCTCGATCGCAGAGACGCATTCCTTCTCACAGACATCGTCCGGAACATCATTTCCGTAGAAGGGGAAGGCGTAAATCTCCGGCAGGAAGGGACCCATCTTCTCGTGCATCTTGGTGGAGCAGGTCGTCATGGTGGAGGAACCGTAGGTATTGCCGTGGTAGCCGTTGATGAAGACGATGATCTTCTGCCGGCCGGTATAGGCACGGGCAAACTTCACCGCCGCATCGTTTCCGTCGGAACCGCAGTTGCCGAATGCGATTTTTGCCTTCACACCACCGGGGAATTTCGAAACCAGACGCTCGGCATATTCGACGGTACGCTCGTTATAGGTATAGGCAACCGCAAACTGGGAGAAGCGGTCCAATTGATCCTTGATCGCCTGTGTTACCACAGGATGGGCGCTGCCGATGTTCAGCGAGGACGCGCTGGAGAGAAAATCGATATACTCTCTTCCGTCCACATCCGTAATGAGTGCGCCGCTGGCCTTTTCGATAACCAGCGGGAAATAGGCCAGTCTGGAACAGGGCGCAATCACGACCTTGTCTCTTGCAACAAGCGCTGTGCTTTTTGATTGATCCATAAGACCCTCCTAGAAAAAAAGAATAGAGAAAACATAACACAGAATTGCCGCTCGCGGTCGTTCGCTTTTTCGGGCAACAAAAGTCAAAAAAAAAGACATCGGAATCTTTGAACAGTCTTGTTCCAAAATGATGAAATATGGTAGAAAACGCAAAAAGAACCACCCGTTCGGGCGGTTCTTACTCGTTAGAGAAGGTTTTTCCAAAAATCAGTCAGCCGAGGCAGCTTTTTCTGTCAGGAGTTGAATATATTCCTGCGCTGGAGCAGAGAGAGGCAGCGCCTTTCGCTTAATCCATCCGGTTTTACAACGGGGATAATCCCGAATGGGAATAAAACGATAGTTGTTGTTGGCATAGAGCCTGCGGTATATTTCGTTGTCACGGGCATCAATCATCACGGCGTCCGTTTCTGAGACGAGGCGCAGCGCAAGACCGAGGTCGCTGACAACATATCGTCCGCGATATCCATCCTCCGGGATGATCCGATGCTCCCAAGCGTGATCTGTGGGTGTTGCATAGTTTTCCAGATGTGGGAAGTTTACTAACTCCTGAAGATCAGTCTCACTGATCTCGCTCTGATACAGCGCGTTATTCGGACCAACGATTGCCCCGAGCTGCCTTCTGGCAATTTCATGGTATTCCAGATTCTCGCTGTCCAACTTTCGGAACGTAACGCTCTCGGTGTCCGAAAACAGCGTCAAAATACCAATCTCACTGATGCCCTCTCGAACCAGATCAATGACATTGTGAGCGGACACCTCTTCGATAGATGCGTCCAAATGCTCGTGCATATGCAGGCGGAGAAAATCGGCAAAAGCATCGTTGGCTATGGTACAGTACATGCTGGCAATGTGCAAATGGTTGCCGGTATCCGCTGAGGAGACACCACGCAGAAACTGAACACGACTGCAGATATCCCGGGCATGATGATATACTGTTGCGCCAAAAGGAGTCAGACTGACGCCGTTGGCGTGACGATTGAAAATCTGGCCGCCCAGTTCTTCTTCCAGCCCTTTCATGGAGGTAGAGAGGGAAGAACGCGCAACATACATCTCCTTTGCAGCAGTATTCATGCTCCCGCTTTCCACGATTTGAATTAGCTGATTTAACTGCTCGATCTTCATGGACAACGTCCCTTTCGGACAGATTGATAAAAAACGGAATAAATGTGCGAATATTCATAAATTATTGATAAAACCAAGTTATTTGTGTATTATAACACATATTGTGCTTTTTGTATGTCCGAAATGCCGAACAATTTAAGACGAAATATTTGAACACAGGAGGGCTTTAGCCTTGAATGATGCGATGAAACGAACCTGGGCGGAGATTGATTTATCCGCAATTCGTCATAATTATTATGTGATTCGCAGCCATCTTCCGCAAGATTGCCGATTCCTCGGGGTTGTCAAAGCCGATGCCTATGGTCACGGTGCACTCCGCATTTCGCAGCTGCTGCAGGAGGAAGGGGCTGATTATCTAGCCGTCAGCTGCCTGGACGAAGCTCTGGAGCTTCGTCGGGGTGGCATCACAATGCCCATTCTGATTCTGGGACACACTCCGGCAGAATATACGAGTGTTCTGATCGAACAGAATTTGACACAGACAACCACCTGCCTTGCTAAGGCCGTGGAGTACTCGGAAGCCGCTGCCCAACTGGGAAAAACGCTGAGACTGCATATTAAGCTTGACACCGGAATGTCCCGGCTCGGCTATCTCTGTGCGGGAGCGCTCTTTGAGGAAGGGGTGCAGAACATCATCACCTCCTGCCAGCTCCCTAATTTGGATTATGAGGGAATATACACGCATTTTGCCGTCGCTGACGAAACAGATGAGGAAAGCCGTGCCTATACAAGAGCACAGTATCAGCTGCTTACGGATGTTCTGGAAACGGTTTTTACACGTTCTGGAATCCGATTTCCAATCTGCCACTGTGCCAACAGCGGTGCCGTGATGAATGAGCCGGGAACCGAGCTGAATATGGTGCGCCCGGGACTGCTGCTCTACGGTTACGGTGACGAGGGGAAATTTGGCCTTCGTCCTGCCATGCGGCTTGTCACGACGGTCAGTACGATCAAAATCTACGAGCCAGGTACCTTTGTCAGCTATGGCCGCCGTTTCCAAACCAATCGGCAGACACGGATGGGTGTCATCGCCGCTGGTTATGCAGACGGCCTGCCGCGGCTGAGTTCAAACCGATGCTCCTACCGTATCGAAGGTGCAGATGCTCCCCAGCGGGGCACCATCTGTATGGACATGTGCATGATCGACCTCACGGACATTCCCGCGGCTGAGGTCGGGAGTGAGGTAGAGCTGTTCGGCCCGGAAAACCGCATTGAGCAGCTTGCCGAAGCGGCACAGACGATCCCTTATGAGCTTCTCTGCGCTGTGACTAAGCGAGTGCCACGGGTTTACATGGACCACGGAGCAATATAAACGGGAAGCACAGCCCCGCAGGGAGCCTCCAGAATGCCCGGCTGGAGCGTGACAGGTTCTGTTCTTCAGAGAGTGCCTTCTTGACGAATGATCCGTTTTGGAGTATATCTACTTTATTCTGCGGAAAGGAGGGAAGCATTCATGAAGAAGGAACATGTCGGCATTATGCAGATGATCGTCTGCGCAGTCCTCTGGAGCATTGCGGGCATCTTCATGAAGCGCCTTCCCTGGCATGGCTTTGCCATCGCAAGTCTGCGCAGCCTGATCGCCGGACTCACGATTGCCGCCTACATGGCCGTCATGCGGTACCGCTTTTCCCTGAACCGGCGAACCCTGGTGGCAGGCTTCTTCACCGGTGTGACGTACATCTGCTTTGCCACGGCGAACAAGCTTACCACAGCAGCCAATACCATCGTTCTGCAGTTTACCAACCCGGTCTTCATTGTTCTGTTCTCAGCGCTGTTTCTGAAGCAGAAGATCCGCAGAGGCGATCTTGTTGTCGTCCTGACGGTGCTGGCGGGAATCACGCTGTTCTTCTTTGATCAGCTGGACCCGTCCACCATAGCGGGCAATTTCGTGGCGATCGCAGCCGGCGTGTTTATGGCATGTACGTATCTGACCATCGGGAATATCGAACTGGAGGAACGGTTCAGCGCGATCGTGATCGGACAGGCTGTGGCCTTTCTCTTCGGGCTGCCAACCGTCCTTACGACAAGACCTCCGATGAACGAATCCACCATTTTCTGCATCCTGGTGCTCGGCGTTTTCCAGCTGGGCATTTCCTACATCCTCTATGTCAGGGCTTCCGCGACCTGCCCTGCGCTGGCCTGTGCGCTGCTCGGAGCCATCGAGCCGCTCCTGAACCCGGTGTGGGGGATGATCTTTGACGGCGAGACCCCCGGTCTGTTTGCCCTGATCGGCGGCGTGATCGTCATTGTGGCTGTCACGGCCTGGTGCATCTGGGACGGAAAGCAGAAGGAAATCGCCGCATCAGCATAAAGAAAAGAAAACCGCCTTCACCAACAGGTGAGGGCGGTTCTGCATCGATCAATCTTTCGGTTTCATGTAGAAGTGTCCGCGGATTTCGCTGGATCGGATGGAATTCACAAAGGCATCCGGGTCCACCTCCTTGATGGCCTGCAGGGTGGGCTTTACGTCTGCACCGGAGATGACGGAATAGACCATTTTATAGGCCTCGTGCCAGTGAGAACCGATTGCATCGGAGATGGTAGCGCCGTGATGACAGGTGTCATGGATGACGTCGCAGATCTCCTGCGCCTTCTTTGTCACGACAAAAAGTGTCTGTTTCTGGTAGTTCCGATAGAGCGCGTGCAGCGTCTGGGTGGATACATACTGGAAGATAATGGAATACAGCGCCTGTTCCCAGCCGAAGAAGCAGCCGGCGATCGAGAGAATAACGACGTTGAAACCCAGTACCAGGTTCCAGGTCTCAACTCCGCGCTTCTGGGAGAGATAGATGGCGATAAAGTCGGTACCGCCGCTGGTCGCGTCAACAGAGAGGCAGAGACTCACCGCGACGCCGCTGAGAATACCGCCGAAGACCGCAATCAGCAGGGGGTCTTCCGTAATGGAAAAACCCGGGATCAAATCCGTCAGAAAACTGCTCACCACAATCATCAGCAAAGAGAGAAGCGTAAACTTCTTTCCGACGAAGCGGAAGCCGACGTAAACCGGAAAAGCGTTCAGCAGAAGGTTGATGGGGGAGTAGGGAATATGCAGACCCCAGAATTTTTCCGCCAGCCGCTGAATCAGCACCGAGAGGCCGGTGACACCGCCCGGAAACAGATCGCCCGCCCGGACAAAGCTCTTGATGTTCAGCGCCATGAGCGCTGCTGCCACGACCACGAGGATGATGCGCTTTCCGTCTTTTTTCCAGTCAATTGTCATAGAGATCTCTCCTGTTCTCCAAGTGAGGCGATCAACGCTTCCGACCGCTTGAGAAACAATAATCCGGGGTCATTGCGAAGAAAGGCTTTCTGCAGGAAAAAGCCCCGGATCAGAACCGGAAGAAGTGTAACACAAGCGCGGGAAAAAGCCAATACCAAAAAAGAACTCCTTTTCTGGCAGAATAAAAGAGAAAAAGCGCAGAAAAACTTGTTTTTACCCTGCTCCTTTGTTATTATGCAAATATATCTATTTTTAGGCAAACCGAGAGGAAGAGAATATGAAGAAATACGGTAAAATCATCAGCATGGCGCTCATTGTCCTTCTGGTTATGAGCATGGGAATGCTTTCTGTGGCTGCGGAAAGCAACAACACGACGACTTCCGGCAAGAATGACAGCATCACCGTGACAGGAGCAAAGCCTGGCGAGACCTATTGCGCCTATAAACTGTTTGACCTTACCGTCGACAGTGAAACCGCGCCCAGCGCGTACAGCTATACCGTCAACAGGGCCTGGACGGCGTTCTTTGCTGACGGAAATGGCGCGCAGGAGATTACCGTCAACGAGGCCGGTACTGTCACGGCTATCTCTGACGTCGCGGCGCTGGCAAAAAAGGCAGCCGCCTGGTCCGAAAAGCCCGCTGCGGTACAGAGTGTTATAGTTGCACCGGGTGAGAACACGGCTGTTTTTTCCGATCTGGAGGACGGCTACTGGCTGATTACTTCCACGCTCGGGACCGTGGCGTTCACCGCAACGACTCCTGATGCTTCCGCGGTGACCATCCAGGAGAAGAACCAGGAGAGCACGATAACAACTGCAGTGAAAGAAGACAGCACCGGCAACTTCGGGGGCGTCAACGACGCGCAGATCGGAGACACGGTGGAATTTAAATCCATTGTAAAGATCGTCAAGGGCGCCCTCAATCTGGTGGTCCATGACAGCATGGATGCCGGGCTGACCTATACCGCCGGCAGCGTCTCCATCGAAGGTCTGACGAAGGGCACGGAATATTCCGTGAACGAGAGCCCGGAACACGGTGACTCATTCGAAATCTCTTTTTCCCAGAGCTGGATGGATGAGTTTGATTTCGGAACCGATGGCTATCGGGAATATACGATCACGTTCGCGGCCGTGCTGAACGGAAACGCTGTTGTTACGGGTGACAGCGGAACCGCGCTTGCGGTCGTACGGAACACCACGTATTTGACCTTTGGCGAAGGCGCATCCAGCCAGGCTCAGACGACCACAACCGAAACGCACAGATTCTCCGTGGACTTCCATGCGAAAGACTCCACGGATCCGCTGGCTGGCGCGGAATTCTCTCTGAAGAAAAACGGGGCGATCGTTCCTCTGGTTCAGATCGATGACAACAATTATCGCGTTGCCGCGGCAGGGGATACGGGAATAGATGTCTTTGTTACGGTTACGGGCGGCAGCATCGCCATCTGGGGCGTTGATGCCGACAGTGATTACAGCCTGATGGAAATCCGGGCGCCGGCAGGGCATAACACGGTGGAAACTGTTTCTGTCTCCGTTGCGCCGGGAGACACAACCAGCGTCAGCATCGACAGCGTTTCCGGCACGCTGCTCCCCGGTACCGGAGGCATCGGGACCACGGTCTTCTATGCTGTCGGCGGGGCATTGGTCCTCGTTGCGCTGATTTTGCTGATTACCAGGAAACGGATGGGCCGGTAAAGCAGATCCACGGAAAGCGGAGGATGCATCAGGAGGGAACATACTCATGACCCTGCAAATCAAACATTTTAACGAGCTGACAGCGGATGAGATGTACGCCATCCTCCGACTTCGCGCCGCGGTCTTTGTGGTGGAGCAGAACTGTCCGTATCTTGATCCGGACAATCTGGATCAGGATGCGGTGCATCTCTGGCTGGAAGACGAGAGCGGGATCGAAGCGTATCTGAGAATCCTGAACCGCGGCACGGAGAGTGAGCATGTGGCCATCGGCCGGGTAATCGCCGTGAAGCGCCGCTGCGGGCTTGGCGGCCGAATTCTGAAGGAGGGAATCCGGGTTGCGAGAGAACGGTTTCACGCAGATAAAATCTACCTGGAGGCACAGAGCTATGCGAAAGGCCTGTATGAAAAACAGGGATTTCGACCGGTCTCGGAAGAATTCCTGCTGGACGGGATTCCGCATGTGAGGATGATTCTGGAATGACGAAAGAAGAACTGATTCTCTATGTCCGCGATCGTTTTTCCACCGATCCGGAATACCCCTGGGAGGATGACAGCTTCATCTTCCGACATGAAAACAACCGGAAATGGTTCGCCGTGGCGATGACCCTGCCGTACAGCCGCCTGGGAATTGAGAAATCGGGAAGCGTGGATATCGTCGACGTGAAGTGCGGACCACTATTGATGGATGCCTACCGGAAACAGCCCGGGCTTCTGCCGGGATACCATATGAACAAGGATCACTGGGTGACGATCCTGCTTGACGGGACGGCAAAGACCGCCCTGATCAAAGAACTGCTGGAGATCAGCTATGACATGACGAATCGGAAAGGAAAGGGAAAGTAAAATGGCGTATCGTGTTCTTGTATTGAACGGCAGCCCGAAAGCAAACGGATGTACGGCAACCGCTCTGGCCGAGGTAATCAAAACGCTGAAGGAAGAAGGAATAGAAACCGAACTGATTCATGTCGGGAAAGAATCCATCCGCGGCTGTGTCTCCTGTGGGTACTGCTCCACGCATGACGGATGCGCCTTTCCTGACCTGGTGAATGAAACTGCGGCGAAGTTTGAAACCGCGGACGGTTTGATCATCGGCAGTCCCGTGTACTACGGATCGCCGAACGGAACCATGCTGGCATTTCTGGATCGCCTGTTTTACAGCACCGGTTTTTCCAAGCAGATGAAAGTCGGTGCCGCCGTTGTCAGCTGCCGAAGGGGCGGCAACACGGCATCATTCGATGTGCTGAATAAATACTTCACGATTTCCGGAATGCCGGTGGTTTCCAGCACCTACTGGAACCAGGTTCACGGCTTCTCCGCAGAAGATGTAAAGAAGGACCTGGAGGGCCTTCAGACGATGAGAAACCTTGCCCGGAACATGGCATTTCTGATCAGGGCAATCAACGCGGAAAAAGAGAGAACCGGACTTCCGCTCCAGGAGGAAGGCGCGTTTACCAGCTTCCCGGACGGAAAATGATACAGAAGAAAGCCCGCTGCAGGGAATCTTATCCCCGCAACGGGCTTTCTTCTGCCTGCAGGCCCTAACGGCTTTCTTTTCTTTGCCTTCACACCGCGTCAGGGAGGCTTTCTGTCAGAATCTGCGGATCACCCGGTGCAGCAGCCGCGCAAGCGCTTCAGGCTGAAAAGGCTTGGCGAGGTGTGCGTTCATTCCAGCTGCCAGACAGTTCTGCACGTCCTCATCATAGGCATTGGCGCTCATGGCGACAATGGGAAGCGTCCGGTAATAAGCTCCGTCCAGAGCCCGGATTGCCTTCGCCGCTTCGTATCCGTTCATGACTGGCATCTGAATATCCATCAGCACCGCGTCATAGTATCCTGGCGCATGCTTTTGCACCTGCTCCACGCCAAGTTGTCCGTTGCTGGCCCGATCGACTTCCATTCCATACTGGGACAGGATCATACTTGCGATTTCCGCGTTGATCTCATTATCCTCGACCAGCAGCACCCGGCAGCCGGAAAGGTCGAAGGTATCATTTTCGGCTTCCTGATCCTCGTGTTCTCCGTCCAGCGCCTCCAGTTCCAGTTCAACCTTAAACTCCGATCCTTCGCCCACCTTGCTCCTGACAGAGATCGTGCCGCCCATCAGCTCCACTACTTTCGCCGTGATGGCCAGGCCCAGACCGGTTCCCTGAATGTGGTTGACCGTTGTTTTCTCTTCCCGGGTAAAGCTCTCAAAGATATGCGGCAGGTAATCCTCGCTGATGCCGATGCCGGTGTCTCTTACAATAAACCGATACCGATACCGATTTCCTTCGGCATGTTCTTCTTCGGCAATCAGATCGACGGTCTTGCCCGCCGGCGTATACTTGATTGCATTGCTTACGATGTTTACCAGCACCTGCTCGATGCGCAGTTCATCTGCGTTTACCATGCAGTGCCGGACGCTTTCGTGCTGATAGGTGATGATCAGGGATTTGTTCCTTGCCTGAAGCGCGGTGATATCTTCGATGCGGCGGAATATGGCGCCCAGATCGCACGGACCAAGGTTAACCTGCATTTTGCCGCTCTCAATCTTGGAGATGTCCAGAATATCATTGATGAGAGAGAGCAGATAGTGGCTGGAAGAACCGATCTTTTCCAGTGCGTTCGTGACCGTCTCAGGATCATTCATGTTGCTTTTGGCAATGTTGGTGTAGCCGACGATCGCGTTCATGGGCGTCCGGATGTCATGCGACATATTGGCGAGGAAATCGTTCCTCGCGCTGGTTCTCGCTTCCGTTACATGCTGCTGGTATTCCAGCTCCCGCTTCATCTGGGCATCGATGTTGTTCGTGCCGATGATGAGGTGGCGTCCATCCTGATCCTCAAGGAGAGTCGCCTTCATACTGACCCAGATGGGAGTGTCTCCGAACATCAGGCGATATTTCATGGTGAAGCTGCCGTCCCGCTCCAGGATCGACATGACCTTTTCCTTGTAGAAGGTGCCGAAAAACCGCTCTTTGTCCCCGCTGAAAATCAGGCGGTCCATGTTTCTCCGGCTCACATTGAAGAAATCTTCTCCGGCCTTCTCTACACCCAGCTCGTCGAAATCCTTTGTCGCGCTGTATTCCACAAATTCATCCGTATCCGGATCGACGATATAGATGCTGAAATAGTCTCCCGCCAGCGCCTGAGCTACTTTTCCGTAAGTGATGTGTTTGACCGCAGCCTGCCGGTATTCCTCCTCTGCCTTTCTGGCATCCTCCAGCGCCTGCTTCATCGCACGGCCGTGACGGACCGCTTCATCCACGTCTTTAAAGCCCATCATCACCCCGAAGCGTCCGCCGGGCATCAGCACCTTGCCGAAATCGATGCGATAGTGCCGCGAACCGTTTTCCAGCGCACGGATAAAATTGACGGAAAACCGGTCCCTCGTCTCGAACTGCTTCAGAATATAGGGAAGTCCGATCTCCTCCTGCATTCGCGCCTGGTCTTCCTCCGCGACCATCGTGGCAACGTACTCCGTCTTGGTGTCCGTATAGCGGGCATGACTCAGGGCGTTGCGGATGGCCTCGGCATGCACCGCGTCCATATCCGTGTGGTACAGAGAGCAGCTTTCCGTAACGACGTCGTTGATGAGCCATACCGTGTTATAGGAGTTGGTCAGCGTAGAAATAACAGCATCACGGACCGCCTTGTCTTCTTCACGCCGCTCCCGCTTTTCCGTGATGTCGGAAATGAACACCACATAGATGCCGCCATAGGTTTTTGTTTCGCAGTAATGGCCGTAATCGTCCACCCAGCGAATGCTGCCGTCTTTTCGGGTGATGCGGTATTCCGCATAGTCCAGGTGATCTTCGCTGCTGTCAATCTGCTGAAGGATGGAAGCAGAGATGCTGTCGTAATCATCAGGGTATACCATACCCCTGAAGGTAAAGCCGGTCAGTGCCCGAAACTCCTCCAAGTCTGCACAGCCGAAGATGTCAAAGACCGGCTTGTTGGCATAGATCAGGTTCTCCGGCTCCTTGGCTTGATAGATAAAGAAGCCGCCGGGCATATGTCCGCCAATTTCTTCAATGATGGATAGAGTATCTTCCGTCAGTTCAAACGTTCTCCCGACCATGATGACCTCCATACTAATAGCGAAACGCTAATTCCGAATCAGGTTCTCCAGGGTTTCATACAGAGCATCCGGCTGTACCGGTTTCGAAAGGTGTGCGTTCAGACCCGCCTGCAGAGAGCGCTGCACGTCCTCGTCAAAAGCGTTCGCGGTCAGGGCAATAATCGGGATCTCTTTCGCATCCGGCCGGTTCATCATCCGGATGGTGCGCGTGGCTTCAAGCCCGTCCATTTCCGGCATGCGCATATCCATGAGGATCGCGTCGTAGTAACCGGGATCGTGGGCCGCGAACATCTCGACCGCGATCTTGCCGTTTACAGCCAGATCGGCTTCCATTTCCCGCGACTCCAGAACCATCATCATAATCTCCGCGTTGATCTGCACATCCTCCGCCAGCAGGATATGACGGCCTTTCAAATCGGCCTTCTTCTGATTGCTGTCCGCCTCAATCCCCTTGCGTCTCCTGGCGGATCGGAACTCGTCCATAACCGTGCCGACAAAGAGCGGTTTCTGGATAAAGCTGTCGACACCAGCCTGCAGGGCCTCCTCCAGGACGTCGTCCCAGCGATAGGCGGTCAGGATAATGATGGCGGATTCGTGGCCGATAATCTCGCGCATCTGCCGCGTGGTCTCCACGCCGTCCATTTCCGGCATCTGCCAGTCTACGAGAATCAGATTATAGGGTTCGCGCCTTGCGTGGCGGAGCGTTACCTTCTCGATGGCTTCTGGACCGGATGACGCGAGCTCCGCCGCAATGCCGGCTTTTTCCAAAACCAGTTTTGCATGCTCACAGGCGACAGGGTCGTCGTCTACGATCAGCACGATCATGTCATCCGGACGGAGATCGTCTGCTGTTTCCTCTCCGCCATCGCGCTTTGCGGCGTTCATCAACGTCACTTTTACATGAAAGGTGGTACCGACGCCTTTCTCACTCGTCACGTCAATGCTGCCGTTCATCATCTCCACGATACTCTTCGTGATGGCCAGGCCAAGGCCGGTGCTGCCGTATCGGTTCGTCGTGGAGGAATCCTCCTGTGCAAAGGTGTCAAAGAGCTTCGGCAGAAACACCTTGCTTATACCGATGCCGGTGTCCGAAATGGAGAAGCAAAGCGTCGTCTGGTTTTCGAACTGTGCCACCCGCTCAACCGTAAAGTCTACCGAGCCGCCTTCGGGCGTGAATTTGACGGCATTGCCCAGAATGTTGATGAGGACCTGCCGCAGCTTCATTTTATCGCCGATGTAGCAGTCGTCCACCTCTCCCACAATATGGCAGCGATACTCAATGCCCTTGTCCGCGCACTGGCCGCTGAACATGGGGTTGATCGTACCCAGCAGTTCTGAGAAAGAAAACTCTTCGTTCTTGAGCGTCATCCTCCCGGACTCAATCCGGGATACATCCAGTACGTCGTTAATCAGGTTGAGAAGGTGATTGGCAGACGTGCCGATCTTTTCGAGATAGCCCCTGGTTTTCTCTGGTGTCTGGGGGTCGTTGAGGGCAATGCTGTCCAGACCGATGATAGCGTTCATGGGAGTCCGAATTTCATGGCTCATATTGGAGAGAAACGCGGTCTTGGCGCGGTTGGCCTGCTCGGCGGTCTCCAGGGCGTCGCTGAGAGCCTGCCTCTGTTCCAGCGCTTGCCGCGTCTCCTCGTCGACGTCGGCAAAGCAGGCGCCGACCGTGTGGACCAGATGGTCCTCCCGCTCATCCGGATGCCGGACGCCGGCAAATTTCACGATTTCCCAGGATTCCTTGCCGTTTACTGAAATCATGTAGCGGAAGGCGATCACGAGATTGTTTTTCAGGCCCTCTCGAATCGCGTCGGGCTGGATGAAGCGCAGAAAATCTTCCCGGAACGGTTCCGTGACATATTGGTTGCAGTACGCCGTGACGGCCTCCAGATACGGGAATCGCTCGCCGCCCTTGAAACCGGGCAGATCGTTCCGCGCCTGATAGCAGATGCCGGCGTTCTGATCCAGCTCCAGATAATAGACGCTCTTGTAGTCGGAAGACAGGGCCTTGATCAACCGGTCCTGCTGTTCGCTTTGCTCCTTTTGCGCCAGCAGCTCATCCTGCAGGGCCAGGCGCTGCTCCAGTTCCTCCTGTTTGATCCGGTGTTCGGTGTCAGCCGCCTCTTTTTCCAGAAGCAGCTGTACGGACTTTTTATCCTGACTCATGATGTAGAGGAACATTCCGAGGAGGACAGCAACCGTCAGGACAGATTGCATGACGCTGCGCCGGATCGTGTCGCGGGAAACAGAACCGATCTGCTCGCTGATCACGCTCTCCCGGATCAGATAAGTCAGGAACCAGTCCGTACCGCTGACGGGAACGTAGCTGAGGGTTTCCGAGATATCGTTGTAGCGAAAAGAGACGACCCCGCGGGTTCTCTCCTGGAAATCTGCAGCGACCTGTTCGTAGGAGTATTCCGGTTCGAACTGAGCCAGCTTCAGCGCCTCAAACAGATTGGTTCCGGAAGCCTGTCCGCCGAGCACCTGATTTGTGAGCGGCACGCCCTCAGCCGTATAGAGATTGCTGAACGTGGCGTCGGAACTCTGGTAATCCATGGATACGCCCGCCAGCATTTCCGACATATCGATGGCCATGAAGCAGACGGAGAGCGTTTTGCCCTGAAAAGGAACGTTGACCGGCACGGCAACAATGACCTGCCGGTGCTCGGCGTCTGACTCATAAATAGAGATCTCCGGTTCGGAGATGGCCTGATAGTCAAAACCGTAGTCTTCGATATTGGTCTGTGTTCCCGTCGAGGTGTAGATCAGACCGGTCGTATCGACAAAGGCAAATTTATCCAGAGAATAGAGCTTTTTCATTCGGCCCTGGTATGCCTCCATGTGCGCCTTGTCCTGCAGGTCCTCTTCGGTCATGAGTTCTATGGCGACCTGGATCACGTTAATCTTATCCTTCAGGTTTTTTTCTACAACCTGCTCCCGGCGGCCGGCCAGCTCATCCAGATACAGCAGGCTGACAGCGCGAACCGCTCTGTCCGTGTCCTTTTTTGCGCTTTGCGTCATCCAGACTGTGCCGAGAACCAGGACGGCGGCAAGAAAGAGGCCGCCAATGATATAAATAATGGAAGAAGGGCCCTTCCTTGTGCTTTTCACGACAAAGTCACCTCCTGTGGGTCAGCCTTTTTATGCTCAATCCGAAACTGTTCCCCATCGGGGAGGGTGAAGGACTGGTCAAAGGTAACGCCGATGGCATCGGCGATCTGTTCCAGTTCTTTCATGGTAAGAGAATTCCTGCGGAGCTTGTTGTACAAATTCTGACGGGACTGCCCGATTCGCCTTGCGAGCGCCGCAAGAGATACGTTCTGTTTCTTGCAGACCGTTTTTACGATTTCAGCGGTATTCATAGGCTCTCCTCCGGTTTGAAAACAACAATATTGTAAACCTGTTAGTTACCAAAAGCAACAGGAATTCCAAAGAAAAATGTTCGGGCAGCCACCGAAGACTGCGCCGGCAACAGAGCCGATACCGCTGTGCACGCTCGGCCCCCACGCGATTGATCTGTTTACAGCGCGAAAGAAAAATGATATGATGGACAAAAGGACAACTGCTCCTGATCAGAACTCAGAAAGGAGAATGAAGATGGAATTCAAAGAACTTCTCAGAGAGCGGCGGAGTGTCCGGGCGTATGCCTCCGCCCCGTCGCATGAAGAACTGGTACAGATCCTGACGGATGCGCAGATGGCTCCGTCCTGGAAAAACTCCCAGACCACGCGGTGGTATGTCGTGGAGAGTCCGGAAAAGCACGAGGCGCTGAAGCAGGCCCTGCATGAGATCAACCGGAAAAAGGTGGAGAACGCGGCGATGATCGTCAGCACCTACGTCCGGAACATCGCAGGTTTTACCCGGGAGGTCGCAGACAACGAAGTCGGGAACGGCTGGGGAGCCTATGACCTCGGCCTGCACGATGCCTACCTGCTTCTCGCGGCGAAGAACGCCGGATACGATACCCTGATTATGGGTCTGCGCGACGGAGAACAGATCCGGAAGCTTCTCTCCATCCCGGAGAACGAGGAAATCCTGTCCGTAATTGCGGTGGGAAAACGGGCGGAAGAACCGGCGCTGCGGCCGAGAAAGGATCTGGAAGAAATCGCGAGCTTTTTCTGAGGCGGGAAACCGCCTCAGTTTTTTATGGGGCCGGGGAACAGGAGATCGTTGAAGCAGGCTCATGTTTCTGTTATAATAGAAAGGAAAGAATGCCACAATGCGGCGGAGAAGGCGGAAGATGTGAAAGCAGTTCTGTTTGACATGGACGGAGTCATTTTCGATTCCGAGCGGCTTTATCTGGACTGCTGCGCAGAAGCGGCAGCGGAACTCAACATGGAGAATATTGAAGAAGTATGCCTGCGGTGCATCGGCGTCACCAAGGAGATTACCAGAGCCATTCTTCTGGAAGCATACCGGGAGGAAACGTTGGTGGACAGGTTCACAGCTCAGGCCGTTTCGCTTTTTCGGGAAAAGTACCGCGAAGGCCGGCTTGAGATGAAGCCGGGCGTGGTGGAGCTGCTGCAGGAACTGAAGAAGAACGGTGTCAAAACAGCCATTGCCTCCTCCACAAAAACGGAGATCGTTGAAAAAGAGATCTTGGATGCCGGGATCCGCCCGTATTTTGACTGCGTCGTCGGCGGCGACCAGGCGGGCAGGAGCAAGCCAAATCCGGACATTTTTCTGAAAACAGCAGAGGAGCTGGAGGAAGCCCCGGAAAGCTGCGTGGTGATCGAAGACTCATTCAATGGCATTCGTGCGGCAAAAGCTGCGGGAATGACCGCAATCATGGTGCCGGATCTGCTCGCGCCGGATAAAGAAATCCGAACCCTTGCGGATCATGTGGTATCGAATCTGTACGAGGCAGGAAAGATTTTGTCCGGGCTGGTATCAGAAAAGCTACGCAAACCGGACAGCAGAACAGGGGGAGAAATATGATCAACAGAAGGATAATCAGCGCAGCAGTGGCACTGGTCAGTTCAGCGGTCGGAATGGTTCTGTCCGCAGCCCATACGAAAAAGGATCTGATCGAGATCCGCCGGGAACGGTGGGAGGAACTCAAAAATCTGAGTACTTCCAGAGAGAAAAAAATGGAAGAGGGACTTGCCGAATACCGGAATACCCCCGATGCGGTGCTGCTGGATGTGCGGGAACGCACCGATTACGACCAGGGGCATATTCCGGGCGCCGTCCATGCAGAGCTGCAGTCGGTCCGCTTTGTTCCCTACAGTCAGGACACGCCGCTTTTTATCTACTGCTACCGCGGAAAGCGGAGCGCGATGGCGGCGGAAATGCTAAGAGACGCGGGGTTTAAACAAATCAAAGACATCGGCGGCATCGAATGGTACCGCGGAGATTTTGAATAACCCATTCGTGACAGCCTGTCATTTCACAGGATTCTTGAGAAGGCTTATGGAACAGACGGAACAGACCTGAAACCGTTCCATGCGGCGCGGTCTGCGACTGGACCCGGTTTCCGGAAGACCAACTCCCCGAACAGACAGAAAAACTCCATCGGCACAGCCGGTGGAGTTTTTTATGGGAATCGTTGTGTTTGAAACCTTTCCTTACGCCTGAAAGGCTGCAAGGACGGCTTCGATGACGGCAGAGCGAAAACCGTGCGCTTCCAGAGTGCGGATCCCCTGGATCGTGGTGCCGCCGGGGGAGCAGACAGCATCCTTCAGTTCGCCGGGGTGCTTCCCGCTCTCCAGCTGGAGCTTGGCGGAGCCGAGCGTCATCTGCGCAGCGAGGGCGATCGCGTCTTTCCGCGGGAGCCCGCAGGCGACTGCCGCATCGGCGAGCGCTTCCAGGAACAGGTCCACGTAAGCGGGGCCGCAGCCGGACACCGCCATACCAGCTTCCATCAGGCGTTCTTCGATCTTCATAAAGCGCCCGGCATAACGCATGGAGGAGAGGAACGCGGCTTCCTCTTCCGCAGTAACCTTCTCGTTGCAGCAGTACAGAATCATCCCCTCGCCCACCGCGACCGGGGTGTTCGGCATGATCCGGATGATTGGGAGCGGATTTTTCAGCATGCTCTGCAGTTCGCTGATCTTCACCCCTGCGACCATGGAAACCAGCACCACCGGAGTGCTTCTGGCATCCAGTTCTTCGGCAAGACCGGACATCAGATCCCGAAGCATGACGGGTTTTACCCCGAGGAAGAGCTGGTCGGCTGCCTCGACCGCGGATTTGCGGTCGACAACCTGACCACCGATCTCCGCCTGCAGCCGCTGTGCTTTTTCCTGGTGGCGGTTGAAAAGCAGAAGTTCATTGGTGTTTTCCCGGGCTGCTGCACGGGCCAGCGCGCCGCCCATGTTTCCGGTTCCGATAAAAGCAATTTTCATAGTAAGCACCTTCCTGTTTCCGATATTCTATATAAAAGGGTAATAGATCAATGGAAAGGAATCCCCCAGAGAACGGCGAAATTCTCTTACCCGCTTTTTCTAATGGCCTTGTCGCGCCCGATCCCGCAGCCGGGGTTGGAGAGGAAGCAGTTGTGCTGGCAGCCGCCGCAGTGCTCATCCCTGCGGGAGACCACGATTTTTTCCAGGGGCTGAATCCGGGAGAGGCCGCTTCGCTGGATCACATAGCCGCGGACACGGAACCGTTCCAGCAATTCAGAGAGAAACAGCGGATAGGTGATGAGAAGGGCTTCTTTTCCCGCGGCTTCCAGCTTTTGGATCAGCGTATCCGCACGGAGAGAGATTTCCTCTCTCGTTTCCGGCTGGCGCGGGTCCGCGGCTTTCCGCTGTGCTGCCGCCCTGCGCAGCCATTTTTCGGCGGGATAGCGTTTTTCAGTGTCTGTAAAGGAACGGACGGGAATTTCGTTCAGCAGCGGCTCCGTGTGCCGAACACCGGGCTGCAGAATCTGATCCGCTGTTGACAGGGCGAAAAGCCCCTCGCCGACAT
>JAEEGL010800687.1_pt1 | contig 18177 bp, 18 predicted proteins | sample 9134231 | NCBI WGS metagenome assembly JAEEGL01 (sample SAMN16246548, study PRJNA631951) | gut metagenome | biome: gut microbiome; feature: rumen; material: fiber-attached | host: Bos | place: Iran: Karaj | collected 2018-10 | reverse complement strand
GGAGCGCAGCGGCATGGGCTTTACCATCATGCAGAGCTTTACCGACACGCTCCGCGTGCGCTCCGAAAAGGGGAAGGGGACGACGGTCTCCATGCGCCGCCGCATCTTCCGCCGGGGCAGGCACGGATGAACGGGGAGAAGCTGGATGAGCTGCTCGCGGCAAAAAACGGCGACCGGGAGCTGACCGGAAGGCTCGTGCAGGAAAACAGCGGCCTCATCTGGAGCATTGCGCGGCGCTATTTCGGACGGGGGACCGACCCGGAGGATCTCTATCAGCTTGGATGCGTGGGCTTTTTGAAGGCGGTCGAGGGCTATGACCCGGCATTCGGGACCCAGTTTTCCACCTATGCGGTGCCGAAGATCGCCGGGGAGATTCGTCGCTTTTTGCGGGACGACGGCGCCGTGAAGGTCAGCCGCGGACTCAAAGAACAGGCGGCGAAGATCTTCACCGCGAGACAGGCGCTCGAGCAGCGGCTCGGGCGGGAGCCGAGGATCTCGGAGCTGAGCGCGGAGACGGGGCTGGACGCTGAGGAGATCGCCCTGGCCGAGGCGGCCTCCGGCCCGACGGAGAGCCTGCAGCGCGAGAGCGGGGAGGACGGCTTCACGCTGGAGCTCGTGCTCGGCGATTACACGGCGGAGGAGCGGATGCTCGAGCAGGTGACCCTGCGGGCGCTGATCGAGGAGCTGCCGGAGAGGGAGAAGCAGGTCATCGCCCTGCGCTACTACCACGGCCTGACGCAGCAGAACTGCGCCAAGGTCCTCGCCGTTTCGCAGGTGCAGATCTCGCGGCTCGAGAAGCGCGCCGTTGATCGGCTGCGTGAGCGGCTGCAGTCGTGATTGTGCAAGAAAACAAAGGGGGAAACTTGTAAAAAATAACGAATTTCTCTTGACAGTAAATCCATAAAGCGCTATAGTAATCCCAGACTTTTCCGAAAGGATTCCGGAACATGAAGGCTTATTACTTTACCGCTTATTATACCTTTACCGTCTCTGCCCGGTAAGGATAATTTGTGGTGCAAGAAACAGCCTCCCGCTTTGCTTGATTGCCGCACAGGTTATCCTGTGCGGTTTTGTTTTGGGGTCGCGCCGCGGTTTTCCGGCCCCGCGCCCCGGAAGGTACGAATCCTGATCCATAACAACATATAGAAGGAGCATCGCCATGATTGTCGTATTAAAGCACAACGTATCCCAGGCCAGAAAGGAACAGCTCATCGCCTGGCTGGAGAATCTCGGACTTCGCATCCACGTCTCCGACGGGGAGTATCAGACCGTCCTGGGCCTGATCGGGGACACGAGCCGCGTGGACATGGATCTGGTGGCGAGCCTCGAGATCGTGGACTCCGTCAAGCGCGTCAGCGAGCCCTTCAAGTGCTGCAACCGCAAGTTCCATCCCGACGACATGGTGGTCGAGATCGGGAGCGTCAAGGTCGGCGGCGGCCATTTCGCGATGATCGCCGGCCCCTGCTCCGTGGAGAGCGAGGAGCAGATCGTGACCGTGGCGAAGGCCGTGAAGGCCTCGGGCGCGAACCTTCTGCGCGGCGGCGCCTTCAAGCCCCGCACCTCCCCCTACGATTTCGCGGGCCTCAAGGCCACGGGCCTCGAGCTTCTCAAGATCGCCCGGCAGGAGACCGGGCTTCCCATCGTGACGGAGCTGATGAACATCATGGACATCGACCTGTTCGAGGACGTGGACGTGATCCAGGTCGGCGCGCGCAATATGCAGAATTTCGACCTGCTGCGCGAGCTCGGTAAGCTCGACAAGCCCGTCCTCCTCAAGCGCGGCCTTGCCAATACGCTCAAGGAGCTTTTGATGAGCGCCGAGTACATCATGGCCAGCGGCAACGAGCGCGTCATGCTCTGCGAGCGCGGCATCCGCACCTTCTCCGATTACACCCGCAATACGCTCGATCTCTCCGCCGTCCCCATGCTGCACGAGCTGACGCATCTTCCCGTGATCGTCGATCCCAGCCATGCCACCGGCATCGCCAAGCTGGTGCCGCCCATGGCGCTGGCGGGCGCCGCCGCCGGGGCGGACGGCCTGATCATCGAGGTGCACAACGACCCGATGCACGCCCTGTGCGACGGGGCGCAGTCCCTGCGGCCGGAAGACTTCGACGCGCTTGCGAAGAAGGTATTTGCCGTGCGTGAGATCTGCAGGGCATGAGAGTCGGGATTGTCGGCCTTGGTCTGATCGGCGGTTCCTTCGCCAAGGCTTACCGTGCGGCGGGACACAGCGTCCTCGCCTGGAACCGCAGCCGCTCCGTGCTGGATTTCGCCATTATGTCCGGCACTGCGGACGGAGAACTGACAAAAGAGAACCTGCCGGACTGCGATCTGGTGCTGCTGTGCGTCTACCCGCAGGCCGCCATTGACTGGCTGACGGATATGGCGCCCTACGTGGGGAAAAAGCCCCTGGTCATCGACTGCTGCGGCACCAAGCGCGTGGTCTGTGCGGCCTGTTTCCCGCTGGCGGAGCAATACGGCTTCACCTATCTCGGCGGGCACCCCATGGCCGGCACGCACAACTCCGGCCTCAAATATGCCCGCGCCGAGCTTTATCACGGCGCGCCGATGGTCATCGTTCCGCCGGTGTACGACGATATCGAGCTGCTCGACCGCGCAAAGGAGATGCTTGCTCCTGCCGGGTTCGGGCACATCTCCGTCACGACCGCCGAAAAGCACGACGCGATGATCGCCTTCACCTCGCAGATGGCGCACGTGGTCTCCAACGCCTTTATCAAAAGCCCTACCGCGTCGGTGCACAAGGGCTTTTCCGCAGGCAGCTACAAGGATCTGACCCGCGTCGCCTGGCTCAACGCGCCCATGTGGGCGGAGCTTTTCATGGAGAACAGGGACTATCTGCTTGATGAGCTGAACATTCTGATCGACAACCTCAGCGCCTACCGGACCGCGATGGAAAACGGCGACCGGGAGGAGCTGACGCGCCTGCTGGAGGAAGGCAAGCGCCGCAAGGAAGAGGTGGACGGCCGATGAGAAGCGTTAGCGTTCAGGCGTCCCGAAGCTATGAGGTGTTGATCGGGCGCGGCCTTCTTGACGAAGCCGGCGCGCGCGTAAAGGCGGCTGCGCCGAAGGCGGAAACCGCCGTGATCGTTTCCGGGGACCGGGTATGGCCCCTGTACGGCGCGCGCGGAAGCCTCGCTGGAAAAGGCGGGCTTTCGCGTGCTGCGTTATCTCATCCCGCACGGGGAGCAGCATAAAACGCTGGAGACCTATACGGGGCTTTTAAGCTTCCTCTGCGACCGGCGCCTGACCCGAAGCGACGTGCTTGTCGCGCTCGGCGGCGGCGTGACGGGGGATCTGACCGGCTTTGCCGCCGCGACCTATCAGCGCGGCTGCGGCTTTGTGCAGATCCCGACGACCCTGCTCGCGATGGTGGACTCTTCCGTAGGCGGCAAGACCGCCGTGGATCTGCCCGGCGGGAAAAACCAGGCCGGAGCCTTTTACCAGCCCCTTCTTGTGCTCTGCGACCCCGATACGCTCGAAACGCTTCCCGAAGAGGAGTTTCGCTGCGGCTGCGCGGAGGTCATCAAATACGGCATGCTCGGAGACGCGGCTTTCTTTGCCTCCCTCCGGCGCCGGCATGTGCGCGGGCAGCTTGAGGACGTGATCGAGCACTGCGTCGCCATGAAGCGCGATATTGTGCATGAGGACGAGTTCGACACCGGGCTGCGGCGGCTGCTGAACCTCGGACACAGCTTCGGCCACGCGGTGGAGAGCTGCAGCGGGTTTACGGTGCTGCACGGGCAGGCGGTCGCCGTCGGAATGGCGATGATCACCCGAGCCGCCGTAAAAAAGGGCTTCTGCGCGCAGGAGACGCTTGCAAGGCTCCTCGATATCCTCTCTTTTTACGGGCTTCCCGCTTCCTGTGAATATAGCGCTGACGCGCTGGCTGCGGCCATGCGCAGCGATAAGAAAATGACCGGCGGCACCATGCATCTGGTGGTGCCGGAGGCTGTGGGCCGCTGCCGTGTGCTCGCGCTCCCGGCGGAGGAGCTGGGCGACTGGCTCAGAGAGGGGGGCGCGCGATGAACCGCGTGGTATTGCCCGGCGAGCGCCGGGGCTGCGTGCGTATCCCCGCCTCCAAATCCCAGGCCCACCGGCTTCTGATCTGTGCCGCGCTCTCATCCTCGCCCTGCGAGCTTCTCTGCGACGGCATTTCCGCCGATATCGCGGCGACGATCGCCTGCCTGAACGCCCTTGGCGCGGAGATCTCTGTTTCCGATAACCGCATCCTCGTCGCGCCGATCCGGGAAGTGCCCGGAAACGTCTGCGGGCTTCCCTGCGGCGAGAGCGGCTCTACGCTTCGCTTCCTGCTGCCGGTGGTCGGCGCGCTCGGGGCGGACGCGGTTTTCCATCGGGAAGGAAGGCTTCCGCAGCGCCCGCTCGCCCCGCTGGACGAGGCGCTGTGCGCGCATGGGATGCAGATCCGGCAGGAGGGGGACAGGCTCTGCTGCCGGGGACAGCTCTGCCCCGGCGCGTATTCGCTGCCGGGAAACGTGTCGTCCCAGTACATTTCCGGTCTGCTGCTGGCGCTGCCCCTGCTCAAAGGGGACAGCAGCCTGCACGTGACCGGAACTGTCGAATCCGCCGCATATATCACGATGACCGAGGACGCGCTGCGCACCTCCGGGATCCGAATCGAAAAAAACCATTGGAACTACGGGATCGCGGGCTCGCAGAAGCCCCGGATGCCCGCATCGCTTCCTGTGGAGAGCGACTGGTCGAACGCCGCGTTCTTCCTCGCCGTTGGGGCGCTGTCCCGTCAGGGGATGAAGGTCATGGGACTCAACCCCGCCTCCTCGCAGGGCGACCGTGCGGTGCTGGACGTACTCAGACGCTTCGGCGCCGAGATCAGCGAGCAGCCGGACGCGGTGCTGATCCGCCGCGGCGAGCTGCGCGCGGTGGAGATTGACGCGGCGCCGATTCCGGATCTGATCCCGGTGCTGAGCGTCGTCGCCGCGGGCGCGGAGGGGGAGACCCGGATCGTGAACGCCGCGCGGCTTCGCCTGAAGGAATCCGACCGGCTTGCAAGCACCTGCGCCATGCTCCGCGCGCTCGGCGCGGAGGCGCAAGAGCTTGCCGACGGCCTTGTCAGCCGGGGCGGAAAAGCCCTGAAGGGCGGCGCGGTGGATTCCTGCGGCGATCACCGGATCGCCATGTCCGCCGCGGTCGCTTCCTGCCTCTGCGAAGGGGAGGTCACGGTCTGCGGCAGCGAATGTGTAAAAAAATCCTATCCCCGCTTCTGGGAGGACTGGGAGGGCCTGTTTCTATGAGCAGCAGCTATGGAGAAAACCTGAAACTGACGATCTTCGGCCAATCCCATTCGCCCGCGATCGGCGTGACGATCGAGGGGATCCCGGCGGGGGAACGGATCGATTTTGAAGAGCTGGCCGCCTTTCTGCGCCGCCGCGCCCCGGGGCAGAACGCCTGGAGCACGGCGAGGAAGGAAGCGGACGCGCCGGAGTTTCTGTCCGGTCTGGTAGGGAATACCACCTGCGGCACGCCCCTTACGGCCGTTATCCGCAACAGCGACACCCGCTCGAAGGACTACTCGAATCTCACCGTCACGCCGCGGCCCGGCCATGCGGACTATACCGCGTCGGTCAAGTACTTCGGCGCGCAGGACTACGCGGGCGGCGGGCACTTTTCCGGCCGGCTCACCGCGCCGCTCTGCGTGGCCGGCGGGATCTGCCTGCAGCTTCTCAAACATGAGGGGATCACCGTCATCTCCCGCATCGCCTCGATCGGAGGAATCGCGGACGAAGGCGAGCTGACCGCCACGACTGCGGAGAAGGACTTTCCCACGGTGGATACTGCGCGCGGCGAGCGGATGCGCGCCGCCATCGCGCAGGCCAGAGCGGAGGGGGATTCGCTCGGCGGCGTGGTGGAATGTGCGGTGCTCGGCCTGCCCGCCGGGCTCGGCGACCCGATGTTCGACGGGATGGAAAACCGGATCGCGGCCCTTGTTTTCGGCATTCCCGCCGTCAAGGGCCTGGAATTCGGCGCGGGCTTCGCCGCCGCCGCGCTGCGAGGCAGCGAGAACAACGACGCCTTTGCCGTGAAGGACGGTCGGATCGTGACCGTGACAAACCGCTGCGGGGGCATCCTCGGCGGCATCACGACCGGTATGCCGCTCACGTTCCGCGCGGCCTTCAAGCCCACGCCCTCGATCGCACGGCCGCAGCAGAGCGTGAACCTGCGCACGGGGGAAGAGGAGACGCTGCGTATCGTCGGCAGGCACGACCCCTGTATCGTTCCCCGGGCGGTGCCGGTAGTGGAGGCGGCGGCCGCGATCGCCGTATATGACGCGCTGCTTGCGCGCAGAAAGGAAGTGCGATAAATGGAGCTTCAGGATTACCGCAGAGAGCTGGACGGCATCGACGACGAGCTTTTACAGCTCTTTTGCCGCCGCATGGAGATCGCGGCGCAGATCGGCGCCTATAAAAAGGCCAACGGCCTCCCCATACTCGATCCCGCGCGCGAGCGCCAGATCCTTCTGAAGATCCGGGACAAGAGCCCGGAGGGGATGGGGGACTATGCCGTATCGCTCTATTCGCTCATTTTCGAGCTGAGCCGCGCGAGCCAGAACCGGCTCATGGGTGAAAAAGCCCCTCTGACGCAGCAGATCGAAAACGCCGTCGCCGGCACGCCGGCGCTCTTTCCCGACAGCGCCATGGTGGCCTGCCAGGGCGTGGAGGGCGCGAACTCCCAGCTCGCCTGCGAAAAGCTCTTCAGACTGCCGAACATCTTTTATTTTAAAAGCTTCGAGGCGGTGTTCTCCGCGATCGACAGCGGCCTGTGCCGCTACGGCGTGGTGCCGGTGGAAAACAGCACCGCCGGTTCCGTCAACGCGGTCTACGATTTGATGATGAAGCACAATTTCCGCATCGTGCGCAGCGTCAGGATGAAGGTCGACCACAATCTCCTGGCAAAGCCCGGCACGAAGCTCTCCGATATCCGGGAGATCTACTCCCACCAGCAGGCGATCAGCCAGTGCGCGCAGTTCCTGCAGGGGCTCAATGGCGTCAAGGTCATCCCCTGCGAGAATACCGCCGCGGCCGCGAAGCTCGCCGCCGAGTCCGACGGCTCGGTGGCCGCGCTCTCCTCGCGCTCCTGCATGAAGCTCTACGGCCTGGAGTGTCTCGCCGCGTCGGTGCAGGACCGCGGGAACAACAGCACCCGTTTCATCTGCATCAGCAAGGATCTGGAGATCTATCCGGGCGCCGACCGCACGAGCCTCATGATGGTGCTGCCCCATACGCCGGGCAGCCTTTACAAGGTGCTGGCGCGCTTCTATGCGCTGGGGCTGAACCTCAACAAGCTGGAGAGCCGCCCGCTCCCGGACCGGAACTTCGAGTTTATGTTCTACTTCGATCTGGATACGCCGGTCTATTCGCCGGGACTTCTGCAGCTCATGGGCGAGATGGACACGATCTGCGAGGACTTCAGCTATCTCGGCAGTTACAGCGAGGTGATCTGAATGAAATGCGGCCTTCTAGGCGAAAAGCTGGGACACAGCTATTCGCCGGCGATCCACGGCATGCTTGCCGGCTATGAGTACCGGCTTTACGAAAAAGCGCCGGATCAGGTGGAGGATTTCATCCGAAACGGCGATTGGGACGGCCTGAACGTCACGATCCCCTACAAGAAGACCGTTCTGCCGCTCTGCGATGAGCTTTCGGAACGGGCAAAACGGATCGGCAGCGTTAACACGCTGGTGCGCCGGGCGGACGGGACGGTCTTCGGTGACAATACCGACGCCTACGGCTTTGAGAAGCTGATCGGGCGCTGCGGGATGCAGGCTGCCGGAAAGAAAGCGCTGGTGCTCGGCAGCGGCGGCGCGTCCGTCATGGCGGTTGAGGTGCTGCGCGCTCTCGGCGCGTCGCCGGTCGTCGTCATCTCCCGCAGCGGCGAGGATAACTACGCAAACATCTGCCGCCACGCGGACGCGCGGCTTATCGTCAACACCACCCCCGTCGGCATGTACCCGAGAAACGGCGAGGCGGCGGTGGATCTGTGCGCGTTCCCGGACTGTGAGGGCGTGCTGGACGTGGTGTATAACCCGGCGCGGACGGCGCTGCTGCTGCAGGCGGAGAAGCTGGGGATTCCCCACGCGGGCGGGCTCTATATGCTCGTCGGCCAGGCCAAGCGCTCCTGCGAGCTGTTCACCGGCATGAGCATTCCCGATACGGAAATCGACCGTATCGAGACGATGCTGGCGCGCTCCATGCAGAACATCGTGCTGATCGGCATGCCCGGCTGCGGCAAGTCCACGGTCGGAAGCCTCCTCGCCGAAAAGCTCGCCCGTCCCCTCTGCGAAGCGGACGCGGAGATCGAGAAGGCGGCCGGAATGAGCATCCCCGAGATCTTCGCGATCGGCGGGGAAACGTCCTTCCGCCAGAAGGAGACAGCGGTGCTTTCCGAACTCGGCAAGCGCTCCGGCGCGGTGATTTCGACCGGCGGCGGCTGCGTTACGAGAGAGGGGAACTATTCTCTTTTGCACCAGAACGGCGTGATCGTCTGGCTGCGGAGAGAGATTGACGCCCTGCCGAAGGACGGCCGGCCGATCTCCCTGAAGAGCGATCTGCACGAACTGTACGAAAAACGCCGTCCCCTCTACGCGCGCTTTGCCGATGCAGTTGTGGACAACGACGGCACGCCTGAAGAGACGGTGGAAAAGATCCTGGAGGTGCTGGGATGAAGTTTCTGGTCATCAACGGCCCCAATCTCAATCTGCTTGGCCTGCGCGAGCCGGAGATCTACGGCCGGCAGGATTTCGCGGCGCTGCAGCAGTTCGTCCGCGACGCGGCGGCGGAAGCCGGCGTAGAGGTCGAGCTGTTTCAGTCAAACCACGAGGGCGCGATCGTCGACACGATCCAGGAGGCTTACGGCAAGGCGGACGGCATCGTTATCAATCCTGCCGCCTATACCCATACGAGCGTCGCGATCCTCGACGCGCTCAAGGCGGTGGCGCTGCCCGCGGTAGAGGTCCATCTCTCCGACGTGTCGAAGCGCGAGAGCTTCCGGCAGGTCTCTTATGCGGGGCTCGCCTGCGTCAAGACCTATATGGGGCTCGGCTTTGAGGGCTACCGGAGGGCGATCCTGTTCCTGCGCGATTTCTGCGAAGGCGAGGTGAAGCGGGCGTGATCGCGGTCTTTGTCAACATGGCGACGGTCCTCGTGGGGAGCCTTCTGGGCATCCTGCTGAAAAACCGGCTGAAAACCAGCCTGCAGGAAGCGCTGATGAAGGCGCTCGCGCTCTGCACGGCGCTGATCGGCGTTTCGAGCGCCATCGGCACCGCTGACGTGCTCTGCGTCATCGTCTGCATGGTGATCGGCACGGCGCTCGGCGAGCTTCTGCGCATCGACGACGGCATCGAACACGCGGGCGACTGGATCAAGGGAAGGCTCTTCAAAAACGGCGGCGGCGAGAGCCGCTTCACCGAGGGCTTCGTTTCGGCCTGCATCCTGTTCTGCATCGGGTCGATGACCATTGTGGGCTCGCTGGAGGCGGGCATCAACCACGATTACAGCATCATCTACGCCAAGAGCACGCTGGATTTCGTCTCGTCGATGGCCTTCGGCGCGGCGATGGGCCTGGGCGTTACCTGCTCGGTCGTGTTCATCCTCCTGTTTCAGGGCGGGCTGACGCTGCTGTCCGGTCTGCTCGCGCCGGTTCTGAGTACGGCCGTGGTCACGGAGATGTCCGCCGTGGGCGGCGTGATCCTGCTCGGCATGGCGGTCAATATGCTCGGTCTCGGGAAGGAGCGCATCCGGGTGGCCAATATGCTCCCGGCGATCTTTCTGCCGATCGCCTATTTCCCCGTGTCGGCGCTGCTTTCCGGACTGTTTCCGGGTTAAGGCAACACCGCACAATGCGTCTGCGGCGTCTGCCGGAAAATTTGCGCTTGCCGCATTATGCGCTATTGCCTAAAAAAATAGCAGGGAAAGCAAAAGTTTTCCCTGCTATTCTTTTTTTATAAGTCCAAGCCCCGTCTCGGACAGAAGCACCGAGACGAAGATCAGCGCAAAGCCGGTCAGGAGCTTCGCGGTGACGCGCTCGTGATAGAACAGGATCGAGGTCAGCGTGCCGAAGACGGATTCAAGCGTCATGATGACCGCGGCGGTGGAGGAGGGCGTGCGCTTCATCCCCCAGGCTTCGAGGAAGAAGCAGAGCCCCGTACACACAAAGCCCATATAGGCGATGCTGAGCCAGGCGCCCGACGGAACGTCAGAGGGAACAGGCTCGAACAGGAGCGCGCCCGCCCAGCACACGAGCGCCGCCACGGCAAACTGCACGGCGGACAGGCAAAGGGCGTCTCCGTCCTCGCCGCCGTACTGCTCGACGACGATGATCTGCAGCGCGTAAAAGACGCCGCAGAGAAGCGTGAGCGCGTCGCCCCGGTTGAAAGGGCTCTCGCTCCCGCTCAAGGAAACGAAGCCGATCCCGGCGAGGCAGAGGAAGGCGGCGAGGACGTGCTGCGCCTTCGGCTTCCGGCGGTAGATCCCCCAGGCCAGGAAGGGGACGAGGACGCAGTAGACCGCCGTAAGGAAGGCGTTCTTGCCGGGCGTTGTGTAAAAAAGCCCGTAGGTCTGCACGATATAGGCGGCTGCGAGGCTGAGCCCCATGAGGGAGCCGCCGCGAAGCACGCGGGGGGAGAGGCCCTTCAGCCGCTTTGCGGCAAACAGACCGAGCAGCTGCGTTGCGAGCGTAAAGCGGATCGCGAGGATCCACAGCGTCCCCACGCTCTCAAGCGTGGTTTTCAGGATCACGAAGGAGGTGCCCCATAGCAGGGCGGTCGTGACCAAAGCGGCGCGGCCTGCGAGGGCGCGGTTTTGCGTTTTCATTGTTTCGTCATGTGCAGCGCGGCGGCGCGGAGCATCAGCTTCTTGCTGCCGATCTGGTCAAAGTCGATCTCAATCAGATAATCTCCGCCCATAGGCGTCATCTTTACGAGCGTTCCCGGGCCAAAAGCCTTGTGCAGGACCCGGTCGCCCACAGCGAAGGCGGCGGCCTGCGGCGCTTTCGGCTTCGGCGCGGCGGGGGCGGCGACGGCGTGCGCCTTCGGCTCCGGCGCCCGTTTCTGGCGGTAGGGGTGCTCCTCCCGCTGTTCACGAAAGCCATAGCCCCTGGGGATGTTCTTTCTGATATGTTCCTCCGGAATTTCGTCGACAAAGCGGGAGACCCGGTTCGCCGTGGTGCGGCCGAAGAGCATGCGCTGGCGGGCGCAGGTCAGATAGAGCCTGCGCTTGGCGCGCGTGACGGCTACGTAGCAAAGGCGTCGCTCCTCCTCCATCTCCTCGGGCTCGCCGATGGCGCGGATGCCGGGGAAGATCCCCTCCTCGCAGCCCACGATGAACACGGTGGGGAATTCCAGACCCTTGGCGCTGTGCATGGTCATCATCACCACGCTGTCGCTCTCCCGGTCGTAGTTGTCCAGATCGGTATACAGCGCGACATTGGCGAGGTAGCCCTCCAGCGTCAGGTCGCCGGAATCCTTCATAAACGAAAGCATGGAGCTTTTGAGCTCTCGGACGTTTTCGGCGCGCGTCTCGTCCTTGTCGTCGTCGGAGCGCTCCAGCGCCAGCAGGTAGCCGGTCTTATCGAGCAGCTCGTCGTATACGGCGTCCGGCGGGTTGTGCTCCGCAAAAGCGCGCAGCTGCTCGATCATCTGTGCAAACTGCCGCAGCTTCACAGCGGGTCTCGCAAGCTCCGGATGGCGGTCCGCCTGCCGCAGGATCTCAAACATGCTGCACCCGTTTTCCGAGGCGAGCCGGCGCACCAGCTCGATGCTGCGCTCGCCGATGCCGCGCGGCGGGCTGTTGATGATGCGCGAGAGGCGCAGATCGTCCGCCGGTGTGCAGATCACGTTCAGGTAGGCGAGCATGTCCTTGACCTCGGTATGGTCGAAGAAGCGGGTGCCGCCGAAGATGCGGTAGGGGATGCCGTTGCGCTTGAAGGCAAATTCGAGCTGGCTCGACTGGGCGTTCATGCGGTAGAGCACCGCATGGTCCCGGAAATTGCCGCCGGCGCTGAAGTCCGCGAGGATCCGGGAGGCCACGTACTGCGCCTCCTCATGCTCGTTGTCGGCGCAATAGAGCTCTATGAGATCTCCCGCGCCCGCATTCGTCCAGAGCTCCTTGCCCTTGCGGGCAAAGTTGTGGCGGATGACGCCGTTGGCGGCGTCAAGAATGTGCCCCGTGCTGCGGTAGTTCTGCTCAAGGCGGATCGTGCGGCAGTGGGGGTATTGGCTCTCAAAGGAGAGAATATTCTCGATGGTCGCGCCGCGGAATTTGTAAATGCTCTGGTCGTCGTCGCCGACGACGCAGATGTTGCCCCACGCGCCGGCAAGCGTCGAGGCCAGCAGGTACTGCAGATGGTTCGTGTCCTGGTACTCGTCGATCAGCACATACTGGAAGCGCCGCTGCCAGTAGGCGCAGCACTCCTCGTCCTCCTGCAGGAGTTTGACCGTGAAGGCGATCAGATCGTCAAAATCCATGGCGTTGGCGGCAAAGAGACGGCGCATATATTCCTGATAGACCTGGCCGAGCTTGGCACGGCGCGCGTCGCTTGCGGCTTTCGCCTGACGCAGGAACTCCTGCGGGCCGATCTGTCCGTCCTTGGCGCGGCTGATCTCTGCGAGAACGGAACGGGGCGGAAAGCTCTTTTCGTCCAGCTCCATATCCTTGAGGATACGCTTGATGAGGCTCTGGCAGTCCGCCGCGTCGTAGATGGAAAAGTCCGCGCCGAAGCCAAGACGCTCCGCATCCCGGCGCAGGATGCGCACGCAGGCGGAGTGGAAGGTGCAGGCCCAGATGTCGTTCGCGTCCTCTCCCAGCATCCGCTCCAGGCGGTCCTTCAGCTCGCCGGCGGCTTTGTTGGTAAAAGTGATGGCAAGGATGCGCCACGGGGCGACGGGATCGAGCGCCGCGAGCTTCTGCGCTTCCGGGCCGCCCGCCTCCAGCAGACGGAGACGGCTCTCGTCCGCGTCGGGGGGGAGCTCGCCGCAGTCGCCGGCCCTGCCGTATTTGAGGAGGTTTGCGATGCGGTTGATGAGCACGGTGGTCTTTCCGCTCCCGGCGCCGGCCAGGATCAGAAGGGGACCCTCCGTGGCCATCACGGCCTCGATCTGCCGGTCGTTGAGACCGGCGAAGTCCGCGCGCACGACGGCCCTGCGTGCGGCGAGATAGCGTTTTTCAAAATCGTTTCTCATGGCGAAGATTCTACCACACTTTGCGATCCGGTACAAGCCTTAAGAAATGTTAATCCCCGCCGTCTTGCCAACGGTGCGGGCTTCGTGTATAATGTCTCCAGGTTTGCGAAAAGGGGACGAGAGCATGGACGAACAGATCCTTACGCTGAAAAACTGGGTCGCGGAGAGCGACAACATCGTCTTTTTCGGAGGTGCCGGCGTCAGCACCGAGAGCGGGATCCCCGATTTCAGGAGCGTGGACGGCCTGTATAACCAGAAGTGGCGCTATCCGCCGGAGACGATCCTGAGCCGCAGCTTTTTCGAGAGCGACCCGGAGGAGTACTACCGCTTCCACCGGGAAAAGCTCGTGATCGAGGGCGTCAGGCCCAACCGCGCGCATCTGCGCCTTGCGCAGCTCGAGAAGGAGGGCAAGCTCCGCGCCGTGGTGACGCAGAACATCGACGGGCTGCACCAGGCCGCCGGGAGCGAAAACGTGATCGAGCTGCACGGCAGCATCCTGCGCGCCTACTGCTCCCGCTGCCGCCGCCCCTACCCGGCGGAGCGCATGAACAAGGGCGCGGGCGTGCCCCGCTGCTCCTGCGGCGGCGTGATCCGGCCCGACATCGTTTTATACGAAGAGCCGCTGGATCAGGACGTCATGCGCGCCGCGATCGACTATATCCGCAAGGCGGAGGTCCTGATCGTGGGCGGTACGTCGCTCGCGGTCTATCCCGCGGCGGGGCTTATCAACTACTACCGGGGAAATAAGCTGGTGCTGGTAAACAGGGGCAAAACGCCCTATGACAGCTATGCCGATCTGGTGATCCACCGCAACATCGGCGATGTATTCAGCCAGATATAAAGGAGCAGAAATGGGAAGAGGAAAGCTGATCGTGCTCGAGGGGATCGACGGGAGCGGGAAATCCGCGCAGTACCGCCGCCTCTGCGCACGAATGGAAAAGGACGGAATCGAGTATAATCATATTGTGTTCCCGCGCTATGACAAGGAGAGCAGCGCGCTGATCCGTATGTACCTCGGCGGCGAATTCGGGAGCAGTCCTTCCGACGTGAACGCTTACGCGGCCTCCACCTTCTACGCGGTTGACCGCTTTGCGGCTTACCGGACGGACTGGGGAGAACGTTATGAAAACGGCGGGCTGATCCTTTCCGACCGCTATACGACCTCCAACGCGGTGCATCAGGGCTCCAAGCTCCCGGACGATGAGCTGCCGGACTTTTTCGGCTGGCTGTCCGATCTGGAGTATCACAAGATGGGGCTGCCGAAGCCCGACCTTGTGATCTATCTGGAGGTGGACCTCGCGACCTCCCTCGCGCGCATGCGCCGCCGCCAGGAGAAGCATAACACCAAGGCCGATATCCACGAGAAGGACGTGGCTTATCTCGAGCGCTGCCTCCGCACGGCGGACAAGGCGGCGGATTATTACGGCTGGACGCGCATCCCCTATCTGAAAAACGGGCGGGAGCGCGAACTGGAAGAGAAAAACAGCGAGATCTACCGCATCATCCGCTCCAAGCTGTGAAAAGAAAAAGGGGCTTGCGAGCAAGCCCCCGGAAAATGCGTTCAGTTGCAGCCGCAGCCGCAGCCGTTGTTGTTGCTCTCGCAGCCGCAGCCACAGCCACAGCCGTTGTTGCCCCAGCCGAAGAGGACGATCAGAAGAATGATGATCCACAGATTGTTGTTGCAGCCATTACAGAACATGGTGTGTCCTTTCTCCGCGCTCGTTATTGCCCGGCCGCGCATCCCGCGGATCGGAGGGCGGCGTTCTCTCTGAGTGGCGCACGGTTTCGCCGTGCTCACGCCATCTTATGCGGCAGGCGAATTGGCTGCTACATTCATAAACAGGAGTTCCGATATGGCACATGAGTTTGAAAAAAACGACGAGGCGGTCCGCGCGGAGAGCGCGGGAATCCGTGACAGGACCGGCGAAGGAAAGAGCGCCGGGCGCGCCCCGCGCAAGGCTGCCGGGGAAAAGAGCGCGGCGTTCAACGGCGTGGACAAGCTGCTGATCGACGAGACCGGGGACGAGGCCTACAATTACACCGGGGACGAGACCTCCGAACGGGATTACCGTCCCATCCGCCAGAGCCATGAATACCGGTCCGGCTGCCTCGGCGGGATCATGTATTTCGTTTTCATCCTTTGCGTGTCCGTGGTGCTGGCCTGCCTGACCTGGATGGCTGCGAGCGATATGCTGGCACTCAACAAATCTCCCTACACCACGACGGTCACGCTGCCCATGAGCATTTTCTCCTCCGAGACGGTGGATACCTTCGACGAGGACGGCGTGAAGACCGGCACCAAGCGGGTCACGCACGCGGACATGGAATACGTGGCCCAGACGCTCAAGGAAGCGGGCCTCATCGAGTATAAGTGGCTTTTTGAGATGTTCGCCCGGTTTTCCCACGCCGACACGAAGATCAAGCCCGGCGAGTACGAGCTGCAGTCCACCTTCGACTACCGCGCGCTGGTGCAGAATATGCGCCCCGGCTCCGGCTCTGCCGTGACCGTCTCTGTGACCTTCCCCGAGGGATACAGCATGCGGCAGATCTTCCTGCTGCTGGAGGAGAAGGGCGTGGCCAATTACGACGATCTGATGAACGCTGCGGCGACCTATAAGTTCAACTACGACTTCCTCGACGATCAGGAGTCGGAGGAAGCGACCCGTCTGGAGGGCTTCCTGTTCCCGGACACCTATGAGTTCTATGTCGGGATGCAGCCCTCGAGCGCGATCAACAAGTTTCTCGAAAACTTCCATTACCGCATGACTGCCGAGCTGCTGGCGAGAATGGAGGAGCGCGGCCAGAACATCCACGAGGTCATCACCATCGCCTCCATGATCGAGAAGGAGGCCGCGAACGACAACGAGCGCGCCGCCATCGCCTCGGTCATCTACAACCGTCTGCGCGCCGGTATGCCGCTCGGCATCGATGCCACGACCCTCTATCTCTATCCCGACCACGAGGGCGCGCCGACCGCCGCCATGCTCGAGGAGGATACGCCCTACAACACCCGTCTGTACACCGGCCTGACGCCCACGCCGATCTGCAGTCCCGGCCTGACCTCGATCCGCGCGGCGCTCTATCCCGAGTCGACGAATTTCTACTACTATGCGCTGGACACCAGTACCGGCCTGCATAAGTTCTTCACCAATGCCAATGAGTTCAACAAGTTTGTCGCGACCCAGAACTATTGACGCCCCGGAGCTGCTGGCGCCGGCGGGGGATATGGAGCGGCTGAAAATGGCCGCAGCCTACGGCGCGGACGCCGTTTACCTCGCCGGGCGGCGCTTCGGCATGCGCGCCTCAGCGGTAAACTTTCCGGACGACGCGCTGCGGGAGGCGGTGCGCTATGCCCACGCGCGGGGCGTAAAGGTCTACGTGACGTGCAACACGCTGCCGCGGGAGGAGGAGCTGAAGGAGCTCCCCGGCTATCTGGCCTTCCTGCAGGACGCGGAAGCCGATGCGCTCATCATCGCCGATCTCGGCGTTCTGGAGCTCGCCAAACGCTATGCGCCCAAGCTTTCCCGCCACGTGAGCACACAGTTCGGCGTCGTCAACAGCGCGACAGCCAAGGCACTGTATGATCTCGGCGCGGACACCGTCGTGCTCGCGCGGGAGACCCCGCTGGCCGACATTCGCCGCATCCGCGAGAACACGCCGGAGGCGCTGCGGCTCGAAGCCTTTGTCCACGGCGCGATGTGCGTTTCCTTTTCCGGGCGCTGCCTGCTGTCAAATTACCTGACCGGGCGGGACGCCAACCGGGGCCAGTGCGCCCAGCCATGCCGCTGGAAATACCGTCTGGTGGAGGAGACGCGGCCCGGCCAGTATTTCGAGATCAGCGAGGACGGCGGCACGCATATCATGAACTCCCGCGATATGTGCATGATCGGGCATATCCCGGAGCTGCTGGACGCGGGGATCTCAAGCTTCAAGATCGAAGGCCGGATGAAATCGGCATACTATACGGCTGTAATCACCAACGCCTACCGGCACGCGATCGACGCTGCGCTCGCGGGGGAAGCGCCGGACCCCGTCTGGCTGCGCGAAACGGAGATGGTCAGCCACCGCCCCTATACCACGGGCGTCTATTTCGGCGAGCCGGGGCAATACTATCCCGACTCCATGTACGACGCCGGGGCGGACGTGACGGCGGTCGTGGAGTCGTGCGAAAGCGACGGCTTCGCGGTGCTGACCCAGCGCAATAAATTCTCCGTCGGCGACGAGCTGGAGCTGCTGACGCCGGGGGATAAACCCGTTTTGTTCCGGGCGGAAGCGCTCTTCGATGAGGAGGGGGAGCCGATTGCGGATACCCGCCGCGCTATGATGCGCTTTTCCATGCGTTTGCCATGTGCGGCGCCCGCGCTTTCCCTCGTGCGAAAACGGCGCGAAAGCGCTTGACAAACGGACATCTTGTGATAAAATAACATAGGCTTTGACGAAAAGAGCCGGTTTTCCGCGCATTTCAGAGAGGGATCGTTCGCTGCGAGATCCCATGCGCGCCTCCGGCAGCCGCTTCCGAGCCTCCCCGCGACGAGCGGGGCGCAAGCCTGCGTTACAGGCGCTTGAGAGATCGCGCAAGCGATAATCAGGGTGGTACCGCGAATTCACCTTCGCCCCTGTTTCCGGGGCGAAGGTTTATTTTTTGGAGGACAACATGGAAAAATATGGCCTGAACCAACTGCGTGAGATGTTTCTCAGCTTTTTTGAGACCAAGGGGCATCTGCGCCTGCCGAGCTTCTCGCTGATCCCGCAGGGGGACGCGAGCCTGCTTCTCATCAACTCCGGCATGGCGCCCATGAAGCCCTATTTCAAGGGCGAGAAAGAGCCGCCGCGCCACCGTGTATGCACCTGTCAGAAGTGCATCCGCACCGGCGACATCGAGAACATCGGCAAGACCGACCGGCACGGCACTTTCTTTGAGATGCTGGGCAACTTCTCCTTCG
>JAEEGL011426195.1_pt1 | contig 18178 bp, 14 predicted proteins | sample 9134231 | NCBI WGS metagenome assembly JAEEGL01 (sample SAMN16246548, study PRJNA631951) | gut metagenome | biome: gut microbiome; feature: rumen; material: fiber-attached | host: Bos | place: Iran: Karaj | collected 2018-10 | reverse complement strand
ATTTACAATTTCATTTTCGATGAACGCTGCATTTCTTTCGTTTCATCGTGTATATAAAATACCATGCAATTATGAACAATTCCTTCGCAAAATATGTCTAAAATATGAATATTAGCACTCTTCGTATTCGAGTGCTAATATTCTGAAATCTGATATTCTTTTTTCTCAGCAGTTTGCTTTCGTTTATGAGCAGATGCCCATTTCATTCTCCGACATAGACCCGGTCTACCCGGTCTGTCAGCCGCGCAGTCTGGTCAACACCCTCACAGCCGATCAGCGACATGACCTCCTGCGCAGGGAGAATGACACCGTTTCCATCGTTGCCAAAGAGTGTCACTTCGTCTCCGGCCTCACAGGGGATCTCCCCGAGATCCAGGAAGCTCTGATCCATGCAGCAGGCAAGCAGCTTGGCACGCTGTCCATTTACCAGTACCGGTGCCTGTACGCTTGCCAGGGCAGGGTCCAGTCCGTCACCGTACCCGATAGACAGGACACCAACCCGTGTCTTTTTCTTCAGCTTCAGTTTTCCGCCGTAGGCAAGGCTTTCACCTTTGTTGCGCTCCCGCACATCCGCAACATAAGCACGGAAGGAAACAGCCTCGCGGATCTTCCCGGTCGGCATGCCCGGACGGTCCAGGAAGAGCCTGCGTCCAACACGCACCGCATCGAACAGATTATCCTTTCCTGCCTCCAGCGACGCGGAGGAGGAGATATGGCAAAGGCCTGGGTCGATCCCCGCCTCTCTCAGTCTGTTGATGCAGTGCCGGAAACACTCCGCCTGCTCTTCATCCTCTTCTTCGCTGTTTTCTGCAAAGTGGGAGAACGTATCAACAATGGTCAGATACTCACCCGCTGCCTTCAGTTCAGCACAAAGTGCTTCCATCTCCTCAGGCGTAAATCCGATGCGATGCAGGCCGGTGTCCAGTTTCAGAGAAACAGCGACGGGTGAATTACGTCTCCTGGCCAGCTCCCGAAATAGCGGGAACTGACGGAAGCTTCCGAGAGTGAGGGTCAGGTCACAGGCTAAAGCTTCTTTGAGCTGGAAATCCAGCGGAAGACTCAGCACCAGGATCCTCTGTCGGATCCCTGCTTTACGAAGCTCAATCCCCTCCGCCACATGCGAGACAGCAAAGATGTCTATTCCGTCAATATCTCCCAAAATGTCGGCGAGTTTGCATGCGCCAAGTCCGTAAGCATTCCCTTTCAGGACCGGGATCAGCTTCACTCCCGGCCCGATCTCTTTTCGGATCTGAAGGACATTATCCCTCACAGCAGAGAGGTCAATTTGCAAACAGGAATTTGCTTTCATTCGAATCTTTCGTCTTTCTCTTACAATACTTTAGACAGAAAATCTTTGAGTCGGGGATTCTGGGGATTGTCAAACAACTCACTCGGTGTATTTTCTTCCAGGATCTGACCGCTGTCCATAAAGATAACGCGGCTTGCCACTTCACGTGCAAAACCCATCTCATGAGTTACGACCACCATTGTCATCCCGTTCTTTGCCAGGTCCCGCATCAGATCCAGAACTTCATTAACCATCTCCGGGTCCAGTGCAGATGTCGGCTCATCAAAAAGCATAACCTCCGGCTCCATTGCCAGTGCGCGGACAATCGCAATACGCTGTTTCTGCCCGCCGGAAAGCATATTGGGGTATTCGTTTGCCTTATCTGCCAGTCCGATTCGTTCCAGCAGCTCTTTTCCAATCTGCTGAGCTTCTGCCTTCGTCTTCAGCTTCAGATGAACCGGCGCCAGGGTGATGTTCTGCATCACCGTCTTGTGTGGGAAGAGATTGAAGTGCTGGAAAACCATCCCCATCTTCCGTCTGTGGAGGTTCAGATCCACTTTTTTATCGGCAAGATCCACGCCGTCAAAGTAGATGTGTCCGGAGGTTGGTGTCTCCAGCATGTTCAGGCAGCGGAGCAGCGTGCTCTTTCCGGAACCGGAAGCTCCAATAATGGCGACGACCTCGCCCTGGTGTACCGTAAGGTTGCACCCGTTCAGCGCCTTGACCGTGCCGTTGTTATACTCTTTTTTTACATCTACGACGCGGATGAGTTCAGTGCTTGTCGCCACGACGCATTCTCCTTTCAATTGCCTCGATAGCCTTGGAGGCTGGATAGTTGATGCAGAAGTAAATCACCGCAGCTACCACGTAGGGTCCCAGCGAAATATAAGTGGTAGACGCCACCGTCTTCGCCGCAAACATCAGCTCCACCATCCCCAGCATGGAGCAGATGGAGGATTCCTTGACCATGGTGATGATCTCATTCGCCAGCGCGGGCAGAACGTTTTTGATTGCCTGAGGCAGAACCACCAGCTTCATCGTCGACCAGGCCGTGAGTCCGAGTGACCGCGACGCCTCGGTTTGACCGATATCCACTGCAAGAATGCCACCGCGAAAGATCTCTGCAACATATGCAGAGCTGTTAAGGGCCAGCGCCACCACGCCCGGGATAAATCTGCTGATATCTACAAATCCTAAAATCGTCACGCGCGGAATCGTGATCGCACCAAACAGGCCGAAGTAGATGATGCTCAGCTGAACCAGCAGAGGCGTAGAGCGAAAAACCGCAATATAGGCACCGGAAAGGCCTTTAACCAGTTTATTCTTACTCAGGCGCATGATGGCCAGCAGCAAGGCCGGGATCACAGCGAGAAGCACCGAAACCACCGCCAGAAGCAGCGTATAGCCAATCCCTTTCAGAAAATACGGACCGTATTTTGGCAGGAAGGAGAAGTTAAAGAATGATGCCGGAGACATATTAGAAAACAGATTGCTCCACCACATAACAGAATCCTTTCGATAGACTGATGCGTTGCCTGAAGCAACTCAGGCAACGCATTCTATTTTGCTTTATATCTTTTTTATAAGATATTCAGTAGAATCGATCAGCTCTCTTCCGGTGCATCGACAGACACTTCGATTGCTTCGCCGGCGTCATTGATAGCATTGGCAGCTTCGACAAAGTCGTCCATGACTTTCTCTTCCATCATCTTTGCAATGGCCTCATTGATGCTCGGGAGAAGCCCCTTCGGGTCGCCCTTCGCTACTGCAACACAGTACGGTGCGGCCTCACCAAGCTCGGCAGACGCTTCGACGATCTCAAGATCGCTGTTGGCTTCCACAAAGCTCGTTGCTACTGCGCCATCCAGGACAACCGCATCGAGTTTGTTGTATACCAGCTGGTTGATCAGGTCATTTACGTTCTGAATGGAAACAAGCTCTGCTCCCTCCATATCATTGCGAACGATGTCTTCCTTCGTTGTGGCAGTCTGCGCACCGACAACCTTGCCGGAGAAATCTTTCAGCGTCTTGTACTGATCCGCATCCGCTTTCCGGGCCACGATCATGGCCGGGATATCCGTGTAATAAGGATCCGAGAAGTCCGCCGCATTCTCGCGCTCGGGGGTATCTTCAATCGCCGCCATAACGATATCATAGTCTCCTTTGGAAAGGGCAACCAGCAGGTAGTCAAAGCTCATGTTCTCAACCACCAGCTCCCGGTTCAGCTGCTCCGCAATATAGCCCGCAGCTGCAACGTCGATGCCGCCATAGACCATTTCATCATTTTCATCCAGATACATAAATTCAAACGGAGGATAATCCGCACTGGTACCAAGAACGAGCTTCGAGTCATCCGCAGAAGCAAATATGGCAATGCTGAGGACCAGCATCAGAACCAGTGTAAAAGATATTATTTTTTTCATATCAGTTTTCCTTTCAATTTGTATATTTCCTTGGGACGCTGGCTATTATAGTGAATATTTATTCACTTGTCAAGTGGTTCTGCGCATTGTTTTTAAGTTTCTTTCCAGACAGTCCCGTTTTGTTCTTCACCATTGCCAGATGATATGGTACGTCCCCGCCTTGCGCCTTTGCGGCTTCCATGCTATACTGCACAAAGCAAGCGTGAAAGGAAAATACATATGAAAATCTGTGTCTTTGGCGCCTCCTCCAGCCGGCTGGATCCGGTCTTTTTTCAGGAAGCGGAACAAATGGGGCGTCTGATCGGTCAGTTGGGTCACTGCGTTGTGTTCGGCGGCGGTGCTGACGGTCTGATGGGGGCATGTGCCCGCGGAGCAAAGTCTGTCGGAGGTCGCGTCATCGGGATTGCGCCGCATCTGTTCAACGAGCCCGGTTTTCTTCTCCCTGAATGTGATGAACTCATTCTGACTGATTCCATGTCCTCCCGCAAGGAAAAAATGTTCGACCTAAGCGATGCCATTCTCTCGTTGCCGGGTGGAATTGGAACCATGGACGAGTTTTTCGAAGCCATCACACTCCGCCAGCTTGGCCTGCTGAGAGGGCCGCTAGTGCTGCTGAACACCAGCGGGTTCTACTCCCCCCTGGTCGCTTATCTGGAGAAGCTAGCAGCTCTGGGCTTCATGAGTCACAGCTGTCTGGATCTTCTTCGGGTATGTGATACTCCCTCTGACGCCCTGAAAGCTCTGCTCCGTCCGGACGATTTGGTCGGAAGTATCCGCCGTCTGGAAGACTATACGAAATAGGGTTTCCAATATTATTCTAATCTTAAGACCCTCTGCCGAAGCAGAGGGTCTTTTCTTCTGTCCGTATAAATCTCTGTTCTTTGCCTAGATCTGCCGCAGCTCCCGGATTTTCCGAATCACCCGGCTGACATTTTTCTGTAGCTGAACGGTAGACAAGGTTCCTTTTTGCATGGCCATTCGAATATTCTCCGCATCGGTTTTACTGCCGGGCATGAAGAGATCTCCCCCCGCCTCTGCCACACGTGCGGCATTTGCGTCCGGGTAGATGCTCTTGCTGTTGGTCAGACCTGTCACCACCCAATCGGTCATAACAATTCCTTTGTATCCGAACTCACAGTGCAGGATATCCCAGATCAGACCTGTGTGCTCTGAGGTATGGGTTCCGTTCAGGAGATTGTAAGATGTCATCAGCGCGTGGGGCTGGGACTCCCGGATGCAGATTTCAAAACCCTTCAGATAGATTTCTCTCATCGCCCGCTCACTGACCATACTGTTGTTATTATACCGGTTGAACTCCTGATTGTTTGCCGCGAAATGCTTGACGGTAGTTCCTTTTCCCGGGTGACCCTGAACGCCTTTCGTAATGGCGGCAGCAAAAGTGCCGCTCACCAGCGGGTCCTCGGAGAAGTATTCAAAATTTCTCCCGCAGCGGATATTGCGATGGATGTTGAGAGCAGGCGCCAGCCACAGATCCACCTTCATCCGTTCCATCTCGTCGCCGACGATGTCTCCGCATAGTTCGGCAAACGCAATATTCCAGCTCTGCGCGATCGCCGTCCCGATAGGAATTGCCGTGGCATAGTGGTGCAGGATTTCTGCCTTTGGGTTCGGCTTTTTCCCCAGTCTGCGTATGATCCATGCTGCAGGTTTTGGCATGAAATCCTGCATGGATTCCAGTGTGTTTGCGTTCACCCCGACAGGACCGTTCTCTCCCAAAGCATAATCCTTGCTCAGGCGCAGTCCGGCTGGGCCGTCCGCCATCACGAGCGGTGTCAGTCCGAACTCTCTCGATACAGCACAGGTCTCTCCAGCGGCTCCCGCCACGTCAAAGCTGGCGCTTCCAATGACAGCAGCGAACCCGTTCTGCGGGTCATATGCACCAAGCGACATCTGGACCAGCTGTTCCGCGCTCATGGTCCGAACCGTCTCGTCGATCTCTGTGTCGAAGCTGTAGTCCACCGCGCCCTTGTGAATCATCGCGGGCTCCACCGTCAGGATCGGCACATCTGGTGCAAACATATCGATCCGCTCCAGCGCAGGCTTCCAGTCGACAAAGTCCGTTACGCCGCACACATTCTTCGTGCTCAGGGTGATGACCGTTTCCTCCAGTCGAAGCCGCGCGATGGGTTTCGTTTCCGTTGAGCTGGTGCCGAAGCGAAGGAAGTAATCCCCCTTCTCCAGAACCCAGCTGGCCCAGCGGGTGTCATAGGAAGCGAGCTCTGAGAAGTGAAAACACATTTGCACAGTCTCCTCCTCACCCGGCTGCAGCACACAGGTCTTACCGAATGCCGCCAGGACCTGAAACGGCTGATCCAGGGTGACTTCCGGTTTGGAGGCATAGACCTGCAGCGTCTCTTTGCCTGCGAAGTTGCCCGTGTTCTTCACCAGTGCTGAAACGGTGACCAGTTCTCCGTCCAGCTCTGTTTTCTCTTCTGAAATCTCAAAGTTCGTATATGACAGACCAAATCCAAAGGGAAACATGGGCGTGACTCCTGCCGAGTCAAAATACCGGTAACCCACATAGATTCCTTCGCTGTAACGTGTCTCATCCATATCTCCGAATTCCCCGATCGTGGGGTAATCCTGATACGCGGCCCAGGTAGTTGCAAGCTTGCCGGAAGGATTTGCCTTCCCAAGCAGGATATCAGCCAGCGCCGCTCCTGTCTCCACTCCCAGTTGGGACAGAACCAGGATATTGCCGACTTCCTCGACAACCGGGCTGAGATCCACGGGGCCACCCACGTTCAGAACCAGCATAAACCTTGCATACTGCTTCTGCAGTTGCAGGATGTCCCGGATCTCGGTCTCTGTCAAAGCAATGTCTCCCGGGATGTTCTCCCGGTCGTTTCCCTCACCGGAAATTCTCGCCAGGACGTAGACCGCAGTGTCTCCCCCACCCTGCAGCGGCAGCTCATAATTTGGCTCAGGCATGACGGCTCCCATACCCTCAATGACAGCGTTGGTATGGTTTTTTCTAGCCCGTGCTTTGATTTCCTTGATAAAGTTCTTCTTTGCTTCTTCGCGTACCCGGTCATAGGCATCAAGCCAGCTCTTTGTCGTAAGATGAAATCCTGCCTCTTCCAGCCCCTGTTCCGCAGTAACAAAATAACGGGAATTGACCTCTCCGGATCCGGTTCCGCCTTTGACAGTTCTCCTGGCTCCACTTCCGAAGAGGGCCAGCTCTCCCGCTTCCTTCAGAGGAAAGCTTCCGTCCGTCTTCAGGAGCACGGTGCACTCCGCGAGCGCTCCCCGGAGCTGTTCGATGTGTTTCCGTTCGTAATCCAGAAGTTCCATCATATCATTTCCTTCCGTGTATAATTCGTCTTGTGACAAAAAATTCTTTTTGTCTATTATACGCAAAGATTTGCTTTTCGTCTATTCCTTTTGTATTCTTTTTATCTTGCGTTTTTTTCATGACGCGCATATAATTCTCTTGCCATTTTTATTTCGAGGATCGTTTATGAATCAACTATATGAACATCTGGTACTAGAGAGCAAGCGTTATACAATTTATCTGAAGGCTCTGGGAAAGTGGCTGCTGGTCTCCGGGATCGTTGGCATCCTCTGCGGCAGTCTCGGCGCTGCCTTTCACATCGGCGTCGACATGGTTACGGAGTTTCGGACTGCTCATTCCTGGCTTATTTGGCTGCTTCCGGCTGCCGGTGTCGCCATTGTGGCGATTTATGCTTTCTTTTCCGTTGAGGGGCAGAGCACCAACAACATCATCAGTGAAGTTCAGTCTGGAAACGGTCTGAAGCTCAATCTGATTCCTTCTATTTTTCTCTCCACCCTGCTGACGCACCTCTGCGGCGGTTCTGCAGGGCGTGAGGGCGCGGCGCTGCAGATGGGCGGTACCATCGGTTTCGAGGCTGGAAAGTTCCTTCACCTCGATGACCGGGACCTCCGCACTGCAACTCTCGCCGGGATGGCTGCCTTCTTCTCAGCGCTTTTTGGAACTCCTCTGGCCGCAACCGTGTTCGCCATGGCGGTGATCAGCGTGGGTCTCCTGTACCATGCGGCTCTGCTTCCCTGCCTGCTGGCCTCGCTGACGGCCTTCGGTATTTCATCGCTCTTCGGTGTCAGCCCGACTCATTTTGAGGTGTCGGCTCCGTCTCTGCAGCTTCTGATGCTGCTGAAGGTCGCTGTGCTGGCCACACTCAGCGGCTTCATCTCCTTTCTGTTCTGCACCGTACTGCACTGGATGGAACATGAGATGCAAAAGCACTTTCCGAATCCATATCTCCGTGTCCTCGTGGGCGCAGTGGTTCTCATCGCCCTCTCCCTGCTCTTCCCGAGCGGGGACTATAACGGTGCCGGCTCCAACGTTATTCATCGTGCTGTAGAGCAGGGCCTTGCCAATCCCTTTGCCTTCCTGCTGAAGATTCTTTTCACCGCGGTCACCCTCTCCGCCGGCTTCAAAGGCGGTGAAGTCGTCCCCAGCTTCTTTATAGGTGCCTGTTTTGGCTGCGCGGTCGGTCCCCTTCTGGGGATTCCCGCCGGCTTTGCCGCCGCGGTTGGCCTGATCTGTGTATTTTGCGGCGGAGTGAACTGTCCCATCGCCTCTTCTTTTCTCGCAATCGAGCTCTTTGGAGCGGAAGGACTGCTGTATTACGCTCTTGCCTGCGCCCTGAGCTATCTTCTCTCCGGCTATACTGGTCTATACTCCAGCCAGCGTATCCTTTACGACAAGCTCAAAGCCCAGTACATTGATGTCCACACCAACGCCTACCACGAAGGAGAACACACTCCTATGGAGCAAAAATACCATTGACCGATAATTGGCATATCTGTTCATAACGAACACCCCGGCAGAAAGATGCTGCCGGGGTGTTCGTTTGTTATCGCATTTTCTTCAGTGCATCCATAGATACCGGAAACTCAAAATAGGTATCTGGAAACGGCTCGTTCTCCAGGGTGAAATGCCACCACTCGCAGTCGATCCCTTTGAACCCGTTCTTGGACATAAGATTCTGCAGCAGCATCCGATTTGCATACTGCTCTTCCGTGATACCCCTGTAGTCGGGGTGGGACATCTCGCTGAAGTAGTCAAAGGGGCTTCCCATGTCCACTTCTTTTCCGGTGCTCATGTCCAGCAGAGTCAGATCTACCGTGCTTCCCCTGCTGTGGGTGGACTGGCTCGCCACGTATCCTTTTTTGAAGAGATCCTGCTTTTCCAGATCCGGGTAGAAGAAAGGCTTCATACGCTGGTCCAGATCCTCGAGTCCCCATAGGACGAAGTGCCTGACCGCTCTCGCAGGACGGTATGCGTCAAAGACCTTCAGCCGGTATCCCATAACTGCAGCCTTGTTACTGACCGCCTTCAGGGCTCTGGCCGCGTCCCTTGTCATCAGGGCACATGGCTCTTCGTAGCCTTCGATCCTCTCCCCCACAAAGTTGTACGTGGAAAAGTAGCGGATCTCCTGGATAATCCCGGGGACATAATCCGAGAGCAGTACAAATCGGGACGCGTCTGTCAGGGCTTCTTCTTCGTAATCGATTGCCATCTGCTTATTCCTTCCCCGTAAGGTCATTGACCACTTCGGCTGCAAGAAGCAGTCCCGCTGCTCCCGGGACAAAGGCGGTCGACCCGGGTGTCACACGCTTCTTCCCGTATTGAGATTCCAGGGGGTCGCTGAAGTCACTGTCGGCTTTCTGTTCCTCTGTGCTCTTCGGAATCAAGGGCACCTCTCGGGAATACACCACTTTCAGTCGCTCGATTCCACGTTTTCTTGCTTCTTTACGCATAATGCGGGCCAGGGGACACTCCGTGGTCTCATAGAGATCCGCAACTTCCAACTGTTCGGGATGAATCTTGTTCCCGGTTCCCATTGCTGAAATGATAGGAACATTCGCCTTTTGGGCCTTTTCCGCCAGCAGGAGCTTTGCCGTCACAGTGTCTACCGCGTCCACGACGTAGTCGTACTCCCGGAAGTCGAACTCTCCCGCCGTCTCCGGAAGGAAGAATGTTCTGTAGGTTCTGACCTCACATTCGGGATTGATGTCATGAATCCGTTCTTCCGCTACCTCAACTTTGTAGCGTCCGAGGCTCCTGTTCGTGGCAATAATCTGCCGATTCAGATTCGAAAAACTGATTCTGTCGTGATCGATGAGATCCAGTGCCCCGATTCCGGAACGTGCAAGTGCTTCCACCACGTATCCGCCCACACCACCGAGCCCGAAAACCGCAACTCTGGTCTTTCTGAGCCGGTCCATGGCATCACTCCCATACAGGATCGCCATTCTTGCAAACGGGTCCGGCATATGTCAGCTCAGCTTCTCCAGGGCAATACGCAGCCGGCGCAGCGTCTCCTCTCTGCCGAGGATACGGCAAATCTCCACTGCCCCGCCCGGTGTCACGGCCTTTCCAGCCGCCGCGATGCGTACCGGCCACATAACCTTGGCATTCTTGACCTCCCACTTCTCGGCCAGTTCCGTCATGGCGTTGAGAATGTTCTCATCCTCCCATGCAGGCAGGGCTTCAAACACAGGGATGATTGCCTCCAGCACCTTGCGGGAGCTCTCCAGATCAGACTTGGATTTCTTGTGTACAAAGAGCTCGATCTCGTATTCCGGCAACTCATCGAAGAAGTCCAGCTTCTCCGGAATTTCCGTAAGAACTTCTGTCCGCTGCTGCAGCAGCGCTGCGATGGCGGATGCATCATAGGCTTCATTTTTTACAGCCTGACGGATATAAGGTTCTGCCACCCGGGCAAAGGCCTCCGGGGTCATGGCGCGGATATAGGCGGCATTGAAGTAACGCAGCTTCTCAATATCAAAAATCGCAGGTGATTTGGATATACCCGAGATCTGGAACACATCCTTCAGCTCGTCCAACGAGAAGATTTCCTGCTCTCCTCCCGGACTCCAGCCCAGCAGTGCCACATAATTGATCACCGCATCTGTCAGATAACCCTGAGCAATCAGGTCCTCGTAGGAGGGGTCTCCGTGACGCTTGGACATCTTGTTGTGCTGGTCGCGCATGACCGGCGAGCAATGGACGTACTTGGGGATCCCCCATCCGAAGCCCTCATAGAGCAGGTTGTACTTTGGCGCGGAGGAGAGGTATTCGCTGCCGCGCACTACGTGAGTGATACCCATCAAATGGTCGTCAATGACGTTTGCAAAGTTATAGGTGGGCAGCCCATCCCGTTTCATCAGGACCTGATCGTCCAGCGTGCTGTTCTCCACCCGAATGTCTCCGAATATCTCATCGTGGAATACCGTCTCTCCCTCATGGGGGATGCGCTGGCGGATGACATAGGGTTCGCCTGCCTCGGCACGGCGGTCTGCTTCCGCAGGATCCAGGTTTCGGCAGGGATCTTCGGCACGGTTGAACTCGCCGCTGTCCTCCTCGCTCTCTGCTTTCTCACAGAAGCAGCGGTAGGCGTGGCCGCGGGACACCAGAAGCTCGGCATACTTCCCATAGAAAGGTCTCCGCTCTGTCTGGATGTATGGTGCCACCGGTCCTCCCACATCCGGACCTTCATCGTGGTCCAGCTTACATTCCCTCATGGTTTTATAAATCACATCGACCGCACCCTCTACCAGACGGCCCTGATCGGTGTCTTCAATTCGGAGAATAAAGGTCCCGTCGGCATGACGTGCGATCAGCCAGGTATACAGCGCCGTCCGCAGGTTTCCAACATGCATATAGCCCGTCGGAGACGGGGCAAAACGGGTGCGCACCTTTCCCTTTGGGATACGTGCTTCCATCTCCTCAAACCAGCTGAGATCTGTCTTCTCAAGCATAGCTTTTTCCTCCTGTTTCAATTTCGGTTTCTTTATAATATTTTACATTTTCCCTGTTGTCAAGCAGAACTTATTCTGCTACAATAAGTTAGTTATCCACATCTGGTATGTGGTGTTATTGATGCAACACAGTATTTTGGAACGGAGAACAATTATCATGGATCAGCAGTCTGAAACCAGAAAAAAAGTGATGCTGTCCGGCATCCAGCCTTCCGGAGATCTGCATCTTGGAAATTATCTCGGTGCGGTGAAGAACTGGGCTGAAATTGCAGAAGAATTCGATTGTTATTATTTCATGGCGGATCTTCACAGCATTACGGTCCGTCAAAATCCTGCAGAGCTCCGGAGACGCTCGGTCTCGCAGCTGGCACAGTATATAGCCTGCGGGCTTGACCCGGAAAAGAACACTCTCTTCATCCAGAGCCATGTCCACGAGCATGCGGAGCTGGGCTGGATTCTGAATTGCTACACCATGTTCGGCGAGCTGAGCCGCATGACACAGTTCAAAGACAAGAGCGCCAAGAATGCTGAGAACATCAACGGCGGTCTCTTCACATATCCCTCTCTGATGGCTGCGGATATTCTGCTCTATCAGGCAGACTTTGTCCCTGTCGGTCAGGATCAGAAGCAGCACTGTGAGCTCACCCGTGACATTGCCATCCGTTTTAACAACATTTACGGTCCGACCTTCACGGTTCCGGAGCCCTATATCCCAAAAGTGGGTGCGCGCGTTATGAGCCTTTCTGTTCCCACGTCAAAAATGTCCAAGTCTGATCCCGCAGGCTGTGTTTTCATCATGGATCCGCCAGAGGAGATCGCACGGAAATTCAAGCGCGCCGTCACCGACTCTGACACAGAGAACTGTGTCCGCTATGATCCGGAAACCAAGCCTGGTGTTGCAAACCTCATGAACATCTATTCTGCCGTCACAGGTCTGAGCTTTGAGCAGATTGAACATGACTTTGCCGGCAAAGGATACGGTGCTTTCAAGCCTGCCGTCGGCGATGCCGTCATTGAGACGCTGCGCCCCATCCGCGAAGAGAGCAGCCGCATGATTGCGGATAAGGAATATCTGCGCTCCGTCTATACGGAAGGCGCCCGGCGCGCAACCAGCATCGCCCGCAAAACTCTGCGCAAGGTCTATAAGCGCGTTGGCTTTGTGGAAAAGCCGTTCTGAGCTGAGGCCTGATGTCTCGCACTTCTGACCCGATTTTCGGGCGATTTCATAAACTGGAGTCGTTGTTATGCAATCTTCTTTAGCGTTTCCAATATGGAAAATGGTCGCAGGTCCTGTGGTAGCGTTTCTAGTCTGCTATTTCATGACCCCGCCCGTCAAGCGCTTCGCTGAAAATGTCGGTGCAATCGACGTCCCCAAGGACGAGCGCCGTGTTCACAACCACCCGATCCCCCGTATGGGCGGACTGGCGATCTTTGTAGGTTTTGTGCTGTCGGTTCTTTTGTTCGTGGACATGTCTATGCAGGTCATGGGCCTGCTGTTAGGCGCAGTCATCATCACCGTCATGGGTGCTTTGGACGACATTCTCTGTCTCAACCCATGGATCAAGCTGGGTGGACAGTTTCTGGCGGCACTTGTCGCCATCCGTTGCGGCATAGTCTTCGATGTGATTTCCAACCCCGGCTTTCTAAACGCGGATACCACAATTCAGCTGGGCTGGCTCTCCGTTCCGTTCACCATCGTCTGGATCATTGCCTGTACCAACGCAGTGAATCTCATTGACGGTCTGGACGGTCTCGCGGTTGGTATTTCGGCTATCAGCGCACTCTCAATGATGATCGTCTCCCTGATCCTTCCGGCGGGCATCGCGGGGATTCCCCTTCTGCTGGCCTGTCTTGCAGGCGCCTGCTTCGGCTTCATGCCATACAACCTGAATCCTGCCAAGATCTTTATGGGTGATGTCGGTTCCCAGTTTCTGGGGTTTGTGCTCTCCTGTGTATCCATCATGGGCCTGTTCAAGTTTCATGCGATCATCACCTTCCTGATTCCGTTGCTTTCACTGGCAGTTCCTCTGTTTGATACCATCTTTGCTTTCTTCCGTCGTATCATTCACGGGCAAAGCCCCTTTCACGCTGACCGCGGCCATATTCATCACAAGCTCATTGCTATGGGAATGAATCAGAAACAAGCCGTTGCAGTACTGTACGCGGTCTCTGCCGTTCTGGGTCTCATCGCCGTGCTGATCGCCGGTCCCGGCACCGGAATCCGTATCGTCTGCATCGTGGTTGCCTTTGCAATTTCTCTCACGGTATGGCTCTTAGTCTTTCACAAGAACAAGCAGCTTCATCCCGAAGTTCTCGCTCCCGAATTTCATCATTTCGAACACGCACATCCTGCTGACAACATGCAGACCGTGCAGTCTGAGGAGACTCTTAAGTGAGAATCGCCGTTTTTTCTGATACCCACCGTCTGACTGCTCCCATGGTGGACGCGGTCAGCCGCTGTCGTCCGGATGCTATCATCCATCTGGGTGACCATGACCGGGACACCGGCGTGTTGCTGAAACAGTTTCCGGAGATCCCACTCTATAACGTTGCCGGCAACTGTGACTTTGCCCCCCTTGTGCCCAATGTAATAACAGTCTCCTTCGGTCCGGTCAAGGCCTTTCTCACACACGGCCATCTATATCACGTAGACTTTGGTCGAGTGGATTCTCTGGTCTATGCAGCTCAGGAAGCTGGATGTCAGCTGGCACTCTTTGGTCATACCCATGTTCCCTACCACGAGGATGTAGGAGGGGTTAAAGTCGTGAACCCCGGTACTGCAGGCAAAGGCCGCAGTCTCACCTGGGCGCTTCTCACCATCTATGAAAACGGAGGTATCGCCGTTGAGATGAAGGAGCTGGAGCATGGTTTGCGCTGATTCCCTTCGCCATTTTTCTCTTTTTAAAAACATTGTATACCATATGGTTTCCCGGTTTATCCCGGGAAGCCTTTTTCATGAAAGGAATATCTATGGAAGAAATCATCTCGATTCTGTCGGAAGAACTGGGCCAAAAGCCGGAATACATCGATAACGTCATCCGGCTCCTGGATGAGGGCAACACGGTCCCCTTCATCGCCCGTTACCGCAAGGAACTCCATGGTGCGATGGACGATACCGTACTCCGTACTCTGGAGACACGTCTGCAGTATCTCCGCAATTTACAGGAGCGTCGGGAGAGTATTCTCAGCTCCATTGAGGAGCAGGGCAAGCTCACAGAAGACCTCGCCGCAGCCATCGGTAAGGCCAGGACGCTCGCGGAACTGGAAGACCTGTACCGTCCCTATAAGCAGAAGCGCCGCACCCGTGCTACCATCGCCAAGGAAAAGGGTCTGGAGCCTCTGGCCGAGCTTCTTTTCCGCCAGGATCGGGATTGTCCGGATCCAAATCTGGCCGCAGAAAATCATGTAAATCTTGAAAAAGGAGTGGAAACCGTCGAGGACGCTCTTGCCGGTGCCAGTGACATCATCTCCGAACAAATCAGTGACAGCGCCGAACTGCGCAAGTCTTTGAAAGGACTGCTGGACCGGATCGGCCAGCTCCACTCCGAAGCGGCTACAGAGGAAGATTCTGTGTACCAGCTCTATTATGACTTCACCCAAAATCTCTCCCGGCTGCAAGGGCACCAGGTCCTCGCCATCAACCGCGGTGAGAAGGAGAAGATGCTCCGCGTTTCCGTAGAGCTGGATCATGAAACTGCCATGCGCACGGTCTATCGCGCTGTTGTGATGCCCGGCACCGCAGCCATGGAGTTCATCCGCTCTGCAGCGCTGGACGCTTATGACCGGCTTCTTTTCCCCTCTCTGGAGCGGGAAATCCGTTCTGATCTTACAGCCAAGGCTTGTGAAGGCGCTATCGGTCAGTTTGCGCTGAATCTGCGTCCTCTTCTGATGCAGCCCCCTGTCAAGGGGAAAGTCACCATGGGCCTGGACCCTGGCTATCGAATGGGCTGCAAGGTCGCTGTCGTCGATGGAACCGGCCGTGTCCTGGATACTGCCGTGGTCTATCCCACCTATGGCGAGCGCCAGAAGAACGAGGCCATTCAAAAGCTTGCCTCTCTCGTCCGCAAACACGGTGTCGAGCATATCGCTATCGGTAACGGTACTGCCAGTCGTGAGACGGAGCAGATGGCCATCGAGCTGATCCGTCAGGAGAACGAACGCGGTGCGAATCTGAGTTATATGATCGTCTCTGAGGCTGGTGCCTCGGTGTATTCCGCGAGCCCCCTGGGTGCGGAGGAGTTTCCACAGTTCGATGTCAACCTTCGCTCTGCCGTTTCCATCGCTCGCCGCCTGCAGGATCCTCTCGCTGAGCTGGTTAAAATTGAGCCCAAAGCCATTGGGGTTGGTCAGTATCAGCACGACATGCCTGAAAAGCAGCTGGAATCCGCTCTGGATGCGGTGGTTGAGGACTGCGTCAATGCGGTTGGTGTGGATGTCAACACCGCCTCTCCTTCCCTGCTGCGCAGGGTCTCCGGTCTGACCGCCACAACGGCAAAGAATATCGTCTCCTTCCGTGAGGAGAATGGTCCCTTCCACGACCGCAAGTCACTTCAAAAGGTGCCGAAGCTCGGTCCCAAGGCCTTCCAGCAGTGCGCCGGCTTTCTTCGTGTTCCGGAGAGCAGCAACATCCTGGACAACACCGCTGTCCACCCCGAATCTTACGCAGCTGCCTCCGCACTGCTCACTCTCACCGGACACAGCGAAGCGGATCTCCGTGACGGGAAGCTTTCTGATCTGCCGAATCGCATCAAAGACTATGGCTCAGCCAAAGCCGCTGAAGAGATCGGTGTCGGCGTTCCTACTCTGATGGATGTCATGCAGGAGCTTATGAAGCCCGGCCGTGACGTCCGCGATGAGCTTCCAAAACCCATTCTCCGAACCGATGTTATGGAGATCTCCGACCTCAAGCCCGGCATGAAGCTCTCCGGCACTGTGCGTAACGTCATCGACTTCGGTGCCTTTGTGGACATCGGTGTCCATCAGGACGGTCTCGTCCACATCTCTGAAATCTCCAATCGCTTCATTCGCCATCCTTCTGAAATTCTCTCAGTCGGCGATGTGGTTCAGGTTGTGGTTCTGAACGTGGATGAGAAGAAAAAGCGCATCGGGTTGTCCATCAAACAGGCCCAGAACGTAAAAGCTTAAAAACAAAATGATATTTGAGCTGAAAAGACCCGCTCCCTGTAAAAAGGAGCGGGTCTTTTCGTCCCGTTTTACTCCGTATGGAAGGGCTGGGATCATCGGATCAGCTTTTCCAGTATCTCGAACAGCGCCTCCGGCTCTACGGGTTTCGACAGATGTGCGTTCAGTCCCGCCTGCATGCTGCGCTGAACATCTTCATCGAATGCGTTGGCTGTCAGGGCGATGATAGGGATTTCCTTCGCGTCGGCCCTGTCCATGGCTCGAATTGTCCTTGTTGCCTCAAGTCCATCCATCTCCGGCATTCGCATGTCCATCAGAATGGCGTCATAATACCCCGGACCATGGTTTTCAAACATTTCCACGGCGATTCTGCCGTTTTCGGCGAGCTCTGCCTCAACCTCTCTCATAGAAAGTACCATGATAATAATTTCGGCGTTAATAGCTACATCCTCTGCCAGCAGAACCCGGCATCCCTTCAGATCGGCATTCTTCTCAGCCAGACTTTCATTCTTGCGCCGGAACGCCTCTCTGAACTCCTCCATCACGTTGCCTGCGAAGAGGGGCTTCGGGACGAAGGTGTCCACGCCCGCTTCTTTTGCTTCATCGGCAATCTCATCCCAGTTGAAGGAGGTCAGGATAATAATCGGTGTATCCTGTCCCACGACTGAGCGGATATGTCTGGTAGTCTCTATCCCGTCCATCTCCGGCATGCGCCAGTCGATCAGGATGAGATTGTAATCTTCTCCTCTGCTGTGATGAATTCTGACCTTATCCACGCCTTCCCAGCCGGATTCCGCTGTGTCACAGCTGATGCCGACCTGGCCGAGAATGATCTCCGCATGCTCAAGAGCAATCCGGTCGTCATCAATCACCAGCACGCTCATCTCATGGGGATTAAGGCCTCCATTTTCGATTTCTACATTCTTTCTGTCGGATTCTCCCAGAGTCACTATCACCCGGAAGGTGGTTCCAACACCTTTTTCGCTTTCCACCTCTATGTGACCGTTCATCAGCTCGACAATGCTTTTGGTGATCGGCATACCCAGGCCTGTGCTGCCATACCTGCTGGTAGAAGAGGAATCCTCCTGACTGAACGCATCGAAAATATGAGGCAGGTATTCCCTGCTCATTCCTATGCCTGTATCACGGATAGTAAAGTGCAAAGTTGCTTTGCCGTCGTATCTTGCACCTTCCTCGATGATAAAATGTACACTGCCGCCTTCCGGGGTAAACTTGACTGCATTTCCAAGGATATTGATCATCACCTGTTTGAGCTTCATGGCGTCCCCGATATAGTAGTCGTCCACTTGCCCCTTGATCTGGCAGTCGTACTCCAGCCCCTTGTCTCTGCACTGGCCGCTGATCATGGTGTTGACCTGCTCCAGCGCCCTGGAGAAGGAGAACTCCTCTTTCTTGATGGTCATGCGGCCGGATTCGATACGGCTCATATCCAGAATGTCATTGATGATCCCCAACAGATGCTGAGCGGCCGTCCCGATCTTTTCCAGGTATTCCTTCACCTTATCGCTGGCTGTCGCATCGTTCATTGCGATGT
>JAEEGL014626980.1_pt1 | contig 18179 bp, 6 predicted proteins | sample 9134231 | NCBI WGS metagenome assembly JAEEGL01 (sample SAMN16246548, study PRJNA631951) | gut metagenome | biome: gut microbiome; feature: rumen; material: fiber-attached | host: Bos | place: Iran: Karaj | collected 2018-10 | reverse complement strand
GCATGGCCCTCAACAATGTCCTTGCCGCATCCTGACAAGGCCAATAGGCCAAGGAGTAATATCGCCTGCTTCATGATGTCCTGTCCTTTATGTTAAAACGTATAGTCGTTCACGCTGTCCCACTCGGGGTCGCCAGTCAGGTGGAAGTCGCCGCTGCCCGTGGCTCCGCTGCCGCCCTCGCCGAAGAAACGGCCGGTGTAGCGCGTCACCTGGTTGCGCACGATGGGGATGTTCTCGAAGACACGCTCGCGTATGGCGTTGTCGTTAGCGTCGAGGGCCGTGACGGTCAGCTTTGTCAGCACGTCGTCCTCGCTGTGAGGAAGGGTGTATATCTCGTAGATGCCATCGCCGGCCACCGCACGAATCTCCGTCTGCTTGCTCTGGACGCAGCCGTAGCCATCGGCGGGGCTGAACGTCGACGACCCGCCCGTGTAGTAGAACTTCAGCTTCGTCACGTTCTCGGGCACCGTCTCGTCCGTCAGCACTAAGCGGAACATCGCCACGGCGCGCGTCAGCGACAGCTCGTAGTCCTGCTTCTCACTGCCCACCACCAGGTCGCCGAAATAATAGAAGGTGTCCGTTACCTTGTTGTTCGGGAACGTCACCTTCTCCGTCGATGTGATGGTGGCCGAGCCATCGCAGTTGTGCGCCATCACCACCAGCTTGTAAGTGCCCGCAGCCAGCGACAGCTCAACCGTGCCGTAGCTGGCGTCGCCCTCCTTCTGCGCCAACGTCTTCACCTTCGTGCCCTCGGCGTCGAACACGGCGAGGTTTATGCGCGAGCACAGCGCCGTGATGTCCGTAGCGGCGCGGGTGAAATCCTCCTGGTCATACATCGTGAAGTGCAGAATCACGTTCGCATCAGCCGCCACAGGCGTGCCGTTCTCCTCGTCGAGCACGACCTTCTCGCAGCCAAAAAAGGCCATCACAGCCATGACTACAATCAATAATCTCTTACTTTCCATAACTTCAATTATTTTTGTTAATAAATCGTTGCTTATTATCGGATGCAAATATAGACAAAAATTCCGAGAGAATAAGCCTGTCGGGATAAAAACTTTCACATATTGCTCCGAAAAAATACATTATTTGCAAAAGTGGATGATGGAAGTTCTGTTTTTCCATCATCCATCCGTATGAATCTGTCGCCAATATCTTTTGTTTTAGGGTGTACGGGTGTAACAATGCCTATATATAAAGAGCGTTCACCCAGTTTTGGTTGGTGTAACGGGTGTAACGAGGGTGCTACGCCTGTGTGGGTCGAATCACTTGACATCCAATGTTACACCCTCGTTACACCCGTTGCACCCTTGAAAAGGGGTGAACATCCTCTGTTTATAGGCATTGTTACACCCATACACCCTATTTCACTAAATTCTGAAGTTTAAACACCTGCAATAAGCTAACTTGGAGTTTCCCTAGGGTAAACTGGAGGTTTCCCTAGGGTAAACCCGGAGTTCCCCCCGTGGGAACTTTGGGTAAACTGAGGGGTGATTACCTCTCTACTATCGGTATAAGCTCTATGTCACCTATGACTGGTTTGTCGCCGAAGGGCAGATTGGTCGTGTCGACATCCCACGGAGTGTCAAACATGCCGCGTGACTTCTCGAAGTCGGGAGACTTGTCGGTGACGGAGAACTGCTTGTCAAGCAGCTTCGAGTAGTTCGCTGTTATTTCTACCGCCTCAAACCATACCTTGCTGCCTTTATTGCCCTTGGCATCCTGCGTGTCGGCCCATGGGCGGAAGTATAGATAGATTGAAGGCTCGTTGGCGAACCACGTCATGCGTACTACATAGTTTACAGAGGAATCGCTCTTCGACTCTTTGTGTGAGAAGTTGCTCGTGTTTGCATATTTGTCGCCTAACTGTAAGCCCCAGTTCCTGATGAGCCGTGTGCCTTCCACCGTTATGGGCACGTCAACCTTATAGCGGTAACGATAGGCCACGCCATTCTGTACCCAAGCGTAGGTGTCGCCTTTTCTGGCAATTACCGATGGGTTGGCCAGTTCCTGGGCTGTGGCGTTCTGGGGTGTCAGCGTCTGGACTACTCGTAATTTATCCTCGTCGATTGTCAATTCTGGCATTTCCACCATGAAAGGTATATCCTTCAGCGGCAATGTGATGCTTTTGCCTCCAGGCATGGATTCCACCAATGCAAACTGTGCGATATAGGGAACGTTTGTCAGTATGTTGTCCGAGCGCTTCGTAAGCTCCAAGACGCGCATGTCTGAGCCGCTTTTCCATTTCAAGTCGAAAGCCTCCTCTGGTATTTTCCGGTCGCCGTCCTCCATGTAGATACGCATCTTCGGCAAGAAAGGCCAGAACTCTCCCAACAGTCCGAGATCCTCTAATTCCGCACGCATCTTATAGGTATAGGGGCGGTTGAAGTCCGAACAGTAGAAGGCGGCTGTCCCTTCCTTATAGACAGGTAGGATGGGCACGCCCAATCTGTTGCACTCAAAGGGACCGAACGTAGATTTGGCTGGAACCGTTACCCCAAGCACCTTGATGTTTCCCTCTACGTAAGGCTGGGCATAGGTTGGTAAAACGGCGTTCTTCTGCTGAAAGTCGTCAGCAGACTGGTATTCTCCGGCATCTATCTCCTGTTCAAACTCTTCATACACGTCCACACCTGCTGCCAAGTCGAAGCCTGTGCCAATGATGTCGGCACCGAATCCGATGTGATAATCCACACCACTCTTGACATTCAGCACGACTTTGGAACTACTGTCGAAGTCTCTGGGCACGACGCGAAATACCGGCATCTTGCTTTTTCGTCTTACGCTGCCTTTCTTCGGAGTGAAGTTACCGTTTTTCTCTTTGCCTCTCTGGCTATACGCTGTGGCAATGTCGAAACCCAATGAGAACTTAAAATCGGCTTTTGCCTGATGTCGGATGTCGATATAAGGATTAGCGGTGAGTCCTATGTCAAGGCCAACAACCAGCAAGTCAATCTTAAGACCCAAGATTGGGATGGCGACAGGCGACTGGAACTTGATGCCGGCATCGGCCACTACGGCAAACGTGAGGTCGAGCTGTCCCATGATGCCGTATTCTTCATCCAGCTTTCCTGCTTCGCTGTCGTAGGAGATGTCCACGTAGCCGCCTACCGTAATGCCGCCCGACACGGTGACAGAGACACCGGCAAAACCTTTGATGTTCGGGTTTAGTGTGAGGTCTGCTATATTGTGCTTGATACCTTTCAGCGTGCGATTTCCTGTGTCAAAGGCGGTGCGTGTGGCATGTTGGTAATAGCCACGTGCGGCAGTAACAGCCCCTTCATCTCCCGCAGCTTTATACTCGTTGATGATGGAGTCGAATTCCTCAGCAGGAACTTCCTCAGAACCATCGGCTGGTGTGAAGTTGGTGGTGTGCGTGTCCATCTTCAACGTTGCAAACGCCTCGTCGAAGCTGCACTTGGTGAATACGCAGCGGTAGATGCCGTCCTGCTCCGTGCGCTCAATGCACTTGTGGCAGAAGGCGTGGGGGAAACGGTCGCGGAACGAGCATGTCATCATCTCTCCGACCTCGGGCAGCAGTTCTTCGGGGGTGGCGAAACTGAAATGAAGTATGGTATCGCTTTCTACCTTGACGATGTACTGTTCCACCACGTCGTCGATAGGTATAGTGTTCTGGCTGTACTGGTAGCTGACGGTGCCCTGACCTTCAGGCAGGGTGATGGTCTCTACTTTGTCATAGCCCTCGCCTGTACGGAGTATTCGCCCTGCGTCCTCAGGTTCGTCCATGTAGAGGGTACAGGAGGCCAGGAATAACAGCGCTACGCTAAATGATAAATGATAAATGATAAATGAAAGGGTCGGCAGTAGTCTTTTCATGATCTTCAATGTTCAATGTTCAACCTTCAATGTTCAATCAAACACAATGGGGTAGAGTGAGGAAAGAGTACCCAGGGTGGCATCAGCTTCGAAGGACAGTTTCTCCTTTGCCTCGACCATTATCAGTCGCTGGCGGTCATAGCAGCGCAGCGTCAGTTGTTCACCTTCTTCATGCTCGTCGTTGCTGTAGACTCGCAGCTGTAGGTACTGTCGTCCATCAGCCTGTCGGAACAGGCCCAGTCCGCGTACCTCGCCGCTGCTGTTGAATGCGGCCACCGTCACGTCTCTGTCTAAGGCCCGTCCGCCTACGGTTACATTGGCATAGACCACCATGTCGTAGCGGAACAGGTAGGGGTCAAACGTCCAGACGGGAACGACACGCACCCGGCACGAATCGATATTCAGGCCTGCCAAGGCAGTTGCCTTAATCACAGTCTCACCAGGAGCCACCGCTACGATTCTGCCCTCGTCGATAGTGACGACAGCGGGATTAGCCGACTCCCAGTAGATGCCTTTCTTGGCTAACGAGTCGGGGGTCACCTTGACCGTCAGATTGTAGCTGTCGCCTACGGTCAGGTCGATAGTGCGCCGTTCTATCTCCAGTTTGGCCGTTGCCATTTGCTGTTCACTCACCTCGTTGACCTCTATCAGCTCGCCGCAGGAGGTTAGCGCTACGCAGAGCGCTGCGCTAATCAATAGTGAATAGTGAATAATGAATAATCTTTTCATAATCTTCAATGTTCAATGTTCAACGTTCTTCTGGTGTCGATACCTGCACGACGTTCGACCGCTGTGAGCGGCGCCCGTCGTCATAGACAATGAGAATGTAGTACTCAGCCTGTTCGCCTGGCTGTAGCAGTTTGTCGGTGAATGTAGTCTCGCTGCTCTTTGCGGCAAGCAGGAATCGGAAGTCACGGTCGCCAGTCCCCTTACGGTAGATGCTGTAGTACCAGGTACCGTAGTCGGGCACGCTGCCCGTCTCCCATGCCAGACGCGTCTCGTGCTGCTCCTTGTTGTAACTGCCGTAGAGTTTCAGGGGCACATTGACCTGTCGAGGCCCGGCAAAGAGAAATGATTGCGACATGCTGAGCCCCGACGTCACGCCGCTCAGGTTGACCGTTTCCATGGCGTAGACATAGCGTTTCCGCATGTTAGGCTTGGGTGAGTCGGTGAAGCGTATACGGTCGTCCAGCATACGCAGCGAGTCGGCGTTATAGACACCCATCAGCTCCCAACTGTCGTCATCCTGCAGTTTGCGGAACAGGCGGTGGTAGGCCAGGTCTTCCTCGTTCGACTGTATCCACCAGATGTTGATGCGGTCATCAGTCATCCATACAGAGTCGGCACGGCACGTCATGGGCGGTATGTAGTTGGGGCGCAGCACGGGCAGCATTTCTGAGAAGTCGGAGGAGTTTCCCGAACCGTCGACGGCTTTCACCTTATAATAGATATAGCGCTGGTTCAGCCCTTGAGCTAAGGAGTCAACATACACCGTGTCGACCTGTTCGGGATTGGTCTGGTTCTGGAATACGTGGGCAGGGTCGTTCGACGTGTACACCTCATAATAGGCCACATCGGGTTCGGGCGGTGCCGACCAGCGCAGCACTAATAGGCCGTCGGGGGCAACGTTGGCACGCAGGTTGGTGGGGGCCGATGGCGGCATGAAGTCGTCGATATTGAGCAGCTGCTCCATTGACAGGGAATGGTTGCCGGCCTTGTCGTAGGCCGCGAGAGTCACGTGTCCGGCGGAGAGCCCGCTGACGTCGATGGTGCAGATGGTGTCACTCGGGGCAATAATTTTGTCGGTCAGTTGTCGCCACTGGGCGGTGGTGTCGCGCAGGTCGTTGCGGTACATCGGTATGTAGCCTATGAGGTCTTCCTCCAATGTGTCCTTATGGAAGATGATGGTGGCTTCGGTCTTCTTGTCGGTGATGTAGTTGATGTGGAACTGCATGATGTCAGGAGCCAGAGGTGGCACCATGTCGGGCAGTTCTACGCGGTGGGGTTGTGTCGGGCCGATACGTTCACCGAAGGAGTCGTAGGCGTAGATGCGGTACTCGTAGGTGCCAATCTTGCCCGGATTGTCCTGGTAGAAGTTGTCGTCGTCCTCTTCCATGAAGTCGCTGATGAACGAGATGTAGGGCTTGTTGTTCAGCTTGTGCCATGCGCCATCGGCTCCGTCGGTCACGTCGCGTCTCTCAATGTCGTAAGAGGAGTAGGGCAGGCGGGGCCAGTAGAGGAACACTTGCGTGGCAGGAGCTACGGAGTCGGCCAGCGCGCAGTCCAGCGTCTCGGGTTTGTACTTGCCCAACGATATGATGCCGGAGGTGCCCCAGGCTATCTGCAGCACGCTGTCGGGCAGGTTGGGCGACACAGTGTAGACATATTCGACACCTTTCTTCGCCTCGCGGTCGGTGTACATCAGTCCCATCGCCTCAGCCAGGTCGGGTCGCACTTCGGCAATGTACATAGCGAAGCCCGCCACTTCCTGTTGCTGTTCGTAGACTTCCATAATGCCCTTTGTGGAGCCGGGGGCGGCCTCGGTCTGGTCGAGCGTCGTCAGTTGTCCGTACAGCAGCTGCAGGGCCACGCCAGCCAGCGAGTCGTTCTCGGCAAACTTCGCCTTGAACTGTGCCTCGGTCCAGGGCTTGGCAATGGTCAGCGTGTCGTTGCACATGCCCCGCTTGGAGTCGAACCAGTTGCGCTGCACCACATAGCCGGCATCGCGCAGATAGCGGAATGGCACATACTCGCTGGGAGCCCAGCGCAGCACCACCCGGTCCTCGTAGGTTCGCGTCAGCAAATGTATCTGATAGGGAGCGGGTTCGGCCAACGTTATCGAGTCGCTGTCGCTCAGTGCCCACCATTGGCGGGGCGTGTAGTCCCTGGTGCCTAAGGTGTCGGGCAATGTGCCATCCACCTCATACATGGTCGAGTCGATGTAGACACCCTCCTTTTGCTTGTCTGTCTGGTGGGTTAAAAGACCCTGACGGGGAGTAGCCAGCATGGCCGCACAGGTGGCCAGCAGGCCGGCTATATAGAACTTTCTGTTTCTCATCATACCTTATATATTTCAATGTTCAACGTTCAATATACTGAATTCAATGTGCTGAATGGATTGTTGACCTTGATCTTGCGGACATCGTAAGAGTTGAAATGCTGCCTGAAGCGACGACGTGTAAAGTCGTAGTAGTCGGCCAGCCACACCTCGTAGGTGATGCTGCGGATGCTCTTCAGGTAGGTCATGGGGTCGAACGTCCAGTAGCGCATGTCGTTCCATACCGTAGCCAACTTCGCATGGCGCAGCGAATTCTTGTTATAGTTGTCCACATTGTAATCCCAGATGTCGTCGACCTGTCCCGACTCGGAAAGCTGCCAGATGAAGTGCGACTGGGTACCCATCTCGTACTTGAACGTCTGGAACTTCTGGTTGCCTGGGCCACCTGAGCCGAACGTGGCGTTGTAGGTTCTCTCACCGCCATTCATGGTCCACTCATGAGTGTAGTTGTCGTTCTGATCGGCCATGGCTTCCTTGATGGCACTGAGGATTTTCTTCTTCTTGGGCACCTTGCCATTCGACCAACCTGCTGAGGAATTGTAGAATGACCTGACGCTCTGCCCGCGTTCGTAGGCCCACTTGGCTATACCGTTGATGGCCTGAGTCAGGTCGCGCACACCATAGGCATCTGACAGACAAGCTTGCAGGAATGCCTGGTGTATGGCGGTATTCTGTATCTTTTTGTTCTTCTTGTCAGCGGCGGTCAGCTCGTATTTGTCGTATGAGTATGGTGACTCGCCACGGTGGTGCCACTCCCATCCGTAACACCATCCGTTGTTCATAACACCAGGGAACTTCATTTGGTAGAGATACGGCATTTCGTACCCATAGCCACTACCGTTTGACAGAGACGTAATAGTATAGGCTCCGTCGATACGCCCGTCTTGGAAACCGCGCATCTCAGGATACTTCAGCGTGATGTTCAGTCCGCGCTGTGCATTGTCGGTCTTGTCACTGAAGGAATAGGGCTTGATCTTCATACCACCGAGGAACATGTAGTGCGACAGGTAGGCCATAGCGTAGTACGGGTCTTTCTTGTACGAACCAATGTTGTTGATGATGTTGTAGTCTGTGGTGTTCGGGCCATTCTTGGTGATGGTTGGCTTCGTGGGTATGTCGAACTCCTTCACGGTGACAAACACCCGTTCGCAGTCATAGATGTCATCCAAGTCGCTGCGGTCGTTGTAGCGGAACGACAGTCCCGAAAGGTTACTGCTGTTGCACGAGGCACTCCACATCTCCAAGGCCGTACTGTTGGCCAGGCTGGTTGTCATCTTGTTGAAGGTCTCTTCCTGCTTCTCCTCCTTGATTTCCTTCTCTTCGTTGTTGAAGAAATTGTTCATCTCGGCAGCAGGATTACTCGTGGCACCGAAGTACTTGCCGCTGGTCTTCTTGTACGAACTGCTCGACGCACTGTTCATCTTGCTGCCCGATTGCTTCTGGGCCTTGACGGTCTTGGTCTGCTTCTGCGACTGCACCTTGCGCCACAGCTCGCTCTCGGCCTTGCCTTTCTTGAAGCGTATCAGGCTGACGCGGTAGCCCTTGTTGCCGCCGGAAGTAACCTTTCTGAATGGTTCGGCTGGGCGCCAGCACTCGGCATTTGCCCGGCGGTAGACCTCGTTGCCCTTCCACTCCTCAATCTTGCCGTCCACATATAGCACCCAGCGGAACTCATAGCCCTTGTTGTTGATGTTCACGCCACTGCCCGCCAGGTCTTCACGATTGCAGTTCAGCCATAGCTCAGGTCTTGCCAGATTGTAGGTTCGTGCTTTCTTCTGCTCACCTGTGCCGCAGTTCGACATCACGATGTTGTGGATGATGTCGTCGGCACGCTGTCCGGTCTTGAAGTAGTACTTCACGTCATCGAGTTTCTCTTTCTTCGTCGAACCGTCTATCTTCGGGTTGCCCCACTTGCCGTTGATCTTCTCCCAGGCTTTGCCCACGAGGTGGATATAGTAGTTGCTGTTGGCTTTGAAGGGCACGTTCATAATCTTGAAGTTCTCCTGGTCGGTAGTCTCGACGCCTAAGTTCAGCTGGCTTTTTCCGCTTCCTCCGGTGGCGATGATTTCACAAGTCTTGATGGTGAACTTGTAGACGCGCTCACTATAGGAGGCTCCGCTGCCGCTTTGTGCCATGTTCTCGTCCACCAGGCGTACCTCGTGGTTCATGGCGTAGTTGGTGGTGAAGATGGGTTGCAGGTCGGGCGACACCGTCTTCTTGTAGCCCTCAGTAGCGTTGTTCTTCACACCGGGTTCCACGTTCGAGAACATCTCGATGTTATCCAACGGGTCGCCATAGTCGGGCATACATACCTTACCGGCCTTGAACTCGATGCTCTTGTTGAACTTGAAGAGTCCACCCAAGAGCTTGCACTTTGCCTTCACCTTACCGTAGATCCACGTCGGGTTAGGCATACCGCCCTGCAGTAGGGCACCCAAGCCGACATCGATGAGTGCGCAGCGCCCCTTCCAGAACCACAGGTTCAGCTGGACGCCCATTTCACCTTTCAACATACCATAAACTTGCCCGAGGCCGTAGAAGTCGTGGTAGCCCATCTTGCCACCGCCCTGGCACTTGGCACCGTTGGCGAAGTGCTTCAGCAGTACGTCGAAGCCGGCACAGTACATACCCATCGCATAGACGATGCCGGCGTTGACGCCGAAGTCGCCCTCGGTTCCTGCACCGAACATGAATCCGCCGTCAGCCTCGGCTGCCAGAGCCTTCAGCGTGTTGTCCTTAGCTTTCTGTATCTCGCTCTTCTTGTTCTGTGTCTTGCCGTTCACGTCTTTCGACTTGGAGCCGCCGTAGAGGAACTCCTGAATGGCAGGAGGCGGGTCAGGCAGACCGCCACTGGGTAACTCGTTGCCAAGGCACACGTAGCCGTTGCACGACATGTAGGCCCATGCGCCGAACTTACCGATGGCGCGGCTGCCCACCTGGAAGTCTATCAGCGTGAACGAGCAGCGCTTGTTCCAATCGGGCTCGCCCAGATAGAGATGCCATTTGGTCTTGCCGTTCTTGGGAATGGTCACCTTGAAGTTTAGCGTAATGTTGAGTTTGCCGGCTGAGAACGAGCCTGAAGACTTCTTCGAACTGCCACTACTGGAGGCCTTTGACTCCGTATGACTGCTTCGCTCGTCCTGCGTCAGTCCGCCCAACCCCTGACTGATGGCCTTGCCTGCACTGAACGCCTTGCCGGTGAAAGCCTGAAAGGCTTTGTTCATGCTGGCAACCTTACTTGCATCAACACTCGACTTGACGCTGATGTCAAGTTCGATGGTCTTTACCTTATTCTCATTCTTATAAGCTAATGTGGCCTCACTCTTCACCAGTCCCTTGACAGCCTCCAACTGTCCATTCATTATGATGCTTGACAGGGCTTTGGCCGCATTATCCCATACGACGGTGAGTTTCATGTCGGCCGAGATGAGGTTCTCGCCTCCAGAGGTGCAGACCTTCATACCGAACATGCCGCCGTAGGTATCTTTCTTAAAGTTCTTCTGAGCGTTGCAGTTGAAGTAGAATCCGCCGCTGATGCTCTTCAATACAATGGGGTCGACATGGACGCCGGCACCGCCGACAGTTCCCTCGAAATATCCCCAAGGAGTAATGGTGCTTCCCTCGGTACGTTTCTTATAGGCTCCTTTCAGGTCAATAAAGAAGAGGTCACCGGGCATACCGAACTTAAACGTACCCTCGTAGCCCTCATCGTTGCCAGTTGCCGCGGCCAGCGTACCTTTGATGGTACAGCCACCGAAACCACTCTCGAACGAGGCTGAGCCAAAGGTGACGTCCTTGTACTTCAGATTCAGGTTGGTGATGTCGGTTGTGGCTATGAGGCAGATGTCGGCATCGGCTTTTAGTACGCCGCCCATCAGACTGATGCCGCCCCCCACAGTGAGTGACAGTTCCTGCTTCGCCAAAGAATAATCGAACTTGAAGTCGTGCAGGTTGAAATCGAACGGGCCGAGCTTGCCCTGGTCGGAACCGTTTGCCTGTACTGCCTGTAATTCATAGAGCTCAGGTGACGGGCCATGGCTTGTGGCGTTCTGTGCCATTAGCCAGTCGTCATCGGCTAAGTTGCTGCGGGGAGCGTAGGCAGTGCTCTTACCCTTGCCCGTTTTCGACAGTGACCACCGTCCGAGACTGAAGTAAAAGTTATCTGTCTTGATGTTGTATTCTGCCTTCCAGCCGAAGAAGTCATTGGCCGAGTAGCCTTTGCCCTTGTCGGGAGCCTCATATTGGTTCTGAGTGTAGTTCGACTTCCACCGCTCGCAGTTGGCGATACGCATACCGCTGACACCGATACTTGGCAGGTAGGTGCTGAGTTTGGCGCCCGTTTTACCTTTCTTCACTAACCAGTCACGCCCTATATTGATGTCGAGGCTGCCACCGATGCACAGTTCCACCTTGGTGGTGGTCGTACTCGTGCTCTTGTTGGTCTCGGCCTCTATGAGGAAGTAGGTTTGGTCCTTTTCTAAGTTTAGCTTTGCGCCTCCCCAGAAGTCGAAGCTAAGGCCGTCCACCTGTCCCGTCTTAAAGATATAGGCCGAGCGGTTGGGGTCGGGCTTGCCATTATGATCCTTGCCTTGACCGTAGATGTTGCATTGATAGCTTACGATGCCGTCTAATGGTGTCTTGATTTGGCCTGTGAAATAGGTTTTCTGCATGGAGTTTTGTAGGATGTCGAGTTTCAGCTCCTTCATGGAGATGCCCCATCCGCCCACCTTGCCAGTCGAGAGGTCGAAGATGTTGTTCATGCCGAACTGCAGTGAGCAGCCGGAGGCGTCGAAGTACATCTCATTGCCTTGTAACTTCAGACGACCGTTCCAGTTCTTTTCACCGCTCTTGATGGATAGCATCTTCGGGAATACCACGCCAATCTTCTCGATGTAGAAGCCCGTCCAGGCTGCATCGAGCGCTCCTGCTTCTAAGCCGGCCTTTGTCTTGTCATAGCCTACAGGCAGTTTCATGCCGTCGGCATTGCGGTACTTGGAGTGGTCGTAGATGATGGTGCCTCCGGGGGTAAACGTCCAGTCCTGCAGGTCTTCTGCTTCGAAGTTGTCCATCTTGACCTTTGCAAACCAATCGTCCCAACCGTCGGCAATGTTTGCCTGGAAGTTCAGAATGGGGTGCTCCGTGGTGCGGTTACCGGCATTGTCAACCTTCACGAGTCCAGGGATGGTCATGTCGACGTCAATGTCGAACACCTCGAACTTGTTGGCATGCCAGCTGATGAAGCAGCCGTTGCTGGGTTCCAGGACACTGGTGGGAGCCTTGAACGTCATGTCGAACGACGACTCCGGGTCGTTGACGGTGAAGTTGCCGAGTAGAGCCAGTGTGCCCGACTCGGGCAGCAGCTGGTCGGGAGTGACGCAGAGGCGTGGCGCACCGAGCAGCAGGATGTCGTTCTCATAGTATTTGCTGTCAGGCAGTGCAAACTCGCCCAATACGTCCATCGTGGCACTGGTCGGCGTAAACTTCATCGACACAATCTGAATGTCTGCTGGTGTGGGGTTGACGTCTTTCGGCAATGCCACAGGCAGGTGCAGGTCCTTGATTTCACCCTTAAGGAACTGGTTCCAGGCTGACTGCCCCTTCTTAATGTATGCATAGTACTTGGAAACATCCAACTTCTCGGCGATGCTCTTCACCTTGTTGGTGGCTGACTGCTGAATCTCGGCAGAGTAGGGGATGTTCATGTCGCCAATGAGGTTATCAATGCCCCAGTCGGAGAACAGCTTATCGATGACCTCGCTGTTGGACTCTTTCTTCTCTGCCTCAGGCTGATAGGTCTTGGCACGACCGCCATAGACTATATTGTCGGAGTTTATCTTTAGCGTGTCGAACTTCACGGCCACCATCACCTTGTAACCCAAGGGATTCCACTCCACGTGCCCCTTACCCTCAAAGAAGTCCTTGCCGCTGACCTTCTTGATTTCGTCAATGGTCAGCTGGTACTGGCCGATGCCTACGGTCTTGCCTTTCAGTTGGGTGTCGCTTGCTGTGGTGGGTGTGGTATTCGTTATCTGAACCTTGTCGGAGCACTGGAAGTATGTTTTGGCCAAGTGTTCGGCAATGGCGAAGTCGATGCTGTTGTTGCCTTCTACGAACTCAACGGACTCTTCATTGGTGCTCTTGGCAGTAACACGCAACACCAAGTAGTCGCCTGGTCGGATGTTCTTGCTTTTCAGCTCTGACCATGCGATAGTACAATTATCATCATCATTCTTGAACGTCTTGCTGTAAATTGCCTTGCCCTTGAAAGTTTCGGACTTGTCAATACCGTATTCTGAGCGGAAGAGTTCGATGGCATAACTGAACTTGATTGTATCCTGACGGGCCCCCCTGCCACTGACGAACTGTGGACGACGCCATTCCACATCAATGTCTTCCTCGACAAATGATTTACGGGCCATGCCCTCTTCGAACGAAGGCTCACGCAATGTGGGAACCTTGAACTTATAGAGCTTTTCCAGCACCTTGTCGCCACCGGTTTCCTCTCCATCGCCGCCGGCACCACCTTTGTCGTCTCCTGTCAGTGAATTTGATGTGTCCTCACCGGTAATTACTGGTGTGACGGTTCCAGGTGTGGTCGGAGTTCCCTTGCCCTTGCCGCCTGGTGCTTCCGAGTCAACTACACGGAACAAGCGATAAGGACTCTTGCCCTCATTCTCAATCAGCATGTAGTTCAGAGGCCTTGCAGAATTGCCGGATGCACGGGCTGTAACCTGTGCCAGGTAAATCTTGTCCTTTTTCATGCGGTCGAGCGACACTTTGGGAATAGTAGCCATAGGCACCATCAATCCTCGTTGCAGGTAGACGGCGGGATTACGGTCCATAGCATCATCGGGCTGCTGTCCAGACAGCAATTCTACGATTTTGATGTCGTATGTGTAGCGTTGTGCGGCAGGATTACAAGCCAGCACCGGTTCGCGCCATGTCAGCTGGGGATTCTGGCGGTTGAGCTTGGCTGCATTGAGCAGGCTTTGAGAGGTGCCCATAACCATAGGGAGGATGAACTGAGGGGCTTGTGCCTTGTAGCAGACGGTAAACTGGCATTTGCCCATCATGGGATTGCTCACTGGCACGGGATTGGCCAGTGCTGGGTTCCATTTATAAGCCGTCAGGCGAGCCTCGTACTGTCCTTCAGGCAACAGACCAAACCGCCCGTTGGTGTAGCTGTCGAACAATCCGGCTGTAGTCTGCACCTCGTTCTTCACAACATGGTTGAACAAGTTCTTCAGTTCGACCATTGTTAGCTGGCGCACCCGTCCAGGGGCGATACTGAACGGCGCCTGAGGCTGTCGGTTAGCCGGTACGGTGACATAGAGCCCTGTGGAAGGATATATCTGCTGTACTGTCATGGCCAGATAGACGTTCTGTGTTACCTGGCTGTTGTTGATGAGCTGTACGTTGAAGTAGCGGCTTGGGTCGTTGATATAGAGCATCACCTGTGGCGGCAAAATGCGCTGTACCGGTGTCACGGTCACCGTTACTTCCTGGGCCAGAACGGCTATGCTGCCAAACAAGAGTGTCAGGCACAAAGCAGCTTTCCTTAATATTCTGTCTTTCATATCCTATGATTTTCTTTTGAGTTCTACTTGGTGTTTTCAGCCTTCCGTTTCAATTCGTAGAGTGAGAAGGTATAGGTGTAGTTCAGACTTACGGTGACATCAGTCTGGTCGAGCGATGAACGTCGCTTCACCACATTCACGTCACCATATTTGCTGACACCGGCGGTAAGCGAGAACACATGCACCTTATTCAGTGTATATCCTACAGAGAGATCGCCACCCATGGATAGGCTCTTCGACTGATCTTTGATTTTATTATAGCAAAGTGATAGGGTAGCGCCTAAACTCAGTTCTTTTTCTTTTAGGAAAGAGCGTGAAGCGCCTAACGAGGCTATGTCGCTGGTATAGGTTGTATGATAGCCGTCGCTCACCTGATGGCTCAGGTTCAGCGAGAGGTCCGTTTCCCAAGGTTTAATGCCGAGGCCGTAGCCCAAGCCTAAAGCCCAGGAGGTGACATCGCTTTCGCCGGTAGCGAACTTGTTGCGGTCTTTGTTGTCGGTAATACTGCCTGTCAGCGACACGGAGTGTGAGTAGGTTTCGCTGTCGAATGATGCAGAAGGGGTCAGTGAGAAACTCTGCATGATGCGGTCCACCTTGGTGGTGTCGTTTACTTTGGCCGTTCCGTCGCCTTGGTTCTGGGTGTAGCCATTGTACGAGGCCGTCAGGTTAAAGTTCTGGCCGATGCGTGATGATGCCATTGCAGAGTAGACATAACCACGGGTAGTATACAATTGACGATCGGTCAGATTGTCGGATTGTCCCGAGAACGTTGCCGCCAATGACACGTTGTTCAACAGCGTAGTCGAAAGGTTTATACCCAGCGCTTGGTAGTTGTTAGACATATAATAGGTACCTAACGACAGGTAGTCAGGTTGTATCATGCGATAGAAGACGCTGGCATTGATTCCTTGCAGTGACAGGGTCGCACTGATGTCGCCGGCAAAACGGGCCATTGACGAGTAACGGGTATCAAATATGGTGCTCCAGCGGTCGGCCGTCTTGTTATCCACCTTGTCGGCACGGGTGTCGGTGGAGAATAGCGATGCTGCAGCATTGGCCGTGATGTTAAGGAATTTCACCGGTTGTACATTGCCTTTCAAGCCCACGACGATGTTTTCCTGTGGAGCAATGTACTGCTGCCATTGCTCGTCAATGGAGTTCAGCCGGTCGTAGGCACGCAGTAAATACAAGTCAATGTGGTTAGCGGCATCGCCATAGCCCATTTTAAAGCCCCATCCCAAACGCTTATACTGCGGATTACGGGCTGCCGGGTCGGTAGGATCGTCGTTGATGGCGTTTCTCAACCGTCCGTAGAAGGCACCGAAGCGCCACCTCTTGCCATCGTCGTACTCCACGCCAATGCCATTGAACGACATGTCCATGACGTATGAGCTGTAGGCCATAGAACCTCGTCCTATGTATCCCGTCCAGTTTTTATAACGAGGGTTCAGGTTGAACGAGATGTGGGGGTAGTTAAAGTCCAGATTGTCATTACTGTAGTACAGCGAGAATGGCATGCTGAAACCGTAAACACTGATGTTCAGGTTCAGGAACACCATGTTGCTCAGTGGTGAAGCATAGCCGTCACCTATTGACGAGTGATAATAGGTGTTCTGAGTTCCCACGGCACCCGTGATGATGAGCGGGTCGCTCTTGGCAATTTGACTGATGTCCTGTGCGTAGGCTGTAATGGCCAGTGCGGCAAACAGGCTTAATGTCTTATATCTCATACGCATCGCTTGTGTTTACTTCTTGATCTTCTTCGTGACTTGCTGGTATCCGTCAGTGACGTGGACAATGTAGACTCCTTCTGGCAGTTGGGCTAGCGAGAGTGTGGCTCCTTGACAGTTGGCTACTTGTTTGCCTTGTACGTCGGTCACCGTCAGGAATGTCTGTCCTGCGGTGCTGCTGACCGTGATGATATTGTCACGGATGGTTACCGACAGGTTGCCTGTGCCGGCTGTTCCAATAGCTGTTGCATCAGCAGATAGTGTGAGCGGGGTCTCCAAACTGCCGTAGCGGGCAGCGAAATGCAGACTGATATCAATCAATGGCAGAACGGAGGCTGTAGGTTGGTGATAAAGGCGGAAAGTCACACGTTCACCTTGTTGGCCGGAAACGGGAATGAACAGCAGACCGCCGTTGCTGACAAAACGTCCCACGCCACGGCACTCGTCACCAACAAAGGCTCCGACCATGTAGTCATTAGGTGTCGTAGTCCCCTCGATGGCTGCAATGACTGCCATACAGTCGGGATTACTGTATGCATCGTATGTCCATGGCGCGACGGCTGTCGGTGCCTGACGGGCATGGGCAACTGGTGGAGTGTCATCGGGTGGCAATATGACTGGTCCCCACTGGATAGACTTCGGTTCTGTGCTTTCGGTGTAGTAGATATAGCCTTTGCCTGCTTCGAAAACGAAGTCATTGGGACCTACCCACTGGTCGCCATCGTAGAATATAAAGGCATCGCGGCCGATAATCATGTCGCCATTTTGGGCGGATAGGGTCAAGTAGGGAGCCAGTACGTCAAGAGTATGATTCAACTCATGAGGATAGGTTATCCAAGTGTAGCCTTTTCTGGCTTGAGGCAAGCGTCGAGTCGAAGCACTGACCAACCCATTGTAACCGGCAGAGAAAATCATCTGGTCTTGTACTTCGTTGCTGTACCGACTGCGAATCTTATACATGCCGTCTTCAGGAAGCAGTTGCTTGATATCGCCGAAGAATCCCTTTTCTGGGTCATTGAAGAGCAGTCCTGATTGTGAACGTATTTCCACGACGTAGTTGTCATCGTCTACCTGCATAGGTGCTACCCATCCGACTGATGTGTGTAGCGGTAATGCTCCTGACGAATTGACGGCGTAAAGTGATATCCAGTCCCAACCATGTTCGAACGGGTATTCTGCTGGTATGAGCAGACGCCCCTCTTGCTTGCCATGCTTTGTCAGTTGAGGTTTGCCGTTGTAGTACACTTTATATGTATAAGTACCCGTGAAGCGTCCTCGCAGATTCCATATATCTGATGACTCTGATGACGGAACAGCTGTTGCGCCACCCCCCCAGCCGGTGTTCGGAGATTCGCTAATACGTATTTCTATGAGCGATGGGTCTGGTCTTACGCCTTTAGGTGTAACATCTAATTGTAGAGCCACGTCATAATAACGTGAGAGCGTCAGTTCGTCGGGATAGGTCAAAGCTGCTACTTGTGGTTTCTCTTCTGTTACATTGACGGTAAAGGCCTTTTTGACCACCCAATCTTCCATAATGGGATAAGAGGCTTGGGCCTTATAGCTTGCCAAATAGTCGCAATAGCTGATGCTAACCGTGATAGTAGCTTCTCCTCCACTGATGGCCCGGGCTATGAGTGCGATTCCCGCATCGTCTGAATAACTGACGTTATCGATAGTTATGATATTGGGGCGACTCGAGGTAATAGTAAGTCCGTTGACACTCTCAAAGCCTTGCGGTAAGAACGAGATGTTTCGCTTCAACAATTCACTGATTTCAAGATCCACTCCCTCAATCTTAGTCACTCTGAGTGACGTATTGGATATTTGGATGTCGGTGGCGGGATTGTGTACCAGTACGCTGACGGTAGCCGTAGCCTGCGGGTTGTCCTTCGATGTGGCGACGAGCGTTGCCCGTCCAGCCGAGGCGGCCTTGATGGTTCCGTCGCTGCCGATGGTCACAGCATTTCCTGCCGT
>JAEEGL014611434.1_pt1 | contig 18179 bp, 19 predicted proteins | sample 9134231 | NCBI WGS metagenome assembly JAEEGL01 (sample SAMN16246548, study PRJNA631951) | gut metagenome | biome: gut microbiome; feature: rumen; material: fiber-attached | host: Bos | place: Iran: Karaj | collected 2018-10 | reverse complement strand
TGAAATACTACCTCAGCCAGCTCGACCACAAGTACGACATCGAGTTCTTCCAGGAGGAGAAACCGCTGGGAACCATAGGTAGTGTGTCGCTGCTGAAAGGCAAGATAACCACTCCGTTCTTCGTCTCCAACTGCGACAGCATCAATGAACAGGACTACCGTGATGTGTACGACTACCACGTGAGCAACCACAACGACCTGACCATCGTCACGATGGTGAAAAGTTTCAAGATCCCCTACGGTGTGATAGAGACCGGCGAGGACGGCCTGATGACAGCCCTCAGTGAGAAGCCCGAGTTGACCTTCCAGGTGAATACCGGCGTGTATATCCTCAACCCCAGTTGCATCGACGAGATTCCCGAAGGCGAGTTCTTCCACATTACCCATCTGATGGAGAAGATTAAAGCCCGTGGCGGTCGCGTCGGCTGCTTCCCCGTGAGCGAACACTCCTGGAAAGATATGGGAGAATGGCCGGAGTATTTGAAAATGATCGATGTTTTATAAAGGCCATTATATGGCAAGATGATAAAGACTCCAGTATTAATAATAGGTTTCAACCGTGCTGATACAATGCAACTGGTGTTTGATGCTGTACGTATAGCCAAACCCGAGAAACTTTATTATGCCGTGGACGGTGCTCGTCCCGGGAAGAACGAGGAAGATAAGGTACAGCAAGTGCGAGATATTGTGAAACAAGTCGATTGGCCCCGTGAGGTCCATACCCTTTTCCGTGACCAAAATGTAGGTTGTGGACGCGGCCCAGCCGAGGCAATAAACTGGGCATTCGTGAACGAAGACCGTCTGATTGTGTTGGAAGACGATTGTGTTCCGGACCCCTCGTTTTTCCCATTTTTGCAATGAACTATTGGAGCGTTACAAAGATGACAAGAGAGTCTATCGTATTTTAGGTCTCTCACCTCATCCTGAAACGTAGTTTTTCGGTCAATATGACTATCTATTCTCTCGATATGTCCATACATGGGGGTGGGCGACATGGAAGAGTCGATGGGAAGAGTTTGATATAGACATGAGCGATGTGCCAATATTTATTTTCGATGGTTCAGTAGAAAATGCCTATGACAGCAAAGGGCAGATCAGGCGAGCTAAAAAGAATCCTAAAAAAGAAGTACGATAATATTGAGCAGGAAAAAGCGCATTCCTGGGACACTCAATGGGGATACACGTGTGCGAAGAATGGAAGTATAAACATAGTTCCGCGAGTTAACCTCATTACAAATGTAGGAGATGGCAATGGCACTCATACAAAAATGATATGGTTCGTAAGTACGTTGTTGATGATGCCAACGAAGCCTATGCCAGAAATCATTAATCATCCGAAGTTTATATTACGAAATAAGGCATACGATAAATATCATTACAGACATCACATTCATCGGCCGTTCCTTGAAAGGTCCTTAAGGAAGGCTTTGATAGTAATATACATTTTTACACATAGGCATTAAACAAACTAATGATACGTACAATACTATCATTCCTTTTTTTTCTTACCATTCTGCTGCCTATCCATGCTGGAGTGTTCACCCCTCAACAATTTGGTGCGAAGGCGGATGGCATTCACGATGATACAAAAGCCGTACAAGAGGCGATAAATCAGAGGGGGAGGGTTATCATCCCGGAAGGCACCTATCTAATCAGTTCGAAATTGATTGTATATTCCGGAACATATCTTCTGGGAGAAAAAAATGCAACAATAAAGCAGAGCAAAGACACGTTCATCTTCTTTAATGAACATGCGCAGTCATCCAGCGGAATAAGAGACAATGGCATTATCATCGATGGACTTACGCTCGATGCATCAGCTGTGGATGCGAAATCCGAATATGCGGCTGGAATTTACTTCTGTGGTGTGCGCAATGTCACGGTAAAGAACTGTCGTCTTTTAGCTATAGGCGGCGATGGCATCTATCTGGGACGTGGAGGAGAAGGCACCTTCTGTGAGAATGTGCGCATCAACAACTGTATTTTTACTAATTGTGGAAGGAGTGCTGCTAACCCCCGACAGTCGGTAGCTGTAGTATTTGCCGAGAATGTGAAGATCTCGAACTGCACGATGAGCAATACACGGAAAACGTCTTATGCCGTAGATGTCGAACCGAACAAAGCTGACGAACATTGTTCCGTAGTAGTGTCAGACTGCCGGATGATTGGGTGCGGTATTTCCAGCGGTGGCCACAAATTGGCCAAGAAGAGCTTACAGGTGACTAAATGCTACATTGACTGTAGTGAAACGGAAAACGCAACGCTTTCTGTGGTAAAAACAGCCGCCAAGATATCGAGCAATACAATCGTATCCAATGGCAAGCAAAACGGCATAACCGTTGTCACCTCTCCTTCGGCAATCGTGAAGAAAAACAACATTCGCAACGCCTCCGCTGGAGTGCTCATTACCGATGGTGCTGATAATGTGGTTATCAAGGGTAATACGATTGAGAATTGTTCGAGTGGCGTGTATGTGATAAAATCAAGGGGACTCGCGATCCTATCTAATATCCTTCGGACTAAAGGGAAGGGTATATATGTCAGAATGGAGAGTGAGGGGACGAGAGTGGAGAGAAATAAAATAAGGACAGAATCCGGCTCGGATGTCTATTCGGCCGAATCTAAGCAAGTACGTGTACGAAGAAATACCAAGCTTCAATGATCCAGAGAATTAAAGTAGTGTGGGTGTGTCACCTATCTAACCCAGAGGTGAGGAATCATTTACCCGTTCACGTCCCATTAGGGGAGCGGCTGCTCAGGAAGGTGATGCATAACCCGAGTAAGGAAAATACGGATTTCGCTGTCTGGAACACTAATGCCATCCGTGAGATGGAGAAGATACAGGACAAAATAGAGTTGTATGTATTAGCCCCTTTTCACTATCTCGTGCCAAAGGAAGTGCGATTAGAGATTCGGGGCGTCCACTATTTCTTTTTTAAAGACACACCTTCATACCTACATCTTGAAGTAAGAAAGCGTTTGTTTGGCAAGTACGCTTATGGCTATAAGAAGAATCGAGACTATATCAAGAAAGAGATTGCGACTATACAGCCGGACATTGTGCACGTTATCGGCATAGAGAATCCGTATTACTCATTAGCGACCCTTGACATTCCCGAGGGGCTACCATATATGGTTCAACTCCAGACGCTTCTTTCAACACCGAACTTCAGGGACAATTACTTTATGCGAGGCGGAGACTATGGCTTCAGACAGAAAGTGGAGCAGGAGATCTTGGAGAAAGCACAGCATATTGGTTCTCCAGCTGCGGCTTTTCACGAAGTAATAAAGCAGATAAATCCATCTGCAACGGTATATAAGACCGCGCTAGCCGTAACAGAGCCTATCAAGGAGAAGAACCAGGATACCAACTCTGATTTCATATATTTTGCAAGTAGCATTGACAAGGCAGCAGACCTGGCGTTGGAAGCTTTTGCTATTGCTCATCACTCACATCCGGGAATAACGCTGGATATTGTGGGTGGTGGGTCGCCGGATTTTGTGATCCGTTTGACAAATCGTATAGATGAATTGGAACTTAAAGATTCTGTAAGGATTGAAGGACGACTGGCGACTCATGACGATGTAATCAATCAAGTGCGTAAGTCGAAGTTTGCTCTTTTGCCTTTGAAGGTCGATTTGATTTCGGGAACAATAAGAGAAGCTATGGCAAATGGACTCCCCGTGGTTACTACTATCACGCCTTCAACGCCGAGTCTAAATAAGAATCGTGAGTGTGTCCTCCTATCAGAATCGGGCGACCACGAAGCGCTGGCCAGCAATATGTGCCGTCTGCTTGACGAGAAAGGGCTGGCGGAAGAACTGAGCGCAAACTGCCTGATGACGGCCTCGGAAAGGAAATCGAATGAAACTTATATGCAGGAATGGCTTGCGGCGTATCAATCAATTTTAGATGAACGAGAATAAGAAAATAGCTGTAAATACGGTCATATTGATCATAAAGCTGATTATCAGTATCGTTGTCAGTTTTGTGGTGTCTCGCCTGTTGCTGGAGGCATTAGGCGTTGATAATTACGGACTGTATAACGTTATTGGCGGAATTGTAGCCATGCTGAATCTTGTGGGGACCAGTATGGTGGCCACGTCGTACAGATATCTGACATTAGAGATCGGTCGAGGCGATGATGGAAACCCGCAGAAGATTTACTCCACGCTGAGCGTGATTCATATTTCGTTGGCAATCTTACTGCTGGTATTCGGGGAACTGATTGGCTATTATTATGTTTCGCATTATTTAAATGTTACCAATGCAAGCATCGAAGACGCCCAGTTCCTTCTGGTGTTCAGTCTTATAGGTGCCGCGGCTTCAGTCGTTGCTGTTCCGTCGAATGGGTTGTTGATAGCAAAAGAGAATTTCTTCACTATTTCGATTGTTGAGATAGGAAAGACACTGTTTAATCTGGTGATTGCCATTGTGCTGCTTAAATATGGAGGCAATCGATTACGATTGTATGCGGTGTTGATGGCTGTGTGCTCTTTTATCCTTCCGGTAGGTTATTACTTGTATTGCCGGAATCATTATGCCCAGATTTTGAAATTCAAGTTGAATAGAGTAATCCAAGATTACAAGGAGATCGCAGGTTTTGCAGTTTGGACACTGCTTGGAGCTACAGCTCTTGTGGGCAAGCGTCAGGGAGCGGCAATGATTATCAACCTATTCTTTGCCAACGCTTTCAATGCGGCATATGGCGTGGCCGGACAAGTGAGCCACGCGGCTTCTTTGTTCACTTCAACGATACGACAGGCGGCAGTGCCTCAGATTATGAAGAATCAGGAGAGCAATGAAGGAAGGTCGCTGTCGCTTGTTTATGCCATATCGCGTTATACCTACTTGATTATGCTGGTTGTGAGTGTGCCATTGTTGTTCAGCATAGATATGCTACTGCATTTGTGGCTCGGCGATGTAATACCTCCCTTCACCAGGCATTTTGTCATTTTCCTTTTGATTTCCGGAATGATTTCGAACCTGTCGTCAGGATTCGATGCCAGTATTCAAGCAACGGGTAAAATAAAGGCTTATCAGATAGGATATTCTCTGATTTACTTGTCGCTTCTTCCTATTATATACGCGACTTACAGACTCGGTGCACCAGTGTATGCAAATGTGATAGTGAATGTGATGTTGACACTTGTAGTACTAGTATTCCAAATTTATATGATGATGAGGTTGACCAAATTCTCTATAAAGGAATATTGGAAAGATACACTTTGGCCATCACTACTGACTACTTTTGTGGCCATTATTCCATTACTGATTGTGCGACTACTTCAGCCGGAAGGCCGCATGAGTTTTGAGGTAATATTCTTTATCCTGAGTTTATGTTGGGGGACGCTTTGTACATTCATGTTGGGCCTCAACTTTAAGGAAAGAGGTTTGCTACTGAATTTTGTGAGAACAAAACTGAAGATAAAGTCCCGTACTGAATAAAGAAAACAATTATGATATATTACTTTCTGATTCTATTCTACTGGTTGTTTTTTTATGCTTTTGGCAAAAAGGAGATAACAAACACGCGGCTCTTTTTCGCCATTTTGCCGCTATTCTTGATTATGGCCCTAAAATCCGTTTCGGTAGGTTCGGACACGATTTCATATTACAACAGATATGTTGGGGCTGTAGAGATGTTATCGGCAGCTAACGCTATTACGGAGCCGGGATACAATCTGATCAGCTATTTCTTCCACGATTTTTTAAATGTGCCATTTGGCGTGTTCAATGCGCTAATGTCCCTGTTCATATGCTATGTGCTGGCACTGTTTCTCAAACATTTCTCTACCAATATTTATCTGAGTCTGTTTATTTATATGAGCATCGGTATGTTTACAATGTCGATGTCGGGCCTACGTCAGACGCTAGCTATTTCCATATGTATGGTTCCTGTGATTTGGGCCAAAGTCAGCGCAGAAAAAGGGAAAGAGACGCGTAAGTACAAATTCTGGAGATTGCTTATTGGCATTTTGCTTGTATTAGCCGCCTCTACGCTACATAATTCTGCGATTATCTTTATCCCTATCCTGTTCTTAATGAATATGAGATTAACAAGACAGCAAACCATAATGATTATGGCCATAGCAATTGCTACACTTTTGTTTAGGGGTGTTATCGTCGGGATTATGGGTGACTTTCTATTTGGTCGTTATGAACAGTACGATCTCGAGGAAGGATATATGATGAATACCTTGGCTCTGCTTGTGCCAATAGCCATTGGTCTGTTTTGTGTGCTTGTTTCAAGGCCAAACAATGGAGATCTAACTTACAGTAAAGCTTTGTCTTTGATGTTTATATTCCTCGCTTTGCTGGTCACATTTAATAATCTTGCTTTGAGCCACAACCAGATTGCTCGACTGGGTTATTACTTTATGAACTCTTATATTGTTTTAATCCCATTCGCACTGAATAAACTGTCTTACAGTTCACGTCCTGTAGTGACGTTAGCCATCATTGTGTTATGCCTTGTATATTTCTACTTGGGCTCCAACGAAGGAACACTTAAGATCGATGATTATAAGTTTTTCTGGCAAGACCCCATTTATATCAATAACTGATGAGAATCTTATATATAGGAGGCTTCGATTTGCCCAATCGGAATGCTGCAGCGCAGCGCGTTCTCGCAAATGCGAAAATTTTTAAAGATCTCGGTTTTGAAGTTGACTTGGTTGGCCTTTCTAAGAACAAGGGAACCGACGCGCCATTTTTGTTTGAAGGTTTCAAGTGTGTCAATCTTTTTTACCCCAAAACTATGTTAGACTGGAGGAAGCTTCTCTTTTCTATCAAGCAATATCTTCCATTCTATAATAATGACACGAAGCTTGTTATAGCGTATAATCATCCGGCGATGGCTTTGAAAAAGCTGTACAAGTATAATAAGAAACACGGAATTAAAACAATTTCAGACTGTACAGAATGGTACGAACCACAGGGTGGAAAACTATTTAAATTGATCAAAGGCTGGGATGTGAATCAGCGAATGTATAAAGTGCATCCCATGTTGGATGGAATTATAACAATTAGTAAGTTTTTGGATGATTTCTATATTGCTAAAGGGGTGAACACCCTTTTACTGCCTCCGTTAGTGGACAAGAAGGAGCAGAAATGGCACATCGCAAATGAATCGGAAGACGAAAGTGTCAAGCTAATGTATGCTGGCTCGCCAGCTGGTACGAAAGATAGATTAGATATCGTTATTAATGCACTTGCAAAGATTGCGTCAACGGGGAAGAACTTCCAACTAAACGTCATTGGAATAACAGAGGAACAATATAGAAATTTTTATCTAAATGGGGAGCAGAAAGATATTCCTAGTTTTGTTTGTTTTAAAGGACGCATGCCGCATGAGCATGTTATCAGGCAATTACGACAAGCGGACTTCCAGATATTTTTAAGGGAGAATCATCTTGCAAATAGGGCTGGATTTCCAACCAAGTTTGCCGAAACAATTTCTGCAGGAACAATTGTACTGACAAATGCATCAAGCAATTTGAAGGATTATATGATTGAGGGTGTCAATAGTTACGAATTGGACATTACAGATGAAGATTCACTGTTTAAGTCTTTACTAAGGCCTCTCTCATTAACCAAAAACGAAATACGTAAACAAAAAGTGAACATAGATTCAGAAACGTTTGACTACCGTAATTACGTTGATAAGACGAACATCTTTTTGAATTCCATCCTGCATAACAAATAAGAAAAATCTGTAAGAACTATTCAATCATTAGGGTAAATGAAACGAAAAATAAGAGAAATCCTGAGATGGCTAGGAGTTTTTGCCTTGATTCCTGTCCATATCCCTCATGTTACGTTTTATTTAATAGGGGTGGGTAAAACATTGATAGATAGTGATTTACGTAGATACAAGAAGCATTTCAATTATGATAAATGTCCCAACTGGATATACTTGTTATATTTATTAACGATCGATCGATATTATCGCCAAATATTCTACAATAGAATAGGTCCGGCAGCCTCAACTATTATCGCATGGTATCGACCTGGTGATAGGTATTTTGCGATTCCGAGAGAATTGAAGATTGGGGACGGTTTTATGGCATACCATCCGTACGCAACCGTACTCAATGCTGAAAAAATAGGAAGTGATTTTACTTGCCTACAATGTACGACACTCGGTTATGGAAAAGGGGGACGACCTAAGATTGGCAACAATGTTTCATTAGGCGCGAATGTGGTTATTATCGGAGGTGTCACCATTGGCGATAATGTCACTGTTGGAGCAGGAAGCGTGGTCGTGAAAGATGTGCCATCCAATTGCATTGTCGCTGGGAATCCTGCGAAGATAATAAGAAGTTTGAACTAAACGGGTGATGTCTTTAAAACTCTATTCTCGCTTCCGCGAATTCGGAGGCTTAAAGCTGATAAGAGAATATACACGTATGGGATTACTGTCGCTAATCTTCAAGCAAGCAGTGGCGGTAGTCTTCAGGAAGAAGAAACCCATAGAGGCATATAGCCGCATCCTGGATCAGGCTGGAGCATTCCTGAAAAAGAGATATGTCCGGGGGCTAGATGATATCGAATCCCACTACTCTATAGAGACAAATGGAAACAATTCCCGGTATGTCTGGATATGCTGGTTGCAAGGAATGGAGAAAGCTCCGAAATTGGTTCAGGTATGCTAAAAGTCCGTCCAACAGCATCTGCAAGACAGAGAGGTGGTGCTGTTGACAGAAAGAAACATCGGCCAATATGTTTCTTTGCCGGGATTCATAGAGAAGAAATACAAAGAAGGTATCATCCCAACGGCACATTATACGGACATGCTGAGGTTGGAATTGCTCATCAGATATGGCGGAACGTGGATGGACGCAACAGTGCTATGCACGGGAGGGGACTATCCTAAGGAGTTAATCGATAGTGACCTGTTCGTATATCAGCATCTGGAGAAAGGGGAATATGCATTTCGGGGCATTTCGAACTGGTTTATTACTTCAAGGGCGGACAATTGGGTGTTGAAGGAACTGAGAGACTTGCTCTACCGGTATTGGACGGATTACAACTGTGTAGTAAACTATTATATCTTCCATCTGTTCTTTGGGATGATAATGGAAAAGCATCCGGATGAGGCGGCAAAGATGCCTCGATATGGGAACAGGTTACCCTACTATCTTTCCAGAAGGATGGGGGATAAGTATGATGAAGAGTGGATGAAGAAGCTAAGGGAACACACTTGCTTTCATAAGCTGAGTTATCGGCTCGGCGATGAGGTGATGGAAAGCAGGGATACTTTCTATGACGTGATTATTAACAAGAACGAATACGGTATAGACTGATGAATAAACTTTTTATTGTAGTCAACGTGGACTGGTTTTTCCTGTCCCACCGCAAAGACATAGCTCTGGCTGCCCAGACAGCAGGATGGGACGTCACCATCGTGACGGCAGATACAGGAAAGCTGAAAGACATTGCAGCACTGGGGCTGAAGGTGATCAACCTGCCTATGTCCCGTTCGGGAATGAATATCCTGCAAGAGTTAGGTACGCTCAACTTCCTGCGGAAGCTATACAGGCGTGAGAAGCCGGACGTGGTTCACCACGTAGGGATGAAGACTATCCTCTGGGGTACACTGGCAGCGAGGTTTGCCAAGGTGAATGGTGTGGTGAATGCCATCAGTGGCCTGGGTGGATTTTTTGCAGAGGACAACAAGGGAATGATGGCACGGGTGATGCCCAAGGTGCTGAAGTTCTCGCACAATAGGAAGAACCTGCTCTGCATCTTCCAGAATGATGAGGACAAGGGGCTGTATGTGAAGAACGGTATCATCAAGCCGGAGCAGGCACGATACATCAAAGGGTCGGGTGTACATCTGGATGAGTTCTGCTATACCCCGGAGCCTGTCGAAGGAAAGATCCGTGTGATCCTGACGGCCCGAATGATAGTGGAGAAGGGCGTGTTTATCCTGACCGAGGCCGCGGAGAGACTTCGTCCCAAGTATGGCGACAAGGCGGAGTTCCTGCTGGTGGGTGGTATTGATGACCATCCGGGGGCTATCACCAAAGAGCAGCTGGATACGGTCTGCGATGGCTCGTACATACAATGGCTAGGTTATCGGACGGATGTGAAGGAACTGTTGCAAAGTTCGCATATCGTGGCGTTCCCGTCGTACTATATGGAGGGGCTTCCAAAGTCCCTGATTGAGGCGGATGCCATCGGCAGGCCCGTGATTACCTGCAATTCAGTGGGTTGCAAGGAGACGGTGATTGACGGCTATAACGGGTATCTGATACCGACGAAAGATGTAGATGCGTTGGTGGAGAAACTGGATGTGCTGCTGTCGGATGCGGCCTTGCGGCAGGAGATGGGGCGTAACTCACGGAAATATGCGGAGGAGAATTTCTCGATAGATGTTGTGATTGAGAGGCATTTGAATATTTATAATGAGTTGATTGGCAAATGAAGATATTGATTACGGGTGTTCACGGGTTTGTGGGCTCAAACTTGGTGAAATATTTGGCTCCGGCCAATGAGATTTACGGGCTGGACATCATTGCACCTGAGAAGGAGGGTGTGATAAAGACGTATTCGTGGGATGATTTGGATGCGGGGCGTGTGCCGGAGGTGGATGCGATAGTGCATCTGGCTGGGAAGGCGCACGATACGAAGAATCAGGCGGCTGCGGAGGTGTATTTCAAGGTGAATACGGGTCTGACGCAGAAGATGTTTGATTATTTCTTGGCTCATTCCGATATTCGGAAGTTTGTGTTCTTTAGCACGGCGAAGGCTGCTGCGGACAAGGTGGACGGGATGCTGACGGAGGAGGTGGAGCCTGTCCCGGTGGGGCCTTATGGTGAGAGTAAGATTGCTGCGGAGAAGTATATACTTGAGCATATGCCTTTGGACAAGCCGGTGTATATTTTCCGGCCGTGTATGATTCACGGGCCCGGGAATAAAGGGAACTTGAATTTGCTGTACAATGTGGTTCGGAAAGGAATTCCCTGGCCGCTGGGGGCATTTGAAAATCGCAGGACATTTACTTCTGTGGAGAATATCTGCTTTGCGGTGAATGGGGTGTTGACGAAGGAGGTGCCGTCTGGGATTTACAATATGGGTGATGATGAGGCGCTGTCGACCAATGAACTGATTGAGGAGATTTGTGCTTCTTTAGGCAAGAAGGCGCATGTCTGGCGGTTGCCTAAAGGCTTGATGAATGGCGTGGCTGAGGTTGGTGGGTGGCTGCATCTGCCGCTGAATCCGGAACGGCTGCGGAAGTTGACGGAAAACTATATCTCGTCGAACGCAAAGATCAAGAAGGCATTGGGTGTGGAACGGATGCCGGTGGATGCTCGTGAGGGGCTGAAAGTTACGCTGGAGAGTTTCAAATGAAATTAGACAGGAATCAGCAGGCTTTCTTTGCCTTACTCCGGGCTGGACTTTGGGAACAGGAGGTGCGGCTTGTGCCTTATGGGGAGATAGACTTCTCGGCCGTCCTGGACTTGGCTGAGGAGCAGTCGGTGGTTGGATTGCTTGCTGCGGGCATAGAGCACGTGGTGGACGGTAGGCCAGCCAAGAAGGATGTGCTGCAGTTTATCGGTCGCACGGTGCAGCTGGAGCAGCGCAACCAGGCGATGAACTATTTCATCGGCGTGATGACGGAGAAGATGACCGAGGCGGGAATCCGTTCGGTGCTGGTGAAAGGGCAGGGGGTCGCCCGGTGTTACGAACGTCCGCTGTGGCGGTCGTGCGGTGATGTGGACCTGCTGCTGGATACTGAGAACTATTGTAGGGCGAAGGTTTTTCTGCTTCCTCTCGCAACGTCCGTGGATGAGGAGGATGAGCAGCGGAGGCATTTGGGGATCACCATCGACCCGTGGCTGGTGGAATTGCACGGGACATTGCATACTAGGCAGCTGATGCGGCTGAACGGTGTGCTGGACGAGGTGCAGCGAGAGGTGTTTGACGGTGGTCGGGTAAGGACATGGAAGAATGATGCCGTTGACGTGCTGCTGCCCGCTGCGGATGAGAACGTGTTCTTTGTGTTCTCGCACATCATCCAGCATTATTTTGGTGGAGGAATCGGCCTGCGGCAGGTCTGCGACTGGTGCAGGCTGCTGTGGACGTATAGAGATACTATCGATGCTTCTTTGTTGGAGACCCGCTTGCGCAAGGCTGGGATGCTGACAGAATGGAAGGCGTTTGCTGCCTTGGCCGTGGAATGGCTTGGGATGCCGGCGGAGGCGATGCTACTACGGGACGCATCGAGGAAATGGTCGAGGAAAGCGGCTCGTATTATGGCCTTCATTCTGGAGACCGGCAACTTCGGCCACAACAGGGACAACTCCTTCCGCCAGAAATCCTTCCTCGTCTGCTCCGCCGTCTCCACCTGGCGCTACACCTGCGACACCCTCCGCCATCTCTTTGTCTTTCCGATGGATTCCCTCAAGGTCTGGGGAAGAATGGTGTGGAATGGGGTGAGGAGTAAGTGGTAAGCAGATTTGCTTATATTGTTCTTTGGTAATAGACAGATTGGATCTATGCAGAAAACAAAGAAAGTTGTGATAGTAGGCGTCATTATATTAATGCTACTATTGTTCCCGTTCCTCTTGAATTGGTTAATCCTAAGAAAGGCCTTAACCCCAATTGTTGGGGATGGAGCAACATGGTTGTCTTTCTGGCCCGTTTACATCAGTGCAATAGCATCGTTTGGGATGATATATATGACATATCTATCTCTAAAGCAGAGTAGAGCTCAGTTGGAAGATTTAAAACAACGTGAGGCAGATGAACGAAGAACAAGACTTGTGCTCAGTGTTATCGTATATCAGACCGCGTTTTATCTGCGTATTTTCAACATTGGTAAAGAGAATGCTTTTAATGTCAAGTTAGAGTTCAACGATGAGTTTATTAGTGAGATCAAGGATTCTTATAGAAAATATTATACCCAGTTAGCCCGACCAGACTTTATTGAGGCAGGAAAGAGTATATATATCCTAATTGGATGGTGTGGAGATGTTAATAAGGAGTGGGAAGGTAAGGACATTATTCTTAAAGTTAAAGGGTCATACAACGACAAATACGAGGTAGATGAAACGCTGGACATGGGGTATTTCATCGGAAAGACCCATTTCATGGTAAAGGGTGATTTGGAAACCACAATGGAATATATGAAGAAAGGAGTGGTTGTACAGAATAATTCATATAGACCCATTCAAAAGAGTTTGGATGAGATCGCTGATACGTTGGTAAGAATTGATTATTCATTGATGGAACTTTCAAAACAAGTAAATTCTTCTGTTGTTATTGAAGATGCTACAAAACCTAAATGTGAAGTCATAACAGAAGAGAAAGTCACTGACGACCTGGCCATCTTGAGGGATTAATCAGATATAAAATCGACCCTAACAAATAAAGCAAATGATATGGACGCAAACGAAAACATAGTCGCGCGACTGAAGCAATGGATGGAGGACGAGGGTATCTCGTCCCCCTCGGAGTATGGTGCAAACACACCGATGTGCATCTACCGAATGTGGGGAGGCGAGGTGCCGCAGAAGGAGATTGAAAAGGCGCTCTCGGAACTGAGTTAATAATAGATTAACAGGTAGGCAATATGGATTGGCTAAGATATTTGATCATCGTTGCTATTCTAGTGGTTGCGGAGTTGGTTTACTTCCGCATTGCTGACAGGTTTAACATCATTGATAGGCCGAACGAGCGGAGCTCACACACAAAAGTTGTGATCCGCGGTGGGGGAGTGATCTTCACCATCGGCCTATGGGTGTGGAGTGCGTTCTTCGGGTTCCAGTACCCTTGGCTACTGGAGGCGGTGACTTTGGCTGCGGGAATCAGTTTTGTTGACGATATCCATTCGTTACCGGACAGTGTGCGGCTGGTGGTGCAATTCGTTGCGATGGGGCTGATGTTTCTGCAGATTGTACAGAGCCTGGGCTTTGCAGGCAGGGAGTTCGCCTGGTGGGTATGGGCCTTGATTGGCATCGCTGCGCTGATTGTGTGCGTGGGCGCAACGAACATTTATAATTTTATGGACGGGATCAATGGCATAACGGCCGGGTATTCGTTGGCGGTGTTGGTTCCGCTGTTCCTATTGAACCGGACGTCAGGCTCGATAGGAAAGTTCGTTGATGGGAGCCTGATCGTGGTGATTATCTTGGCTGTGCTGGTGTTCAGTTTCTTTAATTTCCGGCCCAAAAACAAGGCAAAGTGCTTTGCCGGCGACGTGGGGAGCGTGGGGATGGCGTTTATCCTTTTGTTCCTGATAGGATGCCTGATTATGAAGACGAAGGACGTGACCTGGCTAATCTTCTTGCTAGTTTATGGAGTCGACGGCTGCTGCACGATAGCGCACCGGATAATGTTGCATGAACATCTTGGCGAAGCTCACCGGAAGCACGCCTACCAGTTGATGGCGAATGAACTGGGTATGAGCCACGTCTTGGTATCCCTAATATATATGACGCTGCAACTGGTGATTTCACTGGGGTTTGTGTATTTTTGTCCAGCTACGGTGCTGGCGCATTGGATATACTTGATTTGCGCAGGCATTGTGTTGGTTGTGGCGTATGTGCTGTTTATGAAAAAGTATTATCATCTACATGCCGAATATCTAGAATCCTTGAAAACGAAAAACTATGCAAATAACACAAGCTCTACTGGATAGCCTGACAGAGCAAGCAAAGGCTTCTCCAAGATTGAGGATGAACCTGGATCTCCGCAACTCTCCTGAGGATCATTCGCAGCGCATGCTCAATGCCATCGAGCCGGGCTCGCCAATGCCCATTCATCGGCATCGGGAATCCTCGGAAACCGTCGTTTGCCTACGGGGGCGCCTGGTTGAAGAATTCTTCGATGATCGTGAGCGAATATGTATCGATACCTTTGAGCTTACTCCTGGCGGTCCAGTAGTCGCCCTCAACATCCCTGCTGGCCAGTGGCATACAGTTCGCGCCTTGGAGTCAGGGACTGTCATTCTGGAATGCAAGGACGGGGCATACGAGCCTCTTGGAGAGGAGGACATATTGAGTTAATATGAATGTTTGAATAATCGGTTGATATGAAGATACTTGTTACTGGTGCCAAAGGTTTTGTAGGAAAGAACCTGTGCGCACAATTGAAGAACATTAAAGACGGCAAGGCTAGATGTTATGGAAGCGTTGTCGTTGATGAAATCTTTGAATACGATCTTGATTCGACTCCTGAAGAACTGGACATGTGGTGCGCTTCCTGTGACTTCGTGTTCAATCTGGCAGGAGTGAATCGGCCTAAGGATACCTCTGAGTTTATGGAAGGGAACTTCGGTTTTGCATCGATTTTGCTGGATACCCTCAAGGCTCATGGAAACACCTGCCCGGTCATGTTGTCTAGTTCCCAGCAGGCCTCTCTTGCTGGTCGATTCGGTAATTCCGAATACGGCCGTTCGAAGAAGGCAGGGGAAGATCTATTTCTCAAGTATGGAGAAGACACTGGCGCGAAGGTGCTAGTGTACCGCTTCCCGAACCTGTTCGGCAAATGGTGCCGGCCGAACTACAATTCCGCTGTGGCGACGTTCTGCAACGCCATTGCCAATGACCTGCCATACACGGTCAATGATCCATCGGTGGAGCTGGAACTGCTGTACATCGACGACCTGGTGGACGAGATGATCGGCTGTCTGAAAGGGGAGGAGCATCGCTGCGACTTCGACGGTCTGGGCGTTTTACCAATAAAGGATGGGAAGTACTGCTACGTACCCACAACACATCGTGCTACTCTTGGAGAGCTTGTGGACCTGCTGCACTCTTTTGCCGACCAGCCCCGGACGCTAATGATCCCAGAAATCCCCTCAGGAAGTTTTGCAAAGAAACTCTACAGCACATATCTGAGCTATCTGCCCAAGGAGAAGGTTGCCTTCCCGCTGAAGATGAATGTCGATGATCGGGGGAGCTTCACTGAACTCGTGCATACGCAGAATGCCGGTCAGGTCAGCATCAACATAAGCAAGCCCGGCATCACCAAGGGCCAGCACTGGCACAACACAAAGTTCGAACAGTTCATTGTCGTCAAGGGCCATGGCCTCATCCAGCAGCGCAATCTGAACGACCCCGACGGCGAGATTCTGGAATGGGAGGTCTCCGGTGATAGCATCCAGGCCGTGCATATGCTTCCAGGATATACTCATAACATCATCAATCTTTCCGAGACCGAGGATCTTGTAACCGTGATGTACTGCAACGAGGTCTTTAATCCGGATGAACCGGACACGTATTTTGATCCGGTGGTGAAGTAGTATGGCCCCACTGGCAGATTGGACATCAGTCAATCTCTCAGGTATCTTGACAAAGCTGGTTGGTCAGAATTGATTGATGACCGGTGGAAAGATGAGGTGTATCAGGTGTTGATTTCTCAATTCCCTGCAATGACGTCCGATGAGTGGAATCAAATAGAAAGTGTTATTTTTGTCTATAATCCCAAGATACATATATGGCAAAATTCAAGAATGACGGCAGGCTGAAGCTGCTGATAATTGTAGGAACCCGCCCGGAAATCATCCGTTTGGCGGCGGTGATCAACAAGTGCAGGACGTACTTTGATTGCCTACTTGCACATACCGGTCAGAACTATGACTATAATCTCAATGGAGTCTTTTTCAAGGATCTGAAACTTGCGGATCCAGACGTGTATATGGAGGCGGTAGGGAAGGACCTCGGCGAGACGATGGGCAATATCATCGCCAAGAGCTACCAGCTGATGGTGGAGATCAAGCCTGACGCTGTTCTAGTGCTGGGTGACACGAACTCCTGCCTCAGTGTTATAGGAGCAAAGCGTCTCCATATCCCCATTTTCCATATGGAAGCTGGCAACCGCTGCAAGGATGAATGCTTGCCTGAAGAAACGAACCGCCGTATTGTCGATATCATTTCTGATGTGAATCTTGCATATTCCGAGCACGCTCGTCGTTACCTGGCCGATTGCGGTCTGCCCAAGGAACGCACTTATGTAACCGGCAGCCCGATGGCTGAGGTCCTTCACCAGAATCTTCCTGAGATTGAGGCCTCCGATATCCACCAGCGTCTTGGGCTGGAGAAGGGCAAGTATATTCTCCTTTCCGCCCATCGAGAGGAAAATATCGACACGGAAAAGAACTTCTTGTCGCTCTTTACTGCCATTAATGCAATGGCTGAGAAGTATGACATGCCCATCCTGTATTCATGCCACCCCCGTTCCAGAAAGCGCCTGGAAGCATCTGGGTTCAGACTGGATTCCCGCGTCATTCAGCATGAGCCTCTTGGCTTTCATGACTACAATTGTCTCCAGATGAACGCCTTTGCGGTAGTGTCGGATTCCGGAACCCTGCCTGAGGAGTCATCATTCTTCACTTCCGTTGGTCATCCTTTCCCTGCCATCTGCATCCGTACATCTACAGAACGGCCTGAAGCACTCGACAAGGCTTGTTTCTTCATTGCAGGAATAGACTCCGGATCCTTGCTGCAGGCCGTTGATACCGCCGTCGCCATGAATGCTGCCGGTGATCACGGAAATCCTGTTCCGGATTACGTGGATGAGAACGTCTCAACGAAGGTCGTAAAGATCATCCAGTCCTATACCGGAATTGTCAATAAGATGGTTTGGAGAAAGCTCTAAGTTTCCAATCGACTGTATTAGCGTAATAATACGTTAATACAAATTATGTGTTCGGGCCAGTACATCAATGAGGTTACTGGCCCGAATTGCATCTAGTTGATTGACCTTTCTATACCGCGACCATTGTCAAAGACATTGAATTCGTGTTGATAGCGTCCTAGAACAAGGTAGCGTCCCGTTTTGTGTGTCTGGGACCTGGTCTGCAATTTAAAGAACGTTCAAAGTTACATCTTTTTTCCTGTTATTCAAGGAGACTGACCCCTTCCATGGGTTGCTCAGTCTCCTTTTGACGCTGAATCAACGGGAAAGAGTGTTGCATCTTCCCGTATCCTCGGGATTACCCGTTGATAGGACTCCTTGTCCATCGCCGTCTTGCCCATCAAGACGATGACCGAGTTCTCGTCCGGCATCGCACCGCGCATCCGCGTGACCCTCCGGAAGTCCTTCTGGAGCCGCTCGATCCAGTTCGTCGTGTATATCATCGCCTGTATCTGAGGCACATAGTTCAAGTACGTGAAGTAGAAAGCAACGTCCTCATTGTCAGCCAGCCGTCTTATGGACAGATAGCC
>JAEEGL014411043.1_pt1 | contig 18179 bp, 15 predicted proteins | sample 9134231 | NCBI WGS metagenome assembly JAEEGL01 (sample SAMN16246548, study PRJNA631951) | gut metagenome | biome: gut microbiome; feature: rumen; material: fiber-attached | host: Bos | place: Iran: Karaj | collected 2018-10 | reverse complement strand
GTCAAATCAGCCACTTTACCGGCGATTAATGTGAAGGTTTTGAAATCGTCGCTATAGCGAACGGTTACGGCGTCTAAAGCAGACGCTAAACCCATGCCTTCAGCATTGTAGTGGTTCGGCCCAAAGTAAATGATCGGGCTGTTGTCTTCACCGTAGAATTGGCGACCGATGGTCGCTTCTAAGCAGCAGAATAAATTGGATAATACCAAGTTAGCATTGACCAAGCGCATACCTTCGGCGCTGTCGAAACCATTGTTGGTGTAGTTGTGGTCGCCCCAATTGTAAGCATATTGGAACAACAAGTTGGCTTTAACGTCTTCTACAACGTCAAAGGAAAAACCTGCTAATGCACGGGTTTTGGCACCGCGATTGTAAAAAGCATCCCCGCCGGGCCCCCCCAAGCCATATTTTACATCAGAAGCTATGGTTTGCACTTCGCCTTTGAGTTCAACATTCTTAATTACTGCAGCGCTGGCCGGAAAGGCAACAACGGCTGCGAGTAACAAGCCGAGAATTTTCTTCATGGAGTTCTCCTTAATGAGTTAAATAAACTACCTTATTATCATACTACTACAAAAGAAATAAGTCAATATTTTATCAACGGATCTTTATATTTGAGTACCATAGATTCATCGATTCCGCTTGACTAAAAACAAAATTCCAATTATTTTTTAAGCGGTTTATTCAAAAAAAGGTATGCCCCGGGAATCTTTTTAAGTGCGCGTTTAAAGCTGTCATATGCGTTGCGTACATGACGTCGGCGTAATACTTTTTTGTATATATTGGGGTTTAAACCACTTTGTTTGGCGTACGATTTAACAAAAAATATCAACTCTTTTTCTTCAGGAAAAGGTTTCATGAGGTTTGTTAGGATGGCGTGCATCGGGATCGGACGGTTGTAAAACCGAAACCGGTTAATATCTACCAAAGAAAAAGCATAGTTGCCGTCATTTTGTGTAAACAAAATATTGTTAGGAGTATAATCAATATGCAAAAGTCCTTTTTTATGTAGCTCTGCGGTAAATTTTGCCAAAGCATCTATGAGTTCTTCCGAATGTTCTCCGTAACCAACGGGTTGTACCCCTTGTAGCTGCTCACTGATGAAATAGGAAAAAGTAAGAATTTTATTGTTTCGTTCGATAATATATCCATACGGTTGTGGAGTTTGGAATCCCTTTTCCAAAATTTTCTGTGCATTTTTGCAAGCCGTTATGGCTTTGGGAGTACGCCAACCGATGGAATAAAGAAGGCGGTTTACAATGGGCGGAATACAATATTTTTTGATATTGATTTTTTGTCCGTTTACATCAAATACACGGATTTGATTGCGTGCGTTATGAATCAATGTTCCGCCGTTATCAAAGTTGGTCGGAACCATTGCGATAAAATCTTTTGGTAGAGGGTTGTTGGGTATTTCAAAGATTGTTCGATATGTTTTTGTCATAAATATATTGTAGCAAACAGCGCGCTATTTGGAACGAGTGTCCAAGCGTTTTGTTTGAAACAAATGCGCTCCGGGTAATTTTTTAAGTAGTTTTTTAAGACGGGAGTAGGCCGTTCGTCCGCTACGCAGTTGCATGGCTGTGCGGTAACAATATTTAGGGTCTGCCTTCCGACAATAAGCATAAGCGGTAATAAAATGAAGCAAATTTTTGCGTTCCGGAAAAAGCTGTATCATATAAGGCAGAACCTGGATAGGAAGGAGCGGCTTTTTTTGAAAATAAAATTGATTTACATCCACCAATGAAAACAAAAAATTCTCTCCCTCTTGTCTGTATAAGATGTTGTTGGGTGTTAAGTCCAGATGGATCATTCCTTTTTCATGTAACTGCGATAAATACTGGGCTGTACGGCGAATTAAAGTTTTCGGAATATCTTTGCTGCGTAAGGTTTGATAGCCGTCTAATTGTTGCGTAACCAAATAGGAGTGTCCCAGCAATCCGTTTTCTTTTTCCAAAATATATCCGTAAGGTAACGGAGTATAAAATCCACGTTCCCTAATTTTTAGTGCATTAGCATAAGCGGTTTTGGCTTTAGGGGTACGTACCCCGATAGAATATAAAATACGGTTAAAAATAGGGGGAATACAAAATTTTTTGATATTGAGTTCAATCCCTTGATACGTTGCCACACGGATTTGGTTTCGCGCATTGTAAATAAGGGTACCTTGTTCAAAAAGTGCCGGAATTTTCTCCAAAAAATTCGTGTGAGGAACAGCGGGATCAGAGGGAAAAATATAGATTTTTTTGGACATATTTTCCTCTTTTGCGCAGCATGTGTGTAACAATAACCTTCAAAAGTGTAACATTTTTTAAAGAGGGATTTCAACGACAAACGGAAATTGTAAAAGAATATTTAAAATCTAATTTAAAAAATAAGCAAAAAATGCTTGCACTCTTTTGGGTTTTATGATACAATTATTTTATAGTTCGCGGATAGAACGTTTGCAAAATTGTTTGCATTTGGCGAACTAAATTGATAAAATACTAAAGAAGTATTGATCGATTTTTAACGGGAACCATAACTTCCCCTCCGACTGAAAATGAAGGGGGCGGGAGTTTGTGGCTGTCGTTTTCTCTGCTTTTTTTGAGGGAACAACAAGCTGCGGTTTTCGTTTTAAAACAGGCAAGTAAAATGAACCTGACAAAAGACCAAAAGAAACAAAAGTCTCAAAACTTGGCAACTGAAATTACGTCTGCCGGCACCCTGTTCTTCACATCCTATCAAGGATTGAAGTTCGTGGATATGGCCGAGCTCCGCGCGCAGTTGGTTCCTACCGGTGCTAAATTCCGTGTAGAACGCAACGCGATTGTAGAGCACGCCATCAGCCAGGCAAAAATTGAAGGGGCCGATGCAAAGCTCTTCCAAGGGCCGACCGCTATTGCGGTAGGTGGCGATATTGCCGCCGTTGCAAAAACCCTCGTGGACTTTCAGAAAAAGTTTGAGGCTTTGAAGCTTCGTGCTTGCTATTCCGAAGGTGTCTGGTACAATGAGGCACAAGTTAAACAACTCGCTACCATTGGTACGAAAGAAGAAAACTTGTCCAAGTTGGCCGGTGCGCTTTACAGCGCAGTTGCACAATCGGCGCAAGTATTGCAAGCTCCGATACGGGATTTTGCCTACGTTATCAAAGCTTTGGAAGACAAGCAAAAATAATGTGGTTCACAACTACTGCTTAGTGCAGTAGTTGTGGTGCAAAATCTAAACCCGCCAAGAGCGGTAGTAGTCCGAAAGGATAAAGGTACGGGCTTAACAAGGTTAAGCAGAAGGCCGCTACTCAATATAATAAGGAAAAACAAAAATGGCTAAAATGACCAAAGATGAATTAGTAAATGCAATTGCTGAACTCACCGTTTTGGAACTCTCCGAACTCGTGAAAGCTATTGAAGAAAAATTCGGCGTAAAAGCTGCTGCTCCGGCCGTAGCTGTTGCCGCTGCTCCCGCTGCTGCTGGTGCCGCTGCCGCTGAAGAAAAAGATGAATTCAACGTCGTACTCACCGCTGTTGATGCTGCCAAAAAAATCGGCGTAATCAAAGTAGTGCGCGAAATCACCGGTTTGGGTTTGAAAGAAGCCAAAGACCTAGTTGAAGGCGCTCCCAAAGCCGTGAAAGAAAACGTTGCCAAAGCCGAAGCTGAAGAACTCAAAAAGAAAATCACCGAAGCCGGCGGTACCGTAGAACTCAAATAAGTTCGTACGACAGTTATTAATCCCATCCCCTTCGGGGGGTGGGATTACGTGCCCGAGGGGCATTAGGCGGATTATCCGTTGTGCGTTGCGATCTTTCCGCCCGAATCGCAGGAAGAAAAGAAATGATTGAAAAACAAACAAATTTCGGCAAGATTTCCACTAAACTTCCGTTACCAGATTTGCTCGATATGCAAAAACAATCCTTCGTGGATTTTTTGCAATTAAATGTAGCCCCGTCCAAACGGGAATTGAAAGGTTTGCAAGCTGCGTTTGAAGATGTGTTTCCGATTGAAGCACCCGATGGCAGCATGCGGCTCGAATTTATTAAATATGATTTAGGGGCTCCCCGTTATGCTACCCCGGCCGAAGCGACCGTGCGCGATAGCACTTATGATGCTCCGTTAAAAGCTACCTTATTATTATATGTAAAACAAAAAAACGGAAACATGAAAAACGCTTCCGAACAGGAAGTAACTCTTTGTAATTTACCTTTGATGACCGATGCCGGCTGTTTTGTATTCAACGGCGCCGAACGTGTAGTAGTCAGTCAGATGCACCGTTCTCCTGGTATCATTTTTGAAGAAGACGAAGAAAAGAAACAGTCCACCTTCGGTAAACGCCTCTACGTAGCGCGTATTATTCCTTACCGCGGGGCCTGGGTTGAATTCTCGTTCGACGTCAACAACGTTTTGTGGGTACGTATTGATCGCAAGAAAAAAGTGCCTGCTTCCACATTCCTTCGCGCTTGTGGTTTGGAAACCAACGCACAAATTATCCAAACTTTCTACAAATGCGAAGATATTACCGTTAAACCCACCAACGTAGACAGTGTTGTGGGCCGGTATGCGGCGGATGATATTTACGATCCGGCCACTGGTGAAGTTTTGTGGAACCTGGATGAAAAAGCCGCTTTACCGATTGATGATAAATTATTTAAAACCTTAATTGAAAAGAAAGTTAAAACAATCAAGGTAATCTGTGGCAAACCCCGTCAGGAAGATCCCGGTATCTTGATGACGTTGGAACACCGCAAAGATTCTATCCGCACCGCTAAAGAAGCGCAAGCTGATATTTACAAAAAGATGCGCGGACAAGATTTTATCGTCCAAGCACAAGCGGAATCCTTCTTGGATAACTTGATTTTTAATAACATTCGCCGTTACGATTTAAGCTTTGTCGGCCGTTATAAAATCAACAAGAAATTCGCCAAGATGTTTGATTTAATTAGTGGGTATAAGTTTAAAAAATTCTCTATGCCTAAAGAGAACCGCCGCACGTTAACGGCCGAAGATGTGATTGTAACCGTTAAATATCTTTTGGCTTTAAACGCTGGCGAAGATGCACAAAAAATGTACGGCGATGATTTCTCTTTTAAAGTGGATGATATCGACCACTTGGGTAATCGCCGTGTGCGCGGAATCGGGGAACTTTTGGAAAACCAAATCCGTGTGGGTTTGAGCCAAATGGCAAAAACCGCTCGGGATCGTATGAACCGCGATTTAACAACGCCCACCCCGCGCGCGCTTGTAAATGCACAACCGGTGCAAGCAATTATTCGCAAATTCTTCGGTACTTCTCAACTTTCCCAATTTATGGACCAAATCAATCCGTTGGGTGAATTGACACACAAACGTCGTTTATCCGCATTAGGCCCCGGAGGACTCAACAGAAAACGTGCCGGTTTCGAAGTGCGCGACGTTCACTACACACACTACGGCCGTGTTTGTCCGATTGAAACTCCGGAAGGTCCGAACATCGGGTTAATTACTTCTTTAGCTTGTTATTCAAAAGTAAACAAATACGGTTTGATTGAAACTCCGTACCGTAAAGTAGAAAACGGAAAAGTAACCGATAAAGTAGAAACGTTGACGGCTGATGCGGAAGACGATAAGTTTGTCGCCCAAGCCAATACGCCTACCACCAAAGATGGCAAAATCGATACGGACTTGGTTGCCTGCCGTGTTCGTGCCGATTATCCGTTAATCTCTCCTAAAAATGTAGATTACATGGATGTGTCACCGCTGCAAGTAATCAGTGTATCTGCGGCGTTGATTCCGTTCTTGGAACACGATGACGCCAACCGTGCTTTGATGGGTTGTAACATGCAACGCCAGGGCGTGCCGCTTTTGATGCCGGAAGCTCCGTATGTGGGAACCGGTATTGAACACGAAGTAGCGCGCGACTCTGGAACTTCCGTAGTTGCCAAACGTTCCGGTCGTGTTCAATTTGCGGATGCATCCAAGATTGTAGTTGAAACAAAAGACGGTTCTTGCGATGTGTACGAATTATTGAAATATAAACGTTCTAACGCAGACACATGTATTAACCAACACCCGGTTGTGAAAACGGGAGATGATGTAAAAGCCCGCCAAGTAATTGCGGACGGTCCGGCGATGGACAACGGTTATTTGGCCCTAGGCCGTAACATGCTAGTTGGTTTTATGTGTTGGGAAGGATATAACTACGAAGACGCTATCTTGGTATCGAGCCGTTTGGTAAAAGATGACGTATTCACTTCTATCCACCTACATGAATTTACAGTAGATGCCCGCAATACAAAATTAGGGGCAGAAGAAATTACCCGCGATATTCCTAACATCGGTGCGGAAGCGTTATCTCACTTGGATAACGACGGAATTGTTTTCCCCGCTACGGTGGTAGAACCGGGAGATATTTTGGTAGGTAAAGTGACACCTAAAGGTGAACAACAACTCACACCGGAAGAAAGATTATTGAAAGTAATTTTCGGTAAAAAAGCGGACGATGTTGTGGACGCTTCTTTGCGCGTGCCTCCGGGAACCAGCGGAAAAATTTTGGGAACCCGTGTTTTTGTGCGCAAAGAAAAACTTACCAAAGACGAAGAACGCAAACGTGCCGCTGCTTTGAACGAAGAACGTGACAGTACAATGGCTTTGCTCAAAGAGCAAAAGAAACGCGCCATTGCCAACGCACGTGAAACGATCAAAGGCGCAGCAGCTTTAAAGAAAGAAGAAGAACGCTTGAACGCGCTCTACAAACTTTTAGAGAAAAAAGCTCAAGAACATTATGACCGCGAAAGCGAATTTTCCAAACAAGGGGATGAGCTGGCGGTAACGGTTAACAAATCCGTAAAAGTATATATTGCTTCCAAACGCAAATTGCACGTGGGGGATAAAATGTCCGGTCGCCACGGTAACAAAGGTGTGGTTGCCCGCATTTTGCCGGAAGAAGATATGCCGTTCTTGCCGGATGGCACTCCGTTAGATATTGTGCTTTCTCCTTTGGGTATTCCTTCTCGTATGAACGTAGGCCAGCTCTTGGAAACGATGTTGGGTTGGGCTGCGCATTATCTGCACTACAATGCTGCCACTCCTGTATTTGATGGACCGAGCGAAGCGGAAGTAGTTGCGCAAGTACGCAAAGCCAAAGAAAAAATTTTAGATGATAAAGGTTTGAAAGGAAAAGCGCGCGAAGAATATGCCGCTAAATACCTGCCCGATGATTATTGCCGCATTACTCTTTATGATGGCCGCACCGGCGAACCTTTTGAAGAAAAAGTAACCGTGGGTTATATGTACATGATGAAACTAATCCACTTAGTAGAAGACAAGGTACACTCCCGCTCTACCGGGCCTTACAGCTTGATTACACGTCAGCCGTTAGGTGGTAAAGCGCAGTTCGGTGGACAGCGCTTCGGGGAAATGGAAGTGTGGGCCATGGAAGGATATGGTGCCACCTATACCTTGCAAGAATTCTTGACGGTCAAATCCGACGACTTTGACGGCCGTACAAAAATGTATGAATCTATCGTCAAAGGAAAAGCTCCTACGTCGCCCGGTGTGCCGGAATCCTTTAAAGTTTTGATTAAAGAATTGCAGGCACTGGGTCTTAGCGTAGATTTGTTGCAGAAACGGGATAACGGAGAAGCTGTTGTTGTTTCTGCCGAAGAGAAAAAGGAAGATTCTAAAGAGGCCGCGAAATAGTCGGGGATAATAACATGCAAACGAAAAAAGTGAAAAAAACAAACGAACTTAACTTTTTTGACTTTGATGCCATCCGTTTAGGCATTGCCAGCCCGGAACAAATCATGGCTTGGTCTTTCGGCGAAGTAAAAAAACCGGAAACCATTAACTATCGCACTCTGAAACCGGAGCGAGACGGTTTGTTCTGCGAACGCATTTTCGGTCCGACGAAAGATTACGAATGTGCGTGCGGAAAATATCGCTGGCCCAAATACAAAGGCATTAAATGCGACCGCTGCGGTGTGGAAGTAACCGAAGCGAAAGTGCGCCGCGAACGTATGGGGCACATTGAATTGGCTGTGCCGGTTGCTCATGTGTGGTTCTTGCGCAAAAATCCGTCCAGAATTGGTATTTTGCTTGATAAACGCACCAGTGATTTGGAACGCGTGGTTTATTATGCTGCTTATGTAGTGTTAGAAGATTGCGTAGACAGTGTAACAGGCCGTGTGGATTTCAAAAAAGGTACGCTTTTAACGGATACCCAAGTACGTGAAGCTCGCAAAAAACATGGGACTCGTTTGAAAGTAGATATTGGTGCCCCGGCTATTAAAACCCTTTTGGAAGGAATCGATTTTGATAAAGAAATTCCTGCCTTGCATAAACAATTAAAAGAAACACAAAGTGAAGTGGAACGCACCAAACTCGTCCGCCGCATCAAAACGATGGAAGAGTTTAAAGAAAGCGGAAACCGTCCGGAATGGATGATTTTAAGTGTCTTACCGGTCATTCCACCGGATTTGCGTCCGTTGGTACCGCTCGATGGCGGACGCTTTGCTGCTTCCGATTTGAACGACTTGTACCGCCGCATTATCAACCGCAACAACCGTTTGAAACATATTGAATCGTTGCGCGCGCCGGAAGTCATGATTTACAACGAAAAACGCCTCTTGCAAGAAGCGGTGGATGCCCTCATTGAAAACGGGGCCCGCGGTAAAGTATTTATCGGGCCCGGCGGCAGACCCTTGAAATCTCTTTCCGATAGTATCAAAGGGAAACACGGTCGTTTCCGCCAAAACTTGCTCGGTAAACGTGTGGACTATTCCGGTCGTTCCGTTATTGTGGTCGGTCCGAACTTGAAAATTCATCAATGCGGATTGCCTAAATTAATGGCATTGGAACTTTTCAAACCGTTTATCATTGGCGAACTGATGAAAAAAGAAGGGACAACCTTAAAGTCCGCCAAAAAGATGTTGGAAAAAGTCCGTCCGGAAATTTGGGATATTTTGGAAAAAGTAACCCAAGCACATCCGGTCATGCTCAACCGTGCTCCTACTTTGCACCGCTTGGGTATTCAGGCCTTTGAACCTGTTTTAATCGAAGGGAAAGCTATCCAACTCCATCCGCTCACTTGTGCGGCGTTCAACGCTGACTTCGACGGTGACCAGATGGCCGTACACGTACCGCTTTCGTTGGAAGCGCAAATGGAAGCACGTACGTTGATGTTGGCTTCCAACAATATTTTATCACCGGCTTCCGGTAAACCGATTGCAGCGCCGTCTCATGATATGGTGTTGGGTGTAAACTGGATTACCAGCATTAAGGACGGAGATATCGGGGAAGGATCTATCTTTGGCAGCAAAGAAGAAGCCCTGGTAGCGTTGGAATACGGAAAGCTTTCTTATCACGCAAAAATTAAGGTGCGTGGTTTAAATGCCATCCCGGAAGCGGGGTTAAACAACAAAGAAGAAAAAGATGCTTCCAAATGGAAGGATTATACTTCTGTAGGTCGTATTATTTTCAACCAAGCCCTGCCCAAAGGATGGGAATATATTAATAAAACCGTCGGTAAAAAGGAACTCGGCGCGTTAGTGGACGAATGCTATAAGAGCAAAAAATACGGCCGCTACGAAGCCGTACAACTCTTGGATAAAATAATGAAGATGGGGTACCATTATGCTACCTTGTCCGGTTTGTCCATTTCCATCGCGGATATGACAATCCCTTCCAAGAAACAAACCATGATTGATAAAGCCAAGGCCGAAGTAAAGAAAATTCAAGCCCAAGCCGAGGCCGGTATTATTACCGAAGGTGAACGTTATAATAAAGTAATCGATATTTGGACCCGTGTCACGGATGATGTGGCCAACGAACTTTTCAGCGAAATGAAAAAATTCGCGCAATCCAAATATGATCCCACCAACAAAGAGCACAGCGGCCAACGCTTTAACTCTGTTTATTTGATGGCCGATTCCGGTGCTCGCGGATCCCGACAGCAGGTTCGCCAGCTGGCCGGTATGCGCGGTTTGATGGCAAAACCGCAGAAGAAACTGACCGGTGGACAAGGTGAAATTATCGAATCCCCGATTACAGCCAACTTCCGCGAAGGTTTGTCCGTACTCGAATACTTTATTTCCACACACGGTGGACGTAAAGGTTTGTCAGATACCGCTTTGAAAACAGCCGACGCCGGTTATTTAACCCGCCGTTTGGTAGATGTCGCTCACAATGTAGTCATTACGGAAGAAGATTGCGGCACCCATAACGGAATTGTAGTTAAATCTTTGATGAGCGGGGAAGAACTCGTTGAATCTATTGACGAACGTATTTTGGGCCGCACCAGCTTGGAAGATGTGGTGGTCAAAGTACAAAAGGCCAATGGAAAAGAAGAAGAAAAAACCATCATCAAAGAAGGCGATTTAATTACGTTGGAACAAGCCAAAGAAGTAAAGAAATATGGTGTAGAATCCGTTCGTATTCGCTCCGTACTTACTTGTGAAGCTGCGTACGGTGTTTGTTCCAAATGTTACGGTTTGTCTTTGGCAACCGCTTCCAAGAGCAACCCGGGGGACTCCGTGGGTATTATTGCAGCCCAGTCCATCGGGGAACCGGGTACTCAGCTCACGCTGCGTACGTTCCACATCGGTGGTACGGCCAGCCGTGTGCTTTCCCGTAGCCAAGCGGTGGCCGACATGGACGGAAAGGTAACGTTTAAAGATATTAAACTCATTACCAACCGCTATGATAACAAAGTTTGTATTTCCAGAAACGGCTCTATTTTTGTAACTGCCGGGAACGGAACAGTAAAAGAATACAAAGTGCAATACGGGGCTTCCGTGTATGTAGCGGATAAAGCTACCGTTAAAAAAGGTTCCCTCCTTGCCGAGTGGGACCCGCACTCTATCCCGGTACTGGCCGAAACGACCGGTACGGTAAAATTGACGGATGTTATCGAAGGTATTACCTTGCAAGAAGAACGTAACAAGGTGACCGGCGTTATTGAACGCAAAATTACCGCAAGCCGCGGCGGGAAAAACAACCCGCGTATCAGCATCAGTGGCAAAGGGAAAGGCATTAATTTGCCGTTGCCGATTGACACGATTTTGATGGTGGAAGACGGCGAAGAAGTAGAACCCGGAGATATCTTAGCCAAGATCGGTCGTGAAGCCGGCGGTACAAAAGATATTACCGGTGGTCTACCTCGTATTGCGGAATTGTTCGAAGCGCGGCGCCCGCACAACCCGGCTATTATTTCCGAGTTTGAAGGGGTCGTCAGCTTAGAAACATCCCCCAGAGGTTTGATTGAGGTGGTTGTACGTAACGAAGAAACCAACCAGGTAAAACAGTACAGCATCCCGCAAGGGAAACACCTTGTAGTATACGAAGGCGATCACGTAGGGGTGGGTGAAGCCCTTACCGACGGCGCCATTGACCCGCACGACGTGCTGCGCGTGAAGGGTGAAAAAGAAGCACAAGAGTTCCTGTTAAACGCCATCCAAGAAGTGTACCGCTTGCAGGGCGTAACCATTAACGACAGACATATCGAGGTTATTGTCCGTCAAATGTTAGGGAACGTAAAAATTCTGGATGCAGGAGACACTGCTTTCCTTAAAGGGGAAGTCGTCAGCCGCTCTCGCTGGTTGCGTGAAAATGCAAAAATGAAACAAGCCGGCAAACGTTTGGCGGATGCTGAAACCATTCTTTTGGGTATCAGCAAAGCGTCTTTAGCGTCTGAATCGTTTATTTCCGCGGCTTCGTTCCAAGAAACCACCAAGGTTTTGACGGATGCCGCCATTATGGGCCAGAAGGACGAATTGCAAGGCCTGAAAGAAAATGTAATCGTAGGCCATTTGATACCGGCGGGAACTGGTATTTCTGCCCGTCAGATAGCCAAAGACTTTGAACAAAAACGCAAAGAAAATAAATAGGAGAGATGTAATGCCAACAGTAAACCAATTAGTAAAATACGGTCGGGCGAAAGAACAAAATCGTACCAAATCGCCTGCATTGCAATCCTGCCCTCAACGGCGCGGTGTTTGCACCCGTGTTTACACCACAACCCCTAAAAAACCGAACTCTGCTTTACGCAAAGTTGCCCGTGTAAAACTAACTTCTAAAATGGAAGTTACCGCTTATATTCCGGGCGTGGGACACAACTTGCAAGAACACTCTATCGTGTTAGTACGCGGTGGCCGTGTGAAGGACTTGCCGGGTGTGCGTTACCACATCATCCGCGGCGCATTAGACGCTTCGGGCGTAGAAAACAGAAAACAAGGCCGTTCTCTTTACGGTGTAAAGAGACCGAAAGCCGGTAAATAATTTTATTAGGAGTTGATTCGTATATGCCAAGAAAAGGTTTAAGACCCAGAGACAGAAGACCGTTGCCGAATCCGGATTATAAATATAATTCCGTGCTCGTGTCCCGGTTTATTAACAAATTGAATTTCCAAGGCAAAACCTCTACCGCGGAACGCATTTTGGACGACGCGTTAGAAATTGTTGCCGAAAAAACGAAAGAAAATGCAATGGATGTTTTCAATAAATGTATTGAAAATGTTCGTCCGCTCGTGGAAGTAAAAGCCCGCCGTGTAGGTGGTGCCAACTACCAAGTACCGACGGAAGTAAAACCCCTTCGCAGCACCTCTTTGGCGATGCGCTGGCTGATTGATGCCGCTCAAAGCCGCAAAGGTCGCCCGATGGCGGAAAAATTGGCCGAAGAAATTATCTTGGGCTCCAAGAAAGAAGGTTCTGCCTTCAAAAAACGTGAAGATGTGCACCGCATGGCCGAGGCCAACCGCGCTTTTGCACACTTTAAATTTTAATTGGGGTCGATATGGCTGAATTTAAAACTTATCCGTTAGAGAAAATTCGTAACATTGGTATTATCGCTCACATCGATGCCGGTAAGACCACTACATCCGAACGTATCTTGTACTACACGGGGAAAGTGCACAAAATCGGCGAAACGCACGATGGTGCTTCCGTAACCGACTGGATGGAACAAGAACGTGAAAGAGGTATTACGATTACCTCTGCCGCTATTTACTGCGTGTGGAAAGATTGCCAATTAAACATCATTGACACTCCCGGCCACGTGGACTTTACCGCCGAAGTAGAACGTTCTTTGCGCGTTCTGGACGGCGCTGTATGCTGCTTTGACGGTGTGCAAGGGGTAGAACCTCAATCCGAAACCGTTTGGCGCCAAGCGGATAAATATCACGTTCCGCGAATTGCCTATATTAACAAAATGGACCGTATCGGTGCTGATTTCATTCGCTCCGCGAACTCCATTAAAGAAAAACTCGGTGGAAACGCCTGTCCTATTCAATTGCCGATTGGCGCCGAAGATAAATTTGTCGGCGTGATTGACCTCGTAAAAATGAAAGGCATTATTTGGGATGGCGATCATAACGGTGCCACTTTCAATGAAGTGGATATTCCTGCCGATCAAGTGGAACTTGCCAACCAATACCGCAACGAAATGTTGGAAAAATTGGCTGATTTCGATGAAGCCATTATGGAACGCTACTTGAATGGCGAAACCAACTTCACTGTTGAAGAAATCAAAAAAGCCATTCGCCGCGGTACTTTAACGGGTAAATTCTTCCCGGTTATTTGTGGTTCTTCTTACAAGAATAAAGGTGTGCAACCTCTCTTGGACTGCGTGAACGATTATCTACCCTCTCCTGTAGATGTTCCCGCCGTCAAAGGAACCAACCCTAACACAGGCGAAGAAGAAACCCGCAAACCGTCGAACAGCGAACCGTTCTGCGGACTTATTTTCAAAGTACAAACCGATCCTTTCGTCGGTAAATTAAGCTTCTTCCGTATTTATTCCGGTACGATTAAGGCCGGGGATGCGGTTTACTTCCCTGGTAAAAATGCCACCGAACGCTTTGGTCGTATGATGCGCATGATGGCTGATAAACGCGAAGAAGTAAAAGAACTTTCCGCCGGTGAAATTGCCGCCACGGTAGCTATTAAAAACTCCCGCGTCGGTCAAACCATTTGCTCTCCGGAACACCCGATTGTGTTGGAAAGCATTACGTTCCCGGAACCGGTAATCTCCATTGCCGTGGAACCGAAATCCAAAGCCGACGAAGAAAAAATGTCCAATGCGTTGGCACGCCTCGCTGAAGAAGATCAAACCTTCCGTGTGCGTACCGATGAAGAAACAGGTCAAACCGTTATTAGCGGTATGGGTGAGCTTCACTTGGATATTATTGTGGACCGCATGAAACGTGAATTTAACGTACAAGCCAACGTGGGTGCCCCGCAAGTGGCGTACCGCGAAACGATTACCAAAACGGTGGAACAAGAAACCAAATTCGTCCGCCAGTCCGGGGGTCGTGGTCAATACGGTCACGTATTCTTGCGTTTGGAACCGCAAGAGAAAGGTAAAGGATTTGAATTCCTTAACGAAATTACTCAGGGCCGTATTCCGAAAGAATATATCCCTGCTATTGAAAAAGGTTGTCGGGAGGCACTTGATTCCGGTGCATTAGCCGGTTATCCGCTCGTGGACCTCAAAGTAGCCGTGTTTGACGGTTCTTTCCACGAAGTTGACTCCTCCGAAATGGCCTTTAAAATTGCCGCTTCTATGGCACTTAAAGACGGGGCTAAAAAAGCAAACCCTGTCATCCTGGAACCGATTATGAAAGTAGAAGTAGTCGCTCCGGAAGCCAACCTCGGTGATATCATCGGGGACTTGAGCTCCCGCCGCGGTCAAATCGGCGAAATGGGTGTACGCGGTAACGTGCGTTACGTACGTGCCGAAGTGCCGCTGGCTGAAATGTTCGGTTACGCTACTAACGTGCGCTCCTTGTCTCAAGGCCGTGCTTCGTTCACAATGGAACCGAGCCACTACGCAGAAGTGCCTGCCAACGTTGCTAAAGCAATCGTTGAAAAACGCACCGCTGCCAAAACAGCCGCATAAGCAGTTTCTTTGCAACAAAAACCCCCGCATTAAAGCGGGGGTTTTTTATTGTACACTTACAAAATTATTGCCCAACGGGTCTTCCTGTTTCATCAATCCCGTTAGCACGTTGGGCAGATACCTGTTCTAAATTTTTAACAGCAGAACGGACATTTTGTAACGTTTGTTCATTCTTTTTAGGGGTTTCAATTGTTTTTTTGTATTGAGGCAACATGATTGTTGCTAAAATACCAATGATGAGAGCTGCGAGTAATAATCCTAAAAAAGACATTCCTTTTTTGTTTGATAAAAACATAAATTCTCCTTATTATATAGTTATTTTTATGATTTCAGTACTACTTTTATAGTCAAATCTTTCAGTTGTGCGTTGTCATCGCGCAACGATTTTAACGCAGGGACATCAGCTACATGCAAAGAAAGTACCATTTCTTTCCCTTTGTTTTTCAATGCTTGGCGTACAGAGGCGAGTGTTTGTCCTGTAGCCAATATATCATCAATATAAATGAATTTGTCGTATTTTTCCAGCAAATCCCCATCTATTTCCATGTCATAACTGGTATACTCATTGGTAATATGAAACGAATAAGGGTTATTGGGAATTTTTCCTTTTTTTCGAATTAAAAGCAACGGCAAACCCAATTTATAAGCCACGGGTGCTCCGAAGATAAATCCACGAGCTTCCGGTACGATAATTGCCGTCTTGGATATATCTGTTTTTGTCTGTTGTGCCCATCGGGCCAATTCATCAATAACGTAAGCGAATTGTTTTGGTTCCTGCAACAAGGGGTTAATGTCAAGGAAATTAACTCCCGGTTTTGGATAATCTTTAATAATTTTAAGTGTAATATTCATAAAAGTATTCATCCCATTTTAAAATAGGTTGTTTTAGTGTGTTACTCTTTTGCTATTTACAAAAATCCTTTTTTATTATATAATATTTTTGAGAGAATTTAAGTGCGTTTTATTTTAATGCGCAAGGGTGAAACCGCTAAAAAATAATTCGCACAAATGCTTAGCAATTTGATATAATATTAAACGTATTAAATTGCAGTGACGGCAAAAATTCCAACTGGTTCCGACGGAAAAGGGACTAGCGTGGGGTTTTGTGCCGATAATTCTTTTTTAAAAAACACGTAAGGAAAAAAATAAAAATGGCAGAAAAAACAGCAAAAAAAGCCAACGTAATTGGCCAAGAAAGAATCCGCATTAAATTGCGTTCTTATGACCATCGCATGTTAGATGCTTCCGTTTCGCGCATTGTAGAAACCGCGCAAAAAACGGGTGCTATTGTAGCGGGTCCTGTTTTGCTTCCGGTTCGGATTAAAAAGTATACATTACTTCGCTCTCCTCATACCGATAAGAAAAGCAGAGAACAGTTTGAAATGCGTATTCACAAAAGATTAATTGATCTGAAAAGCCCCACCTCTAAAACCGTGGACGAACTCATGAAATTGGATTTGCCCGCCGGTGTAGATGTGGCCATTAAAAGCAACTAATAAGGAAACTGACATAGTATGACAGAAGAAAATAAAAATGCTGCTGGTGCGCAAGAGGCAACTCCGGTTGCTGATGCTGCCAAAGCAGAAACTGTCAAAGAGGCCCCGGCTACGTTTCGTTTTGTAATCGGTGAAAAAGTAGGGATGACCCAACTCTTTGATGAAAAAGGCAACTTGCACGGTGTGTCCGTTGTAAAAGCGGGTAACTGCAAAGTTGTGCGTGTCAGAACCCAAGAAAAAGACGGCTACAATGCCGTTTGTGTGGGTTTTGGCGAAGTGAAAGAAAACAAACTTAACAAACCTGAACTTGGATACTTCAAAAAAGCCAATGTCGCTCCGGTCAAACACATGAAAGAATGCCGTGTGGACGACGTAAACGGCTTTGAAATTGGTCAAGTCATTTCACTCGATAAAATTTTTAAACCTGGCGATTATGTAGACGTGCAAGGAAAAATCAAAGGGCACGGTTTTGCCGGTGGTATGAAACGCCACGGCTTTGCCGGTCAACCTGATTCCCACGGCCAATCGGATCGCAGCCGCGCTCCGGGGTCTTTGGGTTCCCGCCGCTCTTTGGGTAAGGTAATTTCCGGTCAACGCATGGCCGGCCACTATGGTACCACCACCCATACAGTAGCCAAAATTGAAGTAATTAAGGTAGACAACGAAAACGGCCTTTTATTCTTAAAAGGGTCCGTTCCCGGAGCCCGTGGTTCCATCGTGTCTGTCTTAGAAACTTCCAAATACAAAAAACACTATGTTGCGCCTCAACAAGCGAAGATTTCCGCTTCTAAACAGGCCAACAAGAAGTAAGGACTTTGACCTATGGAAACGAAAGTTTTAGACATTAAAGGAAAAGAAAAAGGGACCATTACTTTGCCGGATTCTTTATTCGGTGTAAAAGCGAATCCCACTTTCTTACACGAAGTCGTCACCGCTTTCTTGGCCAACCAAAGAAGCGGTACCGCTGACGTTAAAACCCGTGCGGAAGTTTCCGGAACCGGTAAAAAACCGTGGAAACAAAAAGGCACCGGACGCGCCCGTCAAGGGTCTTTGCGTGCTGTGCAATTCCGTCATGGTGGTGTGGCTTGGGGTCCTACCCCGCACTCTTACCGCCAAGATTTGCCGGCCACGAAACGCAGAACTGCGCTTGCGATGGCTCTTTCCACCAAATTGGAAGAAGGCAATATTGTGGTATTAGATAGCCTTAAATTCAAAGAAGCCAAAACCAAAGCTTTTGCTGAAATGCTCGAAACGTTGTCCGCCGGCCGCAAACCGCTGGTATTGGATAACTTTGCAGATGCTAATGCCGCTTTGGCTTGCCGCAACGTAGCGGGACTGACGCATATGCAAACGCAAGATATTAACGCTTACGTCGTGCTCAACAGCAGCAAAGTGATTTTCACGAAAGATGCTGTTACGAAACTGAGCGAAACCTTCGCCAAGGAGGCCAAATAATGGCTGGTGCGTACGAAACATTGAAAAAACCGCTCTTGACTGAAAAGAGTTTAGTTGAACGCGATACCCACAACCGTTATGGCTTCGTGGTGGCAAAAAATGCGTCCAAAGGTGAAATTAAAACCGCGGTGGAGAAAATTTTCAACGTAACCGTTGTAAAAATTAACACAATTTCCGTCACGGGTAAGACCCATCGTATGGGTCGCTTTGAAGGCAAACGCCCTGACTACAAGAAAGCGTTTGTGACCCTCAAAGAAGGCGATAAAATCGAAGTGGTAGAAGCCACTGCGAAGTAGAAAGGAGAAACTACTAACTATGCCTATTAAGTCATTTAGACCTTATACACCGTCCCGCAGAACGATCACGGTTTCGGATTATTCCGATAT
>JAEEGL013351512.1_pt1 | contig 18179 bp, 7 predicted proteins | sample 9134231 | NCBI WGS metagenome assembly JAEEGL01 (sample SAMN16246548, study PRJNA631951) | gut metagenome | biome: gut microbiome; feature: rumen; material: fiber-attached | host: Bos | place: Iran: Karaj | collected 2018-10 | reverse complement strand
TCGTCGAAGAGGATGATGCCGCGGCTCTTCGGGTCGCGCGGCCAGTCGCTGGAGACGAGCCACTTCACGCCATCGGGGCCGGGGACGGGCAGACCGCGGATGTCGACCGGCTCGCGCTGGGCGAGACGGACGTCGATGAAGCCGATGCCGGCCTCACGGGCGGCGTCGCGCAGGATGGTGGACTTGCCAAGACCGGGCGCGCCCCAGACCATCAGAGGGGGCAGCACCGCCGCCAGCGAGGGGTTCTTCTCAAGGGCGTCCAGCTGCAGCGAGAGGATCCGCTCCAGCCGTTTGCCGGTTACGGTGTTGTGCATGTCCAAACTTGTCTTCACATTTTCTCCTTTATGCCGTAAGTCGTAAGTCGAAAGTCGTAAGTCTTAGGTCCTGAGTCCTGGGTCCTGAGTCCTAAGTCCTAAGTCCTGAGTCCTGGGTCCTAAGTCCTGGGCGCGTCAGGGGTGGGCGGCGGGCTTGCCGTTGGCGTCATACGGGTCGGTGGATTCCGCAGCCATCGGTTTGGAATCGTCTGCGGCGGAGGAATACTGGAGACCCGCACCCCTGAAGCCGGCGAAGACCGTCTCCAGCACGCGCCTCGCCCGTTCAAAGATGCCCGGCGCCTTTGATTCGCGGGGGCCGGCGACGTTCAGCACGATTTGGCCTAGGCCGCCCGGACGGACCGTGTCCTCAAGCGAGAGCATCCAGTCGCGGATCTGCGCGGCGGCATCGGCGTCGCCGAGGCGGACGACCTTCCGGGGCTTCCGCAGTTCCTCCGCGATTTGGGCCGTGAAGAACGTTCCGCCCGTGAGCGGAAGCGCCTCGACCAGAATAAGGGTCGCGTCGGAATCGACAATGTTGGCGCGCGTCCTCCAGCGATATCCGCTGCTGCGGCTTTCCCTCATACCGTAGAATTCTTCCGGCACGACGCCGTCTTCGGCAAGGCGACCGCGCGGAACCCAGCCCCCGTGCGGGATGCCGAGGGCCATGGCCGCGACAAGACCTGCGCAATCAACGCCCGTCTGCCCCCCGCTCACGATTTTCCACGGCCGCCGGTTCAGGTTTGTTCCTGGAATTGGGATTTCCGGTGTTGCCATTTGCGTTGTTTTTGCCTCCTTGTCTCATATCCAATGGTCAAAATTATTATAGTGAGTCAAGCCTTTTTTATCTAGGGAAAATCCCGAAAAACCGGGAAAAGTTTTTCGGGATTGGGGATTCGGGAGCGGCCAATCCCGCTCCCGAATCCCCAATCCCGAATTCCGAAAAGCGCCGCCTTGGGCGGTGCCCTGCCTTGCGCGGCAGCGCAGCGTTCACTCGCGGCGGAAGAGCGCCAGCAGGTCGGCGGCGAAGACGGCGGCGTCGCCCGTGCCTTCGAGGACGGCGGAGGAGAGTTCCCGCTTGTCGCCGTGCAGCGCCACGACCTTCTCTTCGATCGTGCCGCGCGTGACGAGCCGGTAGACCGTGACCGGATTCGTCTGCCCGATGCGGTGGGCGCGGTCCGCCGCCTGGTCCTCGACGGCGGGGTCGAGCCGGCCTCTTCATCATCGTCCGATAGGCGCGTGGGAGGCGAGGTGGGCGGGCAGGGACTGCCCGCCCCACCACCGCCCCGCTATTTGCCACGCCCTATTTGACATTCCGCCCGAACACCACCGGCAACAACTCTGCATCCGCCGGGCAGAAATCGAGCGTGGACATCTCTTCGGGCGTGAACCAGCCGAGTTCGGAATGTTCGAGCGCGGTCGGTTCCGCGCCCGGCGCGGGTTCGCAGTCGATCAGCGTCAGATGGATTGTGCGGTCCGGATACGCATGCGTCACCGCCGTGCGGATCCTCTCGTTCACGATGTCGAGGGCGATCTCCTCCAGGCACTCGCGCGCCAGCGCCTGCTCGGGAGTCTCCCCCGGCTCGATTTTCCCGCCGATGAACTCCCAGTGCCCGCCCAGCGACTTCCCCTCCGGCCGCTTCCCGAGGAGATACTTCTCCCCCCGGCGGATGATTCCACCGACTACTTCAATGACACGCCTGGTGTCCGTCGCTACCTGTTCTGTGTTTTCCATTCAAGTTTCCTTCCAGCAACTTGGTACTGGTATAGGGCTCCATTGTTGTAGAGCACGCACGATGAAATCCTGTAACTCATCTGTTGGCACCTCAGGTTTAAACTTCCGAATACTTTCAAGAATCCCAAGACCCGTCTTTTCAACTATGTACGTATTTATAAATGCATTGATTTTTTCATACGATTTCTGAAATGTTTCATATGCGCGCATACGGAAACGTTCACGAAAGTGCATTGCAATACCACCTCGGGCCATACCCGTCAGCGGGTCGAAAATAGTTGGGGTGAACGCAAAATTACAGGTGTTGCCAAACAGAAGAGGATTCATCGTCCTAACATCAAAGACATGGGACAAGATATAATTGTGTAAAATGGTATTACCCCCGTGCCCACTCGGTGGGGAAAGCGTCGCTGCGGCAAGTGTATCTCTTGGGACTTTATTACCATCTCCGTCAAATTGGACATGGTCATTGTCAAACAAATAACGATAAAGCTCGAGCCAAAGATTAGCATGCCGGCCTCGATCTTTACGAATTGTAATTGTAATCGGCTTATCATTTTCTTTTTTCAGCGCACGAATAAGCTCCTCAGTTTTGTCAAGGGCCTGTTCGTCTGTGGCAAAGATTGAATGATTAATGCCGTATTCTACAAAAGCATCTTCGCCGATCTGGAAGGTCTGAAGAAACTCACTGTAGGACTCGCGCACAACAACATTATCCGCCTCTTTCTTTTGGCCTGGACGATGTAACCCATCAATAAAGCGCCAATAAAGTTTAATCGCAGAACGCAAAGACCTGGTTCCATCAAGCACATTGCCATCGATTACAACATGGTGTCTTTGAGGCCGGGCGTGACGCTCATCCTCTACGGAATAAGAGAAGCGCCCAAGCAGTTCATTACGGACTCCCTTTTCCCGGAAGTTGTCAAGGTCGACCGTCTCTGCAAGCTCAACGCGCCCACATCGATTAACATGACTATCAATCTGGTTTTGCGGATATCCTTCATCTCGAAGCCAATCAATGAATGCCTGTACTCGCATAAAACTTCCTTTTCAGTTCCCGCCAGCAAAATTCCAGTGCAACACCCGCTGCATAGTCAATGCTGGCACAGCTTTTGTGAACAAAAGATAGTTTCACATTGGCACATTTACAGCGAAGCCCGGCAATATTTCCTGAACTTCGCCCAGTCGCATTTGTCCGCGGATTCGGAGCCGGGCTTGAGCAAGAGTGCCAAGTCCCTGCGCCTAAACCGGGTCCAGAACTTGCCAAACCCCGAAAGATGAGGCTGCCGATTGAGGATGTAGGGGGCGTCGCGGCGTTTCAGCCGGGACCAGTCGCATTCGCCGGCCAGCCAGGGACTGTCGGCGATTTTCCTGGCCCATCGGCTTTCATAAGGCCCCCAACCGTCGTCATCGTCGTCATCGTAGTCTATTGGGTTGCCCCCGCCATTGAAGCCGGAGGGGAAAATCGCGGGCACCGGATTGGCGAGACGGCGCCGGGCCCTGAACTTGGGGCGACGGGCGAGGAGGATGTACCAGTCCACGCTGTTCAGCTTCGTCCAGTCGCACTTGTCCGCAAAATCCGGGCGTGCGGCGAGAAGTATGGCCCAGTCCGTGCCGTCAAGCAAGGACCAGTCGCATTTTTCCCCGAACTCGGGGCGTGCATGAAGCAGCTCCGCCCAATGGCCCTTCCAGCTGTTCAACTTCGTCCAGTTGCACTTGTCGGCGAACTGCGGCTGCGCGGAAAGCAACTTGACCCAGTCGTAGCCATTGAGCTTTCCCCAGGCGCATTTGTCCGCGAATCGCGGCTGCGACAGAAGCAACTGGGTCCAGTTGCGGCCGGTTAGCTTTTTCCAGTTGCAGTCGGCGGCGAATTCCGGGTGCCGCTCGATTAGACAGGCCCAGTCGCGGCCGGTGAGGATGCTGCGGTCGCAGAGGGGGAAGAAGTCCGGGCGTTCGAGAAGGATCTTCGCCAGTTCATCCCCGGTGAACTTTGTCCAGTCGCACCGGTCGGCGAACTGCGGCTGCGCGGCGAGGAGGTCCTCCCAGATTGGACGCCACTCCGCCGTATTCGACCATTCGTTCATCTTGCTCCAGTCGCAGAGATCGGCGAACTGCGGCTGCGCCGCCAGAATCCTGGCCCAACTCCAGACGGACAGGCTGTGACTGTCGCAGTGGTCGGCGAACTCGGGACGGGCAGAGAGAAGCGAGGCCCAGTCGGCGTCGCCAAGCTTGTTCCAGTCGCATTTGTCCGCGAAACCGGGTTGCTCCAAAAGGAGGGACGCCCAGTTGCGGCCGCCAAGCTTCCGCCAGTCGCATCTGTCCGCGAACTGCGGCTGCGCCAGAAGCAGCCGGACCCAGTTGTAGCCGTCGAGGTTTCTCCAGTCGCACTTGTCCGCGAACCGGGGCTGCGCGGAAAGAAGCTCGGCCCAGTCATTGCCGTATAATTTCGACCAGTCGCACTGTTCGGCCAGCGACGGGTCGTCGATCAGACGGGCGACCCATTCCCTGCCGCTCAAAGTCTTCAATTCCAGTTTCTCGTTCATCGTCGTTCTCCTTGCAATTAATGCTTCAATTAATACATCACAGCGGGCGGGCCACCGCCCACTATAATATTATACCACAGGGGGGGCCGAATTTGAGGTTGAAACCGGCGTTTATTCCGAGAAAATGAAAAAGAAATCCAACTAGAACTCGAACTAGCTACTAATCCAGCTTAATGCCGGTGTCGCGCTTCTCGGCGTTGGCGCGGGCGGGATCGAGCGCCGCGGTAAGCGCATCTTTCGTCGCGAGCAGGACGGCGCGCTGCTTGGCGCGTGTGACACCGGTGTAGAGGATCTTCCGGGTGAGCAGCGGACAGACCTTCGAGACGGGCAGCACGACGAGGACGTTGAGGTACTGCGAACCCTGGCTCTTGTGGACGGTGGAGGCGTAGGCCAGATCGTGCTCCGGCAAAAGCGCGGAGGGGCACGCGACAACGGACTCCCCGCGCGGGAAGACCGCGGTCGGAACGTTGTCCGCGCCACGGACGACAATGCCGACGTCGCCGTTGAAGAGGTGGCGGTCCGGCGTGTTGCGCGTGACGATCACGGGGACACCTGGCAGATCGAGCGGTCGGCGCCGCGCACTGCCACGCTCCGCGGCGAGGCGCTTGCGGGACAGACGCTCGTTGATGGCGCGCACGCCTAATGATCCATTGTGGACGGCGGCGAGGATGCGGGACCGTTCCAGCATTTCGAAGAGCGCATCTGATTCCTTTGAGGCCGGGAACGTGCCATCCTCGCTAGGGACCGGCGCGCGGAACTCCTTCGCCGCGCGCACGAGCGCGCCGTCCTCGGCGCAGAGCCCGAAGCACTCGGCCCAGGCATCGACCGCCTCGCGGGCGGCCTTCGCGGCCTCTGTCGCGTCTGCGGGGAGCGTCCGAAGGAAGAACTCGCCCTCAGGGGGTATGGCGTCGAAGCCGTTGGTCCAGTTGGCGCCGTCGCGCCGCGACTCCGGCGCGCCCAGAACGGTGTCCGACCCGGCGTTGATGTCATCGGCGGCGGCCTTCAGGCGGCCGTTGAAACGGTGCGTATTCTTGAGGCGAACGACGAACGGCGCCTGCGCCTCGCCGACGAGGTCGCCGAGGACAGCGCCCGTCTCGACGGACGGCAGCTGGTCCGAGTCGCCAATGAGGATGAGACGGCAGTCTTCGGACAGCGCCTCCAGGAGCGCCCTCATGAGGGGGACCCCGACCATCGAGACCTCGTCGATGACGACGAGCCGGTGCGGCAACGGGTTGTCCGCGTGGTGAGCAAAGCGTGGCGCGAGACCGCCGAGAAGCGTGTGGATGGTCGAGTGCCCGAGACTTCGCAGCGCCTGGTGCGTCCCGTCGTCAAGCTCGACCGCGTTTCTGCACTCCTTGATGATCGCCTCGCCCATGCGCTGCTCCGCGCGTCCTGTCGGTGCCGCGAGCGCGATCTGGTCGGCGCGGAGCGTCTTCGAGGAGAGCAACGCGCGGAGGATGGCGCAGACTATGGTGGTCTTGCCGGTGCCGGGGCCGCCGGTGATCACGACAAAGCGGCTGGAGGTGGCGCATTTCACGGCGGCCTGCTGGTACTCGTCGAGGACGAACGAGAAGCGCATGGCGCTCTCGAGAAACTCCGGCGCGACGGGCGTTGGCTCGGCGGAGACGGCCTCGCCGTCGCGGAGCCGCCGCAGCAACTCGTTCACGGCTTCCACATCGCACCACTGGCGCTGGAAGGCGAGCGTTCCCGGGCCGAACGAGTCCACGACGGGATTTTTCAAGAAGAGAGCGAGGTTCGGAACGGTGAAGGTCTCCCATGCGACACGTACGGCGTCCGCAGCGGACTTGTTGGCGTCATCGTTATCGTCTGGCGACCAGACGGCGCGTTCGAGAAGATCGGCGGCCGCGTCGGTCCGCAGGAACGAGCTGCCGCCGTGCAGCGCGCGGCAGAGCGCGGCGACGAGCAATGCGTGACCTGCATGGACCTTGAGTTCCGGGCGCAGGTTCGCCAGGTCACGGGCAAGCTGGAGATCGGCGAATCGTATGGCGCGCGCGTGGAGCATCCGGGCGAGGACGGCGCGGACTTCGCATTCGCCGTTGCTCCCGGCGGAAGGGATGCCTGCGGCGACGAGCTGGGCTGAGAGCGTTTCGGTTGAGGGCGTGGACATGGGAAAAGCGGAGCTGTGTATGAGGTGGAAGTTAGAATGCCATGTCTGCCGGTGTCATTCGGCGGCGCGGCAATGATCGGCGGCAAGAAGGGTGGCGGCGGCGTCCTCAAGGAAGCGGCCGCGCCAGCCGGGGGCGAAGCGTTCGTGGAAGATGGCCGGTCCGGCGCCATGCTCACCGCCGCGGACGAACAAATAGGCGGCGCCACCGAGCTTCTCCTCGCCGCCCAGCCAGTCGGCGACGGCGAGGGCGTAGAGTCGGTACTGGAGCTTGTAGCCGCAGTTAACCATCTCGTCGGCGGCATTGTCCGTGTCATAGGCATCCAGGGCGTTTGTCTTCCAGTCGATAATGAAGAACGGCTTGCCGCGTTCGGCGCGGAAAATCAGGTCGACGGATCCGTTCAGGGTGCCTTCGCGCTCCACAATCTCGGCCACATGGCGCTCGTCCGCGTAGAACGACACCTCGGCGCGGCGGTCGCCGCGCGCGACGTCGGCGAGACGGCGCGGTCCGTCCGCGAACGGCAGAGGAGCGCGAAGCGCGGCCCAGGCCATGCGGCAGAGCGCCCGCTCGGTCGCGCATCCGTCCTCGCCCACGCGCCTCGCGAGCCCGTTCGCGCGCATGGCGCCGATGACGAGCGCGTGGAGCGCCTCGTTCCCGTCCCACAGTTCGTCGAAATCGTCCACGCGGCCGACGGAGACAAAGCCTGGGCAGTCTGGTTTATCCTCACCGTTGCACAGCGCCTCCATGAGCGCGTGGAATGCGTTGCCGCCGACCTTGCCGCCCGGAACGGCCGAACCGGGAATGGCGTCGCTCGTCTCGTCGGATGGATCCGCAAAATCCTCGTCATCCGTGTCGTGGTTGTCTTCACTGCCCGGTTCCGGCTTCAGGGCCGCGGCCGAGTCGGCGCCGCGCTTATGGAGGGACGAGAACGAGTCCCCGTGCAGACGTCTGTTGAAAAGTGTCCAGGGGACCTCTTCGGCTAGCGGAGCGGGTTTAGGAGCGGCTTTGGTGTCGGTGGCTCTTGCCGCGACTTCGGCGATTGGGGCGTCGAACGCCTCCTTCGGGTCGACGTCGCCGAGCTTCGGTTTGTCTTCGGCGAGGTTCGCGACGGCGTCCGCCGCCTCCTGAACGCCTCCGAAATGCCGCAGGATCGCCTTGCAGAGGAATCCGTCGCGCAAGGCGGAGCCCGCGCTGCCGATGCCCGACATGGACGCATTGTCCGACCATGGCAGGTAGAGCTTCATGCGGGCGCGAGTCAAAACGACATAGAGCAACCGTCGTATGTCGCGCTCCTTTTCCGCGTTCGCGGCCACAAGCAAGTCGCCATCGAGTGGGGTTCCGTCAATCCGGAAGACGCGCCGGCGACGGCCGTCGGCACTGGCCATAAGTACGCTGGTGGGCTTGAAGTCCTCTTTTTTTGCGATGATCTGGGAAAAGCCATAGGGAACGAAGACGACGGGGAACTCGAGACCCTTGGAGGCGTGCATCGTCATGATCTGCACACGCTCCTCGTCAGTCTCGCGTTCGCGCAGCGAGGCTTCGTCGCCCGCGTCCGCGTCGCCGTCGCGCCATGCGCGGAGCGTGTCGGCGAAGTCCTCGAGAACGAGCGCGGAGGCTCCCTTGGCGGCAAGCAGGTCGTCGAAGATCTGGCGCACGCCGGCGAAACGGCGGTCGAACCCGCGGTCGTCTGGGCCGCTGGGGTGACTGAGTTCGGTCTCGAAGACGAACGAGTCGAAGAGGCGGCTCCATTGGCGCTCGTCGGCGAACTTCGTCCATTTCCGAACGAGCTTCGCGACTTCGGGCGGATCGTTCGAAAGCGCGGACTCGAGCTCGTCCAGGCGGACACCGAAGAAGGGCGTGAGCAGCGCCGCCGCACGAAGGCCGCGGCGATGGGGGTTGGCGGCGAAGTCGAGGAGGGCGAGGACGGACTCCGCCTCGGCGGAGGCGAAGAGGCCAGGTTCCTTGTAGAAGGTGTGCCGGATCTGGAGCTTGTCGAGCTCCCGCTGGATGGGCTTGGCGTGCTTCTTCGCCTTTACAAGGAAGCAGAAATCCCCGGGCTTGAAGCATGTGCGGACGACCTTCCCGTCTTTGTCCCGGAACACGAACGCGCGATCGCCGAGGTCCAGGAGGCGACGGATCTCCTTCGCGGCGTTGCGGACGAACACGGGAAGGCACTGCTCCTGGTTGCCGCGGCCGGCTCCGGCGTCTACGCCGGCCTCGCGCAGGTCCTTGGGTAGCGATTCGAGCAGCGTGACGGGACCGCGTCCGGTGCCGTCCGGGTCGTCGGCGCGGTAGCGCTTCTGGTCCTTCGGGGACGGCGCAAGGACGTCATGGTAAACGATGCGGTCACCGTCGGTGCCGTCCTCCTGCGGGGCGTCGAACCAATCCGGATCGGAGAACATGTCGTTGAACACGACGAGCAGCGACTCGGGGCTGCGGAACGAAAAGTCCAGCGAGTGAAGCTGCCCCTTCGCCTTGTCTGCGAGCAGGTTGCGCGCGTCGAGATAGGTGCCGACGTCCGCGCCACGGAACCCGTAGATCGCCTGCTTCGGGTCGCCCACGGCGAGAAGCAGGCGGGGACCGCCGGAACCATCTGGCGGCGGCGTGGCGACGGCGTGGCGGAAAAGCGTCGAGAAGATGCTCCACTGCAGACCGTCCGTGTCCTGGAACTCATCGACAAGCGCGATGTGGTAGGCTTCGCGCAGCTTGGCGCGGAGGGCCTCGCTCTCTGGGCGGGCGACGATGTCCGCCGTCCGGTGTATCATGTCGTCGTAGCTGAGCAGCCCTGTTTCGTCCACGCGCTTGCGGAACGCGTCGACGGCGCGGTCGAACAGGTCGCGGAGGAAGGTCGCGTATTTCTCGTTTGCGGCGAGAGCTTCGCGTTTGGCGGCGGCCTCCGCCACCCGGGTGCCGAACGTGGCGGCAGCGGGATTGACGTCGGAAACGCGCGGTGTCTTCACACCCTCGATCTTGACGCCCCTGAGTCGAGGATTGCCGCTGTTGTTTCCTTGTTGCGGCATTTTTGCGATTTCAGCAATCGCGGACTTGTCTCCGGCACGCAGGCTCTCGGCCCGGTTGCCGAGTGCGCGGAAGAAATCGACCGTCTTCTGGTCTTGTCCACTTAACTCATGTCCGTCTCCGGCCCACGCGAGCATCGACGCGTCGTCCGTGACGGACGCCGGCACGGCTGCGAACGCATCGCAGATTGCGGCGTCCTTGGATTCGATCATCTCTGGCAGGATCGATTCGTACGGCGCGTCCCACTCATAAGAGCGGAACGCGGCGACGGACTTCGCCACGCGGGTCGCGAAGTCATCGGCGGACGGGCTCCCGGCGCCTTTCAGGAGGTCACCGAAGTCCTTGCCCCATGCGTCACGGAAGGTTGTCGACCGAAGCGTGTCGATGACGGCCGCGCGGGCGATGGCGTCGAGCGCTTCGGGCGCGATGACCTCGGCGGCCATTGGAAGACCGTTTTCGAAGGCGTATTCGCGCAGGACGCGCTGGCAGAAGGAGTGGATGGTGCTGATGGTGGCGTCGTCGAAGCCGCGAAGGGCCTTCTTGAGGCGCTCCGCGTCGCCTTTGCCGGCGGCGAGCTCCTTCTCAAGCGCGTCGCGGATGCGGTCCTTGAGCTCTCCGGCCGCCTTCTCGGTGAAGGTGACGAGGAGAATCTTCTCAATCGGGACGCCCTCTTCCACGACGAACCGCAGGACGAGCTTTTCGAGCGTGTTGGTCTTCCCGGTTCCGGCGGACGCCTCGACGATGGCGTCCTTATCAAAGTCAATCTTTTCCCAGACGGGCTTTTGCGGTGCGTTCTGGTCCGGCATGGCTAGGCTTCCTCCTTTGTCCCGGCAATCATCTGCGCGAACCGTTTTTCGGCAATCGCCTGCAGTTTGCTCTCCGGCAGGTCCTCCAGATCGCGGACGAGCGTGTCCGCGAGCGATTCGACCGCGAGTTCCGACGCGGTCCGGCCTCCGCCGCCATCCCACTCGGATGGCGGGTTGCGCAGCGCCTTGAGCGTCGCCGCCCAGTCTGTCTTCGCAAGACGGTCCACGTCCGGAGCAGGCGTATGCTTTCCCTGGTCCTTCCACGCCCACGCCTTCGCGAAGTCAGCCCAGCCGAACGAGAAGACGTGCCCGTCGGCGTCCAGCCTGACGCGGTCCGTGAAGGTGAGCCAGTCTGCCGCGAGAGCGGCGAGAAAACCTTTGGCCTCGTCAGCCGTCGGCTGCGTCTTCCACAGCCAGACGCCCAGGCATTCGTTCGGTTTTTTTGCGTTCAGGTTGACGACCACGACCCGGAGCGGCCGCGGGGCCTTGCCGTCCGCGCAGGCGGCGAGCCAAACGAGCAACGGCTTGGCAGCGACGGCGGGTGCCAGAAGGGCCTTCGGGTCGAATTTGCGGAAGACGAGCGCCGTCGCGGCCGTCTCCTTCCCAACTGGCGGATACCAGTCCGGCGTGTCGCCGACAAAGCGGAAGGAACGAGTTCCGCCCGCGGTGGTGACAGCGATTTCCGGACGGACGCGAAGGGGTTCGGGCTTCCTTGGATCTGTGGTGCGAAGCTTTGTCCGGCTCAGCGCGTCGAGCCAGCCGCCGAGCGTCACCTCGTTGCCGAGTGAACGATCCCGCTCGTAGTCGCCGAGGAACCCCTCGGGCACTGCGGCGCGGCGCTGGAGACCGGCGAACAGCTCCTGGGCCTTCGCGGCGAACGCCGTCGCGTCCGGCTTGTTTTTTTCCTCGAGGAAGAACGAGGCGAGCTTGCCCTGCGTTTCCCAAAGGTCCGTTCCGAATGGGAGTGAGAGCGCGGGATCGTCCGCCGGCGCCTTGTCCTGCCAGCCCTTCTTTTCAATGTTGAACCGATGTGACAGGATCGCCTTGAGCGGATCCACCAGGAACTCGGCGAGGTCGCGGAGGCGAATGTCCCCGGAATCGGCGCCTGTGGCATCTCCAGAGCGGACAATTGCGAAGCGCGGCGGCGGCGACTCGAGGCCGGCGCGCACGAGGGCCGCCTTGCGGATTTCGACGCGGTAGGTCGGGAGCAGGCCAGCGAGCGGGCCGTCCCGGAGGGGGTCGGGGTCGCAGGTACATACCGGGTCGCTTTCAAGGAGCGGGATGTCCGCCGTGAGCAGGGGATCGCTCCCGGGCGGCAGCACGTTCTCCTCGACGAACCGCTTCAGCTCCCGGACGACCGAGCACGGGAAGAGGTCCTCGTCCTTGCGAAGGTTCTTCGAGACCCAGGAGAGGACGAGGCGGTCGCGCGCGGCCATGAGCGTCTCGAGGAAGAGGTAGCGGTTGATGTCCGGCATGCGCGCGTCACCCACCGCGCGGCCGAGGCCGCGCAGGTCGAGCGTGGAGTCGGAGACAGTTCCCGGGAACCGTCCCTCGTTGAGCCCCAGCACGAAGATTTGACGGAACGGCACGGGACGCATCGGTTGCAGCGAGGCGATCGTGACACCGCCCGTGAGGTAGTCCCCGCGGCGCGAGGGCATCGCGCCCACGAACTGCTCAATGCTCTGCGCGACGACTGGCAGACGCAGCGCGCCGAAACCTTCGAGCGAGCGGAGAGTCGAGAAGACGGCGCGGCGAACGGCGGCTTCGAGCTTGTCGTCCGGCGCGATGGCGAGATACCGGGAGACCAGCCGCTCGATGGCCTCGCCCCAGCAGGACGGATTCTTTCCCTCGCCCGCGAACTGCGCGACAGCCGGCAGCTGCGTGGCGTGGTCGCGTAGCGGAGAAAGGGCCAGAAAGAGCTCCTCGACGATTTCGGGGAAGCGCAGCATCTCCCCGTCGGCACGCTCCGGCAGCGGTAGCGGAACGCCGTCCACGCCGACGGCCTCCTCGGCCACGGCGGAGAGTCGCATGCGCGAGAGGGCGTAGTCCCAGGTCCCGTTGGCGGCGTCCGCGAGGCCGTGCGCCTCCGCATCGGCTTCGTCGAACCCCCGGAATGCGCCGATCTCCTCCGCGCGGTCGCGCCAGGCGCGGAGGTCGTCGGGCGAGAAGTGCAACGCACGCTGAATGCAGGGGTTCGCCAAGACGTCGAAGAGCGCCGAGCGGGAGAGCCCGTCGGCGGCGAGGCGCAGCAGCGCGAGCAGACCGCGCAGCAGTGCGCTGTCCTGCGAGGCGGCGCCATCGACGAGCCCGTAGGGAATCTGACCTCGACCGTCGAAGACCTCCTCGATCACGGGCCTGTAGGTGGCCATGTCGGGGACGAGTACCGCAAAGTCGGAGAATGTCGGGCCCTTGCCGCCATCCACCTCGCCAGGCCGCCAGACCGCGCCGAGAATCGCGTTGTAAACCGTCTCCACTTCCCTTCGGATGCTTTGCGATTTCACAAGCTGCAGCGAGGTGTCCTGCACATGGCGCGGCAGCTCCGACGTGCGCGTGCGCACCGACGACTGGATCGTCGAGAGCACCGTTGGCTTGCGATCGTCCTGCGCGGGATCAAGCGCGCGGATGTCGAGCTTTACCTCGCGGTTCTCCTCCTCCAGGTCCACCAAGAGGCGCATCGTCTCACGTCCGGCCCGTCCCCAGGCGGAGAGCAGCTCGTTCTCGCACAGGAGGTCTTTATCTGCGGGGAACCTTTCCGTCGCGCATTCCGTCGCGCGCTCCCAAGGCGTCTTTACGTCGCCCCAGTATTCGAGGCACACGGTCAGGTGGTAGAAGACGACGTCGTGCGTCCGCGCGAGCCAGTGAAGGATCCGCGCGTGCAGCAGCGAGAGGGACGACTGCCCGAAGAAGAACAGCGTGCGCGTGGGCCCCTGGGGCGGCTTGGCGCGGACGAGGTCAAAGAGTTGGCGCAGGGAGGGATTCTCCGCGCCGGCGACTGCGGAAAAACTGCCGTCTTCGCCGAAGAGGGCGCGCGTGAGCGCGCGCTCGGCGCACTCAATGGAACCGACGGGCATGGCCGACTTGTTCGAGAGCCATTCCGCGACCATGTCGGGTCGGCGCAGGTCGTATTCGCCCGAAAGCGTCGCGAGGCGGTCGGAAAGCTGCCAGAGCTTGCGCGCCGCGTCGTCGGTGTTCAGCGCGAGAGGCTGATCCGGCTTTGCCGTCGGGTCAACGTAGTGGCGCAGCGGCGCGAGGTCGGGGTTCTTGCCTTCAATCAGCAGACGCGCGACCTCGTTGCGGAGGCGCTCCCCGGAGAGCAGCGCCTCCGGGCGCCGATCGGCCGGGACGTTCTCCGCGAGGATGTCGAAGAGCAGCTTGTCGAGGAATGGGAACGACACGCCCGCGGCGAGCGCAGGCTCATCCGCGAATGCGCGGACGCGGAGCCATTTTTCGAGGTTGCGGTTTGGAACCGCGACGGAAGCGAAGTCAAACGGGTCGTTGACTGCTTCGCTGCGCTCGCGCAGACTTTTCTTCAAATCAGCGGCCAGATCGGCCACGCGGTCGGAGTAGAGGATTGTGAGGGACGACATGGTTTTCAGGTGGTGGTTTTAGGTTTCCCGTCAGCGGAGGTGGGTGTGGGCGGTTCGCCCGGGTTGTCGCTCCATTCCAGACCGCTGGGACCTTGGAGGAAGCTAGTGCCATTGCCATTCTGGACGGCCTTTATGACCGTTTCCGAGGCCTCAACGACATCCTCGACATGCGTGACGATGCCGACGAGCGTTCCCCGCGTCCCTATCTCCCGGAGAACTTCGACGGCAGCGCCAAGTGACTGGTCGTCAAGCGTTCCGAATCCTTCGTCAAGGAACAGGTTCTCGCACGCGGATCCGCCCCGGAGCGATGAGAAGCCGAGCGCGAGCGCAAGCGAGGCGAAGAAAGATTCCCCGCCGGAGAGGGTCGAGACTGGACGCTTGCCGGCCTGTTCCGCATCTGCGATGAACAGAGACTGCTTCCGCAGCTTGCCCCCGTCCGTGATGCTCGTCCCTTCCGATACCAAGGCGAACTGGTAGCGTCGGCCGGACATGGTCTGCAGATGCGGATTTGAAGCGTCAACCAGATTTTTGAAGTTCAGCCTTTGCGCAAAGAGCTGGAAGTTCTTTCCGTCCTTGCCGCCAAGCATCGTGTCGAGCGCATCCCAGTTACCCGCCGCCTTTTCGAGAGATTTGAGCTCTGTCGCGTCCTCCCTTACCTTCGCGGAGAGGTCATCGTGGTTTTTGAGCGCACTGTCCGCCGATCCGTATTGCTCCGCGGCGATCCGCTGGCTTTCCTCGGTTTCAGCGAGCGCGGAGCGAATTGTCGTCTCGTCACGGCGTGTCTCTTGTCTCCCGGGAAGATTTGAAAGCCGCTCCGTCTCCTTTTCGATGCGATTCTTCTCCCCTCCTATCCCGTTCGATCCGTAAAGTCGGACGTCTTCGTCGCGAAGTTCACTCTCCTTCTTCTCGAGACTCTTGCGTTCTTCGTCTGAGAGGAGGGAGGTCCTCCAATCGTCGTCCGTTGCAAAGCCAGCCTGGATGCGCGCTGCGTCGAACGTTTCGCGCAACTGGTCGCGTTTCTTCTTCGCCTCCGACGTTTCAGCCTCTTTCTCATCTCGTTCTTTGCGGTCTTCTCTGAGCTGATCCTGGGTCGCCTCCAATCTGGACAGGGCTTGCGTGGCTTTTTCCCTTGCTTCCGCCAGCGCGTTGCTTAGCGATTCTCGTTCGTCCTTCGTGTTCTCGGGTGCGTAGAGTTCCTCGCGCTTGTTCCGCATATTCACGAGAGCCTTTCTTTCGCTATCAGCGGCATCTTTTGCCGAGTCCGCGTCGGAGCCAGTGTCCGTTGCGGACTTTTCAAGGTCGGGGATCTGGCCGGACAATGTGGTTGCCTTCTCCCGGGCGGCTTCCACGCCGCTCGTTGCCGCAGCGACGTCTTCCTTCGTCTGCTTCAGGACTTCGTCAAGATGCGTTCTGGCCATTGTCAACTGCCCTTCGACCCTTTGCCAGTCCCTGTAAAGGTCATCTACCTTGTGCCTTCTTCCTTCCTGGGTTGCATCGCCCTCTTCAATCTTCTTCGAGTATTCGGCGGATGGCGGGAGATCAACGGCGATTGTGGAACCCTCCGGCTTGTGGTAGATGGCCCCACACACGGGGCAGGGCTGCCCGTCGACAAGGTGGGCGCGCATGCCCTTGGCGTCCTTGCCCTCGGATTGGATGGCGAGGTTTTTGAGCAATTCCAGTCCAGTCCTTTCTTTCTTCCATTTCTCCGCTTCGGCATCGGCTGCGGCTTTCGCCGCCGCATGGGCGTCGCGCGCTTTGCACGCATCTTCCACCAGACCCCGGATTGGTGCCTCCGCTTCGTCGATGCGGCGTTGCGCGGTAAGCGCGGACGCGATGATTTTGAATAGCTCATCGTCAATCCAGATTTCATCGGGTTCAGTTCCCTCCGTCCAGAACGCCTTGGCGGCTTTTGCGCGCTTGTCGGCAACTTCAGCTTCCTCCCGTGCCCTGTCACGTACCGCCGCAGCGAACGTAGCGCTCTTCCTTTTCTCCTGGTGGATGGCATCAAGTTCCCTGACTTTGGCCGCCTTGTCGACAATGGCCCTGTCGCGGGCGTCGATGTCATCAAGGAACGGCATACGGACGGCGAAGGCCTTCTGCGCGGTTTCTACTTCCTTTGCGGCGGTATCGGCGGCCCTGCTGAGTTCGGGAAGCTCCTCTTCGGTCTTTTGGATGGCCTCGTTCAGTTCTTTGATGCGTTCTGCGAGGGCGGCAACCGTGGCTTCCGCGAGTTCCAGCCGGTGTTGATCGTCCTTCACACCCTCCGCGCGGCGGGCGGAATCGAGTCGTTTCTGGTCGGAAGAGAAGTCTTGCTTTGCCTTGCGCTGCTCGTTCTCGGCTTCGCCGAACTTCGCCCGGGCCTCTGCAAGATTCTTGTCCGCAATGGCCCATTCCAATTCATTGCGGAGTTCCGCAGCTGCGGTCTTGCCTGCCTTGAGCCTGGATTCGGCATCGTTTTTCCTTTTCTCCAGCGCATCGCGTTCACCTAGCGCGCTAAGGGCGTTCCGAGTCGCATCCGCAGCACCCCTCTTTGTGTCGAGTGCAGAATCGGCCGCATTTTTGCGTCGATTTATTTCCGCTCCGATTTTGGAGAAGCGCGTCGTGCCCGTGACCTTTTCGAGAATCTTGGCGCGTGTATCTTCGTCGGCCTTGAGGAACTGATCGAATCGTCCTTGGGAGAGCAGGACAATATACGTAAACTCCTCGTAATTTAGGCAGATGCGTTCGGCAACCTTCTGCGAGCAGTAGTCGGAGTCTCCTCCACCATGTACCATCCGCCCGGTGCCGTCCGTGACATCCCAGAGCTCGTGGCGGTATTTGTCGATCTCGTCCTTCTTGTGCGGCTTCCGGCGCTGAGCCCAGACAGCACGGTAGATTCGTCCATCAACACCGCGGAAGCAAACGGCGGCACGGCAGAACAGTGCGCCTCGGGTCATGACTTCGTTCGAGTTGGCGTTGAGCGTGGTCTGCCGTGCAGTTCGGCCATAGAGCGCTAGCGTAATCGCGTCGAGTAAGGTTGTCTTACCCGCGCCGGTGTTGCCGGAGACTGCGAATGTTCCCCCCTGTTCACGAAGCGCATTGAAATCGATTCTCGCACGGCCCTTGAGACTGTTGAGGTTGGAGAAATCCACTGACAGGATACGGGAAGGAACACGCGCAAACAGTGTGCCTTCAGAATCCTCGGTTCGGTCTTCCGGAACGGCCGATGCGGCTTCCTGGACGAGAGCAAGTAGTTCGCGCTTGCGGCTTTCATTCGATGCCACGTCGGGGGACGTTTCGTCCTTGCGCTCGGACCGTTTCGCTGCCGCGTCAAGGCATATTTCAGCGACGCCAACAGGATCGAGCTTCGCGAACGTAGCCGTATCGTAGGCGGGAAGAGTAGCCGCATCCGTCCGTTCGCGGCCCTCGCGCAGGCCGAAGAATTCGGCGCCCGTGCCCTCGACCGTCTCCTCGAGGCGCGCGGTGAGCCCGTCGAGCGATCCCTCGCCAGCAGTAATCTTCGCTGTGAACCAGGCGGAGGCGACGGGATTCTCCGCCGAGTCCGTGCCGGGATTCTTTGAGACGAGGCGCTTCGCCTCGCGGACGATCTCGTCCGATGTCCCCTCCAACACATGGATTTTGCGCAGGACCTTCGGGGCCACGATGCGGGAATCGACGTTGACCGTCCCGTCGTCCGCGAACGTCACGAACGGGACGGACTTGGGGGTCGTGAGCTCGCCCGTCCCGATTGGATAGGGCGATCCCGCATAGTATGCCGTCCCGCGTGGAACTGCGACGCCCTGCGGGATGTGCAGGTGCCCGAGCGCGGCGTAGTCGGCCTCCGGCAGGGCGGAGGCGGGAACTTCGACCACGTTGCCGACAACCCGGATCTCGGCGTTCTGCGCGTCAAACGCCTTCGCGCCCTGTACGGCGCAGTGGGAGACGAGGACGAGCGGCGAGTCGGGCGCTGCGGCGCGGGCGCGCTCCGCGGCACGTCCGAAGTGCGTGCGGAAGCCCGCCTGAAGCGCCTCCGAATCCGTGCCGCCGGGCGGCTCGTTGCGGAGGCGCGCCTCG
>JAEEGL017226198.1_pt1 | contig 18180 bp, 15 predicted proteins | sample 9134231 | NCBI WGS metagenome assembly JAEEGL01 (sample SAMN16246548, study PRJNA631951) | gut metagenome | biome: gut microbiome; feature: rumen; material: fiber-attached | host: Bos | place: Iran: Karaj | collected 2018-10 | reverse complement strand
ATATACTTGTTCTATACATGTACCTATTTTATGAGCAAGTATTTCTTCCATAGTAGATGTTCTATATAATCTTCTAAAATCTTTCATATTACCTATATGTTCTTCACCATTTATATCTAACCAACCATATTTAATATTTTCTTTCATATATTCTAATATATCTTCAGGTGTTTTTATATTTTCTATTTTCATTATACCTCCTATTTAATCATATCCCCCTTTATATTCATTACATATACTTTTTTCATATTAAGCCTCCTCTCATTAAATGTATTATATCAATAATATATTTAATAATCAAAATAATATATATTTATAATAAGTTGAGCCTAAGTCTCAACTTTATAATTTTGAACCCAATGGTTCAAAAAATTTTTTTGCTTTATAAACAAATCAAAAAAATAGTTAGTTTTATATAAGAACAAAGATATTACTTAGTATCTTCATATTGTTCTACTAATTCAAAGTCATTAGCATTATATATATAAGGCTCATTATCTTCATCAATTATTCTTAATTCAACTTTTTTAGAATCATTATCTATAATACCAATACAATCATAAATTTTACCTTTTTCGGCACTAGCTAATTCTCGCCCAATATATTTATATTGCGCTATTACATTTACTTCTATTTCTTTATAATCATCTATTGTTGCATCATATACTTCTATTTTTCTTTTCATTTAATCACCTATTATATTTTAACATAATTGCCAGTTAAAATAGCTTAAATCTAAAACCCTACTGCTAACGTAATGATATTTTTTTTCGTTTTAATACCATTTATAATAACATAAATCTAAAACAAAGGACTAAAAGCAGGACAAACATTATATGTTTTAATACCATTTAAAATAACATAAATCTAAAACTTGCTTTCTAAACATTCATCTATACAATATGTTTTAATACCATTTAAAATAACATAAATCTAAAACGCAACAGAAACTAATCCTATACCATCATTTGTTTTAATACCATTTAAAATAACATAAATCTAAAACTGTGATTGTGAATGTGTAATGAAATCTACAGTTTTAATACCATTTAAAATAACATAAATCTAAAACTGATACTCTACCCACGGATAATTATCTATAGTTTTAATACCATTTAAAATAACATAAATCTAAAACCCTAGTTTGTCCCAAATAGTGCCATTCCAAGTTTTAATACCATTTAAAATAACATAAATCTAAAACAAACCTACGTTGATTACATCTAATCCCTCAGTTTTAATACCATTTAAAATAACATAAATCTAAAACAGTAATTGTAATTGATGCCCTATGTGGCAAGTTTTAATACCATTTAAAATAACATAAATCTAAAACAAATCAAGTCCAAACATAATAGATTTAATAGTTTTAATACCATTTAAAATAACATAAATCTAAAACATAAATTTAGGCATTTCTTGATTATCAAATGTTTTAATACCATTTAAAATAACATAAATCTAAAACTTTACATTTATACTAGCAGTTTTTAAGGTTGTTTTAATACCATTTAAAATAACATAAATCTAAAACCTCAAAAGCATTAGAAATAATATATATTATCATAGAGTAATAATATAATTTTAAATGGTAATATAATATGTTATTTTCATTTATTATAACATAAATTCTTCTAAATCATTATCTATTAATAGTTTTTTTTCATATTCTTGACATATTCCATAATTTTGTGAATCAATTAATATAATTCTAATATTTTTATAAATCGAATATTTATATAATTCATTTAATTCATCTTTATTCAAATATTGTTTAAGGTTAATAAATATTAAGAAGTCACTTATGTTAAGATATGCGTTAACATCTATTAATAACAATAAATTATCTAATAAATCATTAGAACTTTTTACATTTACTTTAAATAATTTAAATAAACTATCTATATCTAATTCCTCATCTAAAATAATTGGAATTTCTGATTCATTAATTGCTTTTTTATATATTGTAAAAAATTTTCTATATTGTACATTTAATCTATCTAATTCTTCTTCTGCAATCAAATTTTTTAAATATTTAATTAAAGAATTAACAATTTTTTTATCATTAAAATTAAAATTAAAAAAATCACTAGTTATAAATATTTTGGGGTATATTATTTTATCATAGTCGTCCATAAATAATAAATCTTCAACAATTTCATCCTTAGATACATTATAAAAATCACTTACAATTCTATAAAATAATTTCTTATTTTCTATTTCAATATTAATAATATTATTTTGAAATAATTCAATAATATTATCTAAATAATTAATTTTAATTTTTAAACTCATAAAACAATCAACTTTTCCTCACTATCTATTATTTTGGTCTGTGATGTTCCAATAATATACTCAATTTGTGAATATTGTTTCTCAGTAATTGTTAAAGTTTGAATTATTCCCTTTTTTGGTGAATTTCTTTTTATTCTTTCCTTCAATAAATTAGCTTGTTGAGTATTCAGTACTAATTTTGAATAAACTGATTCTTGCATCATAACGAATCCTTCATTAATTAAAAATTTTCTAAATTTAATGTAATTTTTCTTATCAGATGAATAGATATTGGGTAAATCAAAAAATACAATAGTTCTCATAAATCTATCCCTCATAGAAAATAAAATCCTCATATAAATCATTATCAAATGATAAAGTATTTTTTACATACATCTTTATTATATCTTTTAAAGTATACATTTTTTCCATATATTTAAATCTATTGTTAAATATATTTATAATGTCTAATTTATACTTAGAATCAAATTTTCTATCAGTATTAAAATATACAAAATTATCTATTATAATTCTAAAAGGTTCCATTAAATCACAAGACAAATTAAATTCATTAAATTCATTTTTATGATGAATACCTAATTGAGTAATATATCCATTATTAATTATTTCTTTATTAAAAGTTGATAATAAAATAGCATATCCATAATTTAACGCTGAATTAATATCACTATTATCACTTCTTGAAAAATTTTTGCCAAATAATTCATTAAAACATACTTTTGCAGAATGTCCTTCTCTATTAGTTTTATCACCATTTATAATTTGTTGAGAATAATCTAGTAACATATTATATTTATCCGAATCTATTTTTTTTAACATAAGTGATTGATTAATAATTTTATTTTTAACAATTTTATTCCATAAATCATCTTTTTGAATTTTTGACCATTTTATTTGTTCAAGTATTTTTTTACTAGAATTATGTTTTGAATAATAAGACTTTATTTCACCAAATGGATTATGTTTATCATCACAAAAAATAATATTTATTTTATTATCTGATAATTCTTTAAGCAGATATGCAGAAATAGATACAGAGATTGAATCTACAATTATAGTATCTATTTCTGATAAATGTATATATTTTTCATCACTAGCTTTTTTTACAACTAAAAAATGATTTTTATAACTTAATTTAGATTGATTTGCTATAATTACTGTTCTAAAACTCATATATTTTTTGTTTTATTCCCGTAATAGATTTATTTATGATTTTAGCTGATGAAATTGTTTTTCCTGATAATCGTCCAATTCTATCACCTAAAGAATAACTAGATAAATTTCCACAAGTACTATCACAGTGATATATTTTTAAAAGTTCTATTATCAATTTTTTATAATCTTCAAATTTAAAAGAATTTAAATCTATTGAATTTTGTATTTTCATTATTTCTTTTTCAACTAGTGGATAAAATGTTTTATTCTCATATAAGTAATTAACTATTTCAGTATATATATATCTATTTGTTTCAAAATTATCATCTACAATGTTTTTATTTAATAATATGTTTAGTATTTTTTTCCATTTAATCATATTATCTTTAGATATTTTTAATTGTCTTGCATTACATAATTCGTTATTACCTTTAGCAACACTAAAACCTTTAATATATACATCTTGACCTTCGTAATTAATTAATATTTCATATGGAATTTTATCAATTATTACATCATATGTTTCATTATCTTTTAACTTTAATTGTTTTCTAATATATTGATTTTTATCATCAATAAAACTTGGAACTCCAATTATTTTATATTTTTCTTTATATTTAATTAACGACATAAATGAAGTTTCTACATTAGTATATCCTCCATATAATTCAGTAGGCATATTTTTCTTTAAAGGAATTAATCCTTCTCTAGCTTTATTAATTGTTTCTTTAAAAAGTTTGCCTGATCTTATTTCAGGTTTTCTACTAATTAAAATATCATTTCTAAATATATTTTTCTCTATTGTATTATTAAATTTATTTATATCAAATAATATTTCACCAGTTTTTTCATCAACAAAGTTCTTTGTAATTTTATTTATTACCTCAAAATAATTATTATCTAAACAATTAATCACATATCCATATTTTAAATTATTATATTCTTTTTGTTTATAAAAGTAATTGTTTAATTCCTTAACTACATCAAAATTAATATCTCTTTTCATATATTTATCTTGATATTCACCTAAAACTGCTGCTAAATATGCATCATGTGCATGGTGATAATCATTTATTTCTCTAAATTTATACAAATCAAATTTTTCTCTATAATTATGAGATAAATTAGCTTTTACATATACTGTTTTAGTACCTTCATATAAGTTATTAAGAATATTAGCAACATGTTTAGTTATTTGTCTTGTTTCAACTAATTGTCTATTAATAAATCCTTTTATATCTTCATCTTTATACTCTTTTCTTGATAAATTATAAAATTTCTTTGCAGAAATCAATCCTATTTTCTTTAATCTATTCCACCATATTCTTCTTTCTTGATTATTATATTGAGATGGTAAAACTAAATTTGATGCTTTTGTTTGATTACATTCTCTACAAACTAAACATTTATTATCTATTGAATCATCTTTAATCAACATTCTTGGAATAATATGATCTATCTCATAATGATCAGAGCTTATTGAATTAATATCAATTGAATTTCCACAATATAAACATTTTCCTTCTTGAATGAAATATAAAAATAATTTTTGACTATCTATTTCTTCAAAATTATCTAATTCATTTTTTAAAAATGAATAATTATTTATTTCTTGTTTATTATTTTCATATAGTTTAATTAATTGCCTTTTTCTTGAATCTTTTCTTCCAGTGTTTTCTGTGCTTCTAGCCATTTCTATCATAATATTTTTAGGATCATGTCCCATATATTTTACAATTTCATCAACAACTTTTAATGCTTGATATATTCCTTTCTTCGTAGCAGGAGAAGTAGCTAAGTATTCAACTAAATCATAACTAATTTTTTTATTGTCTAATACTTTATTTTCTTCATTAATAATTTTTTGAAAATTATATTCATCATTATTAATTATCTGCATAAAATTTTCTTCTGTGTCATACATTAAATCCATTATAGATTTATAATTATTATCTCTTTTATCTTTTATTTTTAAATCAAATAATAATTTTTTTGATAAATTTCCCCATCCACTATACTTTTTTTGTAAAATAATATTTATTTTATCATCACTCAAATTAGAATAATTATCTCTAATTTTATCTATTAAAATATCTTTATCATTAAATATTGTTACCCAAGTAATAATATTATCTGCATCTTCTTCTGAATAATTTGCATCTTCAAATATTCCGTTTTTACCAAAAAAATCTATATATGATTGCATATTATTGGCAAATTGATTATCAGATGAATAACCTGTTATAGTAAAATCACCATTATACATAGAAAAATCTTTATCAGTATTTAAATATTGTATAAATTTTTCATTAGTAATTTTTCCATTTACTTTTAGAAATAAATTTCTAAAAATATTATGTTGCTCAGTCAATGAAAGTTTATTTCCATTTATTCTTATTTGTTTTAATTCATTTAACACTTTATATTTAGAATATATAATAGAATTATTTGCTAATGCAAATTCATCTAATAAATATGTACAATGTGAAATCATTCTTAAAATAAACTTTTCAGCAGTTTTATCTTTATTAATTATTTCATCAAAATTATATGGTGTTATTTTATCATTACTATTTTTTTCAACCCATGAAAATTTACTATTATTATTAAGTGGTCCAACATAATATGGTATTTTAAATTCCATAATTTTTTGTATTATATATTTATCATCACTAGTTTTTTCTAACAAAAATGGATAATAATTACCTTGATTTTTTATAATTTTTATTAATTCATCATCATTTAATTGATATGGAAAAATTCCGTTTTCCTTATCAGTTATTCGTGGTAAAAACATTCCATTATTTATTTTTAAACTAAACTCTTTATCAAATAATGATTTTATTGAATCATCACATTTATCTATTTTTTTTCTTAATTCCTTTATAAATTCATCAAATTCTATATTATTATGTATATATTTTTCATACAAGCAAATTTCTTTTTTTGTCCTAAATATTTGATTATAAATATCCCTATTATTACTAAATATATTTTTTAATTTTTTTAAATCAGCTTTATGCTCATTATATTTTAATACCATCATTTTTGATATTGAATTACAATCATAATTTTTAAATAGTTTTTTTAATAAAATAGAATCAAATAGTTCTTTCATCAAATCAATTATTTCAATTTTATCATTTAGTAACACTTCTATTTCAGAATACTTATCTTCATAATCAGAACCATTAATATATAATTTTATTTCATTGTCTTCTTCAATATTAAACATTTTATTTATGCTAAATTTATAACCTAATAGATAATTAACGAATTCTTTTATAAAGGTCTTATTATCTGTTATCGTATTTAAAATTTCAGATAATTTTATTTTAATATCATTTTTAGTGTCAGATATCAAAATAGTTGTTATGATATCTAAATCAATAAGATTCTTATATTCTGTATCTATATTTAAAGTAGGAAACTCTTCAATTATTGTTTCTAACACTTTTTCTATTTTTAAACTAACATTGATATCAGAAATATTAAAAACTTTATTTTCATCAGTAAAATTTCCTCTATATTTTATTAAATGATGAAGTGCTAAATAAACTAATCTAATATCTTTTTTTTCAGTATTTTCTATCAGTTCATTTCTTAAATGATATATTGTAGGATATTTTTTATTATACTCCTTTATAAGTTCTTTTTCTTCTTTAGGTAATATTATTTTTTTATTAAATTTATCACACTCATTATATTTTGATTCTTTCAATTTTTCAAAAAAATTTATATCAACTTTATTGATTTCATCCCTGAATTCTTTTTGTAATAAATTAATTCTTTCTCTTCTTCTATCATATCGCCTTCTATTAGAACGATAAACACGTCTTTCTTGAGCAGTATTAGCAGAATCAAATAATCTTACGCCCCATAAAGCAGTTCTATTTTTTCCTTTTTGAATTATCTTTTGATTGTCACATTCAACAACAGCCCAACCAACTGATGATGTACCAATATCAAGTCCTATATTATATTCTTTCATTGACAAAATACCTCCTTTTTGATATATTATTGTTGTCTTAATACCATTTAAGATGACATAGAGAGTTAAAATAAAGGTTTACCCTTAATATTCACTTTATGTGTTTAGGCTGATTAGTTCAGCCATTTTTTATGTCATCTTATACGTATAAAACTATTTTAACATATATACTGTCTATATAACCATTATTAAATAAAAAAATTATAATATACTGCTAATGCAATTCTTAAAAAGCATACTAAATAAGCAACCATCCTTGGTTGCTTTAATATTATCTATTTAAAAAATCATGTAGACAATTTAACATATATTCAAATTCATATCTAGTAAATACTGTTTTATTTATATCTGTCTCTCCTATAGCGTGTATTATAGGTAATGGACAATTCTTAATAGCATTCCTATAAAAATAGTTTTGTATAGCACTTATATATAATTCAGTAACTAACTTTTCATATTCTTTTGAATCTCTTTTTATAGGAGTACCTTGCCAATATATTATACCTGTTTCTTTCCAATCATAATCACTTGTTGCTTTTATAACTACAGCAGGTATACCACTATACTTAAATACTTGTTTTTGAATATTTTTATCTTTAAATTTAATTCCTTGAAAAAATGATTCTATTGAATTAAGAGTAAATCCTTTAAATTCAAATTCATATGGATATAAATTAGAAAGTAATTTAGGATAATTATCATGTAATTTATATCCTACATTAATCCATTTATCAGATTCACCTATATATCCATTATTATCTTTTAATAAAGTATTATCACAATATAAATATCCTTGTTCATCTTCTATTATTTCTAATTGTTTGAATATATATTCTTCTTTAAATACAATAAATTGTTCTAATTCTTTTTCATAATTCATCTTTAATCCTCATATGCTTCTAAATCATCATAATTAGTAATAATAACTTCTTCTACTTTACCTCTTTTTTTACCATCTGAATTAATATTTCTTTTAGCTTCTATAATATGTATATTATAATCCTTATATAAATCATTTATTAATTTAGTATTATGATTAGATAACATTACATAACATCCTCTACTATCTAAATCCTTAAATACTTTAGCTAATCTTTCTTGCTCTTCTTTACCAAATCCTTCATTAGTATAACTAGTAAATATTTCTTTATCTGAATCATATGGTGGATCAAAATATATAAAATCTCCCTCTTTAGCATCCCTTACAGCATCTTCAAAATCAGTAGATAATATTTTTACATTATTGAAATTTAAATATCCACATATAATACCTAGATTTTGTCCTTCATATGTATTTACATGTTCCTTTTTACCAAAAGGAACATTAAATTCATTCTTACTATTTACTCTATATAATCCATTAAAACAAGCTTTATTTAAATATATAGTTCTTGCAGCCTTCTTATAGTCAGCTAACTTATCATACTTTTTTCTATCTCTATCTATATTTCTTACTTTATAATAATACTCTTCTGAATGTTCTGCTTCATGATGATTTAATTCTTTACACATTTTTTCAAATCTATCTGAATCCTTAATACAAGTATACACATTCATTAGTTCTTCATTAAAATCATTTATAACAGCATTTTTAGGTGCTAATTCAAATAATAAAGCTCCACCACCTACAAATGGTTCATAATAAGTATTATATTCTTCAGGAATATATTTTTTTAATTTGTCAATTATTTGTCGCTTTCCACCTGCCCACTTTACAAATGGTTTTCCTTTTATCATATTATCTACCTCCCGAATTAATAATAACTAAGTAAATTATATCATAATTAGTATGAAAAAAACTCTATAAACATAGAGTTTTACCAATTATTATTTAATTCAAATTTATTAGAATATGAATAATCTATTTTTTCACCATCTTTAGTATTTATCCATCCTATAAATTTATGACTCCAATTAGTTAATTTAGAAGCACTCTTACCCTTTAATACTTTTAATACTTTATTCATTATTATTATTTCTTCTTTACTGAATACTGATATATCACACTCTTTAGCAGGCTTAAATAATATTACATCTTCTTCATTATTAACCATTTCTATATAATTATTTTTTAATAAAAAATCTAAATAGTCATCTTTTTTATCTATTACTGGTCCATACGTTCCATGCGCATAAATTAACGAAGTAATTGATTTATTATTCATTTTATATGATTCAAAATCTATTGAAAATAAATTTTTCATAATTTGTGTTTTAGATAAAAAGTTATTTTTAAGAACATATAAAAATACATTAATAGTTTTTAAATCTAAATCAGTATTAACTGAATTATATATTTTAAAATATTCTTTATTAGTTAATGAAATTTTATTTTTATTTAAAATATTTAGAAACTCATTTCTATTATTTGCAATACTTCTATATATTGATAAATAATTCTTTTGTGGTAATGATTCAGCATTTTCATATCGTATTATAGATCGTTTACTCCAACCAAGTGCTTTAGCAAACATCTCTTGTGATAGATTATAATACTTTCTAATATCTCTAAATTTTTCAAAACTTAATTCGTATTTTTTTAAGTATTCATTATAAATATTATATAATGAATTATTTAAATTCTCGTCAAATAATTCATTATCACAATATGGACATCTTAATACTTCTTCTAAAACACTAATTTCCTCATTATGTACAGTATAACTATTATTTTGTTTTACAATTAATGCATTAACGTCTCTATCACAATTATAACAATATATTTTTTTCTTCATAATATCCACCTCTAATAACTTTCATGAAATGATATACATATAACTCCATGATTATTTAAAGTTAATTTTATATATACTATTTTTTTATTTATAATCTTTTTAAATATATATATTTCAGAATTCATATCTCTAGTTAAATCTCTATCATAGTCAATTTTAATACAATTATACTTATCTAAAGTATATACATATTTCCATATATCTTCTATTTTCATTATTCCAATATCTAATAATGCTTGTTTAGCACTTACTATTTTACCATTAACATTTAATTTTCTATATCCAACAAAATGACAATTTTTATTATCTATTTCCTTTCTACATATTTTTAAAAAGGAATCTATTGTATCTAAATCTAATGTATTAATAAAAATTCCCCCTAAATAACGATGTTTTACATATTATACACCAACCATCCAGTGGTGTCAATTGTCACTTATTAAATAGTAAAAAAAGATATATATCTTCTATAACCATTCATTATATTTAGATATATATATCTTTTTTACTATTTTAACTATTATCATATATAGTATACCTAGTCCTAATACATATAAGTAATAATATATAGGAAGTACTACAAAATTAAATCCTGGTATATTACTTAATATTATAGGTATTAATATAGTAGTACTTATAGTAATTAGTGTTAAACTAACTAATATCTTACTAGGGTTAGATTTATATATTTGTAACTTATTAGTTCTTAAATAATATATAATAAATGTTTCAGACATTAGACATTCTATAAACCATGCTGTTTGAAAATAACTTTGTTTATCAACACTATTATATTTAAATATAAACCAAAATATTATAAATGCTAATACATCAGTTATAGATGATATAATACCAAATATTTTCATAAATTTACTTAAATCTTTAGTATCCCATTTTTTTGGTTTCAATAAGAATTCTTCATCTACATTATCATATGGTATACCTATTTGAGATATTTCTACTATAAAATCTTGTATTAACATTTGTATAGGTAATAATGGTAAAAATGGTAAACATATACTAGATATCATTATACTAAATACATCGCCAAAATCTTGTGATAAGGCTAATTTCATATATTTAATTATATTACCATATACTTTTCTACCTTCTATTACTCCATCATGTACAACAGTTAAATTTTGTTCTAGTAATATCATATCACTAGATTCTTTTGCTATATCTGTACCAGTATCTACACTAATACCTACATCTGATATTTGAAGTGCTAAAGCATCATTTACTCCATCACCCATATATCCTACACTGTGTCCATTATTCTTTAATATTCTAACTATTCTTTCTTTTTGCAATGGATTTAATCTAGCATATACATCTACTTTTTCTACTACCTTAGATAATTCTTCATCAGACATTTTTTCTATATCATTTCCTGTTAATAATTCACTATTAATACCTACTAAATTACATATACTTCTAGTAGAATATATATTATCTCCTGTTAATATTTTAGTCTTTATACCTAGTCTTTCTAACTCATCTATAGTTATTTTAGCATCCTTCTTAGGAGGATCTAAAAATGCTATTAAACCTATCAAAGTTAATTCTTTTTCATCTTCTATATTAAATATATCTACTCCCTTATATTCTGGTTTTATAGCAAGTGCTATAACTTGCATACCTTGACTAGCTAATTCTTTTTCTTTATTTCTTACATCATTAATAATATCATCATTAATCTCAACTTCTTGATTATCTATTAATGCCATATCACATACTTTAATTACTTCATCAAAAGCACCCTTAGTAATAACTCTATATCCACTACCTTTTTGAACTACCATAGACATTCTTTTTCTAGTATAATCAAATGGTATTTCATCTATCTTTATATAATTAGATATATCAATTTTTCTTTCTTTACCATAACTAATTATTGCTTTATCTATAGTATTCTTATAACAAGTACTTAGTTTACTATTTACATATGCACATTTAAGTACATATTCATCATCTTCTCCATGTAAATTAATATACTTTTGTAATACTATTTTATTTTCTGTCAAAGTACCTGTTTTATCAGTACATAATATATCCATACTTCCTAAATTTTGTATAGATTCTATATTCTTTACTAATGTTTTCTTTTTAGCTAATGATTTACTACCTTTAGTTAAATTAACATTTACTATCATAGGTAACATACTAGGTGTAATACCTACTGCTATAGATAAAGCAAATAATAAAGCTTCTTTTATATCATGTCTAATAAATCCATATATAATAAATACTAATATAGATATTACTACCATATACTTAATAAGTAATGTAGTTATCTTACTCATCCCCTCTTCAAATGGAGTTTTAAATTCTTTCTTATTAATATCATTTTTACTACTCATTTGACCAATAAATGTATCCATACCAGTCTTAATTACTATACCTAATCCACTACCACTTATTATATTACATCCCATTAAACATATATTAGGCATACTAAGTACATCTTCTTCGTTATTATTAATTATATCTTTCTTCTCTACAGCTATACTTTCTCCTGTAAATATAGATTGATTAATAAATAAATCTTTACTATCAAATAAATACAAATCAGCAGGTACTACACTACCAGCACTAAGTGCTATTATATCTCCCACTACTACATCTTCTTGTCTTATTTCTTTTTGTTTACCATTTCTAATTACATCCGTAAAAATTCTAATTTCATCTTTAAGTTTTTTATTAAATTTATATGTTGAATAATCTTGTATAAATCTTATTAAAGCACTAACTATTGATATACCTATTATTATAATAGAACCCAGTTTATCACCTGTTATAAAATTTACGAAAGCTAAAATGAATAATATAAATATAAACTTATCTTTAAAACTATTTATCATAAAATAGAATATACTTTTTTCTTTAGTATTATTAGGTATATTCTTTCCATACTCTTCTAATCTAATATTAACCTCTTCACTAGATAACCCTTTTTCTTTAGTTTTATATAATTCAAATAATTCTTTATCATCTAGTTTAGATAATTCTAAATATGTCTTATTATTCATATTATCACCAAAAATATTATACCATAATTTTAATATTATTTATAAAGAAAAAGAGGTTGACTTTGTCAACACTCTAATAGTTTATTGATTATTTCTCTTACCTATACCCTCTAATGCTCTTAATACTTCAACAGGTATTGCAAATATTACAGTATTAGATTGATCAGAAGATAAATCATTAATTGTAGATAATGTTCTTAAGTGAAGTGCTCCAGGTGTATTACCCATCATATTAGCAGCTTCAGCTAAATTCTTAGCTGCTTCTACTTCACCTCTAGCTTTAGTAATAACAGCATTCTTTTCTCTTTCAGCTTCAGCAACTTTAGCCATAACTCTTTGCATTTCTTGAGATAAAGAAATATCTTTTAATTCTACATTTTCTACTTTTACTCCCCATGGGTCAGTAGCTTTATCAATTACTTCACAAATATTTGAAGAAATCCTTTCTCTATCTGTTAATAATTGATCTAAAGTTACAGTACCAACTACATTACGCATTGTAGTTTGTGCAAGTTGACCAACAGCATATTGGAAATTTTCAACTTCACATAAAGCCTTACCAGCATCAAATACTTTATAATAAATAACAGCATTAATTTTAATTGATACATTATCACTAGTAATTGCTACTTGTTCTGGAACATCTACTGCTCTTGTTCTAATATCAATTTTTGTACATGATTGAAATATTGGCCATATTACATGCCATCCAGGATTTAATATTTTTCTATATTTTCCTTTTACAAATAATATACCTCTTTCATATTGATTTATCTGTCTAATAGATGATAGAGCAATAATAAAAATTATAACAAGTACAGGTATAATTAATTCCATATAATACACTCCTTTCTAATTTAATTATACAACAATATTATAATAAAAAAAAGATAGTAAAAAAAATAATTCACTATATATAATTAAAACTAATTATTTACTCATTAATAAATATTTGGTAAAATTATTATAATAAAGGAGAAATAAATAGTGAAAAAGAAAGTATTTCAAATACTACTATTAGCATTTGTAGTAGTAAGTTTAACAGCATGTGGTTCTAAGAAAGAAAAAATGCATACAAGTGGTAAGGCAGAAGATTTACTATCATATATGGTTGAAGCGTATAATAAAAGAGAGCCACAATATTTATTAGATGTTATGCCTGATTTTATGCAAGAAAAATTAAAAGAAAGTATGCCTACAAAAGAAGAATGGGCAAAAAGTTTGGAAGACCATTATGGTTCAGATTTAAAAGTAACATATAAGTTAACTAATAGAAAAAAAGAAGATCAAGATTGGATTGATGAAAATAACAAAACTTTAAAAGAATTTTATAAAACTGATAAACAATTAAGTGAATGCTACTTATTAGAAGGTTCTGTCACAATTAAAGGTAGTAAAGCAGAAGATACTGATGAATTTGAAGAATTCTGGCACTGTAAAATAGATAATAAATGGTATTTAATAGGTGGATAAAATAAAAACTATTAACTTTATAAAGTTAATAGTTTTTATTATATATATATCCACAATATCTACAATTATTAAATCCTTCATTCTTAGAACCACATATAGGACAACAATTATAATTATTATTTACCATATTCTGATTATACATATTATTTGGATTTACATAATTAATAGTTCCCATATTACCTTGTACTAAATAACCTTGATTAACATTATTAGTAACATTTTGTTGTACTTTAGACATCTTCCTTACTATAGTAAAACAATATATTACCATTGCTATATCAAATGTAAAAAACATTATTAATTTCATTTCAATATCAATATCTGCAAGTAATAATGCATCATATATAGCATGAAATAACGTAGGTATTAATAAACTTAATAACAGATTTCTCTTATATAATGAATATTGACCATTAATTTGATTTATTTTTGCTTTAGACATATTGTATCCCATTAATACTCCAAAGCATGCATGTCCAGGAATAGAGAGTAATGCTCTAAGCACAGCTACACTCATTCCACCCATTAATACATATCCTATATTTTCTAAACAAGCAAAACCTAATGATGTAAATGTTGAATATACTATAATATCATATATTTCATCAAACTCTCTACTCTTATATCCACCATTATACGCTACAAGCCATTTAAAACCTTCTTCTACTAACGCTACTGAAATAAATACATTTATTAACATTTCTATTGCTGATATTGTAGTATCTTCTGTACTAAAAAATTTTCCTAAAAAAATTTCAACAATTACTACTGGAATACATATTAATACTCCTTTAATAAAAATAGATATTAATAAACCTTTAGGTTCTTTATTTGTATCTTTAGCATTTATATAAGCACATAATAATATTACTGGAATAATTGCAGCAACTACCAAAACTACATAATTCATTTATAACACCCTTCTCTATCTATACTTTATTACATTATATCAAATTAAAAGATATATTACTATATCTTTAGTTCTTGACCTATACTTAAAATATTACTTGTTAAATTATTTTTATCCATAATATCTTTTATAGTAGTATTATATTTACGTGCTATTGAATACAATGTATCTCCTGCTTCTACTATATATATAACATTATTACTTATATTATTAGGTATAATTAATTCTTGCCCTACAACTATTATATTATCATTTATATTATTAGCATTAATTAAATCTATTACCGGTATATTATATCTTTTAGCAATACTATATAATGTATCTCCTACTTTAACAACATATACATTATCATTTTTTGATTCATTAGATACTAATAGTAATTTTTGACCTACATATAAATTATCAGTAACTAAATTATTTATACTTTTTAATTCTTCTACTGATATATTATATTTATTAGCTATACTATATAAATTATCTCCTGCTTTTACTATATAATAATTCTCTTCTATATCTTCTAGAGTAGGTATAATTAATTGTTGACCTATTACTAATTGATTACTATCTAAATTATTAATTCTTTTTAATTCTTCTGCTGTAGTATTATATTTTTGTGCTATTGAATATAATGAGTCTCCTTTTTTTACTATATATATATTATCATTTATTACATCCATATAGCCTATATAATTTAATATACCTTGTATTGTTGCTTCAGCATATTTTTTCCAATTATTTTTTAATTGATTAACATCATCATTTTTACTATCTAAGAATCCATATTCTACAGTAATACTTTCTAATGGAGATGTATTTCTTTGCATAAAATAATAATCTTTACTAGGATTAACCATAGATCTTCTTTGATATGCACCTCTTATATTTTGTCCTGCTTTAGCTAATTCAGATAAAATACTATTAGCTAATGTAGAATCATTACGTAACGCATATATTACTTCAGCACCATCACCACCTGGTGATATAAGTTATTGTAAATAAAAAACAACCATAGTCAATTATTTAACTTTGGTTATTTTTATATTACTTATCTGTATTTAGTTTTAATTCCATAGAATAAGCATCAGTTAAATCAACTCCTACAACTTGATTAGCCATTTCAACTGATTCATTAGATTTAAAAGTTTGAGTAACATGAGCAGATATTTTAGTTAATTTTTCATTATTCTTATCTTTTACAATTATATCATAGTTATCTAAATAAATATCTTTTTTAGTTTCATTTACCATAGTATAACTAATTAAAGAATTATTACCATCATAAGTACATTTTATATTTTTAAAAACTATTCCATCTACCTTTTGTTTTTTTATAAAATTTTTATTATTATTATATTTATATCCATCATTAGAAATACTATTGGAAATATTTCTATTTTTTATGATGATAGTCAAAATTATAATAATTATTACTGGTATGATTAATAAGTATTTCTTAAACTTCTTCATCTTATTCACCTAGTTTGATAATATCATAAATTACTTAACTTATCAATGATATTAATTATTTTCAAGATATGCTACATCATATGGAATACTATCAATAGTTTCAGTAGTATGTCTAATAACAGTATTTACAAGATTTACTCTTGATTCAACATTAATTGCTTTATTATTAACATTTGAGTTACCTTTAAATATTCCATCATATATTGTTACTGTTTTACCATTATCTATTTCTAATCCATAATTATATCCCTGTAAAACTGGTGTTGTACTATCGATTGTACCATCATCAGTACCTATTGTCATTGTACCACTATTTTTTACAGCAGAATTATTCTTACTTATAATAGTACCACCCAGTATATTAATTGTTCCTGAATAATTATGAAGGGATGATCTACCATTTGCACTACCTGTTTGAGAATTATTTTCTAAGTAAGCTGTTCCACTAATTGTAACAGTTCCTCCGTTATTATAAATAGCTTGTCCTTTCTTTACATTTGTTCCAATTATCTCTCCTGCAGACATTGTCAAAATAGCATTTGTATTATTGTTTATTACTGCAAAAGGAGCTGAACAAGTTAATCTACCTCCAGTTATATTTATAGTACCTAAACTAGAAATAGCATTTGTTTGTGATGAAGTAATTGTTCCACCTGTAATATTTAATACTCCACTTGCTTTATTATCAATTGCATAATTAGGTTCTGGAGCACTACTACTTATAGTACCATTTTTAATTTCCAATTCTCCACTATTTTCAAATATAATACTTGATGAATCACTAATTGTATAATTTTGTAAGTCTAAAGAAATATTTCTTGTAGAACTAATTTTTACGGATGAAGTTAATTGTAAATCTTGTAATACTTTAATTGTTGTTTTCACTTTAGTAGTAGGAACTGCATTTACAGCAGATGCTAATGTTGTATAACATTCTGTTTTAATACAAGCTACATAACTTTCATCAACCCATTTTGCTACTATTGTTGTCGTCGAATTAAATGTCATAGAAGGGGTTACTTCTACTTCATATGTATTATCAGTATACCATCCTACAAAATTATTACCTGCTTTAGTTGGTTTCGGTAGTTCTTCTATTGGTGCATTATAAGCTATTGTTTT
>JAEEGL011433541.1_pt1 | contig 18180 bp, 12 predicted proteins | sample 9134231 | NCBI WGS metagenome assembly JAEEGL01 (sample SAMN16246548, study PRJNA631951) | gut metagenome | biome: gut microbiome; feature: rumen; material: fiber-attached | host: Bos | place: Iran: Karaj | collected 2018-10 | reverse complement strand
CACCAGCCTGCTGTGTGATGGCCATTGTCTGCAGCGTGTCGCCAGAGAGCGTGTTGATGATGTACATCTCGTTGGTGCGCTCGTTGCCAGTGTTGTTCTTCTGTACATATATCTTAACAGTAGCCTTGCCATTACCGCTCTTGGGATAAGCGTAGCAGATCTGTCCATTGTCATCGTAGCCGAAACCAATTCGCCATTGTCCGTCGTTCTTCACTTCAAACGGAAATGAATACTCGTTATTCAGAAGGTTCTTCAACTCGTTTGCCTGCTTGAGGTCCTCAGCTGCAATTAAAGACTGCTCATAGTCGTTCATCACGTCGTTGTCATTGCAAGCGGTGAATACGAAACCGAAACCAATAACACCTGCGGTAAGGATGTTCATGAACATCGACTTTACCAAATCCTTCTTTGTAGTCATAACCTTAAATTTTATTTGTTAATACTATTAATTATTTATTATCATGTTTTTGTCGCTCGTTGTTTTTGGGGAGTCTGTTGAGTCCGTTCGACTGAGTGACGATGCAAAGTTATGACGATTTTTACCTCATTCCAACACATTCTTCGTTTTTTGCCCTAAGTCTATACGACAACTGCCGTTTTTCTGCGACACTGTTTTTTTACCCCTCAGAATCTGTCGTATTATGCTTGTAATCCTGTGTGGTGATAGGGCCTGAAATGTGTCTGCAGTCTATACTTATCACTATTATGGAACATTATAATCACAATCTAACGGACAAAAAAGCGAAAAAGTGAAAAATAATTCGTACCTTTGCATGCAAATTGCTGGAGGACGGGCTTCGCCTCGGCATTTCAAACAAGATTGATTGCTCTCGGCTTGCACCGTCCTTGCACACGATGTTTCTAACTTACAATGAAGATGAATCAGAAATATACACCACAGATTTAGCAGATGTCACAGATTTTTCCGGTTGGGATTAAACCACAAACGTGGCGGATTGCGCAGATTGCTTCGCGCAGCCAATCCATGTAATCCGATATAATGAATAGTCAAAGCCTTGCGCAGAGATAATCTGCTTAATCCGTGCAATCTGTGGTAGAAAAGAACTTGAGAAACTTGAACAACAGATTATATTATATGAAAAAATTAAGACTTTGGGTGATTGCCGCCATCCTGACAATTTGCGGCACCGGCCTACAGGCACAGACGAAACGCTCGGACGACTTCCGCGCACGGTATGAACTGAAGGAGGTAGTGGTGATGAGCCGCCACAACATCCGCTCACCGCTTTCATCGGGAGGTGCGGCCTATCAGCGGGTGACGCCACACACATGGTTCCAGTGGTCGTCGCCTGGCAGCCAGCTGTCGCTACGCGGTGGTGTGCTGGAAACAGAGATGGGACAGTTTTTCCGCAAGTGGGTAGTAGATGAAGGACTGCTGCCCGACAACTACCGTCCTGAGGGCGACGAGGTGCTGTTCTATGCCAACTCGCGGCAGCGCACGTTTGCCACGGCGAAGTATTTCTCTGCCGGATTCCTGCCCTTCGCCAACGTGGAGATTACGCACAAGTACGAGGAGGACAAGATGGACCCGGTGTTCACGCCACAGTTCACGAAGATGAACGACACATATCGCCAACAGGTGATTAGCGAGATGCAGGCATTGCACGGTGGACCTCAGGCCTGGATGGCTGCCCAGCAGCCCACGCTGACGCTGATGGAGGAAGTGCTCGACATGGCACACGCGCCAGCAGCAAAGAACGACACGACACACTTCTGGTACGATGACGTACAGTTCAAGATCGAGAAGGGCGACGAGCCGAAGATGACGGGCGGCTACACGCTGGCCAACAGTGTGGCCGACGCGTTGGTGCTGCAGTGCTATGAGTCAGAGGACTTCGCACCTTTCGGCCACGAGCTGACTATTGAGCAGTGGCGCGCCATCTGCGAGGTGAAGGCGGTCTACGACGGTCTGCTCTTCACCACCCACAGTGCCGCCGTCAACCTGGCCTATCCGCTGGTGAGCCGCATCCGCGAGGAACTGAACAACAGCGACCGCAAGTTCATGTTCCTTTGTGGGCACGACAGCAACCTGGCAAGCATTGGTGCTGCACTCGGCCTGCAATTCCCCGAAACGGAGAACGCCCTGGAGCGTCACACACCCATCGGCTCGAAGCTCGTGTTCGAGAAGTGGAGCGACGGCTCGGAGGATTACGTTGCAGTAAATCTGGTCTATCAGTCCGTTGGGCAGTTACAGCATCGCACGCTGCTTGCGCTCGACGTGCCGCCAATGGTGCTGCCCGTCACCGTTGAGGGCCTGACCGCCAACGCTGACGGTCTCTACCGTCTCGCCGACCTTGACGCACACATGGTCAAGGCAATGGCAGAGTACGAAGCCATCGAGGATGTGCCGACAGCTGTCAGTGCTCAAATCGTAAATAGTAAATCGTCAAATAGTAAATGGTATAACCTGCAGGGCCAGCGCCTCGGCACACCGCAGCGCGGCGTTAACATCGTCGGAGGAACAAAAACTGTCGTGAAATAGTTTAAGTTCCGCATGTTCATTTTCTCTAATTCGTGATAAAAAAAGGTGAGAAACTTGAATAAGAAATGAGAATTTTGAATAAGAGAGAGCTAAGCCAAACGGGTTTGGACTTTGCTGGGCGTGAGAACCAACGGTCGACGGCCGAAGAGAAAGTCAAATTTCGGCCGCAGGTCAAACTGGTTAAGCTATGGTTGCTTGCCGTCATCCTTGCCGTCTGCGGTACTGCGGCGGTTGCATCGTGTACGGCAAACGACGATAATCCGTCAGCGGTACAGCCAACCGTACAGCGCATCCAGAAGCGTGGCAAGTTGCTGGTGGGAACCACTGGCGACTACCGCCCCCTGTCGTACCGAGAGGCCGACGGCAACTACTGGGGATTCGGCATAGAGATGGCCGAGAAGATGGCCGAGCGCATCGGAGTTGGCATCGAATTCGTACATACCTCGTGGCCAACGCTGACTGCCGATGTGCTGGCAGAACCGCAGACTTTCGACCTTGCCATCGGAGGCATCACCATCACCGATGCCCGACGCGAAACCATGCTGATGAGCGACGGCTACTTGGCTAACGGCAAGACCATACTCTTTTCTGTGAGTCCCTGCACACAAAGGGTCTGACCCTTTGTGTGCAGGCTTCCGTTTTTCCGTTCTGCTGATTTGCAATCCAGCAGTCATGAGTATGAGGACTTGCAGTCCGATTCGTGCATTTTAAATGCATATATTCAACAGCGTCGGATTGCAAATCCGACGCAACGGTGGTGCAGAAAACCACTACAGATGTGAAAATGTCAGTATGTAGTGTACACAAAAGGGTTGGTTCTTTTTGTGTATGAAAGGAGGAAACCCGTTGGGCGGTTTGGCGGTATTTAACCTATCAGCTTCTGTATTTGCTTGTCAGTTGCCTCTGGCAGAATCGTTCGGAAGTGTTCTGTCAGTCGTCGATAAGACGCTTCGGGTGTGTTGTCTGTCGTGCAGGCCTCACGCCCGTAGAGTGTTTCTGGAGTCGTGAGCAGCGACCAACCCCAACCGTATTCCCTACCTTTCTTATCTGTAGGATAGACGAAATCTTCGGTGACGATATAGCAGCCCATCTGCAGACGTGTGACATAGCTGTCGAACTTGCTGCGCATCCGTGGACCGTCGAAGCCGCAGGCTGCACGTAGTTCGCGCGTAATCAGACTGCCCTGTTCCTGAAGCGTCAGCAGGATTGTCTCTTCTATGGAACCTTCTGCTGGTATCGGATGCTTGCTGCGACGGTAGTTGTAGAAGTCGGACCACCACTCGCGACTGATAAAGCCAGCCTTCTTGTCGAAGAACTTGCCATAGACACAGTTGCCCTCCGTCACGATAGTTCCTTTCCATTTCCACAATGGCCAGTCCCAGCCGCCATCAGGGAACACCACGTAACGGCAATCGTCTGAGACTACCTCCTCGGCAGAGAATCCATACACACCACTACTCAGAAGCGGCAGGAATCCCACCTCCTGAATATACGCCATCAGTCCGGCTGCAGAATAAATATCACGTCTGTTCATAATCCGTCGTTTTTAGTGTGCTGCAATATTCTTTATCATGAGGACTCTTGTTCTGAAAATCATGGGCAAAGATAGCAAATTATTGTCAAAAAACCAACAAAGAAAGAAAAAAACATTGCAATATAGGGAAATGGCGTAACATGGAAACGGGTTTTTCCTTATTGGAAATGCCATTTTCCCCCCGGCTTTCCCATAAAGTATATATTTGAGTCTTGTCGTAATAAGCGACGGCACCATCAAGAAAGTGCTTGTCAAAAACACTAAATGAATTGTTATTCCGTTGTATTTTTATCAGCACCTACTAATATGAACGGTTGTTGCATCACAAGTCCTGTTCATGGGCTGAATATTATCAATGGTAAAAATACTTTGTCAAATAACACGTTAGGCATGAAAAAGCTCTTTATATCAGTATTTGTCATGATGCTTGCTGTGACTGCCGCATTCGGCAACAGCGGTGAAGCCCCTTTGAATAATCAGCCCAGCCTTGAGGCTGCTTTCAGAAACCCATCAGACGAGACAAAGCCCATCATGATATGGCAATGGATGGACGGGCTGGTGTCACGGGAGGGAATCACCGCTGACTTGGAGGCATATAAGGCAGCGGGCATTGGCGGCGTACAACAGTTCTTGGTAGGCGGCCCTATGCAGTCGATGGCTCGCGACACCACCAATGCCATAGGCACTGACAACTGGCGCCGTCTGATGCAACACGCCATCAGCGAGTGTAGCCGTCTGAGACTGACATTCGGTACGCACAACTGCCCGGGGTGGTCATCGAGTGCCTATCCTACGGTGACACCCGAATACTCCATGCAGAAATTGGTGTGGACAAAGGATAACCTCCCCCCAGCAAACCTCCCCCCAGCCCCCTCCGAACGGAGGGGGAGCCGGATAGACTTGCCCGAACGGCCGGAAATAGATTCCCAATGGGACTATTATGAAGATATAGCTGTGGTTTATGTACCAGACGATAGCATTGTCAGCTTGGAAGACATCCGCGTTTTCATGCCTTCTGACTTTCCAATCTCCCCCTCCGTTCGGAGGGGGCAGGGGGGAGGTTTCCTCTATCGTTTTGGCCACACCACCAACGGCAAGACCAACTCGTCGACAGCCCCTGCTGGTGGCGTTGGCCTGGAGTGCGACAAGATGAGCCGCGAGGCCGTAAAGCAATTCTGGGATGCCTATCCTGCACAGATTATCGACTTGGCAGGCAATGAGACGGGACGTACTTTCCAACGGTTGGAGATTGACAGCTATGAGGCAGGCGGTCAGGAGTGGACGCGACTGATGCCCGAGGAGTTCCAGAAGCGACGGGGCTACGACATACTGCCCTGGCTGCCAGCCCTTGCAGGAGTGACTATTAATAGTAAGGAGGATACAAAGAAGATGAAACGCGACTGGCAGGAAACCGTCACCGACCTCTTTGCCGAGAACTACTATGGCTACATGAGTCAGCTGGCCAGCGAACAGGGACTGTAGTTGATGGTTCAGCCCTACGGAACGGGCTCGTCGAAGCCGTTCAATCCCGTCAATACCAACAAGATAGTCCGTCAGATAGCCCCCAATGCCACCATTTGTGCCGAGTTCTGGGCCAAGCCCGACAACTGGGGCTGGAAGGACGTGCCGCGTGTAGTCAGTGCTGCCCGCAGCGCTGGCCGTCAGGTCAGACGTGGTGGAAGGACGGAGCAACGGCGCTGTTCTCCTACATGTCTCATTGTCAGGCGTTGCTGCAAAGGGGTGAATACGTTGACAACTACCAGAGCAGGAACCCCTCGCTTACAGCGGATGCCAAGAGCCTGCAGTGGACACACCGCAAGGATGGAGAAACTGACATCTATTTCTTAGCGAATGTGAAGGATACCACTTTCACAACTACGGTCTCGTTAAATTCTACGGGTCGGATTCCTGAATTTTGGAATCCTGAGACAGGTAGCGTCAGTGAGGCGCAGGCTTGGTTCTCGGAAGACGGACATACGAAGGTGGCCTTGCCGTTCGACACCCATCAGTCTTTGTTTTTGTGTACTTTTTGAGTAACCGTGTCACCCCTCCGTTGCAAGTGGGCTCCTGCAGAATGAGCAATCATGATTTGCAGATAAACGGCATGACACTGTCTATCAGCGACTGCTTGCGGTCTTGCAGGGTGAGAATCTGCTCTTCGAGCGTTCCTGCTGACACAAAGCGATAGACAAACACCGAACGTTGCTGACCGATGCGGTGGGCACGGGCGATGGCCTGTTCCTCGGCAGCACGGTTCCACCACGGGTCAAGCAGGAACACGTAGTCTGCGGCTGTCAGGTTCAGGCCCACACCTCCGGCTTTCAGCGAGATGAGGAAGAACTGGCAGTCGGCAGAATTCTGGAAACGTGCTATCACCTGTTCCCGATCCTGCGTCTGTCCTGTCAGCAGGGCGTAATTCCAGCCCCGGATCGTCATCTCACTGCCCACATGTTCCAGCAGCGTGACGTACTCACTGAAGATAAGCACCTTGTGCTGTGTCTGTCGCAGGTTCTCCAGATAGTCGAACACAACCCCCATTTTCCCTTCGCCATTGGCAATCTGGCGCAGACGCTGCAGAGCTGCCAGGATATGAATCTGACGGCCCTGACTGCTGGCAGTCGGGTCGAGCCACTCGTTGCGGGCCTTCGACAGTTCCTCTGTATATCGGCTTGTCTGTTCGTCGGTCATCGCGCAGACCACCACCTCGTCCTGACGTTCAGGCAGGTCGCTGAGTACCTCCTCCTTGGTACGCTTCAGGAAGTAGGGGGCAATCAGCCGGCGCAGCAGGTCTCTCCGGCTCTCCTCCATCTGCACGGCGATGGGATTGACAAAAGCATTCTGGAACGACCGTTCATCGCCCAGCAGGTTCGGATTCAGCACGTTCATCAGACTCCACAACTCCTGCAGGTTGTTCTCAACGGGCGTTCCGCTGAGTGCCATCCGGTGAAGAGCCTTTAGCCGGGTGACGGCATGGTGAATCTGCGATGTAGCCGTCTTGAAAGCCTGACTCTCGTCGAACACCACGATGCCAAACTCATCCTGCGATAGCAGTTCGATGTCGTTGAGCAACGTGCGATAGGTGGTCAGTACCACGTCCCATCGCATCAGTGCTATCCGCTTGACTTTCCGCTTGGAGGTATCGCCCGTATAGGTCATCACCGACAGCGAGGGCGCAAAGCGGCTCAGTTCATTGCGCCAGTTATGAACCACCGATGCAGGGGCAACGACCAGCGAGGTGCGATAGGGAGCCTCACCCCCAGCCCCTGGCCCCCCTCTGTCTCCCCCCGAAAGGGGGAGGGGAGTGGAAAGACTTTGCTCTTGACTCTGTCCTTGAGTGTATATACTCCCCTCTCCAATCGGAGAGGGGGTGGGGGTGAGGCTTTCCCCCCGCATCTCATCTTCAGAGAAAAGCATACCCGGCATGGGCTCACTAACAGGCTTCGTCACCTTCGTGGCCTCCTTGTATTTCAACAGCAGGGCGATGGTCTGGAGTGTCTTGCCGAGTCCCATCTCATCAGACAGGCAACAACCTGTTTGTGCCACAAAGTTCTGCCACAACCACTGGAACCCCGTCTGCTGATAGGGTCGGAGGGTGACAGCCTCACCCCCAGCCCCTGGCCCCCCTCTGTCTCCCCCCGAAAGGGGGAGGGGAGTGGAAAGACTTTGCTCTTGACTCTGACCTTGAGTGTATATACTCCCCTCTCCAATCGGAGAGGGGCTGGGGGTGAGGCTTATCTGGCTCCTGTGCCGTTGAAAGCCCTGTCCTTTTGGCAGTCCTATCAGCATCAGGTCTGAGTATCGCTTCAGCCATTCATTGGGAATCAGCAGTATCTCGCCCGTTGGCAGCATATACTCCTGCTCGCCTCTGAGAATCGTGTCACGCAGGTCACGGAAGGGAATGCGCAGCCGTCCCTCGTCAATCACTACCGTCACTTCCGTCTGCAACCAGTCGCCATGCCAGGTGTCGTTCTGCTCCACACTCAGCGGGCCTATATAATAGATATGGTCAGAAGGTTGCACCACGTCGAAGCCCTCTGCCTTAAGCTTTGGGGCATATTCGCGCAACCAGTCAATTTGCTGACTGACCGACGGAAACCGGATGACGGTTTCTGCACCAGTCACCTCTCTTAATACCTCCGTCAGCCGTTGCTCTTCGGCCTTGTCACGCAACTGGCGTACAAACCTGAAGCTGTCATCTTCCTCCGTCAGTGTCACCCGCCCGTTGGACTTGTTGTCAGCAGCATACTCCAGACTGCTGTATCTGAATCTCAGCGACAGGATATGACAGCCATCAATGGAGGTTTCTGCCGTAAGACAGGCTTGCGGCTGCGTGCTGACATCGGTGATGTCGAACCCCTCGGCATTGATCTCTGCCCGTGCCACCTGTTTCAGGATGAAACGGTGGAAGTAGTCGTTCTCCATCTTCCGTGGTATCTCCACCTGTTCCTTGTCTGCAAAGGGCAACAGCAGCTGTCCGCTGAAGCCGTCGCACAGCGCATAGATGCGTTTGTCGAGCACGAACATCCCAGGGTTGTGCGTCAGCACGATTAGCTGGTGCTCCGATGGCCGTTCCACCAGTCGTTCGCCTATGCGCAGCTGCAGTCGGTAGGTCGTTCCCTCGTCATGGCGGATGAAGTTCATCACGGGAGTCACCTTGCTGCCGCCATCCAGCACCAGCCTGTCCGATATATGTAGCGGTACTTTCTGGTTCTTTGCATAAATGATGGGGATATCCTGTTTGTCAGCCAGACCCACGGCCTTGATGATACGCTTGTCGGCCATCTGCTTCACGTGCTGTCTGACAGTCTTCTCCTTCGTGGCCCAGAAGTCCTCCTCATGCCGGAACACCTTCTTGTTGGCATATCGGACATAGAGGCTGTCGGGACGCAAATCTTCGCACAGTTCAGCCAGTTCGCGCAGTTCTTCCTGCCCGATGCCCACCTGCTCGCTCCTGACGGTGCCATCCATCATCATAAACTGACCGAGCGAAACCACCCGTTTCAGCTCTGCCGTCACAATGCCAAACCACTCCAGTGGTCGAAGAATCAGAATTATAGGCATGTCAAATGTGTTTTAAAGAGACTGAAGTTTTTTTATTACTTCCAAATCCGCAGGCAACCACTTTACGCTTTCCAACTTGTCCTTCGTGAGCCACTTCGCCGCTTCATGCTCGTTCAGGTGCAGTGCCTCCGTCAATAACGAACAGAGGTAGCAATGCATAGTGAGATGGAACTTAGGATAATCATACTCCACCGTACATAGAACCCCATCCACGCAGATTTCCGTTGAAAGCTCCTCACGAATCTCCCGTTTCAATGCCTCTTCTGGTGTCTCCCCAGCCTCCATCTTTCCGCCGGGGAACTCCCACCAATCCTTCCATTCGCCATACCCTCTTTGCGTGACGAATATCTTATCAGCCTTGCGAATAATCGCAGCTACGACTTCGATTTGTTTCATATAAGGCGCAAAGATACAACTTTTTTGCGAAAAAAAAAACTGTCTGTTTTGTTTTTTCCTCTTTTTTGTTTACCTTTGCTGAACTCACGATACGGGAGATAGAGTATCAGTAGATTTTCTGTTCTTTGCAATGTTTAAAGAACTCATTGCGAGTATAACAGAATCCTCGATACGCAGCTCTTACCATTCCGAATTTTGCAGGAATCTCCAATTTCGTCCAATCTGCGACATCGAACTTGATTCGGATAGGATAATCGGTGTCTTCAACTCTTTTCAGATTGGCCTTTGTCACTTTATAATAGCCTTCTATATGACCACCAGGAATGATTGGAGCAATATAACGAACAGACTGGATGTCTTTAGCTTCTTCCATTCCCATTTTGCCCATAACGATGGATGAAACTTGACCTGTTATGACAGAAAGGGTGTCATCATTGACATCTTTGTCTATTGTCAGTATCATATACACCGATTCTTTTGACTCTTCTGATGTGTATTGAAGCCCCTTCTGCGGAATGACTTTCTCCAACAATCCTGCTTTTCTGTCGCTCTCCTCTAACCATGTTCGAATCTGTTCATAAAGCACTATCTCGCTGCTTGTGGGGTCAATGTATAGATTCCCCTCTTCATCTATCCTGGTTGTTCCTGGCCTTAGCGGGAAGGCACCAATACCCACCTTTTCTATCGAGCGATGATAATACGACTGTTCATACTCCGTCTTACCCATGTTGCCAGGATAGAGTACATAGCCGCCAATGATTTCCTTTTTCAACTGTTCGTTGCTCTTCCCATCAGCATAATAGATGGCATCCCTATAACGGTGCATCTGGTTGATGGCATCCTCTGGTGGAACGTCTTTCCCCTCAATGCGTCTGTCGTTCAGACGGTATTTGGCATCAAAGAGATAGGTATATACAATGTCCCGTTCACTTTTCTTAGAGAGCCTCAGCACAATATCAGGACGTTGGATGGTGGTAAAAGTACGTGTGTCTTCTATGGCAGATTCAGGTTCGTCATCTTCTTTTTCCACTTGAGCATTATAGCTTACGGTAGCCAGTTCCACATCGCCCTTCTTAAAAGTCACTTCCGACTTGGAACCATACACCAACTGACGAATGAATCCTGATGTCAGTTCCTTGCCCGACGAGTTTTGCTGTCGTCTCCTCACCCAATATCTGCTGCACCATGTTTTTCACTTTGATGAAACACCATATCTCGTAGAGTTCCGATATGTCCTTCACCTCCAGGTGTCGCATGCTGTCCTCCAGTTCATAGCCACATTGCAGCAGTAGCCAGTTCTTGTAGATGTCGCTGTAGCCTCTGGCACGCTTCATCACCAGTGAGTCCTGTGTAAAGCCCTTGAACTGGCCTATCTGCCGGAAGAAGGGATGATTGCTGAGCCTTGACAGCGTTTCATCCATCTCGCTGATACGTAGCGATATCGTGTCGTCGTTCACTTTCAGGCTGTTCTTGATATGCACTCTGACGACTGAGAACCGTCTGTGCATCTCCCTGATGGCATATTTTAGGAAACGGTTCTCCACAGTGTCTTTCGAAAGGAACATCTCTTCCGTCCGATACAGATGGTGGGGGTCGTTCTTGAAAAGCGAATATTCGTTCTCTGTGTCAGCATACAGATTACGCAGCCGCTCAGCCCTTTCGTGACGGACTTCTGCTTTCAGCCTCCGTTTAGGGTTATTGATAATCGTTTTCGCAGCCTTAACTATTTCATCGAAACATTGGCTGAAAATCTGCCACCATATCAGATCCGTACTCTCGCTGTCATTAGCCTTGAAGCTCAGATAGGTCTGTTTTAGGAACGAATAACTCAGCATAGAGTACTCCTGTTCGATGTCGTTGATAATCTGACGCATGTCTGTGCGATAGTCCAACTTGTAGCTGAGCACCTCCGTACGGAAGTCCATGCTACGCTGCTCTTCGTTGGCTGTATAAACCACCTTGAAGTCTGTCCGTCCCACTTGGTTCTTGAAGTTCAGCGTGCCAAACAGCAACGATTCTTCATCGCTGGCATCTGATGCAGTATTCGACGAATGGCCTGCAATATAAAGACCCAATATCTTCACCCCTTCGTGCAGAGGCTTCACTCTGATTGGGTATTCAGTATTCTCAAAGAATACAGCTAAACGATGCAGATTCCTTTCTTCTTCGGCAACATTATCAAAGTAAAAAGTGGTATCCTCCTGTTCTGTTGCATATACAGCATACATTGGATTCTGCTCTTGCTCATTGGCCATCAGGTTTTGTATGGCAGCACGAAGGTGCTTGCCATAGTTCTGGCAGGAGATACGCAGACTCACATCCCCATTCCTAACCTCAAACGAACTGAATTCTGTGGTCATTCCCTGTTTTTTAGTTTCCTTTTGCTCTTCTTGCGCAGCCGCTCCCCTCCCATCAAGGGGAGGGGCAGGGGTGGGGTCTGTAATTACCCCCAGAACGATACGAAGTGGTCACGTTTCAATGTCGTTATCATACTCTCCAGTTTCGCTAACGACTTGCTTTTCCCTTCTGTACCAAATACACCACTGAGATAGGTGTTCAGCCTATCCAGCAGTTTTTCGCCATCCTTAGTGACAAGTTTCGAGTCGTCACCCTCTATGCGGCTGAGAATCTTCATCAGCGTGAAGTCATCAAGTGCAGCTTTCAGGTTGCCAGCACCCACGACCTTGTCTGCTGCCACATATAGAATAGCCTCATTAGCAGCACGATACCCCAACTTGAAAGGTGTTCCCTCCAGGATGTCATTCACACCCTTCAAGAAGTCCATCACTTCTTGTGATTCTATTTCGTCTTTCACCTCTTGTGCAGAAATCGGACGATCAACGAACAGCGAATTATGCTCTGTCAACTTGGGAACGTTATACTCCGTCCTTCCTTCAATGAATCCGTCGTAGTCCACCTCGTTCATCTCTATCGACATTGCTCTGTCAAGCACTTTGCGCGAGAACGAGAATGTCGTTTCATCCATATTTACCGTTCCCATCACTATGAGGTTCTTGGGCAGGGTGTGGCCCTTCTCTCTCAATCGTGTTTCGACATGCTTAGGCAGGTCATAACCCATCTCAATGAAATGGTTCATCATCTTTCCTGCCAGTTCGCTACCGAAGCTGTTGAACGGCTTAATAATTGGGTCAGTTTCAAACTCTCCATCTTCTCCAATGGAACGCGACTCTATGGCACTAAGGAACTCAGCAAAGTATTCCTCTACTGGAGCCAGATTCATCTCGTCAAGACAAAGGAAGAACGGCGTGTCCTGATGACACCAGGCCTTCACCACAAAATCAACGAACGGCGTAAACTCATAATGTGGTTCGGGAATATTCGACTGGAATCCCACCACATCCATTGAGTTATGCCAGTTTGGCTTCACCTGTATCAACTCAAAGTTTGCAGGTCTTGAACACTTCCATCTGTCGTCATCGTTCACAAATCCATCTATATTATCCGTTGCCTGTGCCAACTTTCTAACGATTCGAGACTTACCCGTGCCAGATATGCCTGCAAGCAGGATGAATGGCTTGGTGCGGATGGCGGTAAGATAATTCTGGATACCACTCTTTATATAATGACTATCAACTGGGTTGACCCAATATTGATGCCCTTTCTTTTCTAATACCTCTCCAACTTCAAATTCTGCCACCTTTTTACGCACATCTTCTATCTTATCCTTGGCTATTATAATGCTCTTTGTAGTAGATTCTACATAAGATAGGTTTTTAAAAACAAGATTGAATCGTGTATCATTAGCAATGTCATAGTTTTGTAGAGCAGCAGAAAGATACTCACTATTATCTCTTGAACGAAGAATTGATTCTGCAGATTCAAAATATTGACACCATTCTTTTGCAGTACATACAAATAATTTGAACTCTTGAAGAGATAGCTCATAATTCCCTGTTGCATCACCCACGACTAGCATTACTTTAAGCGTGAATAGTACAGGTTTTAAATCATTTCCGGCGATTGATATATTCATGTTTTCAATTTGTTTGTCGATTATTTGTTGATACTTGTTGGTTGCTGCGTAATCTTCACAACAAAGGGACTTTACAGTATAGTAAACATCTGTCAAGTTGCTGGATGTATAAGCAGCTTTTGAACTTGAAGATGGGCTCATTATACCGTAGAATTCACAGTTCTTAAGTGCACGATGAGGAGAATTTCCGATATAATTTGCATACTTTGTTTCTGTTTTGACTCTATTGAAGAATGTCTCAAATGATTCGTTAGGATTATCATTCCAACGTTCAAGAATAGAAGCCATCATCATTAAGTCACGAAAAGAGCAATTCTGTTTCGTGATGTACCACAGCGAGTTACCATAATCACTCTGAAGTAGTGTAAGTTTTTTATCACTCAATCTGCTCATTGTAGATGTCCTATTTAACTAATGTGATATCAACATTCATTGGAGTTGTTAGAGACTTGGGATACATGGTTCTACTCTCTAAAATCCTAAGTATTTTCTCTACGTCTGTTTTTAGCATACCATCAAACATCGATGAAAGAACATTCATGAAAGCAGGCGTTATCCTGAGGGACGAATTGGTGAATTCTAGTGCTGATACGTTTTCACGAAGTACATTTACGATGCGACTGCTATCCATATAGGATGCGACCAAATGACTTGGCCGAGGCTTTTTACTTAACCAATAGACAACCTCATCCACTTCTCGTTGATGTTTTGATGTCATAACATACGTGTAATAATTGTCTATAGAGATATAACTAATTCCCTGCTTTTGTAATTTGTACAGGACTTCCAAGGTGAACAATAATGGGCTTACTGAATAGTCTTCTAGATCTTTCCGAGAGTCTGTTACTGTCTGCATTCTTACTTTAAGCAGTTGTTGAGTCTTAAGCCTATTATAATCAGCAGAACCCATTTTACATGAATTTAGTTTTTCAAACACCCTTGTTGTTTGCTCTTCGTTGTATTTTCCACCTCGACTATATGGAGAGGATTTGGTAAGCATACCAAACATTTGACCAACAGAAAGAATTCTATGATTTGGCAATATCCCGTATTCTGCCACATGAGTTTCAAAGTAATCGCCAATATCCTCTAAATATTTATATGGAATGGCATCGAAAACTTTTGCAGCTAAAAATGAATGATCAAAATTGGCATCCTGCTTAGCAAAATACCAAACACTTTTGGGTGTAAGACTATTCAATTTGTCTGTTATTGTCCGCATAACAAAAGGTTTACAACATTAGCTAAGAAAAAAGATAACTTTGGTGGCACAGCATTTCCAATTTGCTTACAAATAGAGGATTTTGAGCCAATAAACTCAAAAGAATCAGGGAAAGATTGAACTCTAGCAGCTTCCCTCGGTGTTAGGGTTCTGTTTTGCTCTGGATGAATAAAACGTCCACCAGCAGGAGTGTCGAAACGAGTAGTAATCGTCATCGTTGGCAGATTCCAATCTAATCTACCATATGCTCCGCTATGTACAGAATGAATTTCCTCGTCAAGTGAAGTCCAGTTTTGGCCAGTTGATACCTTTTTCATGCGCCCAATTGCCATATTATTATGTTTGGTTGCGACATGATTTGATATAACTCCATCATCATTTCTTAGCACTCTTTGATAATTCGTTTTAGCAGGATAAAGCTTGACATTTCCCGTTTCTGAAGGTGCGGGAATGTCTGAAATGGCATCAAAAAGGGAAACAGGCTTGAAGAACTCAGGATATGACTGTTCTATAATCTCTTTATTATTTTCAAAAAGTTCATCTATATCAAAATCATGATTGAGCACTCCTATTAATATTACTCGTTCACGTTTTTGAGGAATTCCAAAATCAACAGCCTTACAAACTTTATGATGAACATAGTATTTGTCACCCTCAAAGTTCTCTGCATTACCAAATGCGCTAATTATCTCACTAAAAATCTTTCCCTTATCCTTTGATAGAATGCCCTTAACGTTCTCAAAGACAAAGATTTTTGGACGAACTATTCTTACCACGTTGACATAATGCCTGAAAAGATAATTCCTGGGATCATTCATGAATGCGTTCTTTTCCCTTATTCGTGCGCCAGCCATAGAAAAACCTTGGCAAGGTGGACCACCAATAATAACATCAGCTTCCCCCCTATTGAAATGGTTTTCATCAACAATCTTACCTATATCCTCAGCAAACATTAGAGTTCTAGGATGATTGTGGCAGTACGACGAAACGATTTCCTTGTCAAACTCAACAGCTTTGACAATTTCATATCCAGCTTTTTCAAATCCAACAGAAAAGCCTCCACACCCGGCAAACAAATCTATTACCTTTATATTATGCTCCATCGCTTATTCTGTATTTTTCGTTAAACTTCTTTATGTAGTTCAATTCTGGTGCAGACAATTTATACACCGATTTGAGTTCATCATCTATCTCGTCAATGATATCTTTACAGAGTTTATGCTTGTATTCGTAATCAACTTGTTTCGTTCCTACGTATTTCTTTGTGTTCTCTAAACGGTTTTCAAGTCTATCAAACAATTTTAACCATGTTTTTGGTTTAGGTATCCTGTTGGGAATTTTAATGAAGGACAGTTCTTTGTTCGTGATATGCCATCCATCGGATACAATAGTCCACATCAAAAAGAACAAACTTGAATTCAACAAGCAATAAACAAATGGAAGTTTAGATTTATCTATTTGGTATTCCTTGTAGCTGTCTGATTTCATATCTTTGGAGAATACTTTCATCCAAAAACATGCACGCAGGTTTATAAACAAACTTCCTTTATGGTTACCTTTGTTCAAAGACAGAATGTCTTCGCCCTTGTATGAAAGTATCTTCTCGTATATTGCACCTCCAATGGAATCACCTAGTTTAGGCCAGTATCTATTATCGATAATATGATTTTTTTCAAGGGGCAAGTTGCTGAAAAGAGTTTCCCGTTCTGTCTTATACCAATGATTGTACTTTGAAGTATAAATACCTTCTATTTCTTTTGTCTTCTGAGCGAATACTATCGTGAGTTTCTGGTGAACTCCAGAAAACAGGCAATCTGGTCTGTCGGCAAAATTGAGAAGTAGATGCTTTCCTGTTTGTGAATGAACATATTCTCTAATAGCCCCCATTCTTGCAGTAGAGATATACGAAAGCGGTACTACAAATGCCAAGACCCCATTAGACTTAAGCATCGTAGAAACATTCTTCATCACATCCGCATAGACGTTCCCATAATCATTTACAACGGTTCCCTCATATTTTCCATATTCAATATAAGGTGGATTGCCAACGATAATATCATAATTGCCAAAGACATGTCCCTTATAGTCAACCATATCAACATTATAAAAGCATTTCGCAATTACCTTAGCTATAGAGACAACATCTAGCTTTTCTACGAAAGAATCTATGACTAAGAAGAACAGCCTGAGTTTCGTTATATCTGTTGACGTACTTTCAATGTCATTACCAATAATCGTTCCTACAACGTTAACTAAAGGAATGTCATCACAGAATCCGGCTTTATACAATTCAATCTTCTGAGCAAGAGCACTTACTAAAAAGGCCCCAGCACCACAAGTTGGATCAAAAACCGACGACTGCAAAACTAAACGAACAGATTCGTTACTTAATTCTTTTAATTTTTGTTGTATAAGTGCTGAAGGCGAGACTACAACCGAAGAAGGTCTTATGTGGTGATAGAATGAATTTAAAACCATAAAATCAGTCACATCACTATCGGTATAGAAAACTCCCGCACTTTTCCTTCTTGATTCTTTTTCATTCACCCTAGCAAGAGTTTCTTGAAAATTATCATCTTTTAATTGTGTGTCTAATAGCTGGAAACAATATTTCTCATAGGTCTCTTTCAACAAATACTTAAGTGCTGAACAGATTTCAATAGAATATGTATTACTGCCTCCATATCTATGTGATATGTGGGTGACTACGATTTCTTGTATGTTTTTGAAAATGGTGCTTGCCATTTCATATTTCTCTCGCCAAGCACCTAGACGAGTCAGTTTATATTATCATTCACCTACATAAAAAAAACGTGGGTGCTTATATCTGCCTGTTCGTCAATCAGGCCTACCACAGCCTCAGTAGTAAACAGACAGAGAAACACCCACGTTGAGGTATATAGACACCCGCAAAGTGTGCTTGTGAGGACATGGTTAGCCCTCGCAGCACACTACGGAGAGTATATACTACACCCCGTGGAGTTACCCCTGCAATGTTCTTGACTACTGATTCGATTGTGGTAGTTCGATTGGCCAAAAACAGCGCTTCAGTAACGCCTTCTAATATGTAGTGCTCCACCCGTCGGCTCCGTCCTCCTCAGAGGACATCTTAGCCGCAACGAGCGGAATGCAATTGCAAAGTTACGAAATCTTTTTCAAACTTATACGCTTTTGCACAAATTTACACATCTTTTAATAAAAGAGCGTATTTCCCCGTACTCATGCCACCACCTTGTGGCAGTACTGAGGACACGGACAGGAACGCGGATTCTGCCTGCCCAAGTATGTGGCACTTCTTCTGCGTGAATGCAAACAGCTGATAGTAAGGTTACTGAAGTTTCCCACCCTTTGATGTGGTAATTAAAAATGAAGGATTGAGTATAAAATAGTTGTCAAAATATAACAGAAATCGAGAATAATTTCGTAAATTTGTAGTCGCTAAAAAACAAATGCGAAAGGATTCAAGACTT
>JAEEGL011072844.1_pt1 | contig 18180 bp, 15 predicted proteins | sample 9134231 | NCBI WGS metagenome assembly JAEEGL01 (sample SAMN16246548, study PRJNA631951) | gut metagenome | biome: gut microbiome; feature: rumen; material: fiber-attached | host: Bos | place: Iran: Karaj | collected 2018-10 | reverse complement strand
GCGATGCTTCGTTTTTTCCTTCGGGCTGATCCGGTCGATCCCCGCCGTGGCAACGATCCGACCGCCGACCTCTGCGGCGATCTCGATCTCGTTTTCGCTCTCCGTCTTTTTCTTCAGGAACAGCGCTTCGGATTCGACGGTGAAGCTGTGCTCCTCCGGATAGGTAAGAAGATAATCCGTTTGAGCGTGGACATCCATAAAGAGGTCGTAAACGGCTTTGGCGTCCTCCTCACCCGCGTTCCGCAGCAGGCACTCCCTGCCGTCCTTCAAAACGACCGTTTTTCGGTATTCCATTATTTTCCGTGCCTGCCTTTCATGATTTCGGAAGCGTTGTTGAGCTTCAGTTTTTTAAGATCCAGCCTGGGCAGCGTCCCATCCTCCGCTTTCTTAAGAAGCGGACGCACCGCAAAGCTTCCGAGGATCAGCACGGCAAGGCCGACCGCCGTCATGATCGCGAGCATCAGGAAATGCCGGGTCGCCATTGCGCCGATGTGCAGCGCGAAGATATCCGGGAAAAGCAGCACTGCGCCGGCGAAAGCGACGCACATCAGGCCGCAGACGGCGACGCGCAGCTTCGAGAACGGCCGGCAAGTCAGGATCAGGTTGCCGAGGCCGATCACGCCGGCGGAGATCACGGCCATCGTCGAAGCGATCTCGTCGGGAATGCCGCAGTAATTGGCGATCATCGCCGCGAGCGCGCAGCAGATAACGCCGAGCGCGCCGGGGACCGCCTTCAGGATTATCCTTAGCAGGAAATTCCCCTTCGCCCTCTCGCTGCTCGGCTCGAGAGCGAGGAAGAACGAGGGAACGCCGACCGTCAGCGAGCTCACGAGCGTCAGGTGGATCGGCTCGAACGGATAGCGAAGGGGCAGGAACAGCGCGATCAGGATGTTGAGCACGCTCAGGCCGAAGCTGTAAAGCGTTTTCTGCAAAAACAGCGACGCTGTCCTCGTGATATTGCCGATCACGCGGCGGCCCTCCGCAACAACGGCGGGAAGGGAGTTGAAATCGTTATTGAGCAGCACGAGCTGCGCGGAATGCTCGGTCGCCTCGGCGCCGCCCGCCATCGCGATGGAGCAGTCCGATGCCTTCAGCGACGGGATATCGTTGACGCCGTCGCCCGTCATCGCTACATGGTGTCCTTCCGCCTTCAGTGCTTCAACAAGAAGGCGCTTGCGGTCCGGCGTCAGCCTGCCGAAGATCACCTTGTCCTTCGCGGCGGCGGCGAGCTCTTCATCATTGAGTTCGGCGCAGTCAACGAGCTTATCGGAGCCCTCAAGCTCCAGCGCACGCGCCGCGGAAGCGACTGTCCGCGGATCATCGCCGCTCATGATGCGCACCGAAACGCCTTCGCGGCCGAACCATGCGACGGTGTCCTTTGCGGAAGGCCGCAGCGTTTCCCGAAGCAGGATGAGCCCGAGCAGGCGCTTTACGGGAGGGAGCTCCTCGCCCCGCAGTATCCCGTCCGCCTCCGCCATGAGCAGCACGCGGAAGCCCGCGTCCGCCGCCTCCGCCGCCTCCGGGATCGCTTTATCGGTCACGAAAGTCGGCGCGCCGAGGATGATCGTTTTGCCGTTTCCGAAGGACGCCGCGGATTTTTTGCGCGCGGATGAGAACGGAAGTATCGCCGTCGCCGTGTCCTCGCTGCGGTTCATGAACGCGGAAAGCGCGCGGAGAGTTCCGGAACCCGCCTCGAACGCCGCAAGGAAGTTCTCCGTCTTTTTGCGGAGCTCCTCCTCTTCCGCTTCGAGCGGTATGAATTTTTCAAAGGCCATTTCGCCCGTCGTCAGGGTCCCCGTCTTATCGGTGCAGAGCACGTCCACCCTTGCGAGCGTTTCGATGCCGAACAGTTCCTGAACGAGGGTCTTGCGGCGGCCGAGCTTGATAACGCCCGCCATCAGCGCGACGGAGGTCAGAAGGATCAGACCCTCCGGGATCATGCCGATCATCGCCGCGACGGCCATCGGGACCGCTTCCTTTATCGGCGCTTTAAGCAGGAAAAACTGTTCGATGAAAAGGATCACGCCGATCGGCACGAGCAGCTTCGAAACGAGTGAAACGAGCTTGTTGAGCTCGGTCATGAGCTCCGATTTCGGCGAGCAGACCTTCTTCGCCTCGCGCGTCAGCCTTGCGGCATAGCTGTTGTCGCCGACGGCAACGAGCTGGGCGGTCACTTTGCCCTCCGTCAGGAAGCTTCCGGACATCAGCAGATCGCCTTTTTTGCGGGGGATGGGCTCGCTTTCACCCGTCAGGAGCGATTCGTCCGCCGCGCAGGAGCCGTTCACGATCACGGCGTCAGCGGGGAGCTGGTCGCCGCTTGTGAAGATCGCAAGATCTCCGAGAACGAGCTTGTCCGGCTGGCATTTCGTCTCGCCGCCATCGCGGACCACGCGAACGGGACGGACGTCCAGCAGGCGCAGTTTATTGAGCATCGCGCGGGCGCGGAGCTCCTGTACTGTGCCGATGAGCGTATTTGAAAAAACAACGCCGAGGAAGAGCATGTTGCGCCATGACCCGACGAGCGCCAGGCAGGCGGCAAGCGCGAAATTCAGAAGATTGAACAGCGTAAAGAGGTTGTCCGCAACGATCCGCGGGATGCTTTTGCCCTTATCCGCAGTCTGGCGGTTGGATTTCCCCTCCGCTTCGCGCTTTGCGGCTTCCGCCGAGCTGAGACCTTCGGGCGGCGTCATGACCGTCCCCGCCGGCAGTTCTGTCGGGATATTCAGTCTTGTGTTTTCCTTTTCTTCCGGCGCAGCTTTTCGCATTTCGCCTTCCTCCCAAAACGCCGTTTTCGGAGCATGACTCCGTTCGGCAGATATGTGCATTATCGGCATTTATTCCAAATTATTATACCTTCACGCGGTATAAAAGTCAATCGCACCCGCTCCGGCGCGCTGTCCGTTTCGGGTGCGGTTTTCCGTTTTCGGCGGGCTCGGTTTTTTACAGCCGGACCCGGTATCTTCTCAGCCTGTGTTTTCCCTCCGCTTCGTTTTCGGCGTCGATCGTATCCAAAAGCACGCCGCCGAGCTTTTCGACGACATGGGCGGAGGCCGCATTTTCTTCGTTCACGGTGAATAGCAGCTCTTCCATCCCGAAGCCCCGGGCGATCTCGAACCCCTGCCGCAGGATCTCCGTTCCGTAACCCTTTCCCCATTCCGAAGGACGAACTGCATAGCCTACGCTTCCGATATCCGTTAAAACATTTTCGGTAAAGTCAAGGCGCAGCTGGAATTCGCCGATGAACCTTTCCCCGTCGACGGCCCAGTAATGGACCGAGCGGGAGCGTCCGCCGACCATCTCCGTTTCCCTTCGGTCATAGATCGGTTTCGTGCGGAAAAACCAGCCTTCGTCGACCGAATCCGGGGGCATCGGCCGATACCAGATCACGTTTTTCTCATAGATTTCCCGGCAAAAATCCCTGTAGCCTTCGAGAAAATCCGGGCAGCGTTTGATAAGTTCGAGCATGGTTTTCGCTTCAGACTCCGCCGTTGACGATCGCGGCGTAGGTCTCCTCCGGGATCATGGGCGAGGTGATCTCCGCAAGCAATTCTTCATCGATCTCCCCGGTTTCGGCATACTGCTTCCCAGCCTTGCGGACAAGCGCGAGCCTCGGAGCGGTGACGGGCGCCGCTTCCTTTGCGCTGAACATCGGGCTTTCCGGAACGGTGATGATCGTATGATTTCCGGGGAAAAGGAGCTTGAACTGCGCCACTGCGGGTTCGAAATTATGCTTGCTGTTCGGGAAGCCGCAGCCGCAGATCATCAGATATCGAAGGTGCTCGAAATCCGCCTGACCGACGTGCTCATATCGGTCGCCGACCTTCGTCATCGCCATCGACGAAAGCGGCAGCACGCGGTCGATGATCGCCTTCAGCGGCGCGGGCATGCCGTAGCAATAGAGCGGGAAGCTGAAAAGCAGCAGGTCGCTTTCGAGCATTTTTTCGAGGATCGGACGCATATCGTCATCGTGGATGCAGTTCCCGCCGTTGCGCATGCAGGCGAAGCAGCCCGTGCAGTATTCGATATGCTTATCGACCGCGTTGATGAGCTCGATCTCCTGCTCCCCCGCCTCCTTCATTCCCTCGAGGAACGCGCGGGTGATGTGCATAACGTCGCTCTTTTCCCTCTTTGGGCTTCCGTTAAAAACAAGGATCTTCATTTTCTCCCCCCGTTGATCTTTCAGCAGCCCTGGCCGTCGATGCTGCAGAATTGTTTTTCTCTCTCCTCCCGGTAAACGACGGGAAGGCCGCGCTCGGAAAGAACGCTCTCCCAATCGAGGGTCACGCTTCCGTCCTCGCGGACGATCGCGGGTATTCCGACGAAGCCGCCTTCACGGCAGGGATCGAAGACGGGACTGCTGTCCCGAAGCTTCAGAAATGCCTTCAGATTCGGCATATTTTCATTGATATCGACAAGCCGGTATTCGATGCCGTTCGCGTCGAAATTCGCCTTGCATTCCCGGCAGTCCGGGCAGAGCGGGCTTGAATAAACAGTCAACATTCCGGTTTCCTCCGTTTTCCTCTTTTGTTCTTTTTTATCAAGCGCATCCAGCACTTTTTTGATGTTCTCTTCGTTCGGGATCAGCAGCTCCGGATCCACCTGCGGATACCTTTCCACGAAGGCGTTGATGAATTCCGCAAGGTTTTCCTTGGTCTCCATATAGTCGTCGATGATCGTTTGCCTGTCAAACCCGAGTTTTTTGAGCAAAACCGCCGAAACGACGCCGGTGCGGTCCTTGCCGGAGCCGCAGAAATACAGGGCCTTGTCAGGAGCGTGAAAAAGCGTGTCTATGATCTCGTCCATCCGCTCGTCCAGCATTCCGATATAGATTTTTCGCAGTTCCTCGCCGTTTTTCGGCGTATTGCCGCCGCCGGTGACGGGCAGATGATAATAGGTGAAGCCTTCCTCCGTTTCGAGCCTGCACGGCATATCGGTGTATTCCTCCGGGCTTCGGAGATCCACGACCGTCGTGACGCCGTTCTCCCGAAGCCATGCGACCTCTTCGTCGGTCAGCCGCGCGGGGAAATCGCTTCTGATAAAGCGCCGATCTCCGGTCGGCAGGAACCTTGTGTTCAGCGTTGATTTGAATAATGAACCCATGACTCTCCATCGCTCCTTTCACGCCTGAGTTTACCATATTTCGCGCGGGAATTCAATCACATAAGGGTACCTCTAAAGATTCAAGCAAAATCAACAAATGCTTTTCAAATAAAGCAGCGTGTGATATAATGAAAACAAAGAAGGGACCGCACGGAGCTTACCGCTGGCGAAAACGGTTCACGCTCCGATTTTTGTAAAAAACAGATGGAACCGTAAATATTACTACGGAGCCTATTATCAGAGGTTCCCTTAGGAGTGTATAATGAAAAAGGCTTTGAGTATAATTGTATTGATTTGCATCGCCGCTTCTTTTTCGGGATGCTTTGGCTCGGTTTGGCTTCAGACTCCAAACCAAAGGGATGATAAAAGCGAAGACAGCATAGTCCAGTTCAATGATCCTCTGTTTGAAAAATCGCTTCGCAAAGCACATAATCTTTACGGGGATATCCATACATCGGATCTACTCGAAATTGAAGATTTAACTTTGCAGAGGTGTGGGTTGAGCGACATTTCTGACGTTGCAAAACTTAAAAATCTGAGATGGCTTGATTTGCAGTATAATGATATTAGTGATATCAGTGCGCTGAAAAATCTCGACAAGTTGGAGGTCCTATGGCTCACCGGCAATAATATCAGCGATATTTCCGCGCTTTCCGGATTAACAAGGATTTATTCGCTCGGGCTTGCAGAGAACAGGATCAGTGATATTTCAGCACTGAAGAATATGAACGATTTGGTCATGCTGTCGTTGGACAAAAACCCAGTCCGGGATATTACTGTTTTGCATGGAAAAATAAAATTCCAAAATGTCTACCTGAACTCAACAAGTTTGACCAAAGAGCAAATAAAAGCGTTTAAAGAATCTATTCCGTCATCTTCAAGAGTGTATCCATGAGAAGGTGTCAAATGATGTGTTGATGGGACGGTTCTCTTGATAGTATTTGAAAGGCCTGATAAAAAGCCCAAGCGATGATGGAAATGCCAAGGCAAGCGTGGGTTTAGCAAGAACGGATATCATCATGTAATTAACGAAAATTCAATCAAGCAAAAGAAAAACCGCCCGCGGGCGGTTTTTCTTTCATTTTGGGGGATCTGGCACGGCGTTTACCGCAGCTTCAGCTGCATTATGATCTCTTCCGGGCATTCGTCGTCCTCTTCCTCATCCTCGAATTCGACGTGGCGGAAGCCGAGCTTTTCATAAAGGTTCCTTGCGGCGTCGTTACCGTCGATATAACAGAGGCAGACTTTATCGTATTTGCCTTCTTCGCGCAGCATATCGACGATCTGCTTTGCGGCCTCGAGGCCGAAGCCCCTGCCCTGATACCTGGCGTCGATGAATAGCTGGGAGAACTCGTATTCTTCGTAATCCGGCTCCTCATAAATAAGCGCCATACCGACGGGAGTATCGTCATTATAGATCATGAACGCCTTGCTGCCCTGCTCGCGGTAGGCGTACGCTCTTGCGAGGATGCATGTGCTGTCAGCAACGAAATTGCGCTGATCCTCGCGCACGGCAAGATTGTTCCTCCAATTATCCGGCGTGATTTTTTCAAGCTTAATCATCGTTTTTCCTCCGCTTCCGGGATCTCCCGGTTCATTTTACCCTTGTGTATCTTCCGTTTTCGCGCGTCAGGATCCCTTCGGAGATCATGTCGCGGCGGATCGTGCAGTAATCGGGGTTGATCTCCGCGATGATCTCGCTGAGAGCGGCTTCCTCATAGACCCTTCCGATCTCGAACCGCTCGGCGATCTTTTCATAGCAGATAAGCTTTTTCTTGCGCTGCACGGGGATCTGCTTCAGCGTTTCGCCCTCGAAAAACGCGTCGAGCACCTTCTTGCGATAGGCTGCTTCCCTCTTTTGAGCCTCGTCATCCTCCTTCGGGCATTCGCCGCCGATGAGCTCCGAAAGGCGCAGCTCCGTGAACGCCGGATCGAGCGCGTAAACGGTATAATACTGCTCCTTGCGGGAGGTCACGAGCCCCGCCTCCTCAAGCTTTTTCATGTGGAACGAGAGCGTCGAAGCGCTCAGGCCCAGCCTTTCCGCGAGCAGTTCTCCGTAGGCTTCCCCGCTTCTCAGCGCGGAAATGATGTTGAGCCTTGAGGCGTCCGAAAGGCATTTGAAAATGCGTATCGCTTTTTCCCTGTCCATCATTCGCCCCTCGCCGCCTCAAAGCGCGCGCGGACATCCGCCAGCGCTTCGAGCTTCGTTTCCTCAACGCAGATCTTCTTTGGATCGTTCTGCTTTTTCGCGGCTTCCAGCGCCGCGCCCCACTCGCCTTCGAAGCGGGCGAGCATGCCTTCGAAGCCCGCGATATTGCCGCGCTTTATCTGCACGCCGCAGACCGTTGCGCAGATATCGTAAACATTGGCCCTGACCGTGCTGAAGACCGCCTCGTCGCCCTTGTTTTCGGCGCGAAGCTGCGCCGCCTTTTGATTCAGGGCGGCATTCTCCGCCCTGAGTTCGCTGATGAATTTTTCCATGGTTTTACCCTGCTTTCATTTTATTTTGACAGCTATCGAAATAAATATAGCATGAGCAGCGCGGGATGTCAATATCTGTTTCTACATTCATCGAAATATATTTGGTTTCCCTGTCGGGCTCAGTCCGTTTTCCGGCCGATTTCGGAAGAGATTTTCTCAATGAGCGCGTCGATCGCCGCCCCGTAATCGCCGTCGATCAAAGCAATCTCCTCGCCGCGGCTTCCGAAGCCCTCGATATAATTCCGGTTGTCCTCCGCCAGGCCTTGCGCGGTGCTGTTCTCCGAGAGCCGCGCTTCGATATCGCGGCTGTGGGCGATGACCGCGCCGAAGTGCGCTTCGATGTAGCCTTCCGTCATCGCAAGGCAGATGAAGCGTATCTCCGAAAGATAGTTTTCGCCGAGATCCTTCCGCCAGTCGAAGGGGATGTAACAGCCCTCGACCGCAAGATTCTGCCGGTTCTCGACCGCGGTCTTGATGATCTCGCGCACGATCGGCCAGAGATACTCCGTAAGCTCCGCGTCATCCTCCGGCGTGAGGTCGGTGTTGCCGCTTCGGATAAGTCCCATTTTCAGATGGTCGATCGAAAGATATGGATATTTGAATCTTTCAAGCAAGCGCTGCGCAAGAAGCGTTTTTCCGGTATGCGTCGCGCCAGTGATGATGATCACCATGTTTTTTCACTCTCCCCGTCCGTGAGCTTGTATTCATACCAATCACCGCCTGCCGGGCTGAAGCCGAGCGAAAGGAACATCCTTTTGCTCTGTTCGTTGAAGGAATAGATGTTCGCCTTCACCGCGCCGAAACCCTTCTCCCGCGCGAGTTTCAGCATCTCCGCCGCGCATTTTCGGCCGATATGCCTGTTCTGGTATTCCTTCGAGACCACGATCGCGATCTTCGCGCTGTCCCGCAGCGAAACATCCCCGACGAGCTCGCCGCGGTATTCGATATAGTAGCATTCACCGTGGGTGCTCAAAAAATCGTACATCCTGTGCAGGGTCCCGAGATCGTAGACACGGTCGGTGTTGTCGACCTGGCGGCAGACGTCTGGGTCCTGATACCAGGGCAGGGACGCTTCGTCGTTCCTGTAGTACGGAATGAGCCTAATCTCCTCGTCGACTGTGCGGATGCGGGCGGCTTCCGGCTTCTCCGGAGGTTCGGTTTTCGCCTTCTTCCGCTTCGGCTCGGGAAGCTCCGCGGCGATCGCTTCGACAACGCGGCAGGTGAGCTCCCGGTCGTCCACATCGGCCGCGAGCATCTCCTTCGCGCCTTTGTAGGGCTGCTGCGCTTCGATGCTTCGCCCCTCCTCCGCCATCAGCTTCAGCGCGCCGGGCGTCGGTTTCAGCAGCAGACGGTCGTCATAGATGCCTCCGACGACCTTCCCGCGGCAGTAAAGCACGTATTCGCCCATCATCGCCCGGGCGGAAATGCCCTCGATGCGCGAGAGCTGATCCAGAACAAATTCAAGAAATTCTTTGCTTGAAGCCATATTTTTCCTTCCGAACGACGGGTTCAATTCAGTTTTCCGATCCTGATGAATGCCCTTTGGCACCATTCAAACACGGCACAGAAAGCGGTATCGAAATCGTAATCATCCGGCAGCTCCGCCATGCCGAGCATTTCCCGATCCTCCGGGGAAACGAGCTTTTTGAGCTCGCCCTTTGTTTTCGCAAAGACTCCGCTTTCAAGGAAGTGCAGGTTCTGTATCAGGAAAAAGAGGTTTTTGCATGTGCCGCGGAATCGCGAAACGTTCCTTGCCCGATCCGCGTGGATATAACGGTGGCAGAGCTCGTGATAAAGATTACCGAGGCTCAGCTTGACATAGTTGAGCTCATCCCCGCGCGAAGCCTCCGGGAGATACTCTTCAAGCCTGCCGAAAACATCCCCGGTCGTATGCCTGAGCTGGCAGATCTCGAGCGGATTCCAGCGCAGCATTTCGTCCCTGCCGCAGATGAAACCGCAGGACTTTTCGCTTTGGCCGATCCTTTTCAGGATCAGCCTGTATTCATCCATATCCTCCGGTGTAAGGCGGTCGAGAATGAGCATGATATCGATATCGCTTCTTTCCGAAGCCTCGCCGCGCAGATAGCTCCCCTGCAGGCCGATGTACAGCAGGCGGTCGGCAAACGCTTTTCGGCATTCCGCCGTCAGCTCTTCAAGGTATTTTCCGATGTCGGTCATGCTTTTCTCCCCCGCTCCGCGTTTTTCAAAGAATACCATATTACGTTCGTAAAAACAAGCTTTCGCGGCGGCGCGGAAAAGCTTTGTTGATTGAAGCGGCCGTCCGTGGTAAAATAGGTTCATCGAACCGAAAGGACCCAAAGCATATGATCAAAGTCAGCAGGATACGGATCCCGGCGCTCCCGACGGAAAAGCCGAGGAGGCTGTATGTTTATCTTCCCCGCGGTTATAAAAGCGGCGAAGAGCGCTATCCCGTGCTCTATATGTTCGACGGCCACAATGTTTTCTATGACAGTCACGCGACCTACGGCCGCAGCTGGGGCATGAAGCAGTATCTCGAAAAGACGGGTCTGCCGCTGATCCTCGTCGCTGTCGAGTGCAACCCGGAGGGCACAAGGCGGCTCAACGAATACTCCCCCTTTGATTTCACCGGAACGGGCGTCGGAAGGATCGAAGGCCTCGGGAAGGTCACGATGGATTGGATCACCGGCGAACTGAAGCCGATGATCGACGCGAATTATCGCACCCTTCCGGACAGGGAGCACACCGCGATCGCCGGAAGCTCCATGGGCGGGCTGATGACCCTCTATGCGGCGGTCGAATACAATGCCTTCTTCTCCCGCGCGGCCGCGCTCTCCCCGAGCCTTTGGGTGAGCCCGAAAAAGCTTAACGAATTGATCCGATCGAGCGCTCTCGCTTCCCCCACAACGGTCTATATGGACCTCGGCAGCGCGGAGGTCGGGAAGCATACCGAAGCATACCGCACGATGTTCAACACGGCGAAGCTGCTCGCCCTTTCCGGCGCTGACGTCGCCGCCCGCATCGTTCCCGGCGCGGAGCATAACGAAGCGGCGTGGGAAAAGCGCATACCCGTTTTCTTTGAATATCTCGGGTTCTGATGAACAAAGAAAAGCCCCTTTCGGCGTATCCGCATAAGGATAAGCCGAAAGGGGCTTTTTGTTTCTTTTACTCCCGCTTTTCCTTCGGCAGGGGCGGGACCTTGATCTTTTTCAGCATGCGGCGGATGCCTTTGAAGATATGCCCGTTCGAAAGCTCCGCGATGCCCTCCGCGACATTGTACGGAAGGGTCCTTCCGGCGCACATCGTCATCGAGCGCAGGGAACTGCTTTCGAGAACGCGTTTCATGAACAGAGCGCTTTTCACGGCGTTGTCCCTTTCCGCTCCGGGCGGCAGTTTTTTCGCTTTCCTCTCCTGCTTTTTCGGAACGGAAAGCGCGGCGCGGAAAATGATCCGGCCGATAAACCTCTGCCTGAGGTCGGTGAAGCGCGATTCGAGCGTTATCGGCAGCTTCGGCGGCTCTTCCGGGACCGTCAACTCATCCGAATACGCCCTTTCGGGCTCGTCCTCGACCGTAATGACCGCTGTTTTTTCCTCGCCCGGGGCAAGATACAGCTTTTCGAAGCCCCTGAGCTCGCCGTCAAGACAGAGCTGCACGACCTCGCCGCCGGCGCGGGAACCGGTGTTTTTCACTGTTTGGGTATAAGTATTCCCGTTTTTTACCCAATCGGAATGCTCGAAGGTGGTGTAGCTGAGTCCGAAGCCGAAGGGAAAGCGCACGGGAATGCCGCGCCTGCCGAAATAGCGATAGCCGACCTCCGCGCCCTCGGAATAGACCTCGTTGACGCCCTTGCCGAAGGTCTCGTGCGAGGGAACGTCCCGATATTCGAGCGGCCAGGTTTCCGCAAGCCTGCCTGAAGGGTTTTTGAGGCCGAAAAGCAGCTCGTAAACGGCCGTGCCGCCGTTCTGGCCGGGCAGATACATATTGAGGATCGCGTCGACCCTGTCCGCGAACGGGAGTTCAACGGGCGAGCCGCCGAAGAGCACGACGACGGTCTTTTTTCCGCTCGCGGCGAGCTCGCCGATCAGTTTCAGCTGGCTGTCGGGCAGGCGCATATTCTCCCGGTCCCCGCCCTCGGATTCGTATTCGTCGGTGAGGCCCGCGAAAATGAGGACCGTATCGCTTTCATCAAGGGCGAAGCGCTTCACTCCGTGCGCCGCGAAAGCGTCCGCCGGAGTCGTGACGCGGCTCGGGCTGATCATCGAGCTGCCCGCGCCCTGGTAGCGCATGTTTTCGAAAAGCTCACCGGCGATGAAAAGCTTTTCCTTCCCGGAGAGCGGCAGAACGCCGTTGTTTTTGAGCAGGACGGCGCAGTCCGCTGCGATCTCCGCCGCGAGCGCGTCATGCCCCTCCCAATCGACGGGCGCGGGGTCGGCGGGACGCACGTATTTTTCGATCCAGCGCAAGATATTCCGGCAGGCTTTGCCGAGCTCCTCCCCGGAAAGCGTGCCGTTCTGCACGGCGTCGAGGATCCGCCGTCGGCAGATCGCCGTATCGCCCGGCATCTCGAGATCGAGCCCGGCTTTGATCGCGGCGACGCGGTCATGAACCGCGCCCCAGTCGGTCATCACAACGCCGTCAAAGCCCCATTCGTCCCGCAGGATATCGGTCAGAAGCCACCTGTTTTCGGAGCAGAATACGCCATTGACGCGGTTGTACGCGCACATCACCGCCGCCGGGTGAGCATGGCGGACGATATGTTCGAAGGGTTTAAGATAAAGCCTTCGGACGGTATTCTCGCTCGCGGCGGAATTGCCCATAAAGCGGTAATTTTCGGAATTGTTGAGCGCGAAATGCTTGATGCAGGCGCCGACGCCCTTCGACTGCAGGCCTTCGACCTCCGCCGCGCCGATCTCGCCCGCAAGCAGCGGATCCTCGGAGAAATACTCGAAATTCCTTCCGCAGAGCGGGTTGCGCTTGATGTTGACGCCCGGCCCGAGCAGGGTATGGACGCCGTAAAAGCGGCATTCCTCTGCTATCGCCTCGCCCATCCTCCGCGCGTTTTCGCGGTTCCAGCCCGAAGCGAGCGCCGCCGCCGTCGGGAATGAAGTTGCGCTTTCGCTGCCCGACATGCCGTTGTCGCCGCCGTTTTTCTGCTTCCGCAGCCCATGCGGTCCGTCCGACATCGAAAGCCCCGGGATGCCGAGCCGCGGGATCGGGTTCGTAAACATGAAGTCCGTGCCCGAAACCAGCGCCGCCTTCTCTTCAACCGTCATTTGATTCAGTATTTTTTCAATTTCCATCGCCATATACCTCCTGCCTTTCCGCCGCCGTCTTTTCGCTGCCGAGAGAAGGTTCCCGCGCGAAATAGCGCTCATAGGCCTTTCTGCAGTATCGGCCGATCTTCGCGGCCGAGGGATCGCGCGCGAAATCATAGGGACCGTTTACGCGCATGAAGTTGATAAGGCCGATGCGTATCGCGTCCGTCGGACAGCCGAAGGAGCAGCGCACACAGCCGATGCAGTTTTTACCGAAGCGGATTCCGGCGTCGGAAAAGGAGATATTGCCCGTCGGGCATGCCGCGGCGCATTTCCCGCACCGGATGCACTTTTTGCCGTCGACGCGGAAGAATCGACCGTTCAGCGGATAGAAGCGGTGCTCGATCCTGCAGAGCGCGGAGAGTATTTTCGCCGAAAGCTTCGGGCGGATCGCGTTTTCCGTCCCATCGGCGATCATGTCCGCAGCGGCGGGTATGCGCTTTTCTGCCGTTTTCCACATCAGCGAAGCCATCTCGTCCGTATGGCGGAAAACCATGTTATACGGCATAACGAAATGGAATTCGCCCTTGATCCGCCAACCTTTTTTCCGAAGGATCCGGATCATCTCCGCGGATGAATTCCCGTTCAGCGCGAGCGGTTCGCCGGAAGTTTTCAAAAACCACGCCCCGCCGCCTTCCGGGAGGCTGCGGCAAAACTTTTTCAAAACGGCGGGCATGTTGAAGCCGTAGACCGGATAGCAGATCACGATTTCCTTTTCCTCCGCCGTTTCCGTTCCGTCCGTGATGGTGTGAAGGGCGGTCCGTATCCCCCGCCCGCGCAAAGCCTTTTCCAGCGCTTCGGCGCATTTCGCCGTATTCCCCGTTCCGGAAAAAACGCAGAGCCCGACCGTTCCCGCCTGTTCCGCGCCGTTTGTTTCCCGTTCCATCAACAAGCCCCCGTCATGCCTTTTCGTCCCGATAAGTCTACCATTTTCCCGCCGCCGATGCAAGGACCCGCCGGCGTTTTGCCCCCATCCCATCAAAAAACCTGCGGCCGGAGCGCTCCGACCGCAGGTTTTCGGCTACATTTCGCAGATAGTTCTTATTTATAAACGATCCCGGTAACGGGTTGGAAGTTGCTGTCGAGGCCGATGTACAGCAGGCCGTAGTCCGCGTCGGCCGGGATCTCGAAAGTGCCGTCCTTCGTTGCGGCGATCACTCGTCCGCCGCCTTCGATATCGGCGGGGTTGATCTCGTCATACAGCAGGGTTTGGGCCTGGACCTTCGCATAAGCGGCCGGGTCGCCCGCATCAAAGCTCAGCAGGGACATATAGAAATCGAGGATCAGCTTGCTCATCCATTCCTCGTCCGCGCTGTCGAACCTTACGTTGCCCGGATAGGAGTATGCCGCTTCGATCTGCGCCGCGACAGAGGAGGAAATGGAGTTGTGAAGCGCTTCCGCGTCGCACAGCGTTCTTGAATAGCTGTTGCGCCAGTAGTCATGGATATTGCGGAAAACATCGCCGCCGGCGAGGTTCTCCAGATACTGCGAGAAGAGGTAAACGGAGCCGTAGACGCCGATATCGTTGAATTCCGTTGAGAAATTGAACATCGACTGGCCGTGCTTGATGAGGTAGGAGCTTGCGAATGCCTCGTAATGGCCTTCCGTATCCTTAACGCCGGGATACAGCTTCTCCTCGATATAGCCGGACATGGATTCGTTGAGCCAGGTCGAGATGTAACCGATCGAGAGCGGATCGACGGTATAGAACAGGTCGCTGGCGTTGATCAGATGCTGGAATTCATGCGCGGTCGTCGCGAAAATCATTTCTTCATACTGCGGGTAACCGATCAAATCCGAATTCAGATTGATTATCGCGAGGTCCTGATTGGCGCCGTAGTATTCGGCTTCCTGCTCCGTAAGGTATTCACCTGTAGCAAAGATCTCCACGGGCCAGAAGAATCCGAGCAGTCCGTCCGTCATCGGATAATAGAGCAGGTGGATCTTTCCGCCTTCGTCCTCATAGCGCGGAGTGCCGAAAGTCGTGACGTCCGCATCATAGATCTTATTGTCGAATTCACTGCCGATCTTGTTTGCCTGAGCGGTGCTGACCGAGCCGCCCGTCGACCAGACGTAGCAGTGCGAACCGGCATATACGCATTCGAAAGTTTGCAGACTTCTGTATTCGTCGCCGGCATAGAACTGGCGCGTATCGCCGAGGCTGTAGATCGGCTGGATCCCTCCGGCACGGTTGAGGTCGAGTTCGCCGGTATAGCCCGCGAACAGCTCGCCGGAGCTTGTCTGCTGATAGGGTTTGAATTCCGGTTCGAAGGGTTCAAGCTCATCAGCACGGGCCATGCTGACATCGATCAGTTGGCCGATGCTTCCGGTCGTCAGTTTTTCGTTCCAGTTCAGCGTTTCCTTATAGATATTCGGGTTGAAGATCAGCACATAGGCGATGTCGTCGCGCCCGCTGAAATCGCTGCCCGTCGGCATCGGCGCAGGAGTGGTGTATGACTGCGGCGCCTTTGTCGGATCGCTGTAATAGGGATCATCATTCCAGCCATCATCCGGATCTTCATAGTATGAATCCTGATTTGAGCCGCCCGAGCATCCGAGGATCGGAAGCGCAAAAAGCAGCAGGCAGAGGAAAAGTGATAGGGATCGTTTCATTTTGGTTCTCCTTTGTTTTGATTATTTTACTGCGCACAGTAGTTTTCAAACGGTTTTGCTTGCGCGGAAACTCAGCGCGAGTGCAGCTCGATCGATTCGGCCGAAAGCCAGAGCTCTGCTGAAGAGGTAAAGTTCAACACTCTGAGGCGGAAGCGGGCGGTATCCGGAACTTCGCCGTCGAGATATACCTCGATCACGCGGCACTGTCCGGGGGCGAGCTTGGTATCGGAATCGATCAGGTACAGCGCCGTGCTGTCATCAGGGATCTGTGTGCTGTCCAGATATATATCGGTCATCTCCAGCGAGATGCCGTGATCGCTGTTGTTTTCAAGCGTCAGGTACCAGCGCCCGCTGCCCCAATCGGGATCGAAAGCATCACCCTGGGAAGCGGACCAGATCGCGAGCCTGACGCCGTTTTCGGAATAGAGCGTGATCTCGCCCGCCGGGAATACGGAAGGCGAAGAAGCATGCTGCGAAAGTTCGACCGGCAGCCAGAGCGTTTCGCCGTAACCCATCCAGGTGGTCATCATCCCCTCGCCCGCAAGCATGCAGAGTTTGACCGAAGCGATCGAAGTGATCCCGGCTATTTCGAGGTCATCTTCTTTAACGAAGAAGCTCCGCCAGCCCGTGCATCCTGCGGGCAGGTCGACCTGATTCATACCGGCGGAAAGGAACACGTTGTTCAGCACTATGCCGTCCAGATTCAGATGCAGCATATGGTTCGACAGGTTTTCGAAGCAAAGTGTGCCCCTCAGATCGTCACCGTAAACCCCGCTTGCGGTGTTCTTTCCGAGGCACTGCAGGCTGACGCGCAGATCCCCGTCCTCATACAATACCTGGGAAGCGGCAAATGCTCCGGCAAACGGGGCCGTAATGGACTTTGAAGCGACCATATCCGAGACCGCCGGGGAGAAAATGCCCGGGCGGGCGAACTCGATCGTCAGGCGCTGCTCGTGAACAAGTTCTTCAAGCGTATCGCAATCCTGGAGTGTGAAATAGAATGATATCGAACGCAGATCGGAAAGCTGGCCGGTCTCGCCTGCGCTGCCGAAGTTGATGCTGCCGACGGCCGGATCCATTCCCCATGCGTCCAAACGATGATCCAGCAAGCCGTAAAGGAGTCCCGTATAACCGTCATCGCAGTAAATATTGCCGTTGCAGGTCAGATCGGTTCCGAAAAAGTAAACATTTCGGTCCGTCCCGTTCTCGATGCGCAGATCGATCTTTTTGCCGTCGTTCCAGAAATCGTCCGTGATCGCTGCGATGATGCGGATCCCGTCCTTATCGTAGATGGTGAGCTCGTCGGTGTTCTCCGGCCAGCGGACGGTCATCGGCTCGGGAAGCGGGATCTTCCCTTCCGGGAAATCCGGCTCCTTGCCGAGCTCAACAGGCAGAGGCTCGGAGCAGTAGCGGCTGCCCTGCGTATCCTGGATCTCGAAGATCAGAACGTAATTGCCGTATGCGAGCGGTGCATAGATGAACTCCACTCCGTTGGAGATCGGGAACGAATCGGAGGTTAAGCTGGAGCTTGCGTACCAATCGTCGACCGGCTTGATAACGCCGTTTTCATATCTTGTCAGGGTGCGGTGGCGCTCATCGTTGAACCAGTATTCTGTCCACTTCGAAAGATCCGCGTCATCGGTCTTGCCTCCCGCAAGGACGCTGCCCGTATCCGCATTCTCCGGCAGCAGAGCGGAGATATCGACCGTTCCCGCGGCGCGGTCGAGCACGAGATGGAAGCGATACGGAGCAACTTCGTGCGTATAGCCGTCGGGATCACATCCTAAAGGATACTCAACGCTGTTAGTCAGCATGACAGGAGCCGAATAATGCGTTTTCACGCCGACGCTGTCATGCTGGATCGTGACGGGGATGAAAACGGTGCCGTAATCGGACATGCCGTATATGATGTTTCCGTCGAAATGCGCGGTGAGCACGCCGTCTTCGTTCGTGACCTCATCGCTCGAGAAGATCTTTGTATAGGCCTCCACGCCCTCCTGCTGAAGGATATAGTAACGCGCCGAAGCGAAATGCTCGGCCTGCTCGGGAGTGAGCTGTAGGGTGAACTGCTCGTTCGTGACCTGGGTCGGAACGACGCTCTGTGAGAATTCCGAAAGCATATCGTCGTTCAGCCAGGATTGCTCATAGCCCTTCAGATAGGTCAGATAATCCGCGAAAACTCCGAGTTCCTCATAGGTCTCCGCCCAGCTGCTCTGGTAATACGGTTTATTGAAGAAAGGATAGTAGAGCGAAAGTCCGCAAAGCCCTTCGGCATTGGTCGTATTTGTGACGACCATGCTGTCGATCGAATCGAGAAGCGCCGCCGCCTCCGCGGGGTACTGCGCCTCGAGCTGCTTCGCCATGTCCCTGAGGTCCACAAGGTCATACTCCGAACCTGTGCTCGCGCGGCCGAGAGCACGCGTTCCGACGCGGCGGGCGGCAAGCTCGTTGTAATTTTCCGAAACATCCTTTGCCGCGGCGGCAAACAGGGCGTTGACGGCCGAATGGAGCTCTTCCGTTTTCGAAAGGTCCATTACGGCAAGGGTCGTATCGCGGCCTTCGTAGCCGCGCTTTTCATAATAGTTGAGGCAGGCTGCCATGTATTCGGAAGCGAGGTGCGAAAGCAGCGACTCCGTGTCCGTAACGCCGAGCCCGGACAAAAATCCGTATGCCCAGCCGAACGAGGGCTCG
>JAEEGL014096037.1_pt1 | contig 18181 bp, 17 predicted proteins | sample 9134231 | NCBI WGS metagenome assembly JAEEGL01 (sample SAMN16246548, study PRJNA631951) | gut metagenome | biome: gut microbiome; feature: rumen; material: fiber-attached | host: Bos | place: Iran: Karaj | collected 2018-10 | reverse complement strand
TCTTCATCGTCAGGGGCTGAAAAACAGTTCTCTGAAGTCTCATTTTCCGTATTTATGCGATATCGATTTTAACGCTCCCGTCCTCATGCTCGAAGGCGGCCAGCTCGGGGTGCTCTTTCTTTTCCTTCGTGTAATTCTCATAGGCAGGCTTTTTGTGCTTCTGGTGTTCCCAGATCTCATCTGCGACAGGAGCCCACGCTTTTGCATAAGCGTCACACTTTGCGCACAGATGGTCAACCTCCTCGGGAGATTCCTGGTTGGTCTGGTGCGCGCCGGTCGCCCGCACGATTTCACGAAGAAGCTCCGGGTTCTCCAGCATGGGGCACGGCCTTAAGTGGTTGCGGTTAAAGGGCTGTCCCTCGTGATATGCCCTGAACAGAGGGCTCTGGAGCATCTCCACGATAGAATTGTCATGAATATTCGTGTTCGAGAAATGGATGAACACGCAGGGCTCGGCATCTCCGTTGGAATTAATATGGAAATAATTGCGCCCTCCGGCGATACAGCCGCCGACATACTCTCCGTCGTTCTGGAAATCCATCGGGAAGAACTCGATATCCGACTTGTCGGAACGGATATAGCGGATTCTCTCGATCATCTTTACTCTCTGCTCGATCGTGGGCATCAGCTCGGGAGCAGCGTTGTTGCCTACCGGCATCAGGTGGAAATAGAAGCCGAATCTCGCACCCTTCTCCTCAAGAAGATGGAAGAAAGCATCGCTGGTTACCGCTTCGATATTAGCCCTTGTATAGCAGATCGATGTACCGAACACGATTCCGTGGCGCTTCAGGCAGTCCATGGCCTTCATGACAGCCTCATAGTGTCCGTCGCCGCGGCGGGCGTCATTCGTATCCGGCGTTCCCTCGATGGAAAGCATGAAGGTGATATTGCCCAGCTCACGGATCTGCTCGCACATCTGATCGTTAATCAGCGTGGAGTTGGAATACAGGCCGAAGAAGCAGTCGTTGTGCTTTTTGGCGAGCTTCAGGATATCCTTCATCCTGACAGTCGGCTCGCCGCCTGTCATCATATACAGATGAGTTCCGAGCTCCTTGCCCTGAGTCACGATCTTATCCATATCCTCAAAGGACAGGTTGCTCTTATGTCCGTAGGTACCGGACCAGCATCCGACGCAGTGCATATTGCATGCCATTGTGGGATCGAACAGAATGAGCCACGGGATATTACAGTCATATTTTTCACGGTTTGCGCGGATCGTCTTCGTCCCGCAGAAGAACGATTCGTAACCGAGATTGAGCAGCATCATCTTCGCGTAATGGGGGTCTGTTTCATCCACTATACGGTTGATAAAACGCATCCAGCGGTTGTCCGGATTTGACACATATTCCCGGATCTTGTCGAGAGTTTCCTTTTTGGCCCCGTCACCGTAAAAGCGTTCCGCGAGATCCACGATCTTAAGATAGGTTTCCGACCTGTCTTCCTTCTTTGCCAGGTGCTTGAGAAAACCGTCAATCATCAGGGAAATCGCCTGACGCTCTGCTGCATGCTGCAGGTTCTGCACTGTTCCTGCCATGTTAATCTCCTTCCGGCACCATCCGCGCCTGTGCAGCGGAAAATGCCAACGAATTACCATAAACAACTCAGAATAATTTCCATCGTATTTTAAAACCCGTATCCGATGTTTCCAAGGGACAAATCTGCTTCATTGTCCAATGGAACAGGCCGGCGGATATGTTGCCTGATATATGCGCTAATACACAAAAAATTCATAATTGTTTGGAAATTTCGCTCTTTTTTGTGTATAATAAATATATATGTCCTGCGCAGCCGGACATATGACAATTTCTTAGGAGAGGAGGCAGTTGTATGAATGAAGAGCGCATGAAAACGCTCGTTAATATCTATTTAAACCGACAAAGCGAAATCACAGACGGTGAGACAGATACGCGCAGCAAATGGGTGGCAGTCAGCAATTGTGTAAAAAAGTGGGATATCGATGCCGATGACTTCGGAAAAATGTTCGGCGACGCAATGAAAAAGGCTGCTCCTCTGATTAATACCGCAAAATCCAGTCCAGTTGAGGGGATCCGTCTTCTGTGCAAAAATGAGCGCACGGAGGATGTAAAGGAAGCGTTCCGGGATCTTCTCGCACGCGATGGCGGTGACCTGAACCTGAGACAGGATCATGTCCTTGCTTTTGTCAAAAGAATCAATGACCTTCTTGCCGAGACCGTTCCGGAGGAATGGAACGTGCGACAGAAGGTGCGTACCGCAGTGATGTATCTTGCACTGATACGCCCCGCCGAAAATTTTATGTACCGCGCGCCTGAGGTCTCTGCTTTTGCCGGCTATACGGAATTCGACGAAGAACTCGGGTACGACCGTTCTTTCCGCATGCACAACTATCACAGGCTCTGCGACGATATGCTTGACTATGTCCGCACAAGGGACGATCTGATTGAGCAGGTGGCCGCCAGCCTTGAAGACAAGGGCAGGCAGATCAAAGACAGGGATCTGGCCAATATCGATCCCACACTGCACATCCTGGTATACGATATTATTGACAGCGCCTATCACTTTGACTTCTATGAGGACAAGGCTGCAAGGAAGGGTGTCAAATCCAGCACGGTCCAGCAGCGCAGGCACGAAAGGATGAAACAGCGCGCTGCCCTTCTCGAGGAGCGTGAGCAGTGTGTCGACCGGTTTGACGAGGTCAAGGCAGAGCGCCGGGCCGCCCGGATACCGAAGCTCCAGGGAAAGAAGGTAACACACAAGGCTTTCGGAAAGGGCGAGATTTCCGAGCAGGACGGCAGATACCTGACAATCGTCTTTCCCGATGTCACTAAGAAATTTGCCCTCCCCGGCTGTATCGTAAACGGCTATCTTGACATAAACGGCGGCCAGAAGATCGTCGAAGCCGTAACCCGCATGGAAGAAGTCGCCCAGAAATACAGAGATGTGGAAAACCGCCTGACCTCCCTGGACGTACAGCTGCAGATGCTCGAGTAAGAGTGTTTTCCGCGCCTTTTGCATCACAGATACGAAACGACAGAAAAACCCGGTCCGCATAAAAGCGGACCGGGTTTTTTCACCATATTCTTCAGCTAACCGGCAGGCCTGTCTTTCCTGCTCCTAAATCGTTGCGGCTTCCTTTGCCTTCTGGTTCGCCTGCATCTTCAGGTAGGCGTTGATGAAACGGTCGATGTTGCCGTCCAGAACCCCCTGCGTATCAGAGGTCTCCGCATCGGTGCGTGTATCCTTGACGAGGGTATACGGCTGGAGGACATAGGAACGGATCTGCGATCCCCAGGCGATTTCCTTGACATCGCCGCGGATTCCGGAGAGCTTTTCCTCCTCTTCCTGCTTTTGTCTCATATAGAGCTTTGCCCGCAGCATCTCGAACGCCTTATCCTTGTTCTGGAACTGGCTGCGCTCGTTCTGGCAGGTAACGACAATGCCTGTCGGGAAGTGCGTAATGCGGATCGCGGAGGACGTCTTGTTGATATGCTGGCCGCCCGCTCCGCTTGACCTGTAGGTATCAATCCGGATATCATCCGGGTTGATCTCGATATTAATATCCGTATTCAGCTCCGGCATGACCTCGCAGGAGACGAAGGAGGTCTGGCGCTTTCCCTGCGCGTTGAAGGGGCTGATGCGTACAAGGCGGTGCACACCGTGCTCTGAGCGCAGGAACCCGTAGGCGTTGGTTCCGTTGATCTGGAAGTCCACGGACTTGATTCCCGCTTCATCTCCGTCGACAAGGTTCATGACCTCCACGGAAAAGCCCTTCTTATCCGCCCAGCGCGTATACATGCGGTACAGCATCGAGCACCAGTCGCAGCTCTCTGTTCCGCCGGCGCCGGCGTTCAGGGAAATAATCGCGTTGCTGTCGTCATAATCGCCCGTCAGCAGGGTTGAGAGCCTGAGCTCCTCCAGCTTTTCCTGAAAGTCCGTAAGCTCGCTGCGGATCTCGTCCGCCATGGCGGGATCATTTTCCTCATTGCCGATTTCTATCAGCGACAGGATATCCTCATACTGCTGCTCCAGTGCGGCGGCGCCCTCGACTGTTCTCTGCAGATCCTTCAGTTCCTTGGTCTTCTGATTCGCGCGGTCCGTATTCGACCAGAAGTCCGGCGCTTCCATTTCTCTTGAAAGCTCTTCAATCCTCTGCTTCTTGAACGGGAGATTCAGGGAATCCACGCCCTCCTTCAGTGCTTCCTGACATCCTGTCAGTTCGGTTTTCATCTGATCAAGTTCTACCATATATCTTCCTCTTTACGGCTCTTATCCTACCGCGTTCCGTTATCCTGCGCCGCAGTGCTGTAAGGGTCTTAAGACTTTATATTCTTAAGGATCTCTATAGTCTCTATGTCCTCTTTCGTGACCTTGATATTGGTCACATATTGCTTTCCTTCGACAGAGGTCACCTTCACCTCGATCACTGCGCCTTCGCCGAAAGCGTTCGCGCCGACATCCTTAACAAACGCGCCTACACGCGGGTGCTGTGAATTAAAAATGCGAAGCCTTTCACCAAGCTTCATCAGCTCCATCGGATTAACAGCCATAGGTCAGTTCTCCTTTTCCTCAATCTGCTTTACCACATAGCGCAGGCACCCGTCCTCAAACGGATTATTCAGTCCGGCCTTGTCCATCAGGCCGAAGAAGAAATCTGACGCGGACAGGCGGCAAAGCTTCAGGTAACTTTCCCACGCCTGTTTCCAGTCGCGGTCCATCCATGCCTTATACTGGAGGGCATTGGTCTGCGCGATGCAGTAATCGATGTAGTAGAGCGGGTAATTGTAGATGTGATGCTGCTTCTGCCAGAAGCACCCCTGCTCATAGTAATCATTGCCCGCATAGTCCAGGTGAGGCTTGTACTGTCTCTCAAGATCGTGCCACACAAGGTTCCTGTCTTTCGGCGACAGGCCCGGGTTAGAATAAACAATATCCTGGAATTCGTCAACCATCGTCCCGTAGGGGATGAACAGGACCGAATCCTCAAAATGCATGTCGACGTAATCCGCGGCGCGGTCTTTGAACAGCAGATTCATCCACGGCTCCGTAAAGAACTCCATCGACATGGAGTGCGTCTCGGCTGTCTCCATCGTGATGTCCGCATGCTCACGGATCGGGTCCGAAGCGGAAATATAGCCCTGGAAGGCATGTCCGCACTCATGCGTAATGACATCCGCGTCGCCGCTCGTGCCGTTGAAGTTCGCGAAAATAAACGGAGACTTGTAGTCCGGAAGATAGGTCATATAGCCGCCGGTCTTCTTTGTCTTGCGTCCGAGGACGTCGAACATCTCGTTGTCGCACATGAAGTTCATGAACTCTGCCGTTTCAGGGGAGAGCTCGTTGTACATCCTGCGGCCTGCCGCAAGGATCTCCTCCGGGGTGCCTGCCGGCTTCGGGTTGCCCTCCGGAAAATACACTCCCTCGTCGATATAAAGAAGATGATCGATACCAAGCCGTCTTCTTCTCTTCTCGTGAAGCTTTTCCGCAAAGGGGACAAGATCATTCTTGACCTGGGCGCGGAAACGCGCGACATCATCCCTCCCGTAGCAGTTGCGCTGCATGCGGGGATAGCCGAGCGGAAGATAATTGTCATATCCCAGCTCATTTGCCTGTCTGGTCCGGTTCTTTACAAGGCGGTCATACAGATCGTCCAGCTGCTCCCTGTTGTTTGAAAAGAACTCCGTATACTTGTTCCAGGCATGCGCGCGCACGCCCCTGTCCCTGTTATGCAGGTAGGGATTCATCAGGGAGAGGTTCAGTATCTCGGACTCCCACTCGATCTTCGCGGTAGCAAGAAGCTTGTTGTACTCGGTCCTTATCGCGTTCTCTTCCTGCATGAGGGGGAGTATCTTCTCATCGACGCTCTTCATTGCAAGCTCGATATTCTTAAACGCGACCTTTCCGATCTTCTCTTCGAGGTACGGCCTGAACTTCGAGGCGTACAGCTTCTTCTGGTAGGAGACATTCAGGTTCTGGAAAACAGGACCGTTCTCATCATAGAAATCCTGCTCCGCGCTGTAAAACTCGTCGGTCGTATCGATGTCGTGACGGATTTCGGCGAGCGTCATCAATGTCATCGCATGGCCTGTGATCTCATAGTATCTCTGATGAACCGCGAACTGCTCCTCTCCGGAAGCTGCCGCGTCCAGATCCCTCTCAAGCGCCGCAAAATCCTTTTTAAGCTGTTCAAAATCAACCCTTGTATAGGGCATCTCACTGAATTTCATTCCGGTCTCCCTTCGCCTGTTATCTGTTAATCCAATATCCGGACCGCCCTTCTGCTCTTTCCTTCCGGCTTCTTTCCGGGACATGTGCATTATAACACCTTGTCCATGTGCTGTAAAAACAGCGCCTTGTCTTATTCCTTCTGACTGCGCAGCTCCTCACGGATGCTCTCGAGTTCAGGCACCGAAAAGCGGTACTTTTTGCCGCAGAATCTGCAGGAGAGTTCCACCGGTTCACCTTTGTCAATCATATCGGTCAGTTCCTTTTCCCCGACAAGGAGCAGGGCTCTCTCCACTCTTTCTCTCTCACAGCTGCAGTAAAAACGGACAGGCCTGCGGTCAGTTATATCCACATCGAACCCTTTAAGGACGGTCCCGAGCATATCCTCGGGCGTCTGCCCCGCATCGAGCATATCGGTCACATAACCCGCGTCCCTGATATTGTTCTCGAGAGTGCTGATTACTTCATCCGAGGCAAACGGCATCAGCTGGATAATGTATCCTCCCGCGCGCCTTACGGTGTTGGAACGGTTCATCAGAACACCCAGTCCCACTGCCGAGGGAATCTGCTCCGATTCCGCAAAGTAATGGGTCAGGTCCTCCGCTATTTCGCCTGAATAGAGCTCCACCTGTCCGGAATATGTGTTTTTAAGGTCAAGGTCGCGGATCACCGTAAGTGTCCCTTTTCCGATTCCTCCGCCTACATTGAGGTGCCCGCTCTCGTTTGGAGGCAGGATCACATACGGATTGCCGCAGAAGCCTTTGACATTCCCGTGGTTGTCCGCTGTCACCGTTATCCCCTGAAGGGGACCGTCCCCGTCGATCCTGATGGTAAGAAGGTCCTTCTCGCCCTTGAGCATATCCGCCATCATCAGGGCGCCGCTCATTGTCCGCCCGAGGGCCGCTGTCGCGATGGGGCTCGTATTATGTGCTCTCCTTGCTGTCTCCGCGATACCGGCGCTCGTCACCGCAAACGCGCGGATCTGCCCGCCTGCCGCTATTGCCCTCACCATATAGTCTGTGTTTGAACCATTCTGCATTATGAATCCTTCCTCCTGCGCAGTACGATACGTACCCGCACACTTTCTTCTTTCGCGGGGCCGTGGTCCTCCCCGTCCAGGACCCGGAGCACCTCGAAACCCGCTTCCTCTGCAAAAGCCGTCATTTCCTGCGCCGTATAGCCCTTCTGGTAATGCGTCTCCGTACTGCGAAGAAAAACACCGCCGCCCTCTGAGAGCTCTTCTTTGTCCGAATCAGCTAAGGCGGCAAAGATCGTCACATTGTACTCATTGATCCTGGTTTGCTCATCAAACCAGTTCTCCCAGATAAAGGCGCAGTTCTCCCTGCTCTCCGCGATTGTCGCCTCTCCTATCACATCGCGGTATTTGTGCAGCGTGTTGAAATCGAAGATGTAAAGCCCTCCGGGAACCAGGTGCCTGTATACGCCTTCGAACATATCCTTAAGGTCCCGGTCCTCAAGAAGGTAATTGACACAGTCGCCCGCGGAAATAAAGACGTCTGCCGCTCCCCCGAGGTCAAGGCTGCGCATGTCCTGGCAGACATAGAGCGGCGCGGCAGGGCCTTTGTTCTCCCCTTCGCTGTCTTCCCCCTCGCCGCTTTCTGCTCCGCCGGCGCTTTTGCCGTCTTCCTCTTCAGGAGAGTGTCTTACGGCAACCGCCAGCATATCCTCCGAGAGATCAACGCCCAGCATGTCATACCCTTTTTCCGCCATCATTCTCGTTATGACTCCGGTACCGCATCCGAGGTCGACGACATAAAGCCTTTTCCCGGCAGGATCCTCATCCGCGGACGCGGGCCCGTACCATCTGCGGATCAGGCTGTCCAGGACTTCTGCCCATTCCTCATAAGGCAGGTTGTCCATAAATGTATCATAAACTTCAGCAAAGTCGGTATATGCATTCATTCTCACACCATTCCCCTGAGAGCCGCCTCATATTCCTTAAGGAGTGAGGCGATCATCAGCGCTCCTCTTCCCGGTCTGTCGGCTTCTTCTTCCCCGCGCACGGTAAGGATCAGGTTGACATACAGTATTCCCGTCCTGCCGAGCGTTTTTTTCTGAGGCCGCACCGCCTTAGGATAGATCTCGAGATCCGCGCAGCCGCGGGCAAGAAGAGGAAGGATAATATAATACAGGCTGTCGTCCTCAAAGGAAAGATATCCTAAGAAGCCAGATTCCCGGGAACTGACCCTTATCCTGCTGAGCTCCATCTCAAAGGAGAGCGGGGATATTTCTCCCCTGCCGTTTTCCTTCTCCTGCCCCTGGCCGCCTTCAAAGCCGCCCTTTTCATAGTACCTTTTTGTCAGCTCATCCGCCGCGCGCACATTTTCCGCGCCCCGGACAAGAAGACTCCCGCTGACATAGAAGGCCAGTGCTTCATCTGTCACGGCGACATATTCCTCGAGCTTTTTAAGGCAGGTAAGAGGACGGATATACTCCTGCATCAGGAGGTGAAAGATCCTTGCCTGAAACCTGCCTCGCAGGTCGGGGCGGGGATGCTCCTGCTCATTATAGATGCCCTGCTTTTCTTCAATATCCTGCATCAGGCGGATCGTTTCGGCGTTCACACTTTTAAGAAGAGATGAAAACTCTTCCAGATCCGGGTCCCAGTAAAAGCGTCCCCTCACGCCTTCTTTATAATGCTCCCTGTCATCCTCATCCGGAAAAAAAACGGACGTCGCCGTAAAGACAGTCCGTTCGCAGAATGCCGCCGGGTTGATCTCCCTCTTTTGCCCTTTGTCTTTGCCTTCGCCTGCCGCGCCGGCACCCGCATAAGGAGGTTTCCCGGGACTTTTCTTTATGGATTCATAAGCCTCGTTGAGAAGCTGTGACATTCTCCGGTACTCGTCTTCCGTTCCCGGATCATCAGAAAGGACGGCCGCTCTCGCAGCCGCCGCATCCGGATGATATTTCCGCATCATCCTCCGGTATTTTCTTTTTATTGTAAGAGGCGTATCCTTCTCATCCGCGTGAAGGATACGATATGCCCTGTCCAGATCCACCGCTGATTTCCGTAATCGCTGTTTTATTGTTCTTTTTGTTTACTTCGGCACCATGATTTCCATGGCGCCCGGGACGACCTCAATGACTATGTCCGTCGGCTCGCCGCCGTATTCGCCGTCCAGCGTCCACGCGGCACCTGCCGGCGCGCTGATTTCCACGCGGCTTATATTCCGTAAAGAAACCACGTAAGAGTTGTCGCGCATTCCGTCCGGATTATTCTGGGCATCATCAAGAAAGCCCTGGATGATCTGTCCTGCCTCAGCCAGGTTCTCCGGCGCCTTGATCAGCAGCAGGCCGAACTTTCCGTCGTCCAGCCTCACATCCGCACTGTCCCTCAGCTTTATGCCTCCGACCGACGTAGAATTATACACCAGCCCGAAGACATAATCATCCTCGGCCTCAAATCCGTCCGCCGCGACACGCATATGGCATTTATAGCTGATGCTCTGTCCGAGCGTGCTGATTCCGTTCAGGACATAGGCGGCGTGCCCGAATATATTCTTAAAGTTTTGATCCGTCGTGTAGGTGACGGCGACAAAGGCGCCGAACGCGGCGACGTAATTAAAATATCTGTCGTTGAACCGGCCGATATCGTAGCGGAATTTCTTCCCGTTTATGACAGTGCGCAGCGCCTCCTCGTACTGTGTGGGAATATTGGCGCTTCTGGCAAAATCATTCGTGCTGCCTGCCGGAATATATCCCAGTACAGGCTTTTTTAAAAGCCTCATCACTCCGTTGACGACATGCATGAGCGTTCCGTCGCCGCCGCAGCAGACAACCAGGTCGTATATCCTGCCTTCCCGCTCTTCCTGTGTGAGTATCTCCTCGGAGCCAAGATCCTCCGAGGGCAGGATCGGCCAGGTACTCACCCTGTAACCTGCGCGGACCAGCATTTCAATTAAATGCCAGGCCCTGTTTCCCATCTGTGCTGTCCCGGCAGAACCGTTGACCAGCAGCAATGCACTTTTTCGCATGACACTTCCCGTCATTTCATAACAAACCGCCTGCCGACTTCAATCGCGATCCTGTAGTGGAGAGGAAGAAGCGCGGCTTTTGCGTTCCTGAGTTCCCTGATAATGGAAATATGCTGCGGGCAGCGGCTTTCGCATCGCCCGCACGCAACACACTGTGTAGGAAGCGCCGGTTCCCTGCGCAGTCCCACAACCTGGAAATATTCGTGCCTGCCGGCACCTTTGCTTTCCATAAACATCTCATTGTAGCAGCGGAACGCGCCGGGAATGTCGACTCCCTTCGGACATGGCATGCAGTAGCCGCACCCGGTGCAGCCAACCTTGATCTTCGCATTAATAAGGCTCCTGATCTTCTCTATGAGAGCAAAATCCTCCGGGCCGAATTCCCCGGCCGCCGCGTTCGATGCCGTCCTGCAGTTCTCCTCCACCATCTGCATGGAATTCATTCCGGACAGGACACAGGTGACCTCCGGCTGGTTCCACAGCCAGCGGAAGGCAAGCTCTGCGGCGCTTCGTTTCTTCTCATCCTTCCTGATCAGTTCCTTTGCCTCTGCAGGCAGAAGATCCACAAGCTTTCCTCCGCGGAGGGGTTCCATAATGATCACCGGGATGTTTTTAGCCGCAGCAGCCTGAAGGCCCTCGCGCCCCGCCTGCGAGACCTCATCCATATAGTTGTACTGAATCTGGCAGAAATCCCAGTCATAGGCATTCAGGATTTTGAGGAACATCTCTGTATTCCCGTGGAAGGAAAAGCCTATGTTCCTGATCTTTCCCTCCGCCTTTTTCTGCTTTACCCAGTCCTCGATCCCGTTCTTCTGCAGGTTCTCAAATGCCCTGATGTCCGTCAGCATATGCATCAGGTAATAGTCAATATGATCCGTGTTCAGCCGGCTCAGTTCTTCATCAAAATACCTGTCTATCGCGGCCCTGCTCCTGATCAGGTACTGCGGCAGTTTTGTCGCGATATTGATCTTCTCCCGAAGTCCCGGGTTCCTTTTCAGGACTTCCCCGAGGCACGCCTCGCTCCCGGGATAAATATAGGCAGTGTCAAAATAGTTGACCCCCTCAGAGGCCGCTTTAAGGATCTCTTTCTCCGCCTTGTCGACGTCGATACCGCTCCCCTTCCTGGTAAATCGCATGCATCCGAAACCGAGTATCGAAATGTCTTCACCGTATCTGTTTTTCCTGTACTGCATAACAGAATTACTCCTCTTTCGCGATATACTCGTCCACAAGGACTCCCGCGATGATAAACCTTGTGTGCCCGTGCGCCTGACCGTAACAGGTCGAAAGCAGAATTGTCCTCGGTCTCATCCCGTAGCTGATCTTCTCTTCCGGGCTGTACCCTGAATTCTCCTGAAGTGTCCTGACAAAGGTGTCGTACCAGCGGTTAAAATAGTTGTGCACCTTGCGCGCATACTCTTTGCTGTCTATAATCCCTAGCCTCGTCTCGAGATCCTTCTCCTTCGGATTGATGACGATATCCGGATATTCCAGCTCGGGAAGCTCATATACCTCGTTCTCGTCGTCCGTCGTATAAAAGGCAAAGATCCTGTATTTTTTAACCGTCTTTTCCGTGTAATAAAATATATACGGCTCTCTGTCCGCTCTCCCGGGGCTGGAAAGAAGACGGCTGTTGGCGCCGAACATTGACCCGTCTCTCATGTTATGCCCGTAGATAATCGTGTTGACGTCCGTCATGGATGGATCATTCCATCCGTCAATGAAGACGCACCCGTTCAGATCACTCTCGCCGTAAATATCATGCTCGAGGTAGTAATCATTATCAAACGCCTTCCACATCACAGGGTAGGTCAGAGGGACTGAGGGCACAATCAGCACGCCCGCCGCGCCGTCCGCCTCCTCCTTAAGCTCCTTTAAATCTATGGTAAGGACAGGATAATCGACGCCGGGAACGCCCGGCTTTATCACTACATCGAAGGGATTCCTGCTGTCTGTCTCACCGGCATCAGTCTTTCTTACTGTAAGGCTGAACCAGTCTATTTCTGCTTTTTCTTTCTCTTCTGCTTCTTTTTCCGATGAAGCGGCGTCCTGATCCTCTTCCTTATCCCGTTCTTTTTCTGAGGGCTCACTTACGGGCGTCTGCGCACCGGAACCTTCTGCCGGGGAATCTGCGGGCGCAGAACATCCGGCAGCCAGGATAAGGACTGAGAGAAGGATTCCCGCTGTATATACGTTTTTCTTTGGTTTTCCCGTTATTGTCACCTGTCTGCTGTTCCACCCGACACTGATTCCTGATCGTTTTACCGGCGGCATCCCGGTACCTGCAGCCCCGGTATGCCGGGATCAGGTAATATTTTACCACAGGAAAAGACATAATAAAAAGGCACGCCGGCGGCGTGCCTGAATCAGGGGATAGGTGAACTGAAGATAGTAACGGCCAAATGGCCGGCTATATCACAGTGATTATTTATGCAAGTGCAGCTCCGAGTGCTCTGCACTCCTCAAGCGCAGCGTCATCGGGGGTATCCTGACACATGACACCGGGCATGACAAGAACCGCGCCGTCATTTTTGCAGCGCTCTTCCCAGTCAGTCATCCAGGCTCCGCCGCCCCAGCCCCAGGATCCGAACAGGCCGATCTTTTTCCCGCCAAGCTGTCCTTCGAGTTCGGTGAACATGGGATCAAATTCCGCTTCCTCCAGCACCTCGGCGCCCATCGCGGGGCATCCGAAGGCAATGGTGTCATATTCGGAAACATTCGCGGAGCTGAAGGACCCGCACTCGATAACCTCGGCCTCGGCACCGGCGCCCTTTGCGCCTTCAGCCACAGCATCCGCCATTTTTGCGGTATTGCCTGTTCCACTCCAGTAAACTACTGCAACTTTGCTCATAAAACTGTTCCTTTCCGGGCGCGGACCTTCCGCGAACCCTGTACAATTTGCCATCCGGCGCGGTTTATGTTGCAACAATCAGATCCGAAAGGTTCCTTCCGCGCGAAAGCAGTCTTTCATAATTCATCGTGCACATTTTGTAATCGGCGAATTTCCTTCTGGCAGACACCTCGTCGCCGTAAACCCGCCAGGCGCCGACATATTTGCAGCCGTCATCCCTGTGCGCGATAAATCCTTCTACATCCTCCGGCGGATAACCGAGGAACAGGCCGATTTCGTGAGGAAACTCACCTGCTGCGCGAAGCCTTGCCGCAAGCTGCGCCACGCATTTGTCAGCGTTCCCGATCGCATATCCTCTCTCACCCAGTATCTTTGCTGCAAGAGCATCACCGATGTCCTTTTTCAGAAGAGACGGCCTGTAAATATAGATCAGTGCCCTGCTTCTCAAATAGCCCAGAGGTATCACGCGAAGTCCCCTTCCCGCATAGAGCCGGTTCATCTGCGCGATCTCCTTCAGCAGAGTTTCCCTGTCCCCGAAGGCGACGGTAAACAGACTCCCTGTCTTTATCCCCGCCAGAGTCGGAGAACAATACTCTATTAATGCTGCGTCCGACATGAGAAGTTCTCTCCTTCCGCCGAAATATATGGTTATCTTAAACTAACCTCTATATGTAGTTAGTGTTGTCTAACCTTCCTCTATAATACACGGCCGCAATAATATGTCAAGGGGTTTCACCCGAATTCTTCATTAATCATCGTGACTATTTCCGAGGCAATCCGGCATCGTCCGGATACGGTTCCGGAATCCCGCAGATCCCCCTCGAGTTCGATATCAAAGCATTTGTCAGACAGCTCCAGAAGCTCATCCTCCGACAGTGAAGCCGCCCTGTCTTTTGAATAACCGAACTCGGCTGCAAGAAAACGCATCTGTTCTTCCGTAAACTGCATGGTATCTGTCCCCTGTAGTATAAACGAAGGCACTGCAGCCGCAGTGCCTTTGTGATTATCCTTGTATGTTCCCTGCTGTCCTTCTCAGTCAAGGGATCCGTCGTTATTCTCCCCTCTCTTCTGGAGGAAGGAAGGAATTACGATGCTGGACGTATCCATACCTGTATGGATGCTGCCGGGATTGAAACTGTACTGGGGCTGTGAGTAGCCGCCCTGCTGGCCGTAACCCTGCTGGCCATAGCCCTGCTGGGGATAATTCTGCGGCATCTGCTGGCCGTAGCCGGGTCTGCCTGCGTAGTTCTGGCCTCCCTGGGGCTGCTGGCCGTAGCCCTGCATTCCTGATGCAAAGGATCTTCTGTCAAACGGATTCGAGGAATCTCTCTTCTTCCTGTTCTGGTCAATTCCTGTTGCAATAACGGTAACCATGCAGGAATCCGCGTCGCTGTCATCATATTTCGCGCCGAAGATGACGTTGATGTCGTCACCGGTAATGTCACGGACAAAGGAAGCGGCATCATTCGCGTCGAACAGGGAAACGTCACCGGAAATGTTAAGGATGACATCTGTCGCGCCGTCAAGAGTAGTCTCAAGAAGCGGGCTCTCCACTGCCGCCTTGACAGCCTGGGTTGCCTTATCGTCTCCCTTTCCGAAGCCGATACCGACATGGGCCATGCCCTTGTCGCGCATAACTGTCTGCACATCCGCGAAATCAAGATTGATAATTGAAGGAACGTTAATCAGATCGGTGATGCCCTGAACCGCCTGCTGCAGGACCTCATCAGCCTTTCTGAGCGCATCGGGAAGGTTTGTACGCCTGTCCATGATGTCCAGAAGCTTGTCATTAGGAATAACAATCAGTGTATCAACATTCGGCCTGAGCGCTTCAATACCTTCGAGCGCCTTCGTCATCCTGGCCTTCGCCTCAAAGCTGAAGGGCTTTGTCACCACACCGACGGTAAGGATGCCCTGATCCTTTGCCAGCTTGGCGATAACAGGGGCTGCGCCTGTTCCGGTACCGCCGCCCATGCCGCAGGTAACGAACACCATATCCGCGCCCTTGAGGGCTGCCGAAATCTCTTCCGCGCTCTCTTCCGCAGACTTCTTGCCGACATCCGGATTGGCACCCGCGCCAAGACCTCTTGTCAGCTTATTGCCGATCTGCAGAAGTTTGGGAGCCTTGCAGCGCTGCAGCGCCTGTACATCCGAGTTAACACCGATGAATTCCACTCCCGTAATCTGTGCCTCAACCATGCGGTTGACAGCATTGTTACCCGCTCCGCCGACACCGACAACAATGATTTTGCAGGCTGTTTCGTTCTCTTCAGTTCTGATTTCCAGCACGATGGTGCCTCCTTCGTCTAAATCCTTCTTCGTTCAGGCGTTTCAATAACTATATAATCGCCGCGCGATATCAACCCCTGTTATCTCTCAGCTGACATGTCTGTTAAATTCTCCGCTGCAGGGGACCCGAATGAAATATTAAATCTAATCTATAATACAATTCAAAGGCCGATTATGCAATAATTAGTTTCTTTCCGTAAATGTAATATAATGCGTATCCGGGGTGAAATTCGTCATTTCAAGCGTGCCGCTCTTTCCGGCAAGGGACGGCAGGATTCTTCTCAAATGCGCGATTTTTTCATCTGAATAGTCCTCCGGGCCCATATTGATGCGGATTTCCCCGAAATAAACGAACATATTCCCCTGATGGTCAAAATACAGCTTATCTGCCTTCAGCTCATATTTCTGGAGAAGCTGTGTGACATTCAGGATTCTTGCAAAAACATGCGGGTCTTCCACAGGGAGCGGCTCGTAGAGTATGACATGGTCAAATTCAAGACCCGTTACCTCCGGGATGCCGTCCAGCTTCACTCTCGAGGATTCGACGACCGTCCCGTTTCTTGTGAAATAGAGATAAGTCCCCAGATAATCCACGCACCCTGCCACCGATCTCTCGTAGACCCTGATCCGGACAGTGTCATGCGAGATTACTTCGATGCCTATGGATTCAACAAAAGGGATCTCCGGTATCTTTTTGTTTTTGCTCTTCAGGGAAAGGACTGCCGAATTGTCTCCGAGGAACCCTCCCATCACATATTCCCTGATTTCCGAGTCTGTGTAGCGTGTACTCCCCTCGATCGATACATTGACGACCTTGTAGTAGTTATAGATGAAGATCAGCACGCCGAGCACCGCAAGGCATACCGCAGTTACGGCGGCAGCGATGATACCGCGCCTTCGCCGGATCCTGGCCCTTATATATGATGAAGAGTCGTTGTAACTGTACCTGCTAACCATAGACCGCCGCGCTCAAAGCTTCTTACAGATCACGAAGCCGTATTCCCCTGGATACATTGCGGACGATTCCTATCTCCGTCAGAAGGAACAGGACAGAGGTTCCGCCGTAGGAAAAGAACGGCAGCGTAACACCTGTGTTCGGAATCGTATTGGTGACAACGGCAATGTTCAGTATCACCTGTACCGCGATATGGGTCATGACGCCGACGACAAGAAGAGCGCCGTAAAGATCATCGGCGTTGGTCGCAACGACCATAAACCTCCAGCACAGGATCAGGAACATAATTATGATGGAAATCGCCCCGAACATTCCCAGCTCCTCGCAGATGATGGAGAATATCATATCATTCTGCGCCTCGGGAATGTATCCGAGCTTCTGCATGCTCTGTCCGAGACCTTTTCCGATAATCCCTCCTGAGCCGATCCCGTAAAGCGCCTGCAGCGTCTGGTAGCCGCCGCTGTCCGCGTATCTCTGCGGGTCAAGCCACACAACAATGCGGCGCAGGCGGAATCTCTCACCGAGACCTCCGGGGCTTGCCATACCTCTTTGCGCCACCTCAATCGCGCCGAATACAACCGCCAGGGCCGCTCCTGCCAGAGCCACAAAAAACCAGTAAATTCCGGACGCCACGAAAAGCATTCCCGCCGCAATCGCCGCGATAATTATTGCGGAGCTCAGGTTTTTTGTTATGACATAGATCAAACCCGCCTGTATCACTGCCGGCACAAACGCGATGCCCATACCCTTTAGTGTATTGATTCTTTCGCCCAGCTGTTCAATCAGGACGGCAGTCACGATAATAACCGCTATTTTGGATATCTCCGCAGGCTGCACGGAAACCGGTCCGAAATAGATCCAGCGCTTCGCGCCGTTTGCCTCCCTTCCCAGGGGGATGACCATAAGCACCAGTACCACGGAAAACGCATAAATGATCCATGCATATTTCTTAAGCCATATGCGCGGAAAGAAAGAAGCGGCTATGAACCCCGCAAGGCCGACAACCGTTGAAATCGTCTGCCTTTTCAGGTAGTACGCGCCGTCCCCGAATTTGATGGCTGCCTCATAGGAACTCGTCGAATACAGCATAATCAGCCCGAACACAAGAAGAAACAGTACGATAAAAATCATACTGTAATCCCTGATCGGCTCGCCGGCGGGTTTTCCGGCATTTTTCACGAACAGCTGTCTTCCCGGTGCGCCCTGTGCGCCCGTTCTGGCGGAAGGCGTCTGCTTCCTGCGCGTATCCGGGACAGAAGCGCGCCTTGCGCCTGCCGCCGGCACGTTCCTGCCTTGCGGCGCGGGGAGATTCGCCTTCTGGCGCTGGCTGCCCTGTGCCTGCCTTTTATTATTTCCACCGCGGGAATTCTGATTGCCTTTACGTGCTGCCATGTTTTACCAGAGGCCCAGAAGCGATACCGCTCCGAGCAGAACAGTTATGATCGTAAAGAGCGCGACCACACGAACCTCTCCCCATCCGGACAGTTCAAAGTGATGGTGGATCGGCGCCATTTTGAATATTCTCTTTCCGTGCGTAGCCTTGAAGTAGCTCACCTGCATGATGACGGAGATTACTTCGAGCATGTAGATAAAGCCTACAATCGGGATAAACAGCGCAAGCTGCATGACATATGCCATGCCGACGATGAAGCCGCCGATTGCAAGCGATCCCGTATCTCCCATGAACACCTTCGCGGGATGCGAATTATAAAGAAGGAATCCCAGAAGGGCTCCTATCATAGCCCCGCCGGCGGGGGCTGCGCCGGAGCCGGAGGCGTAGGCGGCTAACGTAACGACAAGTGTCCCGGCAATGGCAACACAGGCGAGCCGGCCGTCCACCCCGTCTGTAAGGCTGGTACCGTTGACGGTCGCGCCGCTGATGCAAACAAG
>JAEEGL013611023.1_pt1 | contig 18181 bp, 22 predicted proteins | sample 9134231 | NCBI WGS metagenome assembly JAEEGL01 (sample SAMN16246548, study PRJNA631951) | gut metagenome | biome: gut microbiome; feature: rumen; material: fiber-attached | host: Bos | place: Iran: Karaj | collected 2018-10 | reverse complement strand
TTCTCTGCCAACATCTTCAATTATCCATTTTTTATTATTCAAAATGTTTTTAAATATTTTCTGTGCTTCCTCATCAGTTCTTTTAATATTTCCATGATCATCATCCCATGACACTTTATCAAGCTCATAATATTTAATATTATACATTTCTGATAATTTGGTTGCAAAAGTTGTTTTACCACTACCAACAGGACCTATTATATATATTTTATTATACATAACACTATTCACCTCTTTTTATTAATTTTAATATAATGTGTCAGAGTGCTACAAGTCAGTACCTTAATTCCTCTCAAAAATGAGCAAATTTTAACTTATTTTTTAATTATTTCTTCTTTTTTTATTAAAACTTGCAAGATCTCATTTGCTAAAAAGTCCCATTTTATAAGTGTTTAAGCAATGTACAGTATAAATACAAGGCAGGCAATTTATATTAGTTTTATTATCATTCATGAGAATCAACTCCTTTATTTTATTTTTATTTTTGAAATATATTGATCATATATATCTTTATATCTTTCTAAAGAATCATTTACATCTATCCAATATAATTCCATAGTTTCGTTGTCAGATTTATCAAAAGTATTTTTTTCATAATCACCGCCAAGTGATAAAATTGTTTTTCTACTTCCCTCATTAGAATTCGAACATGTAATTAATACTTTGTCTAAATTATATCTTTGAGCTTCTTGTAACACCAAATAAAGATTTATTTTATTATATCCTTTTTTTCTCTCTGTTGGCCTTATTGAATAACCTATATGACCTCCAAAATTTCTTAAATACTCATTTAATCCTAATCTTAAATCAATCATACCAACTATTTTATTGTCATCTTCTCTAACAAAGAAATAAGTATATGATGGTACTAAACCTTTTTCTAAAGCATAGCTTTCATCATGAAGTTTTATGTTATTATCTAACCATTCTTCATATGTCTTACCTTTTTTTAATGCCCTATCTAAACTTCCTGTACCATGTATCTCTGAACCATACTCATAAAATTCTTCGATATATTTAAGTGCATCATTTTTTCGACCAATAGATGGTAATTCTAAGTGAAATTTTTCCATATTATTCACCTCTTTTTTTCAAAAGTTTAACCGTCAATATCAAATATCAAATACTATGCTATTTTTGACTAATTTTTATCTATTTTTAATATTTTTTAGTAATTATTTATAAAAAATGTAATCACTAGGTATTTAATTTTCCTTTATTTTATAGGAGTTTAATGAATGGCTAGACTAAATCAATATCAACCAATTTATATTAGTTTTATTTTCATTCATTAGAGATCAACTCCTTAATTCATTTATTATTTTAACACAATTTATATATTGAATAGAATCTTTTCCATACCTGTTTTTTATATCTTCTAATCTTTTATCAAATCCAACATCATTTCCATATTTATCAATCATCATATCTGCTGTATTTAAAATATCTAAATATAATGATTTATATTTTGAATCAGGAACCCCATGATAATATACTTCTTGCCAATATTTATAATTACTTTTCTTTAAAACATTACCACCTACTACATTATGACTTTCATTATCTCCAAATTGATAACCAATGTCATGAACATACCCAAGCATAAATAATTCTTCTAACTCATTTTCAGTTAATTCTTTTTCTTTTCCTATTTCTATCATTTTATTAGCAACTGCATAACAATGCTTTAATCTATCATTATCCATTACTAATCACCTCTTTTATTAATTGGTTAACCATCAATACCAAGTATCAAATACTATGCTATTTTTGGTGCTTTTTAGCTATTTTTATCATTATTTTATATATTTTTGTTAAATTATGTAACAAGTATATACTTATTTTTTTCTTTATTTTATAAGAGTTTCATGAATGGTTAGACTAAATCAATATCAACCAATTTATATTAGTTTTATTATCATTCATTTGGATCAACTCCTTTTATATTTTTATGATAATGTAATTCCTTTATATTATCATCATAATAATCAAATATATAATTTCTGTTTTCATAAAATTTAATAGCATCCTTAAAATTAGGATCAACACAAAGAATTATTTTTTTATATTTATATTTATTGGCATAGTCCTCACAGATATTAAATATCTTTGAACCTATTCCCTTATTTCTTGAATTTTTTTCTACATAAAATGAATTAAGTAAACATTCATCTTTGGATAATTCTTTGATTGAACATATACCAATTAATTTATCACCTTGTTCAGCACTTATTAAAATGTTTGGCTTTTCTTGAAGTTTATTATAATCTTGTTCTTCTAACCATTCATTCCAATAATTAATATTAAATTCATTTATTGCAATATTTTTAATAAAATCTTTAATGTTATATTTACAAGAATTAATTTTGTATTCAATCATAAACTATCACCACTTTTTATCTTAGGAGGGGGGTAAAAGGTGTAATCACCTTATTAATTCCTACCTCTTTTTGCACTATAAATAGTCATTTTTTACTATTTTTCACCTATTCTAACATATTTTTATATAAAACATGAAAACATGTTAATTTTCACAAAGCCTTGTAAATAAAGGATTTCTTAAATGGGTTAAATAAATCGTAATCAACCAATTTATATTAGTTTTATTTTCATTCATTTGGATCAACAACTCCTTGATTTTCAAATATATTTTCCAAGTACATTATTAAATGAAATATAAGTTTGATTTGTTGTATTCCACAAGGTTCCATCTAAATCAAAAATAATTGCTTTTTTCATTTCTTTATCACCTTTTTACACATGGTATCAACTAAATAGTCACTAACTAGTTGATATTATTTTTTTTATTTTCCCTTATTATTTCAATTACTTTAATAGTACCATTTGCTAGGATTTCAACTATCGGTTCTTTTCCTTCAAGGTTTTCTTTGTACTTCCAATAATACTCTGCAAGTTCAAGATTCTTATTCTTGTCTATTGTACCATCAAAACAATTATTAGCATCACCAACATATACATTTCCATCTACTTCAACTTTAACAATTGAATATGTAGGTCTACGAAGTTCAATAAATAGATTATACCATTTTTCTGCTTCTTCTAAAGAATTAGAAACATATAAAGATGATAATCTAGAAGGATAATCAGGATATTTTTCTTTTCTAACTTCTTCTATCGCTAATTCTCTTAGTGCTACTTTTAGATGATGCTGTAATTCTACATTTTGAAATGCATCTGGATTCTTATATATTTCATCAACTTGATCTTTAAAAGCGTAAACTCGATTGTAAACACCACTATGATGTTTTTCATCAAATATTATTTCTTGATTCAATTTCATTGGATTATCTGTCACCACATGATAATATATTTTAGACATATATACTCACCCTTAATAATAATACACTTTTAAAAATATAATAAAAATTGTATCTCCTCTTGTACCAGCAGGATTTATTCTTTTTTGCCTTAATATTCCATCATATTTCATATCAGCTTTTTCATTAACATTATAACATAGAAAAATAGAATTATATTATTCATTGTAGTGTTAAATTACAAAAAAAACAAGGTTAATTACCTTGTTCTTTATTCTCTATACCTTTTTGGTTTAATATTTCATCAGGTGCAATAGGATTAAACATATTAAATGATAAAGTCATTTGTTTTATTTTATTCAAATAATCCTTACTTTCAACATCAATTAATCCCATATGATATACTTTATCAATTTGCTCATGATTAAATACCGCAATAGTAGATGATCTTAAAACCCCTTCAGGAAATACACATCCCATATAATCATATAAGTGTTCTTTAGATTCTTCTATTGGCTTACCTGTTGGTAAATAACCTGTAATCATAAGTCTCTTTTTAGCATCTTTTAATAATACAACTGTACCAATCGGTAAAAACTTTTCAAATTCATTACTCATATTACCTTACTCCTTTATTTTGATTCATTTTTTCTTTCCATCTTTCTTCATAATTAAAGTCAATATATTGTGATGGACCATTTACATCAGTGTTTTCTTTCATTTCTTTAAATCTTTTAAACGTATGATCGCTAAATAATAGATATTGCTTTATAAATAAATCTTTTGATATTCCTCTCAAAAATGAAGCATAATTATCGTTACTTTCTGAAAGATAATCCATTAAATCCTTATCAAGTATTAATCCATAATATTTATTATAAGATTCTGATATATCATACGCAGTAACAACATAAATAGTATTAGCACAATTAAATATTGAAATAATATCATTATGAAAAACTTCTGTAACTAAACCATTTTCAATAAATTGTTTTATATTATTTAAAAATACTTCTCTTTTATTATTCATTTTTAATTTCTCCTATTATTTCTCGATTAATTGTTCTGCCAATTCTCCTGCAGATTTGGAAGCACCATTTATAATAACTCTTCCTCCCATTTCTTTTAAAAATTCAGAAGAATGTAAATAATACTTTTCAACGGCTTTATTATAATCAGCGGATATATTGTTATCAGTAACATTAGGACCTTTCAATCTTAATTCTTGAGCACTTGGAACATTTACTTCATTTATAGTATTTTCACTAGTGGCAGTAGAATTATTAGAACTAGAAACCTTTGTTCCCTCACCTTTTCTATTTGTGATTTTTTCAAATTTATTTTTTAAAAAGGATTTAATATTCTTTATCCAGTTGCCAGCATTATCAATAACAATTGACATCGACTGTGAAACACCAGCTTCAAGTGTTTCCTTGCCAACAGCAGTCATATCATACGGTCTATTTTCAAGTGCTGAGTATACTATTTCGTTAGCAGCTGGTGCAGACATTTTAATGCCGTATCCAGCCAAATAGCCGATTATCTTATTATCGACAACCGAAAATTCACCTAAATTGTTACCAACATATTTTACACTACTAAAGGAAGCAGAATTAGATATTAACTTGGCAGAGCTATATTGTGTAATATAAGACAATGCTGCATATCCTGGTTCAATTAAAGTAGCATCATAATAGGCCTTTGTGTTCCCTTGATCTAATCCAAGTTTAGAAACATCTCCATATCTTTTACCTGCCGCTGCAATACCACCAGGAAGATTATCATTTAAAACATACCTAAAAAGCAGTTTAGGGTCGATATGTGCATTTGGATTTTCAGCAATGAAACTATTTGCATAAGAATTACTTAATTTCGCTCCAAAATAAAATGACGTTCCGTAATAACCTACACTTTCAAAAACAGATGTGAAAAGATCCATACCAGGAGCATTCGTTTCTGCGTATAAAGATTCTAATGCATCAGGAACTGGATCACAAGCAGATAAAAACATTAAAGTATCTAATGTTTTATCTCTTGTATGTAGTTTTCGACCTCTTGGCGAAGTAAACATATTTGTCATTTGATACGTTAGTGCACCCGTATACAAAGTGGCATCAAAAATGTCATCGAAAAATTGTACTGCGCCTCTACCTAAAGCAATAGGAAGATTACGTACATAACTCCAAAAGCTTGCTCCTGTATTTTTTTCTTCTCCCTTTAATTTTTTTAGCTGTGCTTGTTCCCACATCGCATAATTACACAATACACCAGAATTCCTTGCAAGATATATACTTGGATCTTCTATAATATCCCAGTCAATATATTCATTTTTAATTGGACTTTCTATATAAATTTCACTATCAGGATTAAAATATTTATCATAAAGCGGAACTAATATTTCATATGCCTTATCTATATATTTTTGATGATTATTTGACCATGTAAAATAATTATTATTAATTTCAATACCATTCTTCGTTTTATAATTAAGACCAAATCTACCATAAATATCACTATCGTCGCAATGATAATATTTGTTATGTAAGTCACGAAGATAATCAATTGCCTTTTTTAATTCATCTTGATTTAAATCAGATAATTTATCAAGATTAGCTTGTCTAATTAGTATTGCATGAGCATCTTCATTATTCATATACTGCTCAAGTACACCAGAATCGAATGAACTAGCGTGATTTTCAATGTCAGGACTTGAACAATTATACCAAAATTTATATAACTCATCTAATGAATCAAATTGCAAGTCTTGAATTACTAAATCAGATGGGTGATTTTTTATATACTCTTCATTATTATATTTATCATTATAGTATTTCAAAATACTTGGCTCTAAATACTTATCCCCAAATAGAAGTTCTTCTAAAGACTCACCACCCTGTAAACCATATATATTTGGTAGTTCCAATGAAGAAGAAGATATATAATCAATTCCTTCTAAACCATCTTGAGCATTACCATCAAGAGAAATACAAAATTCTTCTAATGTTGGATTATCGCTATTCATAATATTTCTATGACCGCTTAATTGATATCGAAATTTTTGTGTAAATTGCCATTTATTTTCATCGTTGTTTCTTTTTTTATCAAGTGATATTAGTCCACTATCCATACACTCAATAAATAGATCAGTAATTATATACGACTGATCACTTCCTTCACCATATTGTGCATGCAACGATCCATCTACTTCACTATACCTGATAGGCTGAAAGATATAACTCATTGGATATTCTTGCTTTGAAAGTAAATTTAATGTTGCTTGATAATAATCTAATTTTCCATTACTATCTTTTAAACTATTTAGTTCATTTTCAGAAAGAGTATAAAAATATTTTTCTTTTTTTGCTACCGTAGAGCCTCCTACAGGCAAATTATTATTACAAATTCTTTCATACATTTTTTTTCCAAATGCATTCTTAAATGTATCCCAGTTATCATGCAAGAAATCTACATCGTCTTCAGATGTTGCAACATTCAATGACCATCTACTATATGCTAAATGGATTGTTTGATCTAATAATTCCATTGTTGCTTCTTTTTCATATTGTGTCATTGTATTTATAACATCATTTAGATATGGGTAAAAATAATCTTTTATTCCACAAAACTCTTCATATGAAAGGAAATCATCATATCCATTTTTATAATATGAATAATAATTATTTACATCAACAGGATTATCTTCATCTAACATTGCTTTTAATTGACCTTCATCAATATTCACATCTGTATCATGATATAAATGCATTACTGCATCAATTTTTGAGTATAATAGTGCTGCTTCATCAGAAATGGTTTTAGTTTTTTCCTCAACTTCATATTGATTTTTTATTGAATTGTAATATTCACGCAATTTTTCTTCAGAGAAAGCATTAGCAAGATTTAAATCAGCATAGCCATACGCAAGATCTCCACCAATTCTGTCAAGTGATGTCATAATAGATAGTAACATATCAGAATCAACATCAACCACAAACTTTCTATTTGTGTTTGCTTCATTACCGTATGTTGATTTTAAATCCTTTTTTCTCTGCTCCTGTATTTCATCAAAACCATTTACATACTTTGTTGCAGAAGCTAAATCAATTTCTTTATTATCACGATATTTATCATTAACAATATTATCAATTGAGCTCTTTATTTCTGACATTCCAGTTAGTGAATTACATTTTATGACATAGGAATTATCACCTTTTTTCACAATAATTTCATATTCTTCACCATTAATTTCGTTATACGAAAATTCTAAATTTGAATAATCATTGCTGTTATTAAGAGTGTTAACTAAGTCATTAACATTTTGAAATTCATTAGATACATCTATTGCATTTGCTGTTAAATCAACATCATGTGTAACACCATTTTTAATAGATAATACTGCAGACTCTAACTGACCACAAGAGTTACATTCACTATTAGAATCGCCTATACTAACTGCGATCATTTGGGGATCATCAACATAAATATCACCAACTACAACTGCATACTTATCATTTTCAATATTAACCACAGTTAATGGAACATTATATTTTACAGAAAGTAGATTGATATACTGCTCAATTGTATTTTTATTCAATAAATCATTTCTATCAATATTCATATTCGACAATCCTTTCTTCATATTTTTTTAATCTACTGGAACATCACATTTATATTTCTTATCTTCCTTATCAAATTCCTCAGCTTTATCCATTATGACTTTAGGAAGAGTTTCTAATGATTCTCCAACAGATGAATTATATTCATCAATTTTCTTAACACTGTCTGAGATAGTTTCTACAAATACATCCTTGCCAGAGTTAATTTCATCAAAAGATTTTATTTTATTTAATTCTCGATTAACATCCTCAACAGAAATATTCAGTTGTTTACATAATATACTAAAATTTGCTGCATCATTTCTATATTTTGTACTTTCAATCACTTCTACATTAGTCGCATTAGAAGGAACACTTGAACACTCTATAGTTTTAGTTGCTTTTTTATTTTCTTCATCCATAATATTCCCCACTAAGAATTAACCATTTTTGAGAGAGTATCAATAGTATCTTCATAAATGCTAGTTACTGGTTTCAATTTTTCTACCACATCATGATAATCTCTTGAAATATATTCTTTTTTATTAATTAAAAAGTCAATAATTATTTGTCTTAATATTTTTCCTGTTGGCGTATTGTAGTAGGTTTCTAATTCAATCATTAAATCTTTAATTGAATCTAATGTACTAACTAATTGATTTTCATAGTCCATTAAATCTTCTTGCATTTTAGTTATTTCATTTACAGAAATTTTTATTCCATTTTGTCCCATACATCAACAGTCTCCTTCTTTAATTTCATTTTTTCCATTTCTTCTTCAATTTCCTTAATCATTTCATCTATAAGATTTTGACTATCTGCATAATTATTAAGGACTTTCTTTAAATATGTTGTACATATAGATAATTTGAATGGAATATCATTTATTTTTTGCATAACATTATTGTATGAATCAAGATAAGCTCTATAGCCGGTACCTTCCCAATCTACTTTTTTTACCCTACTATTCATATTATCAACTAATGTAGTTAATTCATTATTTATAACATTATCTATTTCATTTATAGAATCTTCAAAATTTTTTGAATGTATTTGATACTTCATATATCATCACCCATATTATTAATCGTAACATAAAAATCATTATTTTTAAATAATATTGCCATAAAAAAACAAGGTTATTAACCTTGTTTTTTCTTATACTATATTCTATTTATTAATACCATTCTAATAATACTGATTGATTATAATCCATTGTTTGAGTAACTAATTCTACTTGCTTATCTTTTTCAATAATAAATTCTTTTTCTTTTGATAAAAGATTGATACCACTATCCGTTTTTTTAGTTAAACCATATTTTCTAGTTGTTACTATAATATTATCATTATTTATTTTTTTAATTTTAAAAGTATACTCTTCATCTAATAATATACAAGAAAATGTTTTACCTTCATTCAAAGTTATACGAAAAGTATTATCATTATGACATTTAACATCTAAACTTTTATATTTTGATATTGGTCTTATAATACATTCATTATTCGTAATAGCTATTTCATAACTTTCATATCTTAGTAACTCTGTATCACCATTTTTAAATATGTACCAAGCTCCTTTTCGCCAATCTTTTATAGATGTCAATTCTTTATCTAAAGCTTCTTTAAATGATATCCTTTTTTCGCCAAATGTTAGATAATGTAATTCTTCAACTCTTAAACCTTCAACATATATATCATATCCATCAAGTTTTCCAACATATTCTTTACTCCTATTTTCATCTATATAAATAGATAGAATATTACTTATTCCTTTTAAGTTATATTGGGCGTTAAAAGCATATACTATTACACCAATGATACCAATCATAAGAATGACATATAATACCATAGGAATTATTATCCATTTATATCGCTTTTGTTTCTTGGTAATATCTTTTACCATATTATTATCCTCCTTTAATAATATATCTAATGATATGTTATAATCATCACTAATTTTTACAAGCGTTTCTAAATCAGGATAACTTTTACCATTCTCCCAATTAGAGATTGTTTGTCTTGTTACAAAATATTTTTCTGCAAGATCATCTTGTGTAAGATTATTATCTTTTCTTATCTTCGCAATATTTTTACCAATTTCCATTTTTTCTTCCTTTCACCATAATTATATTATTAGATTATTATAAATGTCTAGCAAAGTATTTTTGCTTTAATTTTTTTCAATAAGCAAAAAGTATTTTACAAAAAAAGTATTTATTTTAATTCATACTTTTTTTCATTACACATATTAATTAATGCTTTTAACCAGGAACTATATGCAAGATGTGATGGATAATGACCATTTTCATCTTCTTCATATTTTTCATCACTTTTTAATGCTTTATCAAAATAAGGATAGTATTCATCATAAATACTATTATCTATACTAAGTCCGTTACCAAATCCCATATAGATATAATGATATTTTTCATTTGTTAAATTCTTGGCATTTCTCCACATATCCATCCATAAAGGGAAATGATTAGAAAACTCATCTAGTGATATTTTTTTACCACCATACATCCATCCTGAAACACGGTATGCATAGAATTTATTATCTTTTTTGATTATGAAATTAGATCCATCTTCATCACCCATTCTACCAGGGTTAGTTATAAACAAAACATCTTTTTCATCTAATTTTAAAAAATCTTCTTTATCTATTTCTTTAAAATTAATATATTTCATTAAAATTCCTTTCTATTTTGAATAAAAAATGAATTTATTTAGTAGCGCTTTCTAAAAATTTAATTTTTTTGTTGTCATAATCAACTTCGATTTCAATACCTAATGGTAAGATACCTGTTGGCGATGCATGACCAACATTAATATTATAAATTATTGGTAAATCAGGACAATTAAATTCATTAATTACATTTAAATATACTTCTTTATATTCTTCATAAAATTGTTCATCTTGAGGTTTACCAATAATCATACCTTTTATATTATTTAATATTCCTTGTGCACCAAGATTTCTTAAATACCATAATAAATAATTTGGTGGCATTTTTTCTTCACTTGTTTCAAGAAATAATATCTTATCTTTAAAATCATCCAAACTTGGCCAGATACTAGTTCCTACAATCATTGGTAACAAGTCAACACAACCACCAATTGTTTTCCCTTTAATTACACCTTTACCATTAATAACTTCATAACCATGAGTTTCTTCTAATAATTTTTTACTAACATTAATATTTTCTTCACTCCAATTAACAAAATCATTTGACCAATATTTACTACTTTCTAATTCATAATTAGTGGTATCAGTAAACATGATTTTACTAAAAGCTTCCTTTGTATAATCAAACATTTTAACATATTCACCAAATTCAGCCATAATACATGGTCCATAATATGATACTAATCCTGCTTTTTGCATAATAAAATGTTGGACTGTTGTATCAGAGTATCCCATAAATATTTTAGGATTATTCTTAATTACATCATAATCAATATAAGGAATGATACGTAATGAATCATCACCACCAATAGCACAAATAATGGCTTTGATTGTAGGATCACTAAATGCATCCATTAAGTCTTTCGCTCTTGCCTCAGGATGATTATAAACATATTCTGAGCCAGCTAAAGCATTAGGCATAGCTACAACTTGTAAGCCAAAATCATTTTCTAATCTTTCTTTGGCAATTTTATATTTATGAATTAAATTATCATCACCTAATCCACCCCAACTTAAACTAACAACAGCAACTTTATCGCCTTTTTTCAACTTTTCTGGTTTAATCATAATTAAACTCCTTTCTTTTTTTGATAAATTTTAATTGGATATATTTCTAAACTCTCATCTGTTCGATCATATAATGTATTATTAATAACTGGTACCATATGATAAAAATCTTTTTTATCCCAACAAAAGATAATATATTCTCCATAATCTAAATCTAATTCATTTATTTTTACATTATTTATAAAATCAACTGAACATGTGTTACGTCTTTTCATATATTCTTCAAATACCAATGTATCGTTAAAATAATCAACATGTAATTCTTTTGCAATATCACATAATTCTTTATATACATCTTCATAACTTTGATTATATAGTTTGCAAAATGACCTTATGACACAATTACTTCGTTTTGCATTATCTTCTATATAGTATTGTTCATAATTAATTTTATTCATGATAATACCTCGTTTGTTATTATACAAAATAAGTAGATTAAAATCTACTTATTTGTACATACACCATTACTATCGAAATTATAGCTTTTACCATCTATTGTAGCTTTTCTACTTGCATACATCGCTCCTGATGAATCAAAATAGAACCAATTAGTACCACCACTCCAAGATAAATATTGCCATCCTTTTACCATAATACCATCTTTATCAGTATAATACCATTTATCTTTATATTGTATCCAAGCAGAAAGTCTAGCAGAACCATTTTGAACATAAACCCATTCATCACTATTAGTTTTTGATTGATAGAATGAATACCATCCGTCACCAGTATAACCACCTACCCCTTTGTTAACTGTGGCTTGTGGATTATTTTGGAATGTGATTTTACCATTTGTTAATATCAATTTAATAGCATCACCACTATTTATTTTTGACGTTGTATAAATTGGAACATTTCGTGCTTTAAAGAACATATACTTAGCAATAAATGCGTAACTTGGACCACCAGTTTGAACAACATACTCAGGATCCCATTTCTTTAAAGCTGTTGGTGATGATGAATATCCTCCACCATGATGGGCAATTTTTAATACATCAATATTACCAACAGAATTTGCTACTTTAATATCATACTTTTCACCATATGATAAGTCACCTGTTAATAAAACTTTTTTACCACTTTTTTCAATTAACATAGCAATACTATTAATATTATCATCACTTAATAGAGAGTCTTCATTATAAGTAGTGTTATAAAGTGATAATTTAAAGTCACCTAAAGTAAATGTTTTAGGACAATCATTAGTTAAAACGTCACATAACTTAGCATTTTTATTACGCATTGAAGATACAGCTGCATTAAAATAACCCGCATTATTCCAATCTGATTCCCCTGGATCATTCTCGTCGCGATGAAATTTTGATTTATAATAATATTTTGTTTTACTATTAACTAACGAACCATAATTTGCAATAAATGGTACACCACCAATATGATCAGAATGAGCATGAGTTCCTAGAATAAATTCTAAATGATCTACTTTAATAGATTTAAGATACTTAATAACACTATTTACACCATCATTTACACAATATGCTCCACCAATAATTGGACCTGTAGTTCCACTTATTGCAGAACATGGATGTTCACCAGTATCAACTAAGCCATATAAACCATTACTTTCTATTAATATACCATCAGAAAAACCTGTATTAATAAAATGAATAATATCATCTTTTGACGTTGTTGTTGTTGTTGTAGTGGTAGTAGTTGTGGTTGTGGTAGTTGTCTTACCTTTAACAGTAACATTAATATTTGCTGACTTACCATTACTAGATGTCGCAGTAATAACAGCAGTACCTTCTTTAACACCAACTATTTTTCCATTAGATACTGTAGCCACTTTTTTATTGCTACTTGTCCACGTGATCGTTTTATCTGTTGCATTACTTGGTTTAATAGTCACACCAATTGTTTCATCATTACCTACTTTTATTGTAGTACTACTTTTTCCTAAAACGATACTAGTAACTGGAATAGATACTGGTTGTTGTGTTCCTTGATTACCTTTAACTGTAACAGTAATAGATGCTTTTTTACCATTATTACTAGATACTGTTACAATAGCTGTTCCAGCGCCTTTAGCCATTAATCTATTTCCATTAGTAGTAACAACACTTTTATTACTACTTGTCCAAATAAGTGTTTTATTAGTTGCATTACTTGGTTCAATACTAACTCTTATTTCTTCACTTTCACCAACATTTAAAGTAACTTGCGTTTTTCCTAATTTAATACCCGTTACTGCTACATCACTACTAGTAGTGGTAGTTGTAGTGGAAGTTGGTGGTTTAACAGTCTTTTCTTTAACTTCAACTGAACAAGATGCTGTAACACCATTGCCAGCCATTACTGTAATTGTTGCATTACCTAAACCTTTGGCTTTTAACTTACCTTTATCAACAGATACAACATTATTATCACTTGATTTCCATATTAAACTTTTATCATGAGCATTTTTAGGACTAATAGAAGCCTTGAGTGTAAATGTTTCTCCTTTATTCAACGTTAATTGATCTTTATTTAAAGTAATACTTGAAACTTCAATAACTTCATTAACTTCTTTAACATCAAAAATATATTTCTTTTGTACATGATTAGTGTCAGTAGCTATTACAGTAACTTGTCCCGTAGTTGTAAATTCTACTTGATTACCATTTATTTGAACTTTACTATTATCACTTACTTCAATTGTTACATCTTCTCCAAAGTCATAATAATTACCAACAACTACTTCCTTATTTTCCGTTATCACAGAATAAGTTATTAAATCATCCTTTTTTAAAAATAATACTGCTGGTATACCTATAATTAAAATAATAAAAATAATTGAAATTAATGCTCCTATATTTCTTCTCATACTCACCTACTATCTAAATCATATCATTATTTAAAAAAATGGTAAATAAAAAAAGGATTAAATCCTTTTAATTTTGATATTTATCTTTTAATTCTATTTCTGCTTTTCTAACAAAATAATTATCTTCTTTTATTGGTAATCCATAGTGATTTAAATCATTTATCATTTCTTTAATAGAACCATATTCTCTGCTAATATGTTGACATTTTTCTTCTAATTCAATATATAAATGTTTATTATTAACTTTTTGTACAGCGAATTCTGTAACATCATTACTATATACAGATATTTCATCATTTAAAGTAATTAATTCATCATAACCAATTGCTTTAAATAAATCAATAGCATCTTGAATAGAAGTAACACCACAATTAATTTTACCTTCTCTAATTATTTCTTTTTTATCATTATACTCTTTATATTTATAAGTTATTTCTTTATATTCTCTATTACCATTAATATATCTAATTAATATACAATGACTTAATAATTCTAAATAATCATTAGATACATAATCTTTATCAAACATATAAATATCATTAATTGTATATTCTTCTTGTAATTTAAAATTATTTTTTTCTAAAATATCTTTTAATTCTACTAATGAACATGTTACTTCAACAGTAATTTCTTTTTCAAATTTCATTAATTAAATCCCTTTCTAAATTATGAATTATTTTATATTTTGATTCATGAACACTATTATTACGATCCATTAAATAAACAGATAAACCTTTAGTAACAGCCACATCCAAGTTAATCTCTGTATCATCTATAAAGACTGCTTCACCTTCTTTAATATGAAAATCATTAATAGCGTAATCAAAGAAAGTTCCTTCTTTTTTAGTAGAACCATATTCTGATGAAATATAAATCTTTTCAAAATATTTTGTTAAATCATAATGATCTAAGTATGGCGTAACACATGGCCAATTATCTGTTAATAAAATTAATTGATATTTATTTTTTAAAAGCTCTAATTCATGATGAATATCAGGACAAATCTCGTATTTAGTATCATTATAAGTTCTGTCATGCGCAATATCTTTTGCAATTTGATCAGTAAATAACGCATAACATTCTTTTACAATATTACGATAAAAACGATAGAACATATCATATTCTTGCTCTAACGTAAATAAATCTTCTGATAATAATATTTGATTTTCTTTTCTAGCTTTTTGATACTTATCCATATCTAAATAATCAAAATCAATTAATTCATGAAACTTTGGTGTCATATCCCAATCGCCAGTTGTTGGTGTAACTAAAACATTCCCAAAATCTAAAATAATATACTTTAACATAAACCCTCTTACAAATTTTTATTTTTTATGAAATCACCTTGAAATTCAGTTTCTAATATATCCATGTAAACAATATCACGATATTTACCATTTAAATAACGAGCATCACGTGATTTGCCAGTTTCTTTAAAACCACATTTTAAATAACATTTATAAGCACGCGGATTATCGGCAAGAACATCTAACCTTATTGAATGAAGATTTAAATAACGAAAACCATATTCAAGCATTAAATTAATCGCTTCTTGACCATAACCTTTACTGAGAAAATCTTGATTTCCAATAAAAATACCCAATACACCAGATCGATTAACAAAATCAATACTATTAAAAGCTACATTACCAATTATATTATCAGTATTCATATCAATGATATTAAAAACTCTTTTATCAGGATTATTACTATTCTTTATTAACCATTCCTTTTCGGATTCCGCTGTTTGTAAATATGCAGATCGACAAATATAATCTGTTATTTTGAAATCATTCATCCATTGCATAAATTTTAATATTTCTTCTTCACTAGCTCCTGTTGGTGATAAATATATACGTTCACCGACTAATTTTTTATAAAAAGACATAATTCACCTCTAATAAAATTATATAAAAAAAGTAGATTAAAATCTACTAATTCTTTAAACATCTAAATCTTTATGATTATCTGTTCGCCATTTACGATATTCTTCAACGTCGCTATTAACCAACTTTAAGCAGGCAGCTATAACAGCAGCATCATCAATGTAACCAACAGGAACAATAGCATCAGGAATAACATCAATTGGTGTTAAAACATAAATTAATGCACTAATAATAGCAATAATTGTTCCTAAAGGTATATCACGATATTCATGTTTAACATAACTTCTTATAAGTGATATTAAAACAGGGACAATCGCTAAAGTATTACCAGCTAAAGGAATTACTTTTAATTTCTTCTCTAACCTTTGAAGAAATCTTTCCATTTTTTCACTATCTTCTAATAATTCCTCAGCTTTTTTATAACGTTTCTTTAACTCTTCTTGAGCTTCTTCTTCAGATAATTTCTTTTCTTCTTTCATAAAAATCCTTCCTTTATTTTTCCCTTTTATTCTTTATAACTCACTTATTAAGTTCTAGGACAACCTTGTCCTAATATTAACATAACAAAATTTACTATTTCATTTGCAAAGAAAATTATTAATAATGCGATTATTCTTTTAAATAATCTTGTGTTAGCTTTCTTTGGAGATGCTTCTTTATCAAAAATAACTTTAGCATAATCAACAGTTGTTAAGATTAAGAAAATAATAACTGCACCTATTCTTAAAGGAACAATAATTTTTTCTTCAAAAAAAAATTTAAATTCATCCATGAATGAACAAATATTTCTTGCATCTGGTACTTCTAACGGTTCGGGTTCTGGCTCTAGACAAATTTTATCTGATATATCTTTACCTGATACGGTTTCTCGTAATCCATCAATATTTTGATACGCTGTTCTACCAGATCCACCACTTTTATAACATTTATTATTATCACAATAGAATTGAGCTGGACACCGATAAATATCCGCCGAAGAAACAATTGGATCAGAACTATCAACAGTACGACACATATAAGATTTGCTATTATAATAGTTTACAAAACCAAGTGGTGTTCGACCAGCAGCTACCGATCCATTATCATCATTTTCAAAAGCTAAAACTAGTTGATTTCTTCCATCAGTGTATATACAAATAAGTGCATCTTTATCGCTTGGAACTATGACAGCTCCCGACGGATATGAATAAGTAGTATTTTCTGCTTTTGTTTGAGTATTATATTGATATCTTTTTATTCGATAATCAGGTTCACCTGAATCGTTTATAAAATATTCAGAAACAGAAATATCATTGGTTGTTCTTTCTCTTTCGTTATAGTCACTTGGACTAGTATAAATAATAGTATCATCAGTATTTTTAACATTTCTATCACCCTTATATTCCGTAATATACTCGCTGCTAAGATTAATTTCTATTTGTTGTCCTTCAGGACATGATCCTCCAGCATTATTAAACGGTACAAGAACACTTGAGTCAACTTTTAATAATCGATTCAAATCGCCATCAAAAACTACGCCAAGTATTTTATTATTTTCTACTAAATCAGCTTTTAGAAAGGCAATAGTAACAGTCTCACCAACGAATGTACACCATTCATCATCTATGCCAATATAAGGACATCTATAAGAACATAATGTATAACGACCTGAATCGCCAAGAACAATTAATGGAAACATTAAAATAATTATTAAAAAATAATATTTTATTCTTTTCATATACACCTACTATTACTAGTATATCATATTACTTTTTATTTTTATCCATTAGTTACTAAACCACTTTGATTAAGTGGAATAACATCGCCTAAATAAGTACTTTTTGGTTTAATAAGTACTTTAAAATAAT